>Ga0318565_10000228_pt1 | contig 13750 bp, 9 predicted proteins | sample GRESIP066b5f21_FD_203501 | JGI IMG/M metagenome (GOLD analysis project Ga0318565, IMG submission 203501) | Tropical soil microbial communities from Luquillo Experimental Forest, Puerto Rico - GRE.SIPMG.066b5f21 | ecosystem: Environmental > Terrestrial > Soil > Tropical forest > Bulk soil...
TCGCGGTGCTGTCGGCTTGCTCGGGGTCCGCCAGCCCGGGGCCGGCCACCGTCTGGTAGACCCGGCAGGTTCGCTCGTCTTCGGGCGTGACCACGAACGTCAGGAACTGCCACCCTTCGGCGTTGAGGTATTCCAGCAGCAGGGTCGCGGCCAGCGGGGCCTGGTACCGGTAGGTCATCCGGCGCCGCTGGATCGCGGGCCGGGAACCGTCGCGCACGGCCGGGTCGGTGAGGTTGGTGAACGTGTGCTCGCGGACCGCGGTGAACGACAGGCCGTCCCGGGCCACGTCCGCCCGCGGGATGGGCTCCGGGCCCGCGCCGCCGATCGTGGCGGCGTGCACGAACGGCAGGTGCGCCTCGTCGAGGAAGTTATCGACCAGGATCGCCGCGTTGGCCTCAACCTGCAGGACGGGAAGCTGGACGGTCGCGATGCCCTCGCCCGTCAGCGCCGCGTCCGGCACCAGTTCGGGCAGCGGGGCGCGCGGCGGCCGAGGAGCCAGCCACACCAGGTCGTCCCGCTCGGCGACCTGCGCGGGGCGGCCCAGCGTCGCGCGCTCGGGGATCTGCGCGTCCTCGTCCAGCGCCGGGATGTCGACGCACCGGCCGTCGCGGGCGAACCGCCACCCGTGGTACATGCACTGCAGCGTGCCGTCGTGCACCGATCCGGCCGACAGCCGCGCCCGCCGGTGCGGGCAGGAGTCGGCGAACGCCGCGACGGCGCCGCCGAGACGGGCCAGCGCCCAGCCCTGGCCGGCCAGGCGGGCCGCGACCGGCTCCTGGCCCACGTCGCACGACAGGGCCACCGGATGCCAGAACTCCGCCAGCGCCGCGTGCGCGTTGGTGAACTCCCCAGGGGTCATGTCCTCATCATTACCCACGCTGAGGCTGGCGGCCCGCGGCCGGAGTTGGCGGTCTGCCGGCCCGGCGAGCCCGGGCTGAAGTTGGGGTGGCCCGCCCGGCGGGCCCGGGCTGAAGTTGGGGGTGGGCCGGCCCGGCGGATTACCGGCGCTAACCCTGGCCGATCCGGTCCAGGACCTGGCGGGGCGCGTGCGACCGCAGGACCTCGATGGTGCCCGCGTAGTCCACGATCCCGGCGTCCGAGCCGAGGCCGCCCGCCACCAGCGACGCGGCCGCCATGCCCAGCCAGGAAGCATCCTCGATCGGCCAGCCGCGCAACAGGCCGGTGATGAACCCGGCCGTGACCGCGTCACCGCAGCCCGTGGTGTCCACCACCTCGACCGGGAACGCGGGCACGTCGACCCGCTGCCCGGCGGTGACCAGCGCGGCGCCGTCGGCGGCCCGGCTGACCAGGACCGCCTCGGGGCCCAGCGCCAGGACCATCCGCGCCGCCGCGGTGAGATCCTTCGCGCCGGTCAGGCCGGCCAGCTGATCGGAGTTGGGCAGGAAGTACTGCACGTGCGCCAGCGCGGGCTGCAGCCGGTCCCAGGTCGTGGCGTCGCACCGGGACAGCAGGTCCGCCGTGGTGATCAGGCCGTGCTCGCGGGCGAACCGGAGCACGCCGGCCAGCGGCTGGCCGCCGAACCGGCCGACGACGTCCGGGCCGCCGACGTGCAGGACGTCGGCGGACGCGATCGTGTCCAGGTCGATGTCCTCCAGGGCCAGGGACGAGGTCGCGCCGGGCATATGCAGCGCGGGCCGCTCGCCGTTGGGCCGGATGGGCAGGATGGTGGCCGAGGTCCGCAGCCCGGGCTTGCGGGCCAGCAGCCGGGTCTGCACGCCGTAGCCCGCCATCAGCGAGATCAGCAGGTCGGCCAGCATGTCGTCGCCGACCGCCCCCATGGCGATGACCTCGGCCCCGAGCTTGACCAGGTCCACGCTGGTGCCCGCGGCCGTGCCCGCGGCGGTGATGCGGATCTCCTCCAGCAGCAGGCGGCCCTGCCCCGGCGGGATGTGGGTGACCGGCCGGCCCAGGATGTCGACGATGTGCGCGCCGAGGCTGACCACCCGCCCGCAGTACGCGGCGGCCATCAGCCGCCCCCGCTCCGGTAGCGGTGCAGGCGGGCCTGCTCGCGCACGGCGTCCAGCTCGGCGCGGGACAGGATGCGCGGCGTCCCGGCCAGCCGGGCCCGCCAGTAGACCTCGGCCAGCCACTCCACCAGCTGCGCCCGCTCGTAGGCCTCCCCGAGCGACGACCCGTAGGCGATCATGCCGTGATTCTGCAGCAGCGCCGCGAACCGGTCGTCCAGCGCCGCGGCCACGTTCGCGGCCAGCCCGTCGGACCCGAACGTGGTGTACGCGGCGACCCGCACGGTCGGGCCGCCCAGGCTCAGCACGGAATAGTGCACGGCCGGGATCTCGTCGCAGACCGTCCCGACCGCCACGGAGAACACCGAATGCGTGTGCACGACCGCGCTCGCCGGGGTCAGGTCGTAGATCTTGCGGTGCATCGGCCATTCCGAGGACCGCTGGCCCGTTCCCGCCAGGATCGTGCCGTCGAGGTCCAGGACGTTCACGCTTTCCGCGGTGACCTGGTCGTAGTTGATCCCGGTCGGCGTCATCACGATCCGGTCGCCGACGCGCACGCTGATGTTGCCCGCGCTGCCGACCACCAGGCGATCGGTCACCATCTTCTGGCCATAACGGACCAGTGCCTCCCGGGCCTGCTCGGCGTCGGCCGCAGCGGGGTGAGAACCCGTGTCGGGTGATCCGGGCGGTGTGGGTGACACAGGTCCTCCTTGGAAACGCGGTCCCTACTTAGGTCGCCCCGCGCGCGATGGCGACCTGATGGTACGTCCTGGGGAGCCGGGGGATGACAGGGTAAGCAGCGAGCACAAGGAGACTCCCGCCATGACCGAGGTCATCAGCCAGCGCCGGATCCGGACGATGGACACCGCCCTGCGCGAACGGGCCCGGGCTGTCATCCCCGGCGGCATGTACGGGCACCTCAGCGTCAACACGCTGCCCGCCGAATACCCGCAGTTCTACCAGCGCGCGGACGGCGCGCACGTGTGGGACGTGGACGGCAACGAGTACGTCGACTTCATGTGCAGCTTCGGGCCCATCCTGCTCGGGCACCGGCACCCGAAGGTGGAGCAGGCGGCCGCCGCCCAGCGGGCCCTGGGCAACACCATGTCCGGGCCGGGGGCGGTCATGGTCGAGCTGGCGGAACTGCTCACCGGCCGCGTCGCGCACGCGGACTGGGCGATCTTCGCAAAGAACGGGACCGACGCCACCACGGTCAGCCTGATGGTGGCCCGCGCCGCGACCGGGCGGCCCACGGTCCTCGCGGCGGCCGGCGCCTACCACGGCGCGGTGCCGTGGTTCAGCCGCGGGCGGGCCGGCGTCACGCCGCAGGACCACGCCAGCTTCCGCTACTACCGGTACAACGACATCGCGAGCGTGCAGCGGGCCGTCGAGGAGGGCGGCGGCGACGACGTGGCCGCGATCATCGTGTCGCCGTTCCGGCACGACGCCGGGCTCGACCAGGAGATGGTGCGCCCCGAGTTCGCCCGCCAGCTCCGGGAGCTGTGCGACCGGATCGGGGCGGCCCTGGTCATGGACGAGGTCCGGGCGGGCTTCCGGGTGCACGACGGCGGCAGCTGGGAGCCGATCGGGGTCGCGCCGGACCTGAGCGCGTGGAGCAAGGCCATCGCCAACGGCTACCCGCTGGCCGCGGTCCTGGGCTCGGCCCCGTACGCCGAAGCGGCGGCCCGGATCTTCGTCACGGGGTCGTTCTGGTTCCAGTCGGTGCCCATGGCGGCCGCGGTGGCCACGATCACGGCCGTCCGCGAGGAGGGCGCCGTCCCGGCCATGATCCGGACCGGCACCCTGCTGCGCGAGGGCCTGGACCGCGAGGCCGCGCAGGCCGGGGTCCCGATCAGCCAGACCGGGCCGGTGCAGATACCGAACCTGTCCTTCCCCGGCGACGAGAACCACGCCCGGGCCTTCGCGTTCTGCGCCGCCGCCGCGGACCACGGGGTCATCTTCCACCCCCGGCACAACTGGTTCCTGTCCGCGGCCCACACCGAGTCCGACATCGAGCGCGCCCTGACCGCGGCCCGCGCGGGCTTGCGGGCGGTGCGTGAGCGGTTCGGGCCGGACTGACCGGCGGCCGGGTGCTTTAGGTCCCGGTCAGCCGGTAGCGGCGGCGGCCGTCCACCTCCCATTCGGTGACCTCGCGGCCGTCCCAGGCGAAGAGCCGGTCGTAGAGGTTGACGGCCGGATCGACGTGGGCGGGGATGAGCAGCACCTTGTCGCCGACGGCCAGGCCGTCCCCCCCGAGGGCCAGCCGCACCTGGGCGTGCTCGTCGGACAGCGCCGTGACCCGGGCGCCCGCGGCCTGGATGGCCGGCATGCCCAGCTCGACCGTGAGTTCCTTCAGGCCGACGTTGAGCACGGCGCGCGTGTCGTGGCGGCTGATCACGGTGGCCGCGCAGTACAGCGCCGGCTCGAACGGCAGGTCTAGCTTGCCGTAACTAGCGTCCATCAGCACGTACGAGCCGGCCTGGATCTCGGTCAGGGCGCCCGCCTGGGCGGCCAGGTCGTAGGTGCCGGTGCCGCCGCCCGAGACGATCTCGCAGTCGAATCCGGCCGCGGCCAGCCGGGCCCGCTCGCGGCGGACCTGGTCGGCGGCCTGGCCGACGAGCGTGGCGCGCACCGAACGGCTGTCCCGTTGCACCGCGTGGCCCTCGTAGGCCTGCAGGCCGCGGAAGCTGAGCCGGTCCTGCCGGGCGATCTGCTCGGCCAGCGGGACCAGGCTGGGGTCGCCGAGCGGCAGCCCGCAGCGCCCGGCGCCGACGTCCAGCTCGATCAGCACGCCGACCAGCACGCCGTGCCGGCTGGCCGCCGCCGCCAGCAGGCCGACCTGGGCACCGTCGTCCACGGCCACGGTCAGCCGGGCGATGGCGGCCGCCTCGGCCAGCTCGTCGAGCGCCGCCGCGTCGACCACCTGATTGGCGATCAGGATGTCGGGAAACCCGGCGCGCGCCAGGACGAGGGCCTCCCACGAGGTCTGGCACGCGACGCCGGCGCAACTGCCGGCGTCGAGCTGCCGGCGCATCAGCGTCGTGCACTTGTGCGCCTTGAAGTGCGGCCGCAGGGCGGCCGGCTGGCCCGCGAAGAAGGCCGCGCACCGCGCGATGTTGCGGCTCGCGGCGGCGGCGTCCACCACCAGGCAGGGGGTCGGGAGGCCCTCCAGTACCGACGGCGGGATGCCGGTCATCCTGACGCCAGCCGCCGGCCGGGCGCCAGCGGCCGGCCGGGCCCGGCGACCGCGGTCCGCGGCTGGCGGGGGAGCAGGCTCACGGCCAGATCGACCGCGGCGGCCACGTCGTCATCCGGCGGGTACAGCAGGTTGCGCCCGGCTATCAGCCCGTGCACGTTCGGCAGCCGCAGGGCCGCCCGCCAGCGGCCGAAGACCTCATCGGGGCGCTCGCGGGTGTTCCCGCCGAGCAGCAGCGCGGGCAGCGTGAACGATTCGGCCACCCGCTCCATCTCCTCGACCACCGGGATCTTCAGCCAGCTGTACGCGGACGTGGCGCCCAGGCCGGAGGCGATCGCGATCGAGCGGATCACGCTGTCCGGGGACAGGTCGTTGACCCGCCGGCCGTCCAGCCGGCGCACCATGAACGGCTCGATGATAGCGGTCACGCGGTGCCGGGCGAGGTCGGTGACGGCGGCGGCGCACGCCTCCAGCGCGGACGGGGTGGCCGGATCGCCCGGGTCGATCCGCAGCAGCATCTTGCCGCCGTCGAGGTGGCCGGCGGCCACCGCGGCGGCACTGTAAGCGGTGAACCGGTCGTCGATCTCGAAGACCGACCCGGGCAGCCCCGACCGGTTCATCGAGCCGATGGCCAGCCGGCCGTCCAGGGCACCGAGCAGCAGCAGGTCCTCGAGGACGTCCGGCGTGCCGAGCACGCCGTCGACCCCCGGGCGGCCCAGCGCGACCAGGATCCGGTCGAGCAGGTCGTACCGGCTGGCCATGGCCATCGGCCGGTCGCCGGCCCCGAGCGAGCCGCGCGCCGGATGGTCGGCGGCGATGATCACGAGCTTCCCGGACGGACCGAGCCAGGGGCGCCGCCTGCGCCGTGCGGCAGCCGTCGCCACGGCCGCCGGATCGCGCGTCCGTGCCGCGCTGATGGTGCGACGCTGCTCGTCCCGCACGTAGTGCCTCCGCATCCGGGGACGGGGGGCGCACCGGGCGTCAGACGACGCCCGGCCTAAGCGATGTCTACCCTTGTCACATACACCAGTCAAGAACTTGTTCTAACAAGAGGCACTTAATACCGGGCTGAGCTGGGATTTTGCTCGCCCCGATGGGCCGACGACTCAACTGCGTCACAAAATGTCGGTAGGTATTGACATACTCGCTCGAGTCGGGGGACGGTAGCGGCACATGCGCAGCTTGGCCAGGCCAAGTGAGGTGATCTGGTGGCCGCTGATGGGTTCGCAGCGCGGCGGGGCGGGCAGCGATGACCATCGACAACCGGGTGGAGCTCGGCGCGGGCCAGCCGGCCGGCTCCAGGCCCGCTGGCCTGCGCGTGACCGCGCTGCGGCGGCTGCGCCGGGATCCGGCCTCGGTCTTCGCGGCCTGCCTGCTGCTGCTCCTGGTGCTCGCGGCCCTGATCGGGGCCCCGCTCGCGGCCAAGCTCACCGGGCACTCGCCGACCGAGCAGGTCCCGAACGCGCTCTACCCGGACGGCCAGCCGATCGGCGTCATGTCGCGCACCCTCAACGCGGCCGGCACGGCGGAGGATCCGCACGGCAGCCTGTTCATCCTCGGTGCCGACCAGCTCGGCCGGGACCAGTTCGTCCGGGTGCTCTACGGAGCGCGGATCTCGCTGCTCGTGGCCACCTCGGCGACGGCGCTGGCGCTGGTGATCGGCGTATCGCTGGGGCTGCTGGCCGGCTGGCGGGGCGGCTGGGTGGACGCGGTGGTCAGCCGGATGACCGAGACCGCGATGGCGTTCCCCAACGTGCTGCTCGGGGTCGGGCTGGCCGTGGTCATCGGGCCCGGGCTGCTCAACGTGGTGATCATCATTGCGCTGTTCACCTGGTACTACCCGGCCAGGATCGTGCGCAGCGCCACGGTCTCCACGACGAAGATGACCTTCGTCGCGGCGGCCAGGGCGCTGGGCGCCCGGCCCCGGCGGCTGCTCACGGTGCACCTGCTGCCGCAGGTGTGGGGGCCGCTGCTGGTCTACGCCACGTCGATCATCGCGGCCAACATCCTGTTCGAGGCGGGCCTGTCCTACCTCGGCGTGGGCGTGCCGCCGCCGACGCCGAGCTGGGGCGGGATGCTCTCGGACGCGGTCACGTCCGGCATGTACCAGACCGACATCGCCCTGGCGCTGGTGCCCGGGCTGGCGCTGGTCTTCACGATGCTCGCGTTCAACCTGCTCGGCGACGGGATCAGGGACGCGCTCGACCCGAGGAGGGGCCGGTGACCCGGCTGGCCGGAACCAGGGTCCTGGGCGCGCTCGTCCAGATCCTCGTGGTCACCCTGCTGGCCTTCCTGCTGTTCTACGTGATCGCCCGGTTCACCGGGGCGTCGCCCGCCCAGCGGATCGCCGGCAAGACCGCCACGCCGGAGCAGATCGCGCTGGTGGCCAAGAATCTCGGCCTCGACCAGCCCTACTGGAAGCAGTACCTGATCTTCCTGGGGAACCTGCTGCACGGGAACCTCGGATTCTCCTACGTCCAGCAGCGGCCGGTGTCGCAGATCGTGTGGCCGGCCATGCGGGCCACGGCCTCCCTGGTGCTGGGCGCGGCGCTGATCTGGCTCGCCATCGCCATACCGGTCGGGGCGTACGGCGGCCTGCGGCCGCGGTCGTTCGGCGACGTGGCCGGCCGGACCCTGGCCATCCTGGGCATGTCCATACCGGTGTTCTGGCTGGCCCCGGTGATCGCGTACCTGCTCGGCTACCAGCCGACCCAGGGCAAGCTGTTCGGCCTGCCGATCCTGCCGGTCGGCACCAAGCTGTTCCCGATCGGGGGCTACGTCGACTTCGGCACGGACCCGGTGCAGTGGGCGTACCACCTGATCCTGCCGTGCATCACGCTCGCCATCGGGTTCGCGGCCGTCTACATCCGGTTCATCCGCACGCTGACCGCAGAGCAGCTGGGGGAGGACTACACCAGGACCGCCAAGGCCAAGGGCGCCTCCACGCAGCGGGTCCTGGTCCGCCACGTCGGCCGGAACGTGACCCCGTCCGTCACCGTGCTGCTCGGCGCCGACATCGCCACCGCGCTCACCGGCGTGTTCTTCGTCGAGACGGTGTTCGCCATCCCCGGGATCGGCTACACCGGCCTGAGCGCGATCGAGAACCTGGACTACCCGGTGATCACCGCCGTGATCATCGTCGCCGCCGTGATCGCCGTGGTCGCGAACACGGTCGTCGACATCGCGCACATGGGGCTTGACCCGAGGATCCGTCATGTCCCCGACGCCTAGCCCGGCCCGTGCCCCGGCGCGGGCCCGGCCCACATCCCCTTAGCCGCGCAGCAACCCAGCAACGATCGGAGAAGGTAATGGCGCACTCAACAGGTCACCCGCGCCGGGTGAGAGCAGCGGTGGGCGCCGTGGCCCTGGCGGCCGTGGCGGCCCTGCTGGCGGCGTGTTCCTCCGGTAGCACCGCCAGCTCGGCTCCTTCGGGGAGCACCACGGCGGGCGCGCCCAAGGCGGGCGTCGCGAGCGGCACCCTGACCGGGGCGATGTCCTCGGGTGCCATCGACACCATGGACCCCAACCGCTGGTACTTCGCGGTGACCTGGGGCCTGGCCAACGCGATGTGCACCACCCTGGTGCGGTACGCCGACAGGCCCGACGCGGCGGGCACCCAGCTGACCGCCGGCACCGCGAGCATGCCCGTCATCAGCAGCAACGGCCTGACCTACACGTACACGCTCCGGCCCGGCGCCAAGTTCTCCGACGGCAAGGCGATCACCGGCCAGGACATCAAGTACACGTTCATGCGGCTGATGAACCCGGCGATCGACACCGGGACCGGCTACTACTTCACCAACGTCATCGGCGCGCCCGCGTACCTGGCGGGCAAGTCGAAGACCCTCCCGGGCATCGTCGCGACGACCAACACCGTGACCTTCCACCTGACCGCGCCGGACGGCGCGTTCTTGTACAAGACCGCGCTGCCGACCACCTGCCCGGTGCCGAACGGGACCACCATGAAGCCGCAGGAGAGCGGCACGCTGGAGACGAACTACGCCAGCGGCCCGTACAGGCTGCAGTCGTACGAGCCGAGCCGGCAGATCGTGATGGTCTTCAACAAGAACTACGACCAGGCGCTCGGCGTGCGCGGTCACGTCGCGAAGTACGTGTTCAACATCGGCGTGCAGGCCAGCCAGGCGGCGCTGGAGATCCAGGCCGGCCAGCTGGACTTCCAGACCTCGAACCTGGCCACGGCCGACATCATCCGGCTGTCACACAACGCCTCCCTGGCCAGCCAGGTGCACCAGTCGCCGCGCCCGGAGACCACCTACCTGTTCCTGAACAACGAGGTGGCGCCGTTCAACAACATTGACGTCCGCAAGGCGGTCAACTACGCGATCAACCGGACCGCGATCGAGGAGCAGTGGGGCGGGCCGCTGGTCGGGTCGGTTTCGAGCCAGATCATGGTGCCCGGGGCGCTCGGGTACGCGCGCTACTCCGCGTACCCGGTCACGCCCGACCTGACGATGGCGAAGAAGCTGATGCAGGAGTCGGGCGTGAAGCTGCCGATCAGCACGTCGCTGCGGACGCAGAACGACGCGCCGGGCTTCATGAACATGGGCCAGGTGATCAAGGCCAACCTGGCGACGATCGGGATCAACGTCACGGTCGTCGGGACGCCGAACAGCGTGAACAGCTCCTACATCAGCAACCCCGCCAGCCACACCCCGATGGGCATCGAGCCGTGGTCGCTCGACTTCCCCGACGCCGAGGCGCTGATCAACACCGGCATGGACCCGGCGACGCCGAACGCGCCGCCGAACCTGACCCGGTTCGGCGACAAGGCGTTCATCCCGCAGTTCGATGCCGCCGCTGCGGCCCTGGGCACCCACCGGGCGCAGCTGTACCAGCAGCTCGACAAGAACCTGATGTACCAGGTAGCGCCCTACGCGCCGATCTTCAACGCGCGCTGGTTCGACTTCGTGTCCACCCGGGTCGGCGGGTACGTCTACAGCGTGGCCATGGACGCGATCAACTACAACACCCTGTACGTCAAGTAGCAGCGGGCAGGTCAACCTGGTGACAGCATCGCGCCGCACCGGGCCGCAGACGAGTGACCCCCGGTCCGGCAGCCCTCCCGGCGGCTCCCGGACCGGGGCTCGCGGCGCCGGCCGCGAGCCCCGCTCGGATCCGGCGGAGGGCAGCATGGCGGACGGGGACTCGCGCCCGTACGCCGTGCCCCTGCTGGAGGTCACCGACCTGCGGATCAGCATCCCGACCGAGTCCGGGCTGATCGAGGCGGTCCGCGGCGTCACCTTCTCCCTGGACGTCCGGGACACGCTGGGGGTGGTCGGCGAGTCCGGGTCGGGCAAGACCATGCTCGCCCTGGCCGCCATGGGCCTGCTGCCGGAGTCGGCGCAGGTCAGCGGGTCGATCCGGCTGGACGGGCGGGAGCTGCTGGGCGGCTCGCCGGCCCAGTGGCGGTCGATCCGCGGCGCCCGGATCAGCATGGTGTTCCAGGACCCGCTAACCGCGCTGAACCCGATGTTCACGGCCGGGTGGCAGGTCGCCGAGTGCATCCGGCTGCACCAGCGGGTGAGCAAGTCGCAGGCCTGGCGGCGGGCGGTGGAGCTGCTCGGGGAGGTCGGCCTGCCGCAGCCCGCGCAGCTGGCCGGCCGGTACCCGCACGAGCTGTCCGGCGGCATGCGCCAGCGGGTGGTCATCGCGATGGCGATCGCGAACTCGCCGCAGCTGATCATCGCCGATGAGCCGACCACGGCCCTGGACGTGACCGTCCAGGCGCTGATCCTGGAGACCCTGCGCACGATCCGGGACCAGACGGGCGCCGCGCTGATCCTGATCAGCCACGACCTCGGCGTGATCGCCGAGGTGGCCGACCACATGCTGGTCATGTACGCGGGCAAGGCGGTCGAGATCGGCTCCGCCCGGGACGTGTTCGATGACCCCCGGGTGCCCTATACCTCCGGGCTGCTGGCGTCGCTGCCGCCGATCGGGCGGCGCACCGAGCGGCTGGCGGCCATCCCCGGCACCCCGCCGACCGGGATGGGGTACGGCGCCGGCTGCGCGTTCGCCCCGCGCTGCCCGCTCGCCGCCGAGCCGTGCGCGGCCGACCCGCCGCTGCTCCCCGTGGCTCCGGGCCACCTGGCCGCGTGCCACTTCGCTGCGCAGGCCGCGCCGGCGCCGGGGGAGCCGCGGTCGGGCCTGATCCGGCGGGCCTGGCAGCCGGACGGCACCAAGAGCGCCAACGGCCACGGCGTGCTGCGGGCCGTCCCCGGCGCGGCGCCGGGGCCGGACGGGGTGGTGCTCACCGTGCGTGACCTCACGAAGGAATACCGGGTCCGCGGCAACCGGATCCGCTCCCACGCCATCGTGCACGCGGTCAGCGGGGTCAGCCTGGACCTGCGGTCCGGCCGGTGCCTGGGCCTGGTCGGCGAGTCGGGCTGCGGCAAGTCCACCCTGGCCCGGCTGCTCATGCGGCTGGAACCGCCGACCTCGGGCAGCATCAAGCTCAACGGCACCGAGCTCACCGGGCTGGGCGACGCCGCGCTCCGGCCGCTGCGCCGGGACCTGCAGATGGTCTTCCAGGACCCGTACTCCTCGCTCAACCCGAGGCTCTCGGTCGGGGAGATCGTCGGCGAGCCGCTCATCGTGCACAAGATCGGGGACCGGCCGGCCCGGGTGCGCGAGCTGCTGGAGAACGTCGGCCTCGACCCGGACTCCGCCGTCCGCTTCCCCGGCGAGTTCTCCGGCGGGCAGCGGCAGCGCATCGGCATCGCCCGGGCGCTGGCGCTGCGGCCGCACGTGATGATCCTGGATGAGCCGGTCTCCGCGCTGGACGTCAGCATCCAGGCCAGCATCCTCAATCTCCTGCGCGACCTGCAGCGCGAGCAGAGCCTGGCCTACCTGTTCATCTCGCACGACCTGGCGGTGATGCGCCAGGTCGCCGACGAGATCGCGGTCATGCACCTCGGGGTGATCGTCGAGGAGGGGCCCGCCGACGAGGTCTGCGAGCGCCCGGCCCACCCCTACACGGCGGCGCTGCTGTCCGCGGTCCCGGTGCCGGACCCGGCGCAGGCGCGCGCCCGGCAGCGGATCCTGCTGCGCGGCGAGCTGCCCAGCGCGATCAGCCCGCCCTCGGGCTGCCGCTTCCGTACCCGTTGCTGGAAAGCGACCGAACGCTGCGCGGCGGAGGAGCCGCCGTTGCTGCAGATCGACGGCTCGCACCGGGTGGCCTGCCACTACCCGGAAACGCATCCCGACCCGAAGGGGGAGCCCGGCTCGTGACCTCCTGTTATGCATGGCCCGTCACGGTAGGTGCGGGGGCCGGCCTGCAATTGCATGTTTCGACCGAGCATGAGCGATTCGGCGTGCGGCTGTTCCGGTACGGCGCTACGGTGACGGAGGTGGCCAGCCAGGCCGGGGCGCTGGCTGGCCTGAGCCTGCCGCTGGGCCGCCCCGACGAGGCCTGGGGCTGGCCGGCCTACCCGATCGAGCTCGGCGACGACCTCGCGGACGGGGTGTACCTGGCCGCGGCGGTGCCGCTGCGGCCGGACGGCGAGCCCGAGCCGGTCCCGGCCGGACCTGAGGTCGCGAACCGGAAGGATGCCTGCCTGTTCGTCCTCCGGCGGACCGCGCCCGGGCCGGGGGAGCGCGTCATCTGGTACAAGCTGCCGACCGCGACGTACACCGCCTACAACCAGATCGGCGGGGCCAGCCTGTACGCGAGCGCCCTGTGGGCCAGGGACTGGACCGCGCAGGGGTACGTCGGCAGCCTGCAGCGGCCGGGCAACGCGGGCGTCGGCGGCCGGGTGATGGAGGGCGACGCGCCGGACGCGTACCTGCGGTCGTCGCGGCGGCAGGTGTTCGCGCACTGGGACGCCCCGTTCGTGAGCTGGCTGGAACGCCGCGGCTATCAGGTCAGCTACTGCACCGACTACGACCTGCACTACGACCAGGACCTGCTGGCCGCCGACGGGCTGCTGATCAGCGGCGGGCACGACGAGTACTGGTCGCCGGCCATGCGCGAGCGGGTGCTGCGCTTCGTGGACCGCGGCGGCAACGTCTGCTTCTTCACCGGCGACACCGCCTGCTTCGAGATCGAGTTCTCGCCGTCTGGCGACCGGCTGTTCTGCCCGAAGATGAACCGGGGAGGGCCGGAGGGCACCGGCCCGAACCGGCCGGGGGCGCTGTGGCCGGCCAGCGACCCGGAGGACTGGCTCACCATGTCCAGCCCGGCGTGGGGCGGCGGCTGGTGGGACGGCCGCCGCGCCGTCACCGGCTACCGGGCGGTCGTGGGCACGCACTGGGCCTTCGACGGCGTCGAGTTCCCGCCCGGCGGGATCACCGGCGGCGAGGCCACCCCGGTCATCGGGTACGAGACCGACGGCGTCCGGCTGGAGCGACGGTCGGATCCGCCCCGGCTCGGCGAGTACCGCAAGGGGCTCGGCGCGGGGCGGGTCCTGCTCGCGCTGGCCAGCCTGCCGGCCGGCTGGGTGGCCGGATACGACGAGGCGAACGCGGCCATGCTGCTGCGCACCGCGCCGTCCGGGGGCATGGTGTTCTCGGTCGGCACCACCGACTGGCCGCTGGCGCTGGAGACCGA
>Ga0318565_10000230_pt1 | contig 13736 bp, 16 predicted proteins | sample GRESIP066b5f21_FD_203501 | JGI IMG/M metagenome (GOLD analysis project Ga0318565, IMG submission 203501) | Tropical soil microbial communities from Luquillo Experimental Forest, Puerto Rico - GRE.SIPMG.066b5f21 | ecosystem: Environmental > Terrestrial > Soil > Tropical forest > Bulk soil...
GGTCTGGGACGTGCCGACCGCTATCGGCTGGATCAGGGAACTGGCGCCGTTCCAGCCGGCCTGGGTCGAGGAGCCGACCGCCCCGGAGGACATCCTCGGCACCGCGGCGATCCGCCGGGGCGTCCGTCCGGTCAAGGTCGCCACCGGCGAGCAGGTCTCCAACCGGGTGATGTTCAAGCAGCTACTGCAGGCCGATGCCATCGACATCATGCAGATCGACGCCTGCCGCGTCGCCGGGGTGAACGAGAACCTGGCCAACCTGCTGCTGGCCGCCAAGTTCGGGGTACCGGTCTGCCCGCACGCCGGGGGGGTCGGCCTGTGCGAGATCGTCCAGCACCTGGCCATGTTCGACTACGTGGCCTTGTCCGGCACCATGGAAGAACGCCGGATCGAGTGGATCGACCACCTGCATGAGCATTTCGCCGCGCCTGCCGTCGTATCCGGTGGCCGCTACCGCGCGCCCGAAACCCCGGGCGCCTCCGCCGAGATACGGCCCGAGGCGCTGGCCGAGTTCTCCTACCCGTCCGGCCCGGCCTGGCTGTATTCATCACCGGCCGGCCCGTGATGGCCAAGGGCTCGCTGGTCTTCGGCGGCGCCCCCATCGGCGGGCTGTATGCGCCGGTCAGCGACGAGGCGGCCGCCGCCACCCTCCAGGCGGCGTGGGATGCCGGGATCCGCGTCTTCGACACCGCGCCGCACTACGGGGTGGGCCTGTCCGAGCAGCGGATCGGCGATTTCCTGGCCGGGCGGCCGCGCGCCGGGTTCATGGTGTCCACCAAGGTCGGGCGACGGCTGGTGCCCGCCACCGGTCCCGTGGACGGAGCCGATCAGTTCTACGGCACCCCCGCGCTGCGGCGAGTCCGCGACTACAGCGCCGACGGCGCGCTGCGGTCGCTGGACGACAGCCTGCGGCGGCTGCGGCTGGACCGGGCGGACATCGTGCTCATCCACGACCCGGACGAGCACATGGCGGAGGCGCTGGACGGCGCCTATCCCGCGCTGGCCCGGCTGCGCGCGGAAGGCGCAGTCGGCGCGATCGGCATCGGGGTCAACTCCGCGTCGCTGGCTGAATGGTTTGTGACCCGCTGTGACCTGGACTGCGTGCTGGTGGCCGGGCGGTACACGCTGCTGGACGACTCGGCCCGGGCGCTGTTCCCGCTGTGCCGCTCGCGCGGGGTCGCGGTCCTGGCCGCAGGGGTGTTCAACAGCGGCATTCTGGCCGATCCGACCGACGGCGCACAGTACGACTACGCCCTGGCCGCGCCGGGCCTGCTGGCCCGCGCCCGCCGCATCGCCGAGGTCTGCGGCCGCTACGACGTCCCGGTGGCCGCCGCCGCCCTGCGCTACGTGCTGCGCCACCCCGCGGTCACCGCCGCGGTGGTCGGCGCCCGCAGGGCGGACGAGATCCGTGCCGACGCCGGATACCTCAGCTTGCCTATCCCGGACGCCCTGTGGGCCGAGCTAGCCGGCCTATGACCATGGGGCGGTCACAACACCGAGGCCAGCCACTGCTCGACGCCGGCGATGTGCACCGTGGCCCAGGACCTGGCAATCTCGGGCTCGTGGGCGGCCAGCGCGTCCAGGATGGCCTGGTGCTCGGCGAGCGTCTGGGCCATCGTTCCGGTCTGGGTCAGCCCGCGCGAGACCCCGGCCCTGGTCGTCGGCGCCGAGATCGACTCGAGCAGCGAGGAGAGCACGGAATTACCGGAACACGCCACGATCCGCCGGTGGAACTCCAGGTCGTTCGCGACCAGTTCCTCGGCCTTCGGCTGCGGCCCGACGCTGTCCAGCAGCTTGCGCAGGCCTTCGGTCTCTTCGTCGGTGATCCGCTCGGCCGCCATCGCGGTGGCGGCCGGCTCGAGGATGCGCCGGACCCGCAGCAGCTCCAGCACGGTGTCGTCACGGTGGAAGTCCACGATGAAGCTCAGCGCCTCGAGCAGCAGCCGCGGCTCCAGGCTGGTCACGTACGTCCCGTCGCCGCGCCGCACATCAAGGATGTTGACCAGGGACAGCGCCCGCACCGCCTCGCGCAGCGAACTGCGCGAGAGCCCGAGTTCGGCGGCCAGATCCGCCTCCCGGGGCAGCCGGTCACCGGCACGCAGCGCGCCGGAGGTGATCATGCCCTTGATCTTCTCGATGGCTTCGTCGGTGACCGCCACGCCGCGTGCACCCCCGCAAAGATCGGATGTTTGTCCCGAGTATGGCATACCCGAGAACACGTCAGAACGGAGGCACCGTGAGAATCGCCCGGCACACGTGCGTGCGAACCGACTGCTCGGCCGGCGGGGCCGCCGACATGCAGCCGGTCGTTCGGACGCCGTAACGGTCATGCGGGTCGTCGACGCTCACCACCACCTGTGGGACCTCGGCGTGCGCGACCAGGACTGGATCACCGGCCCGGCCCTCGCCCCGCTGCGCCGCGACTTCCTGCTCGCTGATTACCGCCGTCTGGCCGATGCGCACGGGGTAACCGCGAGCGTGGTCGTGCAGACCGTCACCGTGCCCGAGGAGACCCCGGAACTGCTTGCGCTGGCCACGGCCAGTGACCTGATCTCCGGGGTGGTCGGCTGGACCGACCTGACCGCCCCCGATATCGCCGACCGAATCGCCGCGCTGGCCGAACTCCCCGGCGGCCCGAAGCTGGTCGGCCTGCGCCACCAGGTCCAGAGTGAACCCGACCCGGACTGGCTGACCCGGCCTGACGTGCTGCGCGGCCTGGCCGCCGTCGCCCGGGCGGGCCTGGTCTACGACCTGGTCATCACCTCCGGCCAGCTGGGCCAGGCCATCCGGGCCGCGGCTGCGGTACCGGACCTGCGGTTCGTCCTGGACCATCTGGGCAAGCCGCCCATCGCTTCGGGCCGTACCGAGCCCTGGGCGGCGGACCTGCGGCGGCTGGCCGCCTTGCCGAACACCGTGGCCAAGCTGTCCGGCCTGGTGACCGAGGCCGACTGGCGCCGCTGGCAGGTCGCGGACCTGCGTCCCTACGCTGAGGTGGCGCTCGACGCCTTCGGCCCGGCCCGGCTGATGTTCGGCTCCGACTGGCCGGTCTGCACCCTGGCCGCCAGTTACCCCGACGTCCTCACGGCCGCCCGCGACATGACCGCTGATCTCAGTCCGGCCGAGCGCGAGGCCGTGTTCTCCGGCTCCGCGACCTCCGCCTACGGGCTCTGAGCGGCGCCCCGTTCGGCGGCGGCCACCAGGTCCGCCATCATCTCCGGATAGAAACCGCGCAGCCCCCGCCACGCCATCCGGCCCCGCAGTGTGTTATCCCAGTCCGCCGCCCACCGGATGTGAGTGCCCTCGGCCAAAGGGGTGAGGGTTACGTCCGCCCGGTAGTTGCGTACTGGGATGCCCCTGATCACCGTGTACGCCAGGTGCCGGTCCGCCTCGAACTCCAGGATCTTCTCGACCGACGTGGTGTGACGCCCCAGGTAGCGCTGAGCGGAACGCAGCACCTGGACGGCACCGACGCCGTGCGGGGACTCCTCGCCCGCCTTCTCGTAGTGGCCGTCGCTCCACGGCCCCCAGGACGGGTACTTCGTCACGTCCGAGACCAGCGCCCATATCGTCTCCGGCGTGGCTTTGGCCGTGGCTTCCGCTTCGACGTGCAACTGAGCCATCGTTTACCTACCTTCCTGTACCGCATGGTACATGAACCAAATGGTACACTCAACTATGGCCACATCGCAACCGCGTGAGCGTCTGCTGGCGGCCGCCGTGGAACAGGCCAGGCGGGGCGGGATCGCCGATCTCAGCCTGCGTGAACTGGCAGCGGCCATCGGCACCAGTCATCGCATGCTGCTGTACCACTTCGGATCCCGCGAGGGCCTGCTGATCGCCATCGCGCAGGCGGTCGAGGAGACCGAGCGCGCGACGCTGCTGGGCGGGGGCGTGATGCCCGGGGACGCCCGGCGTTTCTGGGCGCGGATCAGCGATCCGGCCTTGTGGCCGGCTGAGCGGCTCTTCTTCGAGCTTTACGTGCAGGCCCTGCTCGGCCGCCTGGGCGACGACCAGTTCCCGCACAGGGCCGTCGAGGACTGGATCGCGCCGGTCGCGGCGGCCATGGTCCAGGCCGGCGTCAGCGAGGCGATCGCCCGCGCCGATGCTCGGCTCGGCCTGGCCGTCGTCCGCGGCCTGCTTCTCGACCTACTCGCCACCGGCGATCGCGACGGAGTGACCCAGGCCTACGAGCGGTTCCTTCAGCTTTACGAGGGATCGGACTCGCCGCCGGACCAATCAGGCGGCCACGACCCTAGAGCCTAGATGGGAAAGCGGGTGGGTTCGGTGGTGTACTGCCGTCCGGAGGGCGTGGTCCATCGGACCTCGCCGCTGGGCAGTTGCTCGGCCTTCCAGCGGGGATCTTGTTTCAGCCGATGATCATGGCGGCACTTGGGGTTCCCGTTGCACAAACAAGTCCGGCCACCGGCCTCGTACGGAACGTTGTGCTCAAAGTCGCAGTTCACAGCCGGTCTCCGGCAGCCCGGTCCGGTACACGTCGCGTGCCGGACCTGGGAGAGGTGCCGCAGCATCACTCCAGGATCATGGCCTTTCGCCTCATGGCGGTGGTCGCACCCACCGGTGGGAATCGGCACGATCTCCAGGAGCAGGTCCCGCTGCCCGGATATCCCGGTAGAGAACCGCCAGGTTCCGTAGCCGCCCGGCGGTCCGGGCTGATCGGTGGGAGTGAGGGTAAGCCGTGGCTGGCCGGGCGGGTCAGGCCCGCCGGACGTGCCTGGTTTGTCCATTTTGTCGCGGGATGCGCGGTGGCCAGCGGGCGCGGGCCGGGCGCAGCCGTGGCCGATAGCGTGTCCGAGGCTGTCGGTGACGGTCACGCACCAGGTGGACCGGGCGCTGCGGGCCGCGGCGGCGGCCAGGTCCCGGGCGAGGTCGGGGTCGATGGGCCCGATGCCCGCCATTTCGCCGGGTCGGTCCGCTAGGTCGAGGATGGTGGCGGCGGGGATGGTGAGGGTGACCCGGCCGGCGAACCCGGGCGGGATGATCCCGGCCAACGGCCCGGTCGGCGCCGGAGGCCGCGGCTCGCGTGGGCCGGACTCGTCCTGGCTGTGGGTGTCGTCTGCGCGACTGCTCAGGGGCCGGGAGTCGATGCCGAGCAGGATGTCCAGGTAAGCCCGGGCCCGCAGCGCGTCCATGCCCCCCTCAAGCCCCGCCTTGCGCAACTGCCTCGCCCAGGCGGTCACCCGCTGGCCGGCGGCCAGCACCTCGGCCGGTGGCAGTTCCCGCCCGGCCAGCCCGGCGTTCCCGCTATCTTCGGCCCACCGCTCCACCCGTGTCCGCTTCGCCATGTGCTCGCGCCGCTTCTTCGCCTTGTCCGGGGCGACCTCCATGACGGCCCGCTGGATCGCTGATCGCAGCGCTTCCCGGGTCAGCGACCCGGCCCGGTCCAGCACCATGGCCTCGGCGGCGCGGGCCTCGGAGGGGTCGAGGAGAGCGGTGGCCGCGGCGATGATCGCGGCCTTGTCCCGGCTGAGGATCCCGGCCCGGAACGCCGCCTTGGTGCCGGGCAGGTTCACCTCCAGGTACCAGGCCAGGTACAGCATCTCGCCGGCATCGCGCGCTGAGGTGCCCAACACCGCGCCCAGCTCGCGCTCGGCGAACTCGTGAACACCCTCCGGCATTCGCGCCAGAGCTGTCACCGCGGCCCCCGGCGCCGGACGGCGGCGGAGAAACTCGGCCACCGCGGCATGCTTGGCCGCACAGGCATTGGCCTCAACCCGGTCCCAGGCGCAGATCACCCCCTGCAGTTCGTCGTCGGTGGCGCCTGCGTACCGGTCATCGGCACCGGCGGTGTCCTCCAGCAACGACCCCAGCGTCGCGCCGCCCGGCGCGACATCCAGCGACTGGCCGGACGCGAACCCGGCCGCCAGGCCCGCATACTCACCCGGGAAGATCTCCGCGGAGCCGGGCATCCCTGCTCCGCGCCGCCCGGCCGAGACGGCCCCGACCGCCGCCACCACCCGCCGTGTGCCCCAGCCGGGCCCAGCCTTCGGCCGCCCGCGCCTGCTTCGCGGTGATCTCGTGCGCCTCGGCCATCAGCGCGGCCAGCTGGTTATCATCCAGGCCTGGCGGCGGAGCGTTATCCGGATCCTGGTACTCGTCCGGGTCGCCGGGATACTCGTCGTGGGCGTGCGCGTCTTGATCCATCCACTCCGGCCAGTCCGGGCTCTGCGGCACCAGCTGCCAGTTCGGGGAGCCGAGCCAGGGGCGGTCACCGAGGCCCGCGGGCACGCCGGGCGGATCGTCGTCCTGCCCGGGGTCGCGGGGAACCGGTGGGTCGCTCATGTGCACGATCCGTTCGGAGAGATTATCCTTGTATCAAACACAGTAGCGAAGAATTTGCGCTGAAGAGAGGCGACACGCCGATCGCTACGCGGTTTTGCGGTACCGGATCATCGGCCCGAGCAGGCCGGATACCACGTCGAACCTAGTCATGCCGAGCCGTTCGATGACCGCGATCGAGGCCGCGTTGCCCTCGTCGACTTCGGCCAGTACCTCGGGCAGGCCGAGCGGGCCGAGAGCGTGCGCCAAGACCGCGCGGGCCGCCTCGGTGGCGTAGCCCCGGCCCCACGAACCGGGAGCCAGGCTGTAGAAGATCTCCAGGCCGAGGTCTTCCAGCGGCCGCAGGCCGGCTGTGCCGACCAGGTCCGTGCCGACTAGGTCCGTGCCGACCAGGTCCGTGCCGACCTTCTCGTGGATCAGCCACAGGCCGTATCCGGCCCGGCCGAAATCCCGCGCGCTGTTCTCGATGGCCCCGGTGATCTCGGCCGCGGACAGTGTCGCGCCGTCGAAGAGGAACCGCCGAACGTCGGGCGTGGTCCAGTGGGCTTGCAGGACAGCATGATCATCGGCAGTCACCGGACGCAGGATCAGGCGTTCAGTGCGCAGGACGTGGTCCACAATCTCCACTGTACCGGGTGGCGGCTGATGGGTTCCATGCGTACCATGGGATTATCGTATATATGTTCGGAGGAGCGGCCGTGGCGTCGGGTGTTCAGCGGTGTATGCCACGGCGGCGTAGCGGGCACACCACGGTCGTGACCATCGGCACGGAACGGTTCTGCCTCACCGCTAACCAGCGTCACGACGGAAGCCTCGGCGAGGTGTTCATCCACTGGGGTAAGCATGGCACCAGCAGTGCGGGCTTGGTGAGCACGTACGCCATCGCGTTGTCGATGGGGCTGGCCCATCGGGTTCCGCTCGCCGAGCTGATCCGGCCGGGACTCGGCCAGTACTTCGCGCCCAACGGCCGCACCGACGATCCTGAGATCCCCAGAGTCTGCTCTGCGATCGACTACATCGCCCGCCGCCTGGCCATCGACTGGCTGCCGTACTCCGACCGCGCGTCGCTCGGCGTCTACACGCTGACCGAGCGCGCCCGGCCCCAGCAGCTGACGGCCGGAACCGGGTTAGCCACCCCGCGCCAGCAGGCCGCCGCACATCACCTCGAGCACCTCGCGGAGGGTCGTAGCGGCCCCACTGGACCGCCCCGTAACGGGCCTGCCTGACCGCCCGGGAACGCGGCAGGAAGCCCTAACGGCGCGGTCTGGTGATTGCCTGGTGCGAGAGCGCCCGAACCGTTCGTGTCCGGTGCGGCGGCCGGCTCGTTGATCAGACGCTGGTGGACATCGCGGAGCTTGTTGTGCATCGCTTCCTGGCGCTCCAGGTGCTCACGGTGCAGCCGCTGGATCACCTCATGAGTCGGCTTTTGGCCGTGATAGTCGGGGTGGTGGCGATAGCAGAGCAGGAACTGCCCGTCCGCCGCGGAATACTTCCCGACTCGCCAGCAGCCCGGCTCGTGGCAGTTGTACTTCTTGAACAGCTGGTAGATGGCGGCGCCGATCGCGCCGAGGATACCGAACTCTTCAAGGTCAGAGCCAAACCCGGACCAGAACCCGTAGTAGGGCCCGGACTCATTGGTGGTGCCAGTGTGGATCCCAAACCAGTTGTTGACTTGGCGTCCGTTCAAGACCCACAGAACGATGACGACCGAAGCGGCGCAGATCAGGCCGACCACGATGGTCAAGCGCAACTTCATTTCAGTAAGCCTTTCCTGAGCGCACGAGGTGGCGGATCACCGGGCGTCGCCAGTCCCTGTGCTGCGGCGACGCCCGGCCCGCGTGCGCGTCCGGCGGGTGCCCGCGCTCTGCCGAGCCGGCATGTCAGCCGCCACTGCCGCGATTCAGGTGTCAGCCGGCGACCTGGATCTCGTCGCGAACGTCGACGACGCCGCGGGCCATCCAGGCGGCACCGGTCACCGCGTCGTGCTCGGCCCAGGTGCGGACGTGGCCCGTCAGCGTGATGGTGCCGCCGTCGGTAGCGACCTTCACGTCGCTGTCGTCGGGAACCAGCGCGGAACGGTTCAGCGCCTCATGGACGTGCAAGTCGATGTCGACCGGGTCGGTGCCGTAGCTGATCTCGATGTCGTCCCTGACGTTGCGGACGCCGGTCAGGCCGGAGACCGCCACTTCCGCGGCGGTGCGCTCCACGCCGTAGCCCACCGTGCCGGTCAGCACGACATTCCCGTCGCTGGCCTCGGCCTCCACGCCATCCGGCACGGTGACGTTCAGCTTCAGCGCGTTGTTGGCCGCGGTGGTCAGCATCGCGTCGTCGCGGAAGTCGGCGTCGGACAGCACGACCTGCAGGTGGTTGTCCACGTGCTTGACGCCGTTGACGCGATGCGTGGCCGCGGCGGCCTCGAGGTACTGCGGGTAGTTCGGCACGGTGCCGTTGAGCGCGACGTCCCCGTTGAGGTTCACGACGTGGATGTCCGCGTCGTCGACCAGCGGGTCGAACTTGAGCTCCGCGCTGACTGCCTCGCGGATGTCTTTGGTGGTGCCCATTCCCATGTGCCTTTCCTGAGCAGCTGCGGCGGATCTGCCGCTTGTCAGGAGTCCATCCGACAACCGGGCGATGGTAAAGACGGCGCTAGCTTTCGTGATATTGGTGCGTGCTATAGGACCGGCCAGGCGCCGGTTCGGCTTACGTCTCGAATACGTAGATACCGGGCGCAGGATCGAGCGGCGGCCGGGTGGTGCCGCCGAGGGCGGCCGGCGCGTCCTGCTCGCCGCCGCTGCGGGCGGCGAGCCACTCGGCGTAGTGCGGCCACCAGCTGCCCGACCGCGCAGACGCCGCCTTCAGCCACTGGTCCGCGGTTCCGCCGAGGATCTGCCCACTGTGGAAGGAGGCCTTCGGATTGCCGGGCGGATTGACCATGGACGCGATGTGACCGCTGGTCGACAGCACGAAATCGCGGTCGCCGCCGAGCAGGGCACCGCTGCGGTAGCACGCCTGCCACGCGCTGATGTGATCGGAGATGCCGGCGATGACGTAGGAGTCGACGGTGATCTTCGACAGGTCGACCGGGGAGCCCAGCATCGTGGCCGCGCCCGGGGCGGCGAGCGAGTTCGCCAGCGCGGCCTCTACGAATTCGCGGTGCAGGGTCGCGGCCATGCGCGTGGTGTCCGCGTTCCAGAACAGCACGTCGAAAGGCGGCGGCTGGCGGCCTTGCAGGTAGTTATTGACCCAGTAGTTCCAGATCAGGTCGTTCGGGCGGAGCCAGGCGAATACCTCGGCCAGCGAGCTTCCGCTCAGGTACCCGCGCGCCGCGGACATGGCGATCGCCGCCCTGGCCGTTCGTTCGTCCACGATCGCGGCGGCCTGCCCGGCTTGGGTCTGATCCAGGACGGTCACGGCGAGGGTGAGGGCGGAGATCCGGTTGAGTTCGCCGATTTCGGCCAGGTGCGCGAGCGTCATCGCGGCCAGGATCCCGCCCGAGCAGGTGGCGAACAGGCTGCTGCGGGGGCTGGCGCTGATGTCCTCGATGGCCCCGAGCGCGTCGAGTATGGCCTGGCCGTAGACATCCAGGCCCCAGTCCCGGTGCCGCGCATCGGGGTTGCGCCACGAGATGACGAACACCTGCTGGCCCTCACGCAGCAGGTACTCGACCAGGCTCCGGCCGGGGGCCAGGTCCAGGATGTAGAACTTGTTGATGACCGGCGGGATCATGAGCAGCGGGTACTGCCGGACCTTCTCGCTCTGCGGGAGGTACTGGATGAGCTCGAATACCTCCGAGCGGAAGACCACCGCCCCGGGCGTGGTGGCCAGGGTCTTGCCGACCTCGAACGCATCGGGGTCGACCATGCTCGGCACCCGGGGTGCGGTCAGGCCGTCGCGGATCAGGTTCCGCAGGCCGGCCAAGACGCTCTGTCCGCCGGTGTCGATCGCCGCCTTCCATGCGACCGGGCTGATCAGCGGGTTGTTACTGGGCGCGATGGCGTCGAAGACGTTCTCTAGGACGAAACGCACGCGCTCACCGTCGCGCCAGCCCAGGTCGGCGTCGGCGACCAGGGCCGCAGCGGACGCCGCGGCGGCCAGATAGGCCTGCACGGCCCGGTGCAGGACCGGATTTCCCTGCCACGCCGGGTCGGCGAACCGGCGGTCGCGTTTTTCCGGGGCGATCGTGGACCGCCCGATGGCGACCTCCGTCAGCTGCCGGGCGAGTTCCGCGCCGCGCCGCGTGACCGCTCGGGGCCGGACGGCCAGGCCGCGCCCGAGCGCGAGCCATGACATATTGGGCGCAAGCCGCCGCCCGATGCCCAGCGCGGCGTCGGTCAGCAGCAGATCGAGCGGCGCGGCCAGCTCGTCGCCGTTATCGGCATCAGCCATCGTCATGCCTGGTCGGCCTCGGGCGGGATCGTGACCTCACGGCGCAGGATCTTACCCGTCGGGCTCTCGGGCAGTCGATGGTCCGGCGGACCAATGAAAGGCGGTCGGGCTGTTACCGCGGACGACGGCGGCAGTCCCGCCGCGGATATCAGGAGGCGGGCAGGCGGGCCTGGATGTCAGCGGTAATGGACTCGGGGGCCTGGTCACCGTTCACCTCCACCAGGATGCCCCGGTCTCGGTAATAGTCGATAAGCGGGCTGGTGGTCTCGGTGAATACCGCAAGCCGGTGCCCGATCACGTCGGCGGTGTCATCGGCACGGGCCCGGGCCAGCAGCCGCTGCATGAGCACCGCTTCGGGCACGTTCAGGTAGACGGCGGCATCCAGCGTGAGGTCCAGCCGTCTGCCCAGGTCCGCGGCCGTCATGGCCTGCGGCAGGGTCCGGGGGAACCCGTCCAGGATGTACCCGCCGCGGGCGGCCGCGGCGGCCACGACCGGGGTGAGCAGCTCGAAGACGATCTGGTCAGGAACCAGGTCACCGCGTCGCTGGTAGGCGGCGATCTCCAGGCCGGCCGCAGTGTCGGCGTGCACCTCGGCGCGCAGGACCTCTCCGGAGGAGACATGCTGGATGCCGAACCTCGCGGCCAGCCGCTCACCCTGTGTTCCCTTGCCGCCGCCAGGCGCGGCAACCATCAGCAGCCTCACTTCGCCTCCCGGGCGGGAACCCTTGTCGCACGGACGCCGCGCACTGCCTTCATCGTTACCGCCATGAAACCCGGTCGTCTATGTTCCCCGGTATCAAGTTTTGCTGCGAGTATTGTCCGGCAGAGCATCCGCCGTTGTGCTGGCCGACCAGCCGGGCGCCCAATCCTTGTGCTGGCGGACATTTGCGCGGCGATCGATGCTTGTAGTGCCATGGGTTGTGCGGTTCACGATGGACGGAGGCGCCAAGTGGAGTTCGATGTGGTGATCGAGATCCCGCGCGGGAGCCGCAACAAGTATGAGGTCGACCATGACACCGGCCGGATCCGGTTGGACCGGACGCTGTTTACCGCGACCCAGTACCCGGCCGACTACGGTTTCGTCGAGGACACGCTGGGCGAGGACGGTGATCCGCTCGACGCGCTGGTCTTGGTGCTGGAGCCCACCTTCCCTGGCTGCCTGATCCGCAGCCGCGCCATCGGCATGTTCCGGATGACCGACGAGAAGGGCGGCGACGACAAGATCATCTGCGTGCCGGCCGGCGATCCGCGTCAGGAGCAGTTTCAGGAGCTCGAAGACGTGCCCGAGTTCTACCGGCTCGAGATCCACCACTTCTTCACCGTCTATAAGGAGCTCGAACCGGGCAAGGGCGTCCGCGACACGGCCTGGGCAGGCCGCGCCGCGGCGGAAGCCGAAGTGGAGGCGTCCCGGCGGCGGCTGCACGAGCTAGGGCACGAGCTAGGGCACGAGCTGGGGTCCCAGCCCGGCTAGCCGCCCGCGGGAGCGCTAGCTGGCCGCGCCGCGCTGCGGAGACGGCCGGCTGATCCTGGCGGCAAACAGGTCGCGGAGGCTGACCACGCCGCGCACGGTGCGTCCTTCCATGATGGGCAGGTGGCGGAAGCCGTTCAGGAGCATCATCTGAGCCGCGTCCTCGACGGTGGTATCCGGCTCGGCCGACTGCGGATCCTTGGTCATCCACGCCGAGACCTGGACCGCGGTGAGGTCGGTCCCGGACGCCGCGGCCCGGAGGATGTCGCGCTCGGTGAGGATGCCGGCCAGGAAGGCGCCCTGCATGACCAGGGCCGAGCCGACCCGCTCTCGCACCATCTCAGCGGCGGCCTCCGACATGGGACTGTCCGGAGTGGTGAGCACCACCCGGGTGTGCATCATCTCGCCGACCGTAAGGGCCCGGCGGCCGTCCTCAGCCACTTTCGCCCATCTCGAACAGCTCCGAGTCGTGCGGGGCGGACGGCCCGGCGAGCTCTTCAGAGAGCAGCCGCCAGAGCGACCCGGCCCAGGCCGACAGTTGCGGCCACCGCATCCAGAAAAGCTGCAGCGTCGTCTCGTCGAACTCAGAATGTGCCTGGTCAGGGCTGATCGAGTGGGTGATGTCCTCGAGCTGGTGGATCAGTTCGAGGAACCGGTCGGCGCTATCATCCATTCGCATCACCTCCGGAGGGGGAGTGCGGCGTCGGCCGCGGCAGCAGGGGCCGAGAGGCTCACGTGACGCCAAGTGGGGTGATCCATACCCCGAAACCACGGCATCATGAGGGCAACGGCCGCATATTTTCCCGGCCGCCCGACAAAAGTGCGTCCCCGATCGGACAAAAGCGACAGATGGTTCGCGGGTTGACATCGCTGCGCCTGCGGCCAGCGGGACGGGCTGCGGTCCGAAGGCGCCGCCGGGGCCCTTTCCCTTCCCGGTCCATCAGATAGGCATGATTCGTCGGGCCGGTGCGTTTATCCCTGGGGAGGACGAGATTCGTCGGCGGACGGGCACGGTTGTCGTCTGCCCAGGGGATGCGAGTACGGGGATATCATGGCGTGCACCTTCCATGACACCTCCTGTTAACCAACGCAGGGATAGGCAGAGGTAGTGACAGAGCCACATCCATCCGCTGACCCGCTGGCCGGGAGAGAACTGGGCCAGACCGTCGTCATCATGCCCACGTACAACGAGCGGCAGAACCTGGAGCCCATCACGGGCCGGGTCAGGGCGGCGCTGCCAGAGGCCGACCTGCTGATCGTGGACGACAACAGCCCGGACGGCACCGGCGACATCGCGGACAAGCTGGCCGAGGTCGACTCGCAGGTCCAGGTCATGCACCGGACGGAGAAGGCGGGTCTGGGCAAGGCGTACATGGCCGGGTTCAGCTGGGCCCTGGAGCGTGGCTACGGCGTGATCGTGGAGATGGACGCGGACGGCTCGCACCTGCCGGAGCACCTGCCGGTCCTGGTCGGCGCGCTGGCTCACGCGGACCTGGCCATCGGGTCCCGGTGGATGCCGGGCGGCCGGGTGGTCAACTGGCCCAAGTCCCGCGAGGTGCTGTCCCGCGGGGCCAACATCTACACC
>Ga0318565_10000250_pt1 | contig 13308 bp, 8 predicted proteins | sample GRESIP066b5f21_FD_203501 | JGI IMG/M metagenome (GOLD analysis project Ga0318565, IMG submission 203501) | Tropical soil microbial communities from Luquillo Experimental Forest, Puerto Rico - GRE.SIPMG.066b5f21 | ecosystem: Environmental > Terrestrial > Soil > Tropical forest > Bulk soil...
ATGACCTTGTCGATGAGTCCGAGAGTCTTCAGGCGCGGGGCCGTGATGCCGAGCGTCTCGGCGGCTTCCTCGGCGTGCTGCGCCGACTTCCACAGGATGGAAGCGCAGCCTTCTGGCGAGATCACCGAGTAGGTCGCGTACTGCAGCATGAGCGTAATGTCGCCGATCGCGATCGCGAGCGCGCCGCCGGAGCCGCCTTCGCCGATGACCGTGACGACGATCGGCGTGCGCAGCGCCGTCATCTCGTAAAGGTTGCGGCCGATCGCTTCCGATTGTCCGCGCTCCTCGGCGCCGATGCCGGGAAAGGCGCCCGGCGTGTCCACGAAAGTGAAAAGCGGCAGCCGGAACTTCTCCGCGAGCTTCATCAGGCGCAGCGCCTTGCGATAGCCTTCGGGGCGCGGCATGCCGAAGTTACGGAAGATTTTCTCCTTGGTGTCCCGGCCCTTCTGATGTCCGATCACCATGCATGGCGCACCATTGAAGCGAGCGAGCCCGCCGACGATGGCGGGATCATCGGCGAAGCTGCGATCGCCGTGCAGCTCGTGGAAGTCGTTGAACGCTCCCGTGATGACGTCGAGCGTGTAGGGCCGCTGCGGATGGCGCGCCACCTGGGCGATCTGCCACGCGGTCAGCTTGCCGTAGATTTCCTTGGTGAGCTGCTGGCTCTTCTTCTGCAAGCGGTTGATCTCGTCGGAGATGTCAACCGCGGAATCCTCGTGCACGTAGCGCAGCTCATCGATCTTGGCCTGGAGATCGGCGATCGGCTGCTCGAAATCGAGGAAGGTCTGCTTCATCAGATGCGACTTGCGGACCGGGAGGGCGGCATCATAGCACCGCAGGGCTGATTGCTCCCTGAATGAATCCGGCGCTACATACCAGCCGGCCGGAGCATCTCCACGTGGACGATGTTGTCCTCGGGGTACGGGTCCGACACGATGCGAAACCCCATCTCCTCGTAGAAGCGCTGAAGGCGCTGCTGGGCACCGATGCGGATCGGTTGCCCCGGATAGAGCGAGGCGGCCCGCGCCATCCCTTCGAGCATCGCCGCGCGCCCGAGGCCGGTGTAGCGGAAGGCCGTCGTGGTCAGCACCCTGCCGATCGAAGGCTCGGCGTACTTGCGACCCGGCTCGATCAGGCGCAGGTAGGCGGCGAGCGAGCGCGCGCCGTCGCACTCGACCCAGCCGATGAGATGCCAGGCGTATTCGTCGAGCCCGTCGAGGTCGTTGAACGCGCAAGCCTGTTCGACCACGAAAACTTCCGCGCGCGCGGCCAGGATCGCGTAGAGCTCCGCCGCCGCGAGATCTGCAAAGCGCTTCCACTGCCAGACGGTCGGCGGCATTGACGAAGAAAAGCTCGCAGCGAGAGGGTTGGTCTGCACAATGGCTTACATTAACATGGAGCTTCGCTCCAACGAGTCGCGGAACGCCTATGGAAAAGCGCCATCGCGTCGCTGTCATTCCCGGGGACGGCATCGGCAAGGAAGTGATGCCCGAGGGCCTGCGCGTGCTGGAAGCGGCCGGACGCGCGCACGGCGTCGCTTTCGAATGGGACGAGCTGCCGTGGAGCTGCGACTACTATGCTAAGCACGGCCGGATGATGCCGGAGGACTGGTTCGAGCGCATTCGCGGACACGACGCGATCTACTTCGGCGCGGTCGGGTGGCCGGCGACCGTTCCCGATCACATCTCGCTGTGGGGCTCGCTCATCCAGTGGCGCCGCGGCTTCGATCAATACGTGAACCTGCGGCCGTGCCGCCTCATGCCGGGCGTGGCGAGCCCGCTCGCGAACCGCAAGTCCGGCGAAGTCGACTTCGTCGTCGTGCGCGAGAACACCGAGGGCGAATATTCATCAGTGGGCGGCCGCATGTTCGAAGGTACCGAGCGCGAAATGGTATTTCAGGAAACCGTGTTTACGCGCAAGGGTGTCGACCGCATCCTGAAATTTGCTTTCGAGCTGGCGCAGAAACGTCCCGCGAAGCATGTGACCTCGGCGACCAAGTCGAACGGCATCTCGATCACGATGCCTTATTGGGACGAGCGCTTTCGTGCAATGGCGGCACGCTATCCGGGCATTCGCACCGATCAGTATCACATCGACATCCTGAGCGCGCACTTCGTGCAGCGTCCGCAGATCTTCGACGTCGTGGTCGGATCGAATCTCTTCGGCGATATCCTCTCCGACCTCGGTCCCGCCGTCTGCGGCACGATCGGGATCGCGCCTTCGGCGAACATCAATCCGGAGCGCGCCTATCCGTCGCTCTTCGAGCCGGTGCACGGCTCCGCCCCGGACATCGCGGGGAAGGGCATTGCCAATCCGATCGGCCAGATCTGGTCGGGCGCGATGATGCTCGAGCATCTGGGGCACGCGGACGCTGCAGCGGCAGTGATGCGCGCGATCGAGCGCGTGCTGGCCGAGGGCCCGCGCACCGCCGACCTCGGCGGTCGCGCAACGACAAGTGAAGCTGGCAAAGCCATCGCCGACGCGATCGCGTAGCTCGACTTGCGTGCGACAAGAGAGCGAAAGCGTTTTGTGGCAAGATAGCGGCGGCCAGAACAAGACCACGGCGGCCGTCCGGGAGCAACCAGCATGATCATCGGCATTCCACGCGAAACTCGCGCCGGCGAGACGCGCGTCGCCGCGACGCCGGAGACCGTGAAGAAGCTCGCGGCGAGCGGCAAGCACTCGCTCGTCGTGGAGTCAGGCGCGGGGATCCTGTCGAGCATTCCGGATGCGGATTTCCAGGCGGCTGGCGCGCGCATCGGCGGGGCGGAGGAAGCCCTCGGCGGCGACATCGTGCTCAAGGTGCGCGGCCCAAGCGCGGAGGAGCTGCCCCGGCTCAAGCGCGGCGCGATGCTCGTCGGGCTCCTCAATCCGTTCGACAGCGCGGCGCTGCAGTCGTATGCCGGTACCGGTGTTTCCGGTTACGCGCTCGAATGGCTGCCGCGCATCACGCGCGCGCAGTCGATGGATGTCCTTTCATCGCAGGCCAACATCGCCGGCTACAAGGCGGTGGTCGTCGCCGCGGATACCTACGGCAAGTTCATGCCGATGCTGATGACGGCCGCAGGAACGGTAAAGGCGGCGCGCGTGTTGATTCTCGGCGTCGGCGTGGCCGGCTTGCAGGCGATCGCGACCGCGAAGCGGCTCGGGGCGGTGATCGAAGCTTCCGACGTGCGTCCCTCGGTCAAGGATCAGGTCGAGTCGCTCGGCGCGAAGTGGGTCGACGTCCCGTATGCGAACGACGAGGAGCGCAAGATCGCCGAGGGCGTCGGCGGTTACGCGCGGCCGATGCCTCCGGAATGGATGGCGCGCCAGGCCGGAATCATTCACGAGCGGTGCAAGACGGTCGACATCCTGATCACCACGGCGCTCATTCCCGGGCGGCCCGCTCCGAAGCTCATCAAGGCCGAGATCGTGGCCTCGATGAAACCCGGCGCCGTCATCGTCGATCTGGCGGTCGAGCAGGGCGGCAACGTGGAAGGCTCCGAGCTCGACAAGATCGTTCTGAAGAATGGCGTCAAGATCGTCGGCTACGCCAATCTTCCGGCGCAGGTCGCGGCCGACGCCTCCGCGCTCTACTCACGCAACGTTCTCAATTTCCTCGCGCTCTCGCTCAACGCCAAGACCGGCGAGTTCGCGGTGCCGAAAGACGACGAGATCATCAAGGCGACGCTGGTGTGCGAGAACGGCGCCGTGGTGCCGAGAACTTCATAACAACGCAGCGGCCGCGATCCCTCGCATCGCTCGGAATGACATTCGGAGAAAAACGATGACTGCAGGCGTGGACCCGATCGTCTTCTATCTCACCATCTTCGTGCTGGCTATCTTCGTCGGCTATCACGTGATCTGGAACGTTACGCCGGCGCTGCATACGCCGCTCATGAGCCTTACCAACGCGATTTCGAGCATCATCCTGGTCGGCGCGATGCTGGCGGCCGGCTCGGAAACGCTCGACTGGGGCGGCTGGCTCGGTGTGCTCGCGGTCGCGCTGGTGTCGATCAACACCTTCGGCGGGTTCCTGGTCACGCAGCGAATGCTCGGGATGTTCAAGAAGAAAGAGCCGAAGCCCGGCGATAAGGAATAGCGGCGGGCCATCACCATGAGCGCCGATCAACTCGCACTGTGGTACCTCGTCGCGGCGGTGAGCTTCATTCTCGCGCTGAAGGGCCTGTCGTCGCCGCCGACGGCGCGCCGAGGCAACTACTTCGGCGTGGCCGGCATGGCGATCGCCGTCGCGGTCACGCTGGCGCTGATCTACTCGCACAGCAAGAGCGTGCTGCCGATCGTGGGCGGAATGGTGGTCGGCGGAGTGATCGGGGCCTTCGTCGCCAGGCGCGTGCAGATGACGCAGATGCCGGAGCTGGTCGCGGCGATGCACTCGCTGGTCGGCCTCGCTGCTGTGTTCATCGCTATCGCGGCGGTCAACAATCCGGAGGCGATGGGGCTGCACACGCCGATCACCGGACTGCACAAGGCGGAGCTTTTCATCGGCACCTTCATCGGTGCGATCACGTTCTCGGGGTCGGTGATCGCGTTTGGGAAGCTTGCCGGGCTGGGCAAGCATTTCCGGCTCTTCTCCTCGGCACCGGTCGTGTTCAAGGGTCAGCACTGGCTGAACCTTGCGCTCGGCTTCATGGCCGAGCAGTCCGAATGGCCGCCGTTCATCATCATGACCGCGCTTGCATTTCTGCTGGGCTTTTTGCTGATCATCCCTATCGGCGGCGCCGACATGCCGGTGGTTATCTCGATGCTCAACAGCTATTCGGGATGGGCCGCGGCAGGCATCGGATTTTCGCTCGACAACCCGATGCTCATCGTCGCCGGATCGCTCGTCGGCTCCTCCGGCGCGATTCTGTCGTACATCATGTGCAAGGCGATGAACCGCTCGTTCGTGAGCGTGATCCTCGGCGGCTTCGGAGGCGAGACCGCCGCTGTCGCCGAAACCGAGCAGAAGACGGTCCGGAGCGGCAGCCCGGACGACGCGGCATTCCTGCTCTCCAACGCCGATACGGTGATCATCGTTCCGGGCTACGGCCTCGCCGTGGCGCGCGCGCAGCACGCCGTGAAGGAGCTCGCAACGAAGCTCACGCAGAAGGGCGTGACCGTGAAGTACGCGATCCATCCCGTCGCCGGGCGCATGCCCGGACACATGAACGTCCTGCTGGCCGAGGCGGAAGTGCCTTACGACCAGGTCTTCGAGATGGAAGACATCAACAGTGAGTTCCCGCAGGCCGACGTGGCGCTGATCCTTGGAGCCAATGATGTGGTGAACCCGCTCGCCGAGCAGAAGGGGAGCCCCATCTACGGCATGCCGATCATCGAGGCGCACAAGGCGAGGACCGTGCTGGTCAACAAGCGCTCGATGGCGTCCGGCTACGCCGGCATCGACAATCCGCTCTTCTACATGGACAAGACGATGATGGTCTTCGGCGATGCCAAGAAGGTGGTCGAGGATCTCGTCAAGGCAGTCGAATAGTGCGAGACCCACGCCGACACGAATCCGGGACAGCATGGGTTCGCTGGTCGAACTGGTTCGGATTGTGCCTGGCCCTCGTCGTATCGAGCGCTGCAGCTCGGGTCGACAACTACGCGGTCATGTCGCTGGTCGGAGACCGGTTGACCTTCATCGTGTCGGAGAAGCAGCTCGGCAGCCATCTTGATCTCAATCAGAAGGAAGTCGTTACCGTCAACGACCGCAGCCTTGACGATTTCGGCTCCCGCGTGGCAAACGCGGCGATCGAGAAAGCCCGGCCGTCAGCTTCGGTGACCATGCTGCGCGCCAACGACCCTTCGCTGTATGCGCTGCGCAATTCGTGGCTCGATACGGAAGGCGGCGATGTCAAAACGCTCGCATCGATCGTCGTGAAATTCGTATCGTCTTCATCAGACGCGCGCCTCCTTCTCATCGCGCCCTACCGGGCCGAGCTCGAGCTCAAGAGTGACCAGGGCTATCCGTTTACCGGCAGCAAGATCGCGGGGCTTGGTTTCTACTCCGGATCCGGCAACCAGGCATCCGGCGAGAGTTACGCCGAAAAACAAGTCACGGCCGCCTTTCTCGGCGTCTTCGGGAACTTCCAGCTGCTCCTGATCAACCTTCAGACCGGCGCCATCGAGGCTCACGAGCGGGTGGTGGTTGGCGAGACGTTTCCCGCGGATGCGCTGTCGCCGACGCAAAAAGTCGAGGCGCTGCGCAATCTCATGAAACGCGAGATCGAGCGTGCGGTGCCCGTCATGCTGCCGGTCGATTAGATTCGCGAACAGGCGGTAACAATTAACCTGGATCGGCGCCCGGCATCGCGGCCGGCCGGTCCGGTATACTCGGTCGGCTGCCGCACCGAGCACGCCGTCTGGATAAATCATCCCCATGAGCGGAATAACCCGCAAGCCTGCATTCTGGATCGTGTTCGCGGTCGTTTCGGCATGCTCCGGCGTGTTCGCGTGGTACTACTTTCCGCAGGCGCTACCGCTCATCAACCTCGACGTATCGATGTCACGCGAGGACGCGGTCGTGCAGGCGGCCGCGATGGCCGATCGCCTGCACCTGATCGATCGCGGTGCGCGCGAGGCCGCGTTGTTCACTCACGACGGCACAACGCAGAACTTTGTCGAGCTAGAGGCCGGAGGGAAACCGGCGTTCACGCGCCTGTTGTCCGGTGATCTTTACGCACCCTACCGCTGGGAAGTGCGGCTATTCAAGCCGGGAGAGATCGCGGAGGCGCGCGTCAGCTTCAAGCCCGACGGCACGCCGTATGGGTTCTCACGCAAGCTTCCCGAGAGCGCTCCCGGCGCGGCGCTCGACGCCGCCGCGGCGCGCGCCATCGCCGAAAAGAGTGCGCGCGATGACTGGTCGATCGACTTCTCGCCGTACAAGCTGATCGAGCAATCACAGAAGGAGCAGGTAAGCAAGCGGGTCGACCACACCTTCACTTACGAGCGCGAAGACGAGAAGCTCGGCGACGGTCGCATTCGCCTGAAGCTGGTCGTGAGCGGAGACGTGCTCAGCGGGCTCGGACATTTCGTCTTCGTTCCGGAGGCATTCGAGCGCCGCTATGCGGAGCTGCGCGCGGCGAACAACACCATCGCCAATGTCGCGTCCCTTTCTGCAGGAGTGCTGTATGGGCTCGGCGGATGCATTCTCGCCGTGCTGTGGCTCATGCGGAAACGCGGTTTGCTCTGGAAGCCGGCGCTCGCCGCGGGCGCGATTGTCGCCGGCATCAATGCGATCGCGCTGCTTGCCAACTTTCCGCAGGCGTGGTTCAGCTTCGATACAGCGCAGTCCACTACGATATTCTGGGCGCAGCAGATCGGCATCGCCGCGGTCGTCGCAATCGGCGGCGGCCTCGCCCTGGCTCTCGTCTTCATGGCCGCCGAGAGTCTGTCGCGCCGAGCTTTTCCGGACCATCCTCAGCTGTGGCGGCTATGGTCTCGCAACGCGGCACCTACAGCGGCCGTACTGGGTCGCACCCTCGGCGGCTATCTCTTCGTGCCGATCGAGCTGGGGCTCATCGCCGCATTTTACTTGGTGACCAACCGTTACTTCGGCTGGTGGCAACCCTCCGAGATACTCACCGATCCCAACATTCTCGGCAGCGCGCTGCCGGCGCTCTCGCCGATTGGGATGGCGTTGCAAGCGGGGTTCATGGAAGAGTGCCTGTTCCGCGCGGTGCCACTTTCGCTTGCGGCGCTGATCGGCGCGCACTTCGGTTATCGGCGTACGCTGATCGGAATCACGTTGGTGCTGGAGTCGCTCATCTTCGCGGCCGCGCACGCCAACTATCCGGGCTTTCCGGCGTATTCGCGTCTGGTCGAGCTGATCGGGCCGGCATTCATCTGGGGACTCATCTTCCTCCGCTTCGGGCTTCTGCCCACCGTAATCCTGCATGCGCTGTTCGATCTTATCCTCATGTCGCTTCCGGTGTTTCTCGTGCGCGGCCACGTGGGCGAGCTCAACCAGACGATCGTCGCAGCCGCTGCGCTCGTTCCGCTGCTTGTCGTGCTGCTGCGCCGCGCCAGCGCGAGCGCGTGGCTCGCGCTGCCGTCGTCGCTTCTGAACGGCGCGTGGAGCCCCGGTGCGGCGCGCGTGCGCGATACGGTAGCGCGGCCGCGAGCCGCGGCCGGTGCATGGGCACTTCGCTTTCAGCGAGCGCTGCCGATCCTCGCCATTCTCGGCGTCATTGCGATTGCCCTCACGGGAAGCTTCCGCAGCGATGTGCCGTCACTGGCTATTGGACGCGCCGAGGCGGAGGCGGCTGCAGATGCCGCGCTCGCCGCGCGTGGGGTGAACTTGTCTCCCGAATGGCGTCGCTACTCGCTCACCCGCACGGCACCGGACGACGCAACGCAGTGGCAATGGCACAGCTTCGTCTGGCGCGAAGCCGGACAAGCCGCATATCACAAGCTGATCGGGCAGTGGCTTGCCCCGCCTTTGTGGGAAGTCCGTTACGCGCGCTTCGAGGGCGGCGACGTCGCCGATCGCGCCGAGAATGGCGCGTGACCGTCGAAGGCACGGGCAAGGTGCGGGGCGTGCGTCATACGCTTCCGGAGCAACGGGCCGGTGCGCACCTCGCGCGTGACGATGCGCGCACGCTTGCACAAGCGGAGCTCCGTCGGGCCTTCGGTCTCGATCCTGGCGAGTTGCGTGAGGTGGAAGCGAAAGAAGATCCTCAGCCGGCCCGCACCGACTGGCAGTTCACGGTTTCCGATCCCCGAGTCGATGTCGGCAAAGGCGGCGAAGCGCGTGCCCTGGTCGCCATCGCCGGGAACGAGATTGCGGGTGCAGGGCGCTACATTTTCGTGCCGGAAGCCTGGCAGCGTGCCGAGCGCGAGCGCACCGGACGGCTCAGCATTGTGAAGATCGGCTTGGCGCTTGTCCTGGCCCTCGTAGCCTTGGCTGCGATCATCTGGGCGAGTGTGGCGTGGACGCGCGATCACTTCGATCGCCGTGCGTTCTGGGTCGTGGCCTCGGTCACGCTCGGCGCGGCGATCATCAACGCCGTCGATCAATGGCCGTCGGTCGCATTCAACCTGCGCACAACCGAGCCTGTGTTGCAGCAAGTTGCGCTCGCCGCGGCTGGGGGGCTGTTCGGGGGAGTGGTCCGGGCCCTGTTTGCCGGACTGTGGTGCGGCGTCGCGGCTTACGCCGCGCGGATGCATGTCAGACTCGAACTCAACGCGAAGAGCCTCTGGCTGCGCGGCGCTGCCGTTGGGCTGTTCGTGGTCGGTATCGATGCTTTGATCGGACTCTTAACGCCTCATCTGACCCCGGCGTGGCCGCGTTTCTCCGCAGAGAACGCAGCCTGGCCGTGGCTCAGCGCCGCGTCTTCGACAGTCAACATCATCATTCCGATGGCGGCCACGGTGGTCGCGCTGCATTGGCTGGATCGCCTTAGCCATGGATGGACCCGGCATCGAGCGCTTTGCGTCGCGATTCTGATCCTGACCGAAGGCGCGATTGCGGCGACGCGCGCGAACGACTGGACCGACATCGCGCTGACGGGTGTGATCGGCGGAGCGGTGACTGCGCTGCTATTCGCCTTTGTTCTGCGCTTCGATCTGCGCGCAGTGCCCGCGCTCGTTGCGCTCTACGCAGCCACCGAAGGGGCGGTCGACGCGCTCAGTAAAGGCAGCTTCCAGACTTGGACGCTCTACGCGATCGGTGCGGCGCTCACCCTCGCCATCTCCTGGCTGGCGACTCGCTACCTGGTGGCTCAGGGCGAGATCCGGGAGGCCCCGAGTCCGCACGCGGCAGCCCCCGGATCTGAAGCATTGGCTACTGCGAGGTCTGCACCGTCACCCAGTTCGGAATGACATTGTTGTTGGCGAGGTGCACCGCCGTGACGTTGCTGCGCGTCGCCCACGGGATAACCTGCCGGTGCAGCGGCAGATGCAGCAGCTCGTCGTGCTGGATCATGAGCGCTTCATTGATGAGCTTGCGCCGCTTTTCCACATCCATCTCGACCTTGATCTGATCGACCAGCGCGTCGAGCTTCGGATTCGAGTAGCGCCCATAGTTGTAGTCGCCGTCGCCCTTGGCGTTCGCCGTATGCTGCACCGGCTGGAGAATGAAGATCGGATCGGTGGCTGCGCCGCCCCAGCCCAGCATGTAGAGACTCGTATCGAGCTTGTCGAGCTTGGGGAAGTAATTGGCGCGCGGCATCGCTGTCACGCTCGTGGTCACGCCGATCTGGCTCCACATCGCGGCGAGCGCCTGGCAGATCTTCTCGTCGTTGACGTAGCGGTTGTTCGGGCAATCAAGCGTCACTTCGAATCCATTCGGATATCCCGCCTCGGCCAGGAGCTGCTTCGCTTTTGCGCGATCGAAAGGAAAACGCCCCTCCGGCTCCGCGATCCAGGGCAACGGTGCCGGAAGCATCGCACCGGTCGGCTTCGACAAGCCGCGCATCGTTGTCGTGCGCAGCGCCTCGATGTCGATCGCCTGATAGAGAGCTTGGCGCACGCGCTTGTCCTTGAACGGATTCTTGCCCTTGACGCTCGAGTAAAGCAGCTCGTCGCGATTCTGGTCCATGCCGATGAAGATGACCCGGTTCTCGGTGCCCTCGAGCACCTTGATGCTCGGGTTCTGCTTCAGCCGCGGCACGTCCTGTACGGGCGGGTCGTTGATGATGTCGATCTCGCCGGAGACGAGCGCCGCGAGCCGCGTCGCGTCGGACGCGATGGGCGTGTAGACCACCTCGTCGACGTTGCCGGTGAACTGGCCGTCCTTGATCCCCCACCAGTTCGGGTTCTTCACCAGCACGGTCTTTATGTCGGGCTCCCGCGACTTGAGCGTGTAGGCGCCGGTCCCGTTCGCCTGGTGCGCCGTGACCATGTCTTCCTTGTGCGTGTAGTCCTGCGGCTTAGTCGCACGGTTCTTCTCGCACCACGCCTTGCTCATGATGTTGATGGAAGCGACGTGCTCGAGCTCGATCGGGTTGGGCCCGTTGGTGGTGAACTCCACCGTCAAATCGTCGATCTTCTTGGGCACGCCAGATGCGTTCGAGTACACGCGCAATTGCGAGGTCTGCTCCGCCGCCCGCTGGAACGAGAACACGACGTCGTCGGCGGTGAAAGGCGTTCCATCGTGGAACTTGACACCGGCCCTGAGCTTGAAACGCCATACGGTCGGGCTCACCTGCGTCCACGAAGTCGCGAGACATGGCTGGAGATTGAGTTGCTTGTCCCGGCAGAGCAGGAATTCGTAGATGAGCTGGTTGACGTTGTTGGTGAGACCTTCGTTTTGGGAATGCGGGTCGGTGGTCTGCGGGTCGCCGCGGTTCGCCCAGCGCAGGGTGACGGCGTCAGCTTGAATCGCGAGCCCTGCCAGAGCGATCGCGAGAATGATTTTTCGCAGCATGACGATCCTCCTCGTCGTTCGAGTCCGATCATCATAACGCAGTCGGGCTAGAATCCCCCGCCGTGCGCTCCAGCCCTTCGCCCTCGCCCATCGATCGCCTGCGCTCAGAGCTGGATGCGGTGATGGCTGCGGACCGCGCGCGAATCGAACGCAGGCTGGCCGGGCTGCGCGGGCGCGAGCTGCGTCCGGCCGAGATCGAGCGGCTGGCGCGTGAGCTCGCAGCGTCCCGGGACCTAGCGCAGAAGCGCGCCGCCGGCGTTCCTCTGCTCAGCTTCCCGCCCGAACTGCCGGTGTCCGAGCGGCGCGAAGAGATCTCGGCCGCGATTCGCGAGCACCCGGTCGTCATCGTCTGCGGCGAGACCGGATCGGGCAAGACGACGCAGCTGCCCAAGATCTGCCTCGAGCTCGGGCGCGGCGTGCGGGGCTTCATCGGCCACACCCAGCCGCGGCGAATCGCTGCACGCAGCGTCGCCTCCCGGATCGCCGAGGAGCTCGCCACGCCGCTCGGCACTGCCGTCGGCTACAAGGTCCGCTTTACCGATCGCACGCGACCGGAGGCCTACGTCAAGCTCATGACCGACGGCATCCTCCTCGCCGAGACGCAGAGCGACCGGCTGCTCGCCGCTTACGACACCATCATCGTCGACGAGGCGCACGAGCGCAGCCTCAACATCGACTTCCTGCTCGGCTTCCTGAAGCAGCTGCTTCCGCACCGGCCCGATCTCAAGATCGTGCTGGCTTCCGCGACGCTCGATGCGGAGCGCTTTGCGCAGCACTTCGGCATCCGAGGCCGGCCGGCACCGGTGATCGAAGTCTCGGGGCGAGTGTACCCGGTCGAGATCCGCTATCGGCCGCTCACGCAGGACGAGGACGACGACGAGGAGCCGCTGGAAGAGGCGATCGTAGGTGCCGTGGAAGAGCTATGGCGCCAGGCGCCCGGAGATATCCTCGTATTTCTGCCTGGCGAGCGCGAGATTCGCGAGACCCAGGAGCTGCTTTCGCGCGGGCTGTCGCGGCGCCCGTACGCAAGTGCGATGGAAATTCTGCCGCTTTACGCGCGTCTTTCGGTCGAGCAGCAGCAACGCGTCTTCGCGCTCAGCAACGGCCGGCGCATCGTGCTCGCCACTAACGTCGCCGAAACTTCGCTCACCGTTCCCGGGGTCCACTACGTGATCGATCCAGGACTCGCGCGAGTGCGCCGCTATTCGTTGCGCAACAAGGTGGGGATGCTGCAGATCGAGAAGATATCGCAGGCCTCCGGCGCACAGCGCGCCGGGCGTTGCGGCCGCGTCGCGGCGGGGATGTGCTTGCGCCTGTATGGCGAGGACGATTTCGCCGCGCGGCCGCGCTACACCGATCCGGAGATCCTGCGCTCCTCGCTTGCGGCGGTGATCCTGCGCATGGCGGCGCTCGATCTCGGGCAAGTCGACGCCTTCCCCTTTCTGGACCCGCCTTCGCCCCGCGCGATTGCCGACGGCTATCAGCTACTGGCGGAGCTGGGAGCGGTCGACGTGCGCAATGCAATCACGCCGCTGGGACGCGAGCTCGCGAAGCTACCGATCGATCCGCGCCTCGGCCGCATGATCATCGCGGCGAAGGAGGGCGGATGCCTCCCCGAGGTCCTGGTCATCGCGAGCGCCCTTGCGGTGCCCGATCCGCGCGAGCGTCCGCTCGAGAAGCAGCAGGCGGCCGACCAGGCGCACCTTCGCTTTCGCGACGAGCGTTCGGACTTCTTGAGCCTTATCGCGCTGTGGCAATTCTTCGACGATGCGCTAAGGGTGAAGCGATCGCATCGCGAGCTTCTGGCGCAATGCCGCGCGCAGTTCGTTTCGTTTCTGCGCTTGAACGAATGGCGCGACCTGCACCGGCAGCTCTGCGAGCAGCTTGCCGAGCTGGGCTGGCGCTGGCGCGAAACGCTGCCCGAGAAGATCGACATCGCGCGCTGCGCGGTCATC
>Ga0318565_10000278_pt1 | contig 12966 bp, 14 predicted proteins | sample GRESIP066b5f21_FD_203501 | JGI IMG/M metagenome (GOLD analysis project Ga0318565, IMG submission 203501) | Tropical soil microbial communities from Luquillo Experimental Forest, Puerto Rico - GRE.SIPMG.066b5f21 | ecosystem: Environmental > Terrestrial > Soil > Tropical forest > Bulk soil...
TGACCCAGACCCGGGCCGGCGTAGTCGACGCCGCCGACGCCGAGCGGCGCCGCCTGGAGCGGGACCTGCACGACGGCACGCAGCAGCGGCTGGTATCCCTGGCCATGAACCTGGGCATGGCCAGGGCTCAGGCGGCGACGACCGAGGAGGCACAGCAGGCCATCGCGGAAGCGCACGAGGAGGCCAAGGCCGCCCTCGCCGAGCTGCGGGACCTCATCCGGGGCCTGCACCCGGCGGTGCTCGAGGACCGCGGCCTGGACGCGGCGCTGTCGGGGGTGGCGGCGCGGATGCCGATCCCGGTACGAGTGACCACGGACCTGGTCGGCCGGCCGTCGCCGGTGATCGAGGCGGTCGCGTACTTCGTGGTATCCGAAGGACTGGCCAACATCGCCAAGCACGCGGCGGCCAGCCAGGCGGAGATATTCGCCCAGCGCGCGGGCGACCGGCTGCACATCATCGTCACCGACGACGGCGTGGGCGGTGCCGACCCGGCCCGCGGCACCGGCCTGACCGGGCTTGCCCGGCGCGCCTCGTCGGTGGACGGGACCCTGGAGATCTCCAGCCCGCCCGGAGGCCCGACCTTGCTTACCGTGGACCTGCCGTGGACACGGTAGCCGCGCGCCGCCGCTGGACCCGGGGCCAGTGGCTCTGGGGCCTGTCCGGCCTGGTCACCATCCTGGCGCTGGGGATCCCGGGAGCCCGGCTCATCACCGGCGCCGGGTCTTCCGCGGACGGTCCGTCGCCGATTACCGCCGTGCCGTCCCGGCCGATCGTCATAACGCAGCCGGTGACGAGCGTGCGCGTGGAGAGTTACGGCGCGCAGATCCAGGTCACCGCCGGGGCGGTACAGGGCGCGCGGGCCGTCACGACGATCACGTACTTCGCGCCGGACGCCGGGCCGCCCGTCGTGACCGCGAAGGTTTCCCGCGGCGTCCTGACCCTGGCCGCCCCGGCGTGCCGCGTCTCCAACTGCTCCGTCGGCTTCCAGGTGACCGTCCCCGCGGACGCCACCGTCACGGCGACGAGCGACGGCGGCCCGATCATCGTCTCCGGGCTCGCCGGGGCGGACCTGGACTCCGGCGGCGGCCAGGTCCGCGCGACGGGAATCCGCGGCCCGCTGACCGTGAGCACCGACGGCGGCTTCCTGGCTGCATACGACATCGGCGGCCCGCTGCGCGCCGACACCGGCGGCGGCCCGCTGCTCGCGCGGCGCGTCACCGCGGCGACGGCCACGCTCGTTACGGAAGGTGGCGCCGCGGACGTCCAGTTCACCGCGGCGCAGGACGCCGTGACGGTCAGCACCGGCGGCGGCGAGGCCCGGATCCGCTTCACCGCCCCGCCGCAATTGGTGACGGTCACCACCGACGGGGGTCCTGCCCTCCTCGCCGTGCCCGGCGGCCCTTATGCGGTCACTGCCGAAAGCGACGGCGGCCCGCAGGCCATCGGCATCGCCACCGACCCCGCCGCCCACCGCTCCCTGGCTGTCACCAGCGGCGGCGGCCCCTTGGAGATCGACCCGGCGACCGGGCGCACGCCCCCGCGCCTGTCGTCCATCCCGACCGACCGCATCGTGCCGCCCCTCCCGCCCTTGCCACCGGTGCCGGCCCAGCTCGCGAGCCCGCGAGCGCTGCCTGGACACTAACGGTCACAGTCCCCAGAAAGGTCCCGACAGCCCGACGCTGCGCAGGTACTGCTTCGCCTGGCCTGGATCGCGCCTGACATAGCCACGGTCGAGGCGCCCGTCGTACCAATGCGCGGCGAACCTCCACAGCGTGCTGAGGTCCATGACGTAGCCGCGCGCGAATCCGGTAGCGCGCAGCCATTCATCAACGCAGTCTTCGGAGCAGAACAGGCGCTGATGGCGGCATGTGTGCACGACGTCGTTCCACATGCGGGCCGCGGGCACAAGGAAATGCGCGACCTGCCCGCCATCAGGCGGGCGGCGGGTTCCGACATTCCAGGAGTGCGGGCGTCCGCAGGCCGGGCACCTGGTCGCCACCAGCACCTCACCCTCGGCGGGCAGCAGGTGCGGCAACGCGAAGGAATCCCAGGCGCACCCACCCCACCACAGCGTCCGCGTGCCCATGACCGAAAATCCCAGCGGCACCGCCGAGAAGGGATGGGCCATCACGATCCGGCCGGTCTCGTCGAGGACCAGGTGACGGGCTCGCGCCAGCTCAGCCAGGCCCTGGGCGACCGACTGGACGTCAGTGCCGGACTGCCGCGCGAGCTCAGGCACTTGTGGCGCGCGCCCCGTCTCCGCGAACGCGCGATATACCGCCAGCCTCAGGTCCTCGTGGTCCATCGCGAATCCATCTTCGCAGCGTGACTAAGCACGAGCGCCAGCCCGGTACCCTCGGGCCATGAAACTCCACGTCGGATGCGCGATGTGGACGTACGCGCCATGGCAGGGCCGCTACCTGCCGCACCCGCTGCCACCGCGTGACCGCCTCCGCGCCTACGCGACCTGGTGCAACGCCGTCGAGGGCAATACCACCTTCTATGCGACGCCGGCCCTCGAGACGGTGAAATCATGGGCCGAGCAGACCGCCCCTGACTTCCGGTTCGTCCTCAAGCTGCCGAGATCGGTCACCCATGAGCGCCGCCTCGCCGACGTCGCCCATCCGCTCCGCGCCTTCCTGGCCGCGATCGAGCCCCTCGGACGGCGAGCCCACACGCTCTGGATCCAGCTGCCGCCGTCCTTCAGCCCCGCCGACCTCGGCGCTCTGACCGGTTTCCTTGGCCGTCTCCCGCACGGGTACCGGTACTCCGTCGAAGTACGGCACCGCGCGTTCTTCGAGAACCCGCGATCGGAACAACAGCTCGAGAAGGCTCTCGATGACGTCGGTGCCGAATGGGTGACCTTCGACACCACCGTCCTGTTCCAGAGCCCCCCGGTGACCGACGCCGAACGGGAGGCGTGGGCGAAGAAGCCACGCCTGCCTCGGCGTTCCCGGGCCCTCACTTCCCATCCCGTGGTCCGCTACATCGGCCGGGATAACGCGGCACGGACAGTCGCGGGATGGCAGCCCTGGCTCGACACCGTTGCCGGCTGGCTGCGTGAGGGGCGCTCGCCGACCGTATTCATCCACACGCCGGACAACGTCGACGCGCTCGAGCTGGCACGCCGGTTCCACGACGACGTGCGCGCCCGGGTGCCCGAGGTCGAGCCTCTCCCGGAGCCGATCCCTTCCGGACCGCCGACTCTCTTCTGAACCCTTCTGAACCCTTCTGAGCCCGATCCGGGCGGATCATGTCACAGCTCCGGGTAGTGCCTTGTCTTCATGGGAAAGGCACCACGCGGAAGGAATGATCATGCGAGTCTTCGTCACAGGAGCGACCGGGGCACTGGGACGGTACCTCGTTCCCGGGCTGATCGCGGCAGGTCACCAGGTCACCGCCAGCACGAGGACGCCTGGCAAGGTCGCGCAGCTGCGCGCGGCGGGTGCGGAGCCGGTGGTCCTCGACGGGCTGGACCGCGAGGCGGTGATCGCGGCGGTGCAGGCCGCCGCGCCGGAGGTGATCGTGCACCAGATGACCGCGCTGGCGGGCATGCGGAGCCTCCGCAATCCCGACAAGCAGTTCGCCGCCACGAACGAGCTGCGGACCCGGGGCACCGACAACCTGCTGGCGGCCGCGGCGCGGGCGGGCGCCCGCCGGGTCGTCGCGCAAGGCTATGCGGGCGCCGGGCCGGACAAGCGTTCTGGCCCGCTGAAGACCGAAACAGACCCTCCCGACTGGCGGCCCATCCGGTCGGCATCGCGGGCGTTTGCGGCGATGAGGCATGTGGAGGAGACCGTGCCGGCCGGGGCGCCGGAGGGCATCGTGCTGCGCTACGGCGGCTTCTACGGGCCGGGCGCCTCGGATTTCCTGCTGGAGATGCTGCGGAAGCGGCAGGTGCCGGTGATCGGCGGCGGGACGGGGGTCTGGTCGTTCATCGAGATCACCGACGCCGCCGCGGCGACGGTCGCGGCGGTCGACAAGGGTGCGCCCGGCATCTACAACGTGGTGGACGACGACCCGGCGCCGGTCTCGGAGTGGCTGCCGTACCTGGCCGAGGTGGCGGGCGCCAAGCCGCCGCTGCGTGTGCCTGCCCTGCTCGGGCGGCTGCTCGGCGGCGAGTTCGTGGTGGCCCAGATGACCACCTCGCGCGGGTTCTCGAACCACAAGGCCAGGAAAGACCTCGGCTGGGTACCGCAGTATCCGAGCTGGCGGGAGGGATTCCGTGCCTGGGCCGGCGGATGAGACGGGCGCGGCCGGGTACCGGCCGCTGCTGTTCTCCATCGCCTACGGGATGACCGGATCCGTGGGCGACGCCGAGGACATCGTGCAGGACGCGTTCCTCGGCCTGACCCGGGCGCGCCAGGCGGGGACCGCGATCGCCGATCCGAAGGCGTACCTGACGACGGCGGTGACGCGGCTGGGAATCAACTACCTGCGCTCGGCGCGGGTGCGGCGGGAGACGTACGTGGGGGACTGGCTGCCTGAGCCGGTCGTGGTGCCCGCCGGCGGGCCGGGGCCCGCCGAGCACGCCGAGCTGGCCGACTCGCTGTCCATGGCGTTCCTCGTGCTGCTCGAGGCCCTCTCGCCGGTGGAGCGGGCGGTGTTCATGCTGCGCGAGGTGTTCGGGTACGGTTACCCGGACGTGGCGAGGATCACCGGCAAGACCGAGGTGAACTGCCGGCAGATCTTCGCCCGCGCCCGGCAGCGCGTCGCCGCCGGAAGGCAGGTGCTCGACAGCGCCCCGCCCCCGGCGCGGCGGGCCGAAGGCGAGGAGCTCGCCCGCAGGTTCTTCGAGGCCGCCGCGGGCGGCGACATGGACGCGCTGCTCGGCATGCTCGCGCCGGACGTGGTGTCCTACGCGGACGGCGGCGGCAAAACGCAGGCGATGGAGAAGCCGCTGGCCGGGCGGCAGCGGGTCATGCGGCTGCTCGTCGGCCTGTTCCGCCGGGGCCGGCTCATCGGCGCCTATATCCGGCTGGCCTGGGTCAACGGCCAGCCGGGCGCCGTGATGTACGACGCGGAGGGGCGCGTGATCAGCGTGATGGAGCTCGACGTGGCCGACGGCGTGATCCAGGCGATCCATTCGGTGGTCAATCCCGACAAGCTCGGTCATCTCGGACCGGTCTCCGATGTGGCGCGACTGCCGGAAAAGCAGTGACTTCGGGTTAGCGCAGGACCAGGAGGTCGAGCCATGAGGTCCTGGGCTCCGGCCTCGCTGTGCGCACCGCGCGGCGGAGCCGTTCCTTGCCGCTGAGGAACTCCTCCTCGGTGAGGTTCCGCATCGTGGTGTCGGCGTGGCGGAAGGTGTCCGCCTGGGCGAGGAGGTCGGCGAGGCTGGTCAGGTATGACTGGGGAACCTGCTCAAGGGCGTCCTGGCGGAACCCGGCGGCAGCGAACGCCCGGCACGCCTGCTCGACGGTGGGGTAGGTGTCGATCGTCCGGGCGGTCTCGGGGAACCAGCGGACCAGCTCGATCCGGTCGGCCCTGCCGGGGAAGGCCTGGCGGATGAGTACCGGGGCGCCGGGGCGGAGAACGCGGCGGATCTCGCGGGCGGCGGCCTCGAGGTCCGGGATGTGGTGGAGCACGGTAGACAGCCAGGCGGCGTCCGCCGAGTCGTCTGCCAGCGGCAGGGCGCTGGCGTGCCCGTCGAGTACCTGGATGCCCGGGCGGTGCGGGATCTGGGCCCGCATCGCCGCCGACGGCTCGACGGCGAGGACGGCAAGGCCGAACCAGTCGGTGAAGGCGGCCGCGAACGCGCCGGTCCCCGCGCCGATGTCCGCCATGGTCATCCCCGGCGACGGGCGCAGGTGGCGCCGCAGCGCCTCGCGCCACTGCGCGAGCCCGTCTCGCGGAACCTCGCGCACCGCTTTGAATGCCGCCGCGGTCTGGTCGTCGTACCTGATCCTGGCCATGTTGTCATTGTCGCTATCGCTCCCAGGGGGGAACTGCGACCAGTTCCCGGGAACGAACCCACCCGCGGCATGCGCGCTCTGGCCCGGCGCCGGGAAGTCGTCTCACCATTCGGACACTCTCCGGCACTTCTGGCGCTGAACCGGCATTTTCGCCGTCATTTTGTCCTGGTTTGCGCCAGGAACAGCGCCATAAGTCGCCGCGGCCTATCACCAGGCGAGAATGATCCCGGGTAAGACCCGGCCACCCCCGTGCCCGGCCCGGCACCGGCGCGGCAGCCCTGTATCGCTGGACTAGGCTCCAGCGACCCGGCTCAGCCTGCCGCGGCCGCCGCCTCGGCCACGTGGCGCAGCAGCAGGGCCGTGGTGACCGGGCCGACCCCGCCAGGCACCGGCGTCAGCCCGGCGGCGACCTCGGCGACCGCCGGATCCACATCGCCCACCAGGCCGCCATCGGCGCTAGCGTTCGTGCCGACGTCGATCACCGTCGTACCGGGGGAGACGTGCCGCGGCCCGATCAGGCCGGCCCGGCCCGTGGCCACCACCAGGACGTCGGCCTGCCGGGTGATGGCGGCCAGGTCGGGGGTACGCGAATGGCAGATGGTGACCGTCGCGTGCCGGTCGAGCAGCAGGTGGGCGACAGGCTTGCCCACCACGACCGAACGGCCCACCACGACCGCATGCCTGCCCGACAGTTCCACCTGGTAGTGGTCGAGCAGGGCGAGCACGGCCGCGGCCGTCGCCGGGGCGAACGCGGGCAGCCCGGCTACGAGCCGGCCAAGCGACTCGGGGCTGGCGCCGTCCACGTCCTTGCCAGGCGGGATCACGGTCGCCAGCGCCGCCAGCGACGCGCCCTGGGGCAGCGGCGTCTGCAGCATGACCCCGTGCACCTCCGGATCGTCGGCGAGCTGGGCGAGCGTGGCGGTGATGCCGTTGGCGGTGGTCGTCCGCAGCACGTCGCAGGCGATGCCCTCTTTGGCCGCCGCGTTCGCGATCGAGCGGACATACCAGGCGCTCGCCTCGTCGCCGGTCGCGGTGACCACGGCGAGCCGGGGCTGCCGGTCCGCCCGGGTGAGCTCGGCCGCCTGGGCGGCGGTCGCGGCGCGGATCGCGGTCGCGAGTTCTCTTCCGCTGAGCGAGGTCACTGGGAGATCTCCTCGCGGACCGCGGTGATCAGGCGGTCTGCCCGGTCGGCCACGCCGTCCGCGAGCGCCGCGGTCGCGGTGAGCTCCGCGACCAGGGCCGGATCCTTGATGCCGCCGAGGTTGGCCTCGATGTTCACCTGCGCGGTGACGGCCGCCGCGCCGATCGCGGCGGCGGCCGCCGCGATGTCCGAGATCACGTTCCTGTTCGCGACCGCGAGCAGGTCCTCGGCCAGCCCGGCCAGCCGTACCGCCGCCGCCATCAGGTCGGCCGGCGGGCGGGCGGCGCCGCCGAGGGCTTCGGCGATGGCCTCGGACCTGGCGGCTTTCTCCTCGGCAGTTTCCTTCGGGAGCCCGTAGGCGTCCACGACCTTCTCGAACGCGGCCGAGTCGGCTTCCACGAGGTCGAGCGCCTCGCCCGCGAGTCCGTCGGCCGCAGCCCGGACCCGGCCGACCACCTCGGCGTCGTGTCGCGGGCCGTCGCTGAACCTGGCCACCATCGCCAGCAGCGCGGCGGCCTGCGCTGCGTGCAGCGCGCCGGTGGCACCGCCGCCCGGCGCGGCACTGCGGGCCGCCAGCCGGGTGAGAAAGCTTGCGATCGCTTCGTCGCGCATGACCGTGAGGCTACCGGCTCGTCAGTCCGGCTGGCATGCCGGACACCATAAGGTAATCCCGTCGTGGCCGGCGCAGGTTCTCATGCTGAGTGGCAGCCTGGCCGGTTCCAGAGAGCTAGTCGCGGTCGACTCGGCCGCGTTCTGGATCTACCGGCTGCGCGAGGTCTGGCTTCGGCTCAGCCGAGAGCTGAGCGGATGAGCTGGACCGCAACCCGTGGCGTGTTCCGGGCCGCCGGTACCAGCGGCGCAGCCAGAGCAGGCCGAGGACGGGCAGGACGAGCGGGACGAAGCCGTAGCCGCTGCCGTAGCCGGACCACACCGTGGCGTCGGGGAAAGTGGCCGGGTCGGCGACGCTCCAGGTGCCGACCGCCAGCACGCCGACGAATTCCACCGAGCAGGACAGGACGGCGATCCTGCGCGCTGCCGGGCTGCCGACGGCGAGGGTGACCGTCGCGAGGATGTAGATCACGGCGGCGAAGGCCGACAGCAGGTAGGCGACCGGGGCGTGGCTGAACTTCGTTGCGATCTGCACCCCCGCCCGTGCGGAAGCGGAGAGCGCGAAGATGGCGTAGACGGCGATCAGCACCCGGCCCGGGCCTGTCCTGGTCGAGTCCGGCCGCGATGCCGCGGCCTCGGGTGATGCCATGGGCTCAGACACCGATAGCCGGCCAGATCTCGTGTAGCCGGATCATCAGCACGGCCGCAACCAGCCCGGCCACGGCGATGACCGCGGGGCCCCACCGTGACCGCTCCAGCGCCCCCCAGAACCCAGCGATCACCGGGACCAGCGGCATCGCGATCAGGTAACCGATGAGCGTAGCCAGCCCGGCCGGGCGGGGACCCTCGGCGAGCCTGGCCACGATGATGCCGACTAGGACGAGAAGCAGGATCTCGAGGACGCCGAGTGCGGCGAGCAGGCCAGCGCCCATTCGCCGGTTGAGGGCGGTCATCAGCAGCGCGTACCCGGCAAGCGCGAGACCGGCGACAATGATCGTGGTGGGCACCACACCGTTCACGTGCGACATGGTACTACGTTTCGTAGTAACCGGCTCCTGGGGGGGCCGAGGCGTCCTGAGCGATTCCTTTTCCGCTCTCGTCGGGTCTTCCTGGGTGAAGGAAAGGAAGCCTATTGCCATAAGCATCCCCGCTACCATGCGTGCCCTGCAGCAGACTTCCCTGAACGGCCGGGGACCTTCGCCTGGTCACCGACGCGCCCACCGTCGGCAAGCTAGCCTTGCTGCCCTGAGCAGACCCGGAGTGTGAGCCCGTGCCCGATAGCGCCGGATTCGTCCAGGACACCGAGCCGTTCCGGCGTGAGCTGCTCGCGCACTGCTACCGGATGCTCGGCTCGATTCAGGATGCGGAGGACCTGGTCCAGGAAACGTACCTGCGGGCCTGGCGGTCCTACGGCGGGTTCGAGGGCCGGTCCTCGGTGCGTACCTGGCTGTATCAAATCGCCACCAATGGATGCCTGACCGAACTGGCCAGGCGCGGTCGGCGAATGCTGCCGTCCGGCCTGTGCGCCCCTGAACAGGATCCCGGAGCGTACCCGGAAGGTGCCGGGACAGAGGTGAGCTGGCTGCAACCCGCGCCGGATGCGATGGTGACTCCGGACTCGGCTGATCCCGCGGCCATCGTCACAGCGCGCGAGGGACTGCGGCTGGCGCTCATCGTCAGCCTGCAGTACCTTCCGCCCAGGCAGCGCGCGATCCTGGTCCTGCGGGACGTGCTGGCGTTTCCGGCCACCGAGGTCGCGGTCATGCTCGGCACCACGACGGTGTCGGTCAAGAGCGCGCTGCAGCGCGCCCGCGCGCGGCTGAGGGAACTGACCCCGGCCGCCGACCAGATCACCGAGCCGACGCAGGCGCAAGCCCGCGCGCTCCTTGACCAGTACATCATGGCGTTCGAGAATGCCGACGCCACAGCATTGGAGCGGCTTCTGGTAGAGGAGGCCACCATCGAGGCACCGCCGTTGCGCACATGGTTTGCCGGCCGCAAGACCTGCGTGCCATTCCTGCGCGACCACGTCCTGGGATCTCCTGGTGACTGGCGCATGCTGGCCACCAGCGCCAACGGGCAGCCCGCCGCAGCTGCCTACACCCGTGACCAGCACGGGAACTACCAGCCCTACGGCATTTGCGTGCTCACCGTCACCAGCCAAGGCATCCGCCAGATCCGGTCTTTCGCAGATCCCAGCCTGGTCACCTTGTTCGGGTTCCGGCTGGACCCGTCATAGCGCTCCTATTGCTGGCAGTTCGGGCACCAGAACCGGAGCCGTTCCTGGCCCGGTGGTCCTTGCTCGCCTCTCCTGATCGGAGTCCCGCAGCGTCGGCACGGCCGCCCCGCGCGCCCGTACACCCAGTTCTCCCTGCCGGGCCTGGTGTCTCCCGTCGTCACGTGCCCGAGCCGCCCCTTGTTCGCGTCAAGCAGCCGGTGCCCGAGCTCCACCAGCGCGGAAAGGTCCCCGACCGAGCCCACGGGCCGCGACGGGTCGACACCCCGCAGGAACAGCGTCTCCGCCATGTACACGGTTCCCAGGCCCGCCAGGTTGCGCTGGTCGAGCAGCGCCTCGCCGATCGGCCGTTCCTTGCTCTTGGTGAGCCGGCGGACCGCCTCCGCCGGGTCCCAGCCGGGGCCGAGCAGATCGGGGCCGAGGTGCCCGGTCACTTCGTCTTCCTTCGCGGTCGGCAGGACCTCGGTGACGCCGAGCAGGTAGCCGACGGCCTGCCATTCGTCGTTGGCGAGCAGCAGCCGTATCTGATGCGCGTTCCGGCGCGGCTCCCCGGCGCTCGCCGGCCGGATCCGCCAGGAACCGTCCATCTTGAGATGGGTGTGCACGGTCAGGCCATTCCCGGTGCGGATCAGCAGGTGCTTGCCCTTGGCGACGGCCTCGGTCACCAGCTGGCCCCTGAGGTCGACCGTCGCGTACCTGGGCACCCGGAAGTCGCTGCGTGTCAGCACCCGCCCTGCGAGCGCTTCGTGCAGCCGGCGGGCGGTATACCAGATGACGTCACCTTCGGGCACGACATCCAGCATGCCGCAACGCGGCAACCGTCTCGGTTAAAGGATGGCTGATGACTGGCACCGCGCGGACGATGACCGCGATCGCCCGGGACCTGCTGGCGGCCCTGCCGCCAGGCGGCCGGGACCACGCCTGTTACCCGTTCAACGGGCCTGTCCGGACCCAGTGGTCCTACTTGCCTGGCGCCCGCCCCGGCATCAGCCTGTCCGAACTCGGCAAGACAGGCCGTAAGGCCGCTCACCGGTTGCTGGCCACCGCTCTGTCCCGGCACGCGTTCGCTCAGGCTGTCACCATCATGGCGTTCGAAGAGGTGCTCGACCTCGACGAGCACGGGCGGCTCGGACGGCATAGCGACGGCTACCACGTCGCTGTCTTCGGGGATCCTGGAGACGACCCCTGGGCATGGCGATTCGAAGGCCATCACCTGTCCGTCAGCGCCACTATCGTCGCCGGGCAGCCCGTCGTCGCCCCCTTGTTCCTGGGCGCCAACCCCGCCCAGGTCCGGCACGACGATCAGATCGTCGTCGCGCCGCTGCTGCGGGAGGAACAACTCGCCCGCGCCATCATCACGGCGCTGCCACCCGCGCTCCGCGACGAGGCCGTCATCGCCGGCGCCGCCCCGGCCGACATCGTCACCAGGATGGCGGTAACCGCCGGCGCCCTGCGGCCCGCCGGGATCATGGCTTCCCGGCTGCCAGCGCGGCAGCGCGGCCAGCTCAGCCAGCTGCTCGACATCTATCTGCAGCGGCTCGCCCCCGACTTGGCAAGTGCCGAGCGGCAGCAGATCACCGGTGACGACGTCGCCTTCGCCTGGGCTGGCGGGCTGCGTGCGGGCGACGGCCACTACTACCGCGTCCAGGCAACCGGCCTGCTCATCGAGTACGACAACACCCAGCGGAACGCCAACCACGCCCACACCGTGCTCCGCAGGCCCGGCCGCGACTTCGGCGGGTCGCCGCTCGCCAGCCACCTGGCCGCCGGGCACTCCTGATTCATGCCGCGTCGCGGTAAATGCCCTCCCACTGCAGCCACAGGCCCTGCTGGCGGACCGTTCGCCAGGTCGCGTGCGGCCGCAGCGCCAGCACCGGGGCGAAGCCCGCCGCCGCCAGCGCGGTATCCAGTTCCCTGGCCGCCCAGAAATGTATGCTCATCCCCGCCTTGGGACCTTCCAGGTACCGGACGGAAAACGACCCGTCCTCGTCCCGCTCGGTGATCTCGTGTGCGGGGTGCACGTCGGTCCCGACGGCGTTGACCCGGATCGCGCACAGGCCGCCCGCGGCGACCCGGGCCAGGGAATCGGCGAGCAGGCCGTGTGCCTGCGCGCGGGTGCCGTGCTGCAGCACCTGGATGGCCACGACCAGGGGAAATCGCTGCCCGGCCGGCAGCGCGGACAGGTCCCCGGTCACTAGCCGGTCTCGCCGCTCCGGCAGCCGCCCGGCGAGTTGCGCGATCGCCGTGGGGGAGATGTCCAGCCCGGTCAGGTCCAGCCCGGCCGCGGTCAGCGGGACGTAGTTCCTGCCGTTCCCGCACCCGATGTACAGCCCGTGATCCACTCCGGCGGCTCGCGCCGCCGCCACGATGTCCGTCACGAACGACACCGGCGGCTCGCGCGTATACCGCCCGGCAGCGTACTCCGCGTCCCACGCCCGCGCGACTTCGTCCGCCATGCGCCGCTCACTTCCGGGGGTTCCGGCAGCGCGGTCCCGTGTCAGCGCCGGCTACCCCTGTCCCCGCCGGTGCCGGAGTACCCGTCGGCAGGGTGGTAGCTGGGGCGGCCGTTCTCTTCGCGCTCGCGCCCGCTGGTACCGCGCCCGCCGTTGGTGCCGTAGCCGGGGGTACTTCCGGTGTTTCCGTAACCGTCGGTGCCGCTTGGGCCGGCGGTCCGGTCGTAGCCGCCGGTGCTGTAGGCGCCACTGTTGTCGTAGCCGCTGGAGCCGTACGCGCCGCCGCTGTCGTGGCCTCCGGAGCCGGAGCCGTTGGCGCTGTAGCCGCCGGTGCTGTAGGAGCCGCCGTTGTAGGCACTGGCGCTGTCATAGCCGCCATTCTTGCCGTAGCCGCTGGTGCCGTAGTCTCCAGTGCCGTATTCCCCGGTGCTGTAGTCCTCGGTGCTGTAGCCGCCGGTCCCGTACCCGCCGGTGCCGTAGCTTCCCGTGCCGTAGGTCCCGGCGCTGGAAGTCCCGGCGCTGGAAGTCCCGGTGCTGGAAGTCCCGGCGCTGGAGGTCCCTGTGCTGTAGCCGCCGCTACCGTAGCCGCTGGGCCGATGGTGCCGGCCGGAC
>Ga0318565_10000285_pt1 | contig 12873 bp, 9 predicted proteins | sample GRESIP066b5f21_FD_203501 | JGI IMG/M metagenome (GOLD analysis project Ga0318565, IMG submission 203501) | Tropical soil microbial communities from Luquillo Experimental Forest, Puerto Rico - GRE.SIPMG.066b5f21 | ecosystem: Environmental > Terrestrial > Soil > Tropical forest > Bulk soil...
GCAAGGACAGTGCCCACCCGGCCCGGGTGGGCACTGTCCTTGCACCCCGACCGGGCGTGTCACTGCGCCTCTCGGTCGTCATCGTCCACAACCACCCCCGCGCTCCGCTGTCGCGCTGCCTCGATGCCCTCGAGCAGTGCCGGCCGGGCCTGGCGCTCGAAGTGCTGGTCGTGGACCAGATCTGCGACGCCGAGGCGCTCGCGCCCCTGCGCGCGCGGTTTCCGTGGGCCGAGTTCCTGCCCGCCGCCGACCGGCGCGGCTTCACGTTCGGCATCAACCGCGGCTTCGTGCGCGCGCGCGCCGATGCGGTGCTGATGCTGAGCCCGGACTGCAAGGCGACGCCCGACGCGCTGTGGCGGCTGCTGCGCGCGCTGCAGATCGACCCCACGCTCGCCGCGGCGGCGCCCGCGCTGCCCGACCACCTCGGCTATCCGGCGCGCTCCTGCGGCCGCTTCCCGGGCCTGTGGACGTTGCTGTGCGAGCAGCTCGGTCTGGCGCGCAGTCTTCCCGACTCCCCGCTGTTCGGGCGCTATCGCTACGGCGGCCGGGGGGTCGAGACCCTCGACCTGGTCGACTGGGCGTCGGGTGCCGCGCTCATGGTGTCGCGGCGGGTGTGGCTCGAGCTGGGCGGGCTCGACGAGAAGCTGTTCCTGTCGCTCGAGGAGGTGGACTGGTGCCGGCGCGCGGCCCTGGCGGGCCATCGCGTGCGCTTCGTGCCCGCGGCGCGCGTCGGGCTGCTGGGGCGCGACGCGGCGCGCGGCACGCCCTCGCACGCCTACCTCCATCAGCTGCGCTCCTGGGTCTACTACTTCCGCAAGCACCGTGGCCGGCAGGCGGCGTGGGCGGCGCGGGCGATCCTCAGCACCGGAGTGCTGTTGCGCTGGGCCGAGCTGTTCCTGCCGCGCCCGCGCGCCGGCGCGGTGCCGGCGCCGGAGCGGGCGGCGCGCGCCCGCACCTTCGCCGCCGGGCTCGGCGTGGTGTGGGCGTCGTGAGCCTCGAGTCGGTCGAGCTGTGGCGTCCGCGCCGCGCGCCGCGCCGGGGCACGGCCGGCGTCATGACCGCGGTGATCGCGGTGGCTCTTATCGCCGCCGGCTGGGCCGTCGCCGCCGTGCTGGGGCGCCCGGTGGTGGTGCTGGCGGGCCCGGTCCTCGCCCTGACCCTGGTGGTCGCCGCCCACCACCGGGCGCCGCGGTCCGGCGACGTGGAGCGCGAGGCGGCCGCGGCGCTGGGTGCCGCGGTTGACCGCGGAACGCCCCGTCTTCAAGGGGATCGAGCGCCGCCGCCGTTCCCGGCGGGAGGTGGCCGCCGCGACACAGCGCAAACTGCAAGAAGCGCGGCGCGAGGTTGCAAGTCGCGCAGTGTCCGGGTTATAATTCCAGCGCTCGCGGTAGACCCGGGGATGGCTCGGCCACCCCGGGTCGATTCGTTTTCAGTCCACAGCGGCCCTCCAGGTGTCGGAGAGCGCCGCTCGCCGCACCGCGATCGATGATGCGGCCCGTTTTCGTGGACGACGCGACGGCAGCCACGAATCGACGCGGGCGGTCCTGGCGGCGCTCTCACGCGCCCGTGGAGGGCTTCGGAGGTCCCGGAGTCCCCGGCGCGGGGCCGGCGGCGGTCGAGCGACCCTCAGACGCTCCCGCCCGGTTCCATCTCGCTTGCGTTGGGGCTCCGGGCCTCGTCGCGACGCCCGCGATGGTGACGGCGTCGCGCGCCCGCTATCCTCGCGCGCATGCCGGAGCCGGCCGCGGATCGCGGGCGCATCGAGGCCATCGCCGGGATGGTGCTCGAGTGCGTCCATCGTGAGTACCCGAACCATCTGAGCCACGCGCTGGCGGGCGACCACGATGCGCGGCCGCCACGGGAGCTGACGCCGGCGTTCTACGGCTCCTACGACTGGCACTCCGCGGTGCACGGCCACTGGTGCCTGGCGCGCCTGCTGCGGCTCGCTCCGCGCGCCTCATTCGCGGTGCGCGCCGCGGCGGCGCTCGACCGCAGCCTCACGCCCGACCACCTCGCGGCCGAGGTGAGGTACCTCGGCGCCGCCGGACGCGAGGGCTTCGAGCGTCCCTACGGGCTCGCCTGGCTGCTCCAGCTCGCGGCCGAGCTGCGCGAGTGGGGCTCACCCGCGGCGCTGCGCTGGCATGAGGCGCTGCAGCGCCTCGAAGCGCTGGCGGCGCTCCGGCTCTCCGGGTGGCTCGAGCGTCTCGCCTGGCCGGTGCGCGCGGGCGAGCATTCCCAGAGCGCGTTCGCGCTCGGGCTCGCGCTCGACTGGGCGCGCACGGCGGGTGACGACGTGCTGGCGGCGCGGATCGTCGCCCGCGCGCAGGCGTTCCATCTCGCCGACGGCGATGCGCCGATCGCCTACGAGCCCTCGGGCCACGACTTTCTGTCCCCGATTCTGGGCGAGGCCGATCTGATGCGACGCGTGCTCGAGCCGGCACGGTTCCGGGCCTGGATCGCGACCTTCCTGCCCGGCATCGCGGGCGATGCGGTGGCGCGCTGGCTCACGCCGGTCGCGGTCTCGGATCGAGCCGACGGCAAGCTCGCGCACCTCGATGGTCTGAATCTGAGCCGCGCCTGGATGCTGGAAGGCGTGGCGGCCGCGCTGTCCGCCGATGATCCGCGGCGGCCGGTGTTGCAGGCCGCCGCGGCGCGTCATCGCGCGGCGGGGCTCGAGGCGGTGCCCGGACCGCACTACGCCGGGCGCCACTGGCTCGGGAGCTTCGCGGTCTACCTGCTCACGCGCCGCGGCCTCGCCGGCGGCGGCGCGGGCTGAGCGGCGGGCGCCGCGACACTACTTGCGCAGCAGCCGGAACGCGTGGTTCCAGGCGCCGGTCTGGAAGCCGTGGCTGATCCACAGCATCGCCAGCGGCTCGAGCAGGCGCGCGCCCTCGATCCCGCCGATGTCGATGGTCGGCCAGCCCAGGGTGCTGGCCAGCTCGGAGACCGCCTGTTTGGCGGCGGCATTGTTGCCGCACAGGAACATGTCGGGCGGGCCACCCGGAAACGACGGGTTCACCATGTGCGCGTGGCCGACGATGTTGAAGCACTTGACCACGCGCGCATCCGGCAGCCAGCGCTGCACCTGCTCGCCGGCCGAGTCGGTGTGCCCGAGCGCGAGTCGCGGCGGCACCCCGGCCGAGAAGTCGAGCGGGTTGGTGGTGTCGATGACGATCTTGCCCGAGAGGCGGTCGCGCCCGGCGAGGGTGAGCGCGTTCTCGGTGCCGACCCACAGCGTGCACAGCACCGCGATCTCGGCGAACGCCGCCGCCTCGGCGAAGCTTCCGGTCGAGGCACGCGGCCCGGCCTCAGCGGCCCAGTCCCGCAGCTTGTCCTTGCCCGCGTCCCGGCTGCCGAGCTTCACGTGATGGCCGAGGGCCGCGAAGCCGCTCCCCAGCGAACGTCCCACCTGACCGCTGCCGATGAAGCCGATCTTCATGGCCGATCCCTCTCGCCTCTGGTCGAACCGCGCCCCGCGTTCACGAGCCCGATTTCGATGCGTGGCGGGCGGCGGGCGATTCGGTCCGCGCGCGCCGGCCGGGGAGCCGGAAGGGCGCGCCGGCGGCGCCGTTCAGGCGGCGCGGCGCACCAGGTCGCGCAGCGCCGGGGTCAACCGGTCGAGCTCGCCCGTCAGCTCCTCGATCAGCCCCCTCGCGTCGTCCAGGTTGCCGCAGCGGGCCAGGATCTCGAGCCGCAACGCGGTCTCGGCCGCCGGGGTGGCGGCCAGCGACATCAGCATCCCCTTCATGGTGTGCGCGGCGCGCGCCAGGGTCGGCGCGTCACCCTGCTTCAACGCCTCGGCCAGCTCCCTCTCGCGCGCCGGCCGGTCGCGCAGGAAGGCATCGACCACCTCGCGCAGCGTCTCCGGGTCGCCCTCGACGTTCTGCTCCAGCCGGGCGACGTCCAGCACCTCCGCGCGGGGGCGGAGCCGCGCCGCGGCCGGTGGCGCCGGCGGCGCGACGCTGCCGCCGCGGTTCGGGAACAGGCGCTCGAGGGTGCCGAACAGCTCCGCGGCCGTGATCGGCTTCGAGATGTAGGCGTCCATTCCGGCGCGCAGGCAGGCGTCGCGGTCGCCGGTCATCGCCAGCGCGGTGAGCGCCACGACCGGCAGGTGACCGCCGCTGGTCTGCTCGCGTGCCCGGATCGCCTGGGTGGCCTCGAAGCCGCCCATCCGCGGCATGTGAACGTCCATCAGCACCAGATCGAAGGGGGCGCGCTCGAGCGCCGCCAGGCACTCGGCGCCGTCCGCGGCCACCGTCACCAGGTGTCCGCGCTTCTGGAGCATGGTGACGGTCATCTTCTGGTTGACCAGATTGTCCTCGGCCAGCAGCACGCGCGCGGCGCGCGCTTCGCGCTGGCCGCGCCCGGCGACGGCCTGGATGACGAGCTGCTGCAGGGTCTTCAGCGAAACCGGCTTCGAGACGATGGCGGCGATGCCGAGCGCGCGACAGCGCTCCGCGTCGTCCATGTGCCCGCCGGAGGTGAACATCATGATGGTGGCGCCGGCGACGTCGGGCATCGACTGGATGCGCTCGGCCAGCATGAAGCCGTCCATCCCCGGCATGTGGTAGTCGACGATGATGACCCCGAACGGCGTGCGCGTGGCGCGCGCGCGCTCCAGCTCCATCAGCGCGGCGCGCGCGCCCTCGACCGCGATCGGGCGCAGCCCGAAGCGGTAGAGCTGCTCGGCCAGGATGCGGCGGTTCGTGGCATTGTCGTCGACGATCAGCGCCGGCACCCCCTGCACCTCGGGGGCCGGTGGCTCGGGCGCGACCGGGCCGGGGGCCGCCAGGCCCACCAGGGCGGTGAACTGGAAGGTGGTGCCCTGGCCCTCGGCGCTCTCGACCCAGATGCGCCCGCCCATCATCTCGACCAGCTTGCGCGAGATCGAGAGTCCGAGGCCGGTACCGCCGTAGCGGCGGGTGGTCGAGTTGTCGGCCTGGGTGAAGGCCGCGAAGATGGTGTCGGCCTTCCCGGCCGGGATCCCGATCCCGGTGTCGCGCACCGAGAAGCGCAGCAGCGCGGCGCCGTCACCCACCTCTTCGACGCTCACGGTCAGCACCACCTCGCCGCGCTCGGTGAACTTGATCGCGTTGCCGAGCAGGTTGATGAGCACCTGGCGCAGCCGCACCGGGTCGCCGATCAGGCGGTTGGGCACCTCGGGACGGGCGTCGGCCAGCAGCTCGAGGCCCTTCTGGTGGGCGCGCAGCGCCACGGTCTTGAGCGCCGACTCGATCTCGGCGTCGAGTGCGAACTCGATGGTGTCGAGGTCGAGCCGCCCGGCCTCGATCTTCGAGAAGTCGAGGATGTCGTTGATGACCGACAGCAGCGTGTCGGCCGAGGCGCGCGCGGTGGCCAGGTAGTCGCGCTGCTCGTCGTCGAGCCGGGTGTCGAGCGCCAGCTCGGTCATCCCGATCACGCCGTTGAGCGGCGTGCGGATCTCGTGGCTCATGTTGGCGAGGAACTCGCTCTTGGCCCGGCTCGCGGCCTCGGCGCGATCGCGGGCCGACCTCAGGTCGGCGTTGGCCTCGCGCAGCTCCTGGGTGCGGTGCGCGACCTCGGATTCGAGCTGCTGCTGGTGGCGGCCGATCTGGTCGTCGCGGACCTGGATCATGGCCAGCATCTCGTTGAAGCCATCGATCAGCTCGCCGACCTCGTCGTCGCCGTGCTTGACCGCGCGCACCGAGAAGTCGCGCTTCTCAGCGACCCGGCGGGTGGCGCCCGCCAGCTCCAGCACCGGGCCCGAGATCACGCGCTGGAGGCGCGAGGCCAGCACCAGGGCGGCGAGCGAGGCCAGCACCAGCACGGCGAGGACCAGCAGCCCGTAGCCCCGCACCCGCGCCCGCATCTCTCCCAGGTCGGAGCGCACCACGATGGTGCCGATGGTGTCGGCGGCCAGCACGATCGGCCGCGACACCGTCAGGTCGTCGCGCGCCAGCACCGTGCCGGGCGGCACCGCCTGCCCGGGCACCGCGCCGGCCGCCCCCTCGACCCGGGTGTAGACCGCGAACGGCGCGCCGTTCCGCCCGTAGATGCAGGCGGCGATGACGTGGGCCTGGGCGCGCAGGGAGCGCAGCTGTTCGCGCGCCGCGTCGCTGTCGTGGAAGGTGAGCGCCGCGGTGCTGTTGGCGCCGATGACGTCGGCGAGCAGCGCCAGGTCGCGCGCCATGCTGTTGCGGAACGTGATCTGCTCGTAGGCCACGAACGCGCCGCACGCCAGCAGCAGGGCGACCACGCTGGTGAGCAGCATGAGCAGCGTCAGCTTGCGACGCAGCGAGAGCCGGCGCAGCAGGCTCATCGGGCGGCCGCCGGGTCGCTGTCGACCACGCGCGCCAGCGCCAGCAGGCGGGCGCTGATCTTGAGCCCCGCCTGCTCGGCGCGGCCCTGGTGGATCTCGAAGCGCACCTTGTCGTCCTCGGCGATGAAGCCCACCATGCCGCCCCCGGCTACGAAGCCCGGCGTGTTGGCGACCGTCAGCACCGGCGCGCCGTGCAGCTGGCGCAGCACCTCGGGGACGCGGGCGATCGCCGACGAGGCGACGTAGAGGATCTGGCTGCCGGACGCGTCCTGGACCCGGCCGACCACGCGCACGAACACCGGCCGCCCGCTCAGGCTGCGGGTGCTGAGATTGGCGGCCAGCACCTCGGCGAGCGAGTCCTGTCCGAGGATGGTGAACACGAACTCGCGCTGGCCGGGGCCGAACGACGAGTCGGGCCAGCGGATGAACTTGGCGATGTTCCACAGCATGTCGGCCTTGACCTGGTTCTCGCCGTCGCCCGCGGCGGCGCGAGCGCCGGTCGCGGCGAGTGCGAGGAACGCCGACAGCACCGCCAGCGCGGCGCCGCGCCGCGCGCGGCGGCGCGAGGCGCCGCGGCACGGGCAGGGCGCACGCGTGGATCGCGAGGGAACGCCGGGCAACGGCATCCCCCTGTCATCTCGGGACATGTGTGCTGCCTCGAGTCCATTCGAACCGGGGATGAGCGGGTGCCTTACGGTGCCGTTATCGGCCGGGCGGCCGGGGCGACTTGAGGCTGAGGCAGGGCGGCGGCGGGGATGCGGATCTCTTGCTACGGCCGCGAGTTGCGGCCGCCGCCGCCTCCCTAGGAGCGCTGCGCGAGGGCGCGCACCTGCGCGAGATCGAGCACGCCTTTGGCGCCCCAGCCGGCCGCCCCGGAGGGGACCGCGGGGCGAAACCGCTCGTACATTTCGAGCCCCTGCTCTTCCAGCTCACGCTTGGGGACCGAGGCGGCGAGCTCGGCCATCGCGCGGCGCGCGTTCTCGAGCCGGTCGCCGAAGCGCGCCTCGAGGTAGCGCTCGACCGACTCGGGGCTGGTGGGGCGTCCGCCCGCCAGCGCGCGGATGCCCTCGCTTGTGCGCCGCGCCGGGACCGCGCGGTGGAGCAGCATGACGTGAAGCCCTTCGCCGGGCTTGGCCGCGCGACCGTGATGGCGGGCCTCGCCGGGGGCGAAGAGGCCGAGCCGCTGTCCCTTCGACTGGGCGTTGAGCCCCGCCACCGCCCGGCCCAGCGTCAGCGCCTCGTCGCGGTCGAAGCCGAGGCGCTCGGCGACCACCGCCGCCCACAGGGTCAGCACCGGGGCGCGATTGACCGCGATACGATCGCCGGCGCGGCGGGTCATGCAACGCTCGGACGGGTCGCGATCGCCGCGTCGGCCCCGATCGCGGCCGCCAGCGGCTCCGGGGTCGAGACGTAGAGGCGCTCGCGGTTCACGAGGTGCGAGACCTGGCCCACCTTCTCGCCGCGCGGGTTGTAGATCCCGATCCGCGCCCCGACGTAGCGCGCGTGCTGGCGCTCGATCACGGTCAGGTGGCCGCGGCCGGCGAGCAGGGTCTCGATCTCCGCGCGGCTCGCGTAGCCCTCGTCGCTGAACGACAGCACCAGCGCCGGGGCGCGCAGCGCGCCGATCAGCGACTCCAGCGCGGCCATGAACGCGCGCCGCGAGTTGAAGCGGCTCTTCTCGGAGCGGCAGTCGATGCGCTTGCAGGCCGTGCCGTAGACCTCGGGGTGGTCCCAGCGCACCAGCGTCTCCCAGATGTGGTAGTTGCCGCGATAGGAGTGCTGGTTGTAGGGAGGATCGAGGTACACCACGTCGGCCTCGAGGCGCCGCGCCGCCTCGAGCGCGTCGAGCCCCAGCGCTCTTCCCTTGCCGTGGAGCGCGCGCGGCAGCAGATCGGGGAGCCTGAGCTCGAGCGGGTTCGAGGCGCGCGACGCCCAGCGCTTAAGGTAGGCCATCTGGACGCCGGTGGTCGAATCGACGCGGTCCGCCGCCTCCATGAGCGACACCAGCAGCACGGCCTCGAGCTCGGGCGGCAGATCGCGGCGTGCGATCGCTTCGCGGATCGCGTCGATGCGCGCGCCGTTCCGGGGCGTGAAGAAGCGCGCGCGCTCGCAGTAGGTGGCGGTGAACCAGCCGGGGCGCCCGGGGAGCCGGTTGAGCTCGGCGATCAGCCGCGCCGCGTCGCTCCCGACCGCGTCGCGGTCGGCGGCGACGTAGCAGCGCGCCAGGGCCTCGGCGTAGGCGTTGTGGTCGTTGGCCAGCACGCGGTAGCCGGCCCGTTTGAGCGCGTGCCCCACGCGGGAGGTGCCGGAGAACAGATCGGCGACGGTGCGCGCCGGCTCGATGCGCCCGATGGTGCGCACGATCAGCGGCACCAGCACGCGTTTCGACCCCAGGTACTTGATCACGACCGCGCCGCCGTGCGCTGTGCCGCGCCCGCCGCGGAAGCCGCCCGGGTGCGCCCCAGGCTCTCGAAGTCGATGAAGCCGTGCTCGGGATCGGTGTGGATCAGCTTGACCCGCACCCGGTCCCCGACGTCGAGCCCGGTCTCGCCGCGCTCGATCCGGCCCTCGACCGGCGGATCGAGCACCCGCACCCACGTGCCCTTGCTGGAGGCGCCGGTGACCAGGCCGTCGAAGCTCTCGCCGATGCGGTCCGAGAGCAGGCACGCCGCCGCCGCCTTGCGCACCAGCCGCTCGACCTTCTGGGCGTCGTCCTCGCGGGTGGTGCAGTGCACGGCCAGCGCCTCGAGCTGGTCGCTCGCGTAGGGCACCGGGCGGCCGGCCAGCGCCGCCAGCACCAGGCGCTGGGTGATGAGGTCGGGATAGCGCCGGTTGGGCGCGGTCGAGTGGGTGTAGTCGCTGACCGCGAGCCCGAAGTGGCCGCTGATCTCCTGGCCCGGGAACGCGGCGACGTACTCGCCGCGGCCCAGCAGCTTGATGATCGAGAGCGAGAGATCGGGGAAGCGCGTCGGGTCGGCGGCGCGGCGCCGGACCAGGAAGTCGTGGAGCGCCGCGGCGTCGGGGGTGCCGGGCAGCTTCTCGCCCTCGGCGGCCGCGATCTCGACGATGCGCGGCCAGCGCTCCGGGGTGCGCAACACGCGGCGCATGACCGGGAAGCGGCGCGCATCGAGGAAGCCCACGATCGCGCCGTTGGCGGCGATCATGAAGTCCTCGATGATCTCCCTGGCGCGGTTGCGGCGCTCGGTGACGAGCCCGCTGACGCGGTCGCCCTCGAACTCGGCCCGCACCTCGAGGGTCTCGAGCTCGAGCGCGCCGTGGGCATGACGGAACGCCTTGAGGCGCTGGGCGGCCGCGTCCTGGAGCCGCAGGTTGTCGGCCAGCCCCGGCACGTCGCCGATCGCGGGCGGCATCGGCCCCTGGCCCTCGAGCCACGCCCCGACGCCCGGGTAGGCGAGCTGCGCCCGGTTGTGCACCGCGGCGCGGTAGACGCTGCCGCCGCCGCCCGCGCCGTCGCCGTCGACCGTGGTCTCGACCACCGTCGCCAGGCGATCCTGGCCGGGGTTGAGCGAGGTGAGATCGGTGCTGAGCCGCTCGGGGAGCATCGGGAAATTGCGCGGCGCGGTGTAGATCGAGGTGGTGTTGGTGTGGGCGTGCTCGTCGAGCGCCGAGCCCGGGCTCACCAGCGCGCTGACGTCGGCGACCGCGACCAGGATGCGGGTGCGTCCGCCCTCGAGCGGCGCCGCCACCGTGAGCTGGTCGAGGTCACGCGAGTCGTCGTTGTCGATCGAGCACCACGGCAGCGTGCGCAGGTCGCGCACCTCGGCCGGGTAGGGCGAGCCCGGCGCCGCCAGCCCCGCGAGCTCGCGCAGCGCGGCGGCCGGGAAGTCGGGCTCGAGCCCGCGCGCCGCCATGGCCCGGCGCGCGACGCGCAGCAGCAGCGCGCGCTGTTGCTCGCGCGGCACGCTCATCGGCGCGACCCCGGCCGGGGGCGCTCGCCGGTGCAGGAGCGCGCGAAGGCCGGGGTCACCGGCTCGGTCGCGGCGGTGGCGCCGCGCTGGAGCAGCTCCAGGGCCTGGTCGACGGTGTCGGTGACGTGGAACAGCGCCAGGTCCTCGGCGGCGATCATGCCGTGGCGCGCCAGCGCCTCGAAGTCGACGATCTCGTTCCAGTACTCCGAGCCGTACAGCAGGATGACGATCGGCCGCTCGAGCTTGCGGGTCTGGGTCAGGGTCAGCAGCTCGAACAGCTCGTCGAGGGTGCCGAAGCCGCCCGGGAAGGCGACGATCGCCCGCGCCAGGTGCGCGAACCACAGCTTGCGCATGAAGAAGTAGTGGAACTCGAACAGCAGCTCGCGTGTGATCCAGCGATTGGGGCGCTGCTCGTGGGGCAGTCCGATGTTGAGTCCGATGGTGCGCCCGCCCGCCTCCGAGGCGCCGCGGTTCGCCGCTTCCATGATCCCGCCGCCGCCCCCGGTACACACCAGGTAGCGATGGGCGTGCGAGGCCAGCCCCTTCGACCACTCGGTGACCCGGCGGGCCAGCTCGCGCGCCGCGGCATAGTAGCGGGCGTGGGGGCCGTCCTCGGTGGTGCGCGCCGAGCCGAAGAACACGATGGTGTCCTGCACCCGCTGGTGATGGAAGGCGCGCATCGGCTGCAGGTACTCGGCGAGGATGCGCAGCGGGCGCGCCTCGTCGCTTTCGATGAAGTCGTGATCGAGGTAGGCGAGCGGTGGATCGGACGGTGGGCTCATGCGCGTTCCTCGCGGCCGGGGTGCGGGACGGGGCGCATCCTAGCGCAGCGGCCGGGGCTTGCCCATCGCCGGCGGCGCCGCACGCCACCGCAGACCGGACGGGGCGTCGCGGCAGAAAGAAGCGCGGCCCGGGCGGCGACGCCCGGGCCGGCAACGCGATCGCGGCGTTGGCGCGCGGCCTCAGGCCGCGTGCCGGTGCCCGATCGGGCGGTGGTGATGGGCGCCGAGGCCCAGCGCCTTCATGACCTCGTCGGTGACGTCGCGGCCACCGCGCAGGTTCTGGAACAGCGACACCGGGGTCCAGATCAGCCCCCACGGGATGCCCCACCAGCCGAACAACAGCGAGATCAGGGTCCACCGCATGCCCTTCGCGACCGCGCTCTCGCCGGCGCGCAGGAAGTAGATATCGGAGCTGCGTCGGAAGCTCAGCAGAATCACCGAGTAGTTGTATTGATAGACCACGAAGCGCCCGCCGCGCGCGACTTCCGATTGCACCAGCTCCGGGGCCATGCCCTCGATACCGACCACCTTCATCCCGCCGTCTCCTTGCGTCGCGACCGTGCTCCCGCCGCACCGTCCGCGCGCCGAGCCGGCCGGGGCGTCGCCCGCCAGATCCGGCGGAGCTTCCGGTGGTTATCGGCCGGGCGCGCCGGCGCGCTTGACCGGCATCTCGGACGCGTGGCGGCCCGCGGGCGGGTGCGGCCGGCAGTGGTACTCTGGCGGCCGATGAAGCGCCCGCCTCAGGAGCCCGACCCCGATCTCGAACCGGCCGCTGACGATGCCGGAGCCTTCGCGCGCGCCCTGGCGGACTTCGAGCGTGGCGCCGCGGCGGCGACCGGGGCGGCGCGATCCGCGGCCGAGGTCGCGGTGGGTGATCGGGTGCGCGGACGGGTGGTGTCGATCGGCGCCGAGCACGCGCTGGTCGATTTCGGCGGCCGCAGCGAGGCGGCGGTCGAGGTCCGCCACTTCCGCGATCCCGACGGCACGCTGCGCCTGCGGGCCGGTGACGCGCTCGAGCTGTTCGTCATCGAGACCGGCGACCAGGTGGTGCTGGCGCCCGCGCTGCGCGCCGACCCGCACGGCGCGCTGCGCCAGGTGCGCGAGGCGCGTGCCGCCGGCGTGCCGGTGAGCGGTCGGGTGACGGGCGTGAACGCCGGCGGGCTGGACGTCGACCTCGGCGGCGTGCGCGGCTTCTGCCCCATCTCCCAGGTTGAGCTGCGCTACTGCGAGGACGCGTCCGTCTACGTGGGCCGCACGCTCGAGTTCCTGGTCACCTCGGTGGGGGAGGGCCGTGAGGGCGCGGTGCTGTCGCGCCGCAAGCTGCTCGAGCGCCTCGCCGCGGAGCAGGCGCGGAAGCTGCTCGCCTCGCTCGCGCCCGGCGCCGAGCTCGACGGCACGGTGGCGCGCCTCGAGCCGTTCGGCGCCTTCGTCGATCTGGGCGGCATCGACGGGCTGGTCCACGTCTCGGAGATCCGCCACGAGCGCATCGGCGATCCGCGCGACGCGCTGCGCGTGGGCGAGCAGGTGCGCGTGCGGGTGCTCAGGATCGAGACCGGCAAGGACGGCCGGCCGCGCATCGGGCTCTCGATCAAGGCGGCGACCCCCGATCCGTGGTCCGGGATCGAGCAGCGCTTCGCGCCCGGTGCGCGGGTGCGTGGCGTGGTCGCGCGTCTCGCCGACTTCGGCGCGTTCGTGACCCTGGCGCCCGGCATCGACGGGCTGGTTCACGTCTCGGAGGCTGCCGGGCGGCGGCTGAACCACGTGCGCGAGGCGCTGCAGGTGGGGCAGGAGATCGAAGCCGTGATCCTCGCCGTGGAGCCCTCGAAGCGGCGCATCGGGCTCTCGATCCGCGCCGCGCTCGAGG
>Ga0318565_10000287_pt1 | contig 12837 bp, 9 predicted proteins | sample GRESIP066b5f21_FD_203501 | JGI IMG/M metagenome (GOLD analysis project Ga0318565, IMG submission 203501) | Tropical soil microbial communities from Luquillo Experimental Forest, Puerto Rico - GRE.SIPMG.066b5f21 | ecosystem: Environmental > Terrestrial > Soil > Tropical forest > Bulk soil...
GATGGTGCCCGGTCACCGCGAAGCTCACCTGCGGCTGTGGTCCGATCTGGTCCGGAATGCGGCTGGCCGCTGGCTGCCCGCGCCGGCAGCCCTGCTGGCGTTCACCGCCTGGCAGTGCGGCGAGGGCGCGCTCGCCAGCATCGCCGTCGAGCGGGCGCTCGACGCCGACCCCGGTTACTCGATGGCCCTCCTGCTGGGCGACATCCTGGACGCGGGAGTGCCGCCATCGGCGGCGCAGCTGCCGATGACCCCGGAGGAGGTCGAGCTGAGCTACCGGCCGGCTGCCCGGGAGCCGCGCCGCCGGGGCACCGGCCACCCGCCCGCCAGCCAGGCGAAAACCCCGGGTTAGACTTTCTGGTCCGTTCGTCCTGGCCGGTGCAGCGCTTGCCGGTGCGGCCCGGAGCGTTCATTCTCACTGGAAGACCCGGCTGCCGCGAGGAGGGACGGCTTGACCGCTCAAATAGAACTGCCCGCCACGGTGGGGGCGCGCCATCAGGCCGCGGTCGATGCCATCCGCCGGGCCTATGCGGCACTCCCGCCCGGCGCCCCGGTCCGGCTGGCCAAGCGCACGACCAACGTGTTCCGGTTCCGCGACCCGCTGCCGGCCGAGGTGGCTGGCCTGGATGCGTCGGCGTTCAGTCAGGTGATGCACGTGGACCCGGCCGCCCGGCGGGCGGTTGTCGGCGGGATGACCACCTATGAGGACCTGGCCGATGCCACCTTGCGGCATGGCCTGATGCCGCTCGTGGTGCCGGAACTGAAGACCATCACCCTGGGTGGCGCCGTGACCGGGCTGGGCATCGAGTCCAGCTCCCTGCGCAACGGGCTGCCGCACGAGTCGGTCACCGAACTGGAGATCCTGACCGGCGATGGGCGGGTGGTCACCGCCACCCCGGCCGGCGAGCACGCCGACCTGTTCCGCGGGTTCCCCAACTCCTATGGCACGCTGGGCTACGCGCTCTCGCTCACGATCGAGCTTGAGCCGGTCCAGCCGTTTGTGCACCTGCGGCATTTCCGGTTCGGCTCCCCGCAGGCATGCATGGACGCCATCGGCCAGATCGCGGCCGACGGCAGCCTGGCCGGCCACCGGGCCGATTTCGTGGATGGCGTCATGTTCAGCCTGGACGAGATCTACCTCGTGGTCGGTGCCTTCAGCGACGTCGCGCCGTGGGTCAGCGACTACACCGGCCAGCAGGTGTACTACCGCTCGCTGCGCGGGCCGCGGGAGGACTTCCTGACCATCCGCGACTACCTGTGGCGATGGGACACCGACTGGTTCTGGTGCTCACAGGTGTTCGGCGTCCAGCATCCGCTGATCCGGCGGGTGTGGCCGCGCCGGTACCGGCGCTCGGACACCTACCGGGCGCTCGTTGCGTTCGACCGGCGGCATGGGCTCTACGCCACCCTCAACGCCAACCGGGGCCGGCCACCGCGGGAGGCAGTCACCCAGGACGTGGACATCCCGCTGGGCCGGAGCGCGGAATTCGCGCGGTTTTTCGCGGCCCAGGTGGGCATGAGCCCGGTGTGGCTGTGCCCACTGCGGCTGCGGCAGGCCTGGCCGCTCTACCCGCTGCCACCAGGTGAGGTGTATGTGAACTTCGGTTTCTGGGGGACCGTGGCGCTGCCGCCCGGCCGTACGGACGGGCACTACAACCGGCTGGTGGAGGCTGAGGTCGCGGCCATGGGCGGGCACAAGGGCCTGTACTCCACGTCGTTCTACACGCCGGAACAGTTCTGGCAGTTCTACAACGGCCCGGCGTACCTGGCACTCAAACGCGACTACGACGGTGGCGGGCGGCTGGCCGGGCTGTACGAGAAATGCGTCCGCGGGCAGTGACCGAACGGGTAGCGGGCGGAGCGCTCCCAGGAGTGAAGGGACGGCAGGCATGACACTGGCCGAGGTGTTCGAGAGGGTGGCCGGGCCGGACGCCCCGGTGGAGTTCCGCGCATATGACGGCAGTTCGGCCGGCCCGGCGGGGGCTCCGGTGCGGATCACCGTGAAGTCCCCGGTGGCCGTGCGCTATCTGGCACAGTCGCCGGGCGCGCTCGGGCTCGCCCGCGCCTATGTGTCGGGCCACCTGGACCTGGACGGTGACATGTACACCGCGCTCACCCGGATGTCCCACGCCCAGCAGACCCAGCTGGGCGCCGCCGAGCAGGTGCGGCTGCTCGGCCAGCTGGGCGGGCCGAAGCTGCTCTACCCCCGGATCCCCCCGCCGCCGCAGGAGGTGCGGGTGAACCGCCGCTGGCTGGGCGGGCGGCGGCACAGCAAGGGCCGTGACGCCTCCGCGATATCGCATCACTATGACGTCTCCAACACCTTCTACGAGTGGGTGCTCGGCCCGTCGATGACCTACACCTGCGCCTGCTACCCGCACCCGGACGCCACCCTCGAGGAAGCCCAGGCCAACAAGCACGACCTGGTGGCCAGGAAGCTGGGGCTGCAGCCGGGCATGCGGCTGCTGGACGTGGGCTGCGGCTGGAGCGGCATGGTCCGCCACGCCGCCCGCGAGTACGGGGTGAAGGCACTCGGCGTGACCCTGTCTGCCCAGCAGGCAGCCTGGGGGCAGCGGGCGATCGAGGCGGCCGGGCTGGCGGAGCTGGCCGAGGTCCGCCACCTGGACTACCGGGATGTCAGCGAGACCGGCTTCGACGCGGTTAGCTCGATCGGGCTGACCGAGCACATCGGCAAGGCCCAGCTGCCGGCCTACTTCGCGTTCCTGTACGGCAAGCTGAAGCCGGGCGGCAGGCTGCTCAACCACTGCATCACCCGCCCCAACGACACCGACCCAGCCCGCCAGGCCATGGGGTTCATCAACCGGTACGTGTTCCCGGACGGCGAGCTGGAGGGGCCGGGATACCTGATGTCGGCCATGAACGACGCCGGGTTCGAGATCCGGCACGAGGAGAACCTGCGCGAGCACTACGCGATGACCCTGGCCGGCTGGTGTGCCAACCTGGACGCCCACTGGCCGGAAGCGGTCGCCGAGGTCGGGGAGGGCACCGCCCGGGTGTGGCGGCTGTACATGGCAGGCTCCCGGCTCGGCTTCGATCGCAACATGGTCGCGCTGCACCAGTTGCTGGGCGTCCGGCTCGGCGCGGACAGCCGATCCGGCATGCCGCTGCGGCCCGACTGGGATCGCTCGCCAGCCCCTGTCGCCGGGTAGCGCTGCGCCTGGCCCACGCCGGCGATCGCCGGCCAGCGATCACCGGCTCGGCCGGCGGCGGGCCCGGTTGCCAGAGAACACCAGCGGCACGGGCGCGGGAGCCAGCTAACCGGGGCAGAATGACGGGGTGGCATCCACCCGCACCGGCCCACGCGACGTCGTGCTGCTGGGCTCGACCGGGTCGATCGGCACCCAGGCGGCCGACGTGATCCGCCGCAACCCGGGCCGGTTCCAGATCACCGGTGTCGCAGCTGGCGGCGGCGATCCGCGCCTGCTGGCCAGCCAGGCCGTCGAGTTTGGGGCAAAGGTGGTGGCGGTGGCCCGGGAGTCGGCCGCCGGCCAGGTGCGGGCAGCCCTGGCGGCCGCCGGTGCCCGGCCCATGCCAGAGGTGCTGGCAGGCGCCGATGGCATCGCCGAGGCCGCCGCCCGGCCGTGCGACGTGGTGCTCAACGCGGTCACCGGGTTCAGCGGGCTGGCCGCCACGCTCGCCGCGCTGCGGGCCGGCCGGGTGCTGGCCCTGGCCAACAAGGAGTCGCTGATCGCGGGCGGGCCGCTGGTGGCCGATCTGGCGGCGCCCGGCCAGATCGTCCCGGTCGACTCCGAGCACTCCGCGATCGCCCAGTGCCTGCGGGGTGGCCGGGCGGGTGAGGTGGCCCGGCTGGTGCTGACCGCCAGTGGCGGCCCATTCCTGCACCGCCGGCGGGCCGAACTGGAGCTGGTCACCCCGGAACAGGCGCTCGCCCACCCCACCTGGAACATGGGGCCGGTGGTCACCATCAACAGCGCCACCCTGGTCAACAAGGGCCTGGAGGTGATCGAGGCCCACCTGCTGTTCGGGGTCGGGTACGACGCCATCGACGTGGTGGTCCACCGGCAGTCGGTGATCCATTCGATGGTCGAGTTCACCGACGGCTCGACCATCGCCCAGGCCAGCCCGCCGGACATGCGGATTCCGATCGCCGTCGCGCTCGGCTGGCCGGACCGGGTGCCCGGCGCGGGGCCCGCGGTGGACTGGTCCAGCCCGCAGACGTGGACGTTCGAGCCGCTGGATGAGGAGGCCTTCCCGGCCGTCCGGGTCGCCAGGGAAGCGGGCCAGACTGGCGGCACCGCCCCGGCTGTCTACAACGCGGCCAACGAGGTCTGTGTTGGCGCCTTCCTGACCGGTCAGCTGGCTTTCACCGGGATCGTCGACATCGTCGCCCAGGTAGTCTCGGAACATGATGGCCGGGCAGCACAGGCCACCGGGCTGGCTGATGTCCTGACCGCTGATCAGTGGGCACGGGAGCGGGCCAGGGAACTGACCGGAACGCATGACCACCGCGCCCATGACGCCGTGGACGCGGCCCACAGGAGGGGTGATTCCGCCGGATGAGCTTCCTGCTCGGCGTCCTCATCTTCGTGCTGGCCCTGCTGTTCTCGGTCATGCTGCACGAGGCGGGCCACTTCCTGACGGCCAAGAAGTTCGGCATGAAGGTGACCCAGTTCTTCGTCGGTTTCGGCCAGACGCTCTGGTCATGGCAGCGGGGTGAGACCGAGTACGGCGTCAAGGCGATTCCGGCCGGCGGCTTCGTGAAGATCGTCGGGATGACCGAGATGGACGACGTGGACCAGGCCGACGAGCCCCGGTCCTTCCGGCGCCAGCCCGGCTGGCAGCGCATCATCGTGCTCGCCGCCGGCTCGTTCATGCACTTCGTGCTGGCGTTCGTGCTGCTGTTCCTGCTGGTCGTGGGAATAGGCCTGGCGACGGCGAGCAGCTCGACCGCGGTCGGGGCGGTCGACAACTGCGTGCCGGCCAGCCTGACGGCCGGCTGCACCAGGTCCGATCCCGCTTCGCCGGCCCGGCAGGTGGGCATCCAGCCGGGCGACACCATCATCGCGGTGGCCGGGGCACCGGTCCGGAACTGGACCCAGATGGGACAGGCCCTCCGCCGCCAGCGACCCGGCACCCCGGTCGCGGTGACCGTCGAGCGGAACGGCCGCCAGCTCACCCTGCACCCATCGCTGGCCGTCATCCATGGCCGGTCCGGGTCCTACCTGGGAGTCTCGCCGGTCGTCGCGTTCCGGCGGGCCGGGCTGCTGGCCGGGATCTCGTACGCGGGCCGCCAGTTTGGCCAGATCACCGCCGGCTCGGTCAAGGTGGCGGCCAGCCTGCCCCGGGCAATCCCGGATCTATTCGCCAAGAACCGGGCCAGCACCCCCGGCGGCCAGGTGACCAGCGTGGTGGGCGCCGGGGATGTCACCGGGCAGGTGCTGGCGTCCAGGATCGGCTGGCAGCCGAAGGTCAGCCTGGTCCTGCTCATCGTCGCGTCGCTGAATATCTTCGTCGGCCTGTTCAACCTGCTCCCGCTGCTGCCGCTGGACGGCGGGCACCTGGCCGTGGTGATCTACGAGCGGATCCGCGCGTGGCTGGCGCGGCTGCGCGGGCGGCCGGATCCCGGCCCGGTCGATTACCGGAAGCTGGTCCCGGTCAGCGTCGGGGTTTTCGCTTTGCTGGTGGGGCTTGGCCTGCTCCTGATCATGGCCGATATCGTCAACCCGGTTCACATCCTCCAGTGAGGAAATGAGCATCATGACCATAGACCTGGGCATGCCAGAGCCGGCTCGGGAACCGCTTGCCCCGCGCCGCAAGTCGCGGCAGATCATGGTGGGCAGCGGCAAGCACGTGGTCCCGGTGGGCGGTGGCTCGCCGGTGTCGGTTCAGTCGATGACCACCACCCTGACCGCCGATGTGAACGCCACCCTGCAGCAAATCGCCGAACTGACCGCGACCGGCTGCCAGATCGTGCGGGTCGCCGTGCCTTCCCAGGACGACGCGGACGCGCTGCCGCAGATCGCCCGCAAGTCCCAGATCCCGGTCATCGCCGACATCCACTTCCAGCCGAAGTACGTGTTCGCCGCGATCGACGCGGGATGTGCCGCGGTGCGGGTGAACCCGGGCAACATCAAGGCCTTCGACGACAAGGTCGCCGAGATCGCCCGCGCGGCCGCGGGGGCCGGCGTGCCGATCAGGATCGGTGTCAACGCCGGCTCGCTCGACAAGCGGCTGCTGGCCAAGTACGGCCGGGCCACCGCCGAAGCGCTGGTGGAGTCGGCGCTGTGGGAGTGCTCCCTGTTCGAGGAGCACGGCTTCACCGATATCAAGATCTCGGTCAAGCACCACGACCCGGTGGTGATGATCAACGCCTACCGGCAGCTCGCCGCGGCCTGCGACTACCCGCTGCACCTCGGGGTCACCGAGGCCGGCCCGGCCTTCCAGGGGACCGTAAAGTCGGCGGTCGCGTTCGGCGCGCTGCTCGCCGAGGGCATCGGCGACACCATCCGGGTGTCGCTGTCCGCCCCGCCGGTGGAGGAGGTCAAGGTCGGCATCGCCATTCTGGAGTCGCTGGGGCTGCGGGAACGGGGCCTGGAGATCGTCTCCTGCCCGTCCTGCGGCCGGGCCCAGGTGGACGTGTACACCCTGGCCGACCAGGTCACCGCGGGCCTGTCGGGCCTGGAGGTGCCACTGCGGGTAGCCGTGATGGGGTGTGTGGTCAATGGGCCGGGCGAGGCGCGCGAGGCCGACCTGGGGGTGGCGTCCGGTAACGGGAAGGGCCAGATCTTCGTCCGCGGCGAGGTCATCAAGACCGTGCCCGAGTCCCAGATCGTGGAGACGCTGATCGAGGAGGCCATCAAGCTGGCTGAGGCGGCCGGTCCGGCCGGGGGAGCCGGTGCCCCGACCGTCTCCGTTTCCTGATGCCCTGCCGATGCGCTCATCCCGCCGCCTGACCTGGCCGCGCCGGGTAGCCTGGCCCGCCGCGGTGCTGGCCGTGCTCGCAGTCGCCGCGGCCGGCTGCACCAGCCAGAGTTCGGCCCCGCCAGCTGGCCAGGCCAGCCCGGACCGGGCGGCCGGTGCAGCGGGCCGGGCCACCGCCAGCCACCTGGCCTGGCGTCCGTGCGGAAGCCAGGGCGTGGCCTTGCTCTGCGCCACCTTGCAGGTACCGCTCGATTACGCTCATCCGGCCGGCCGGAAGATCACCATCGCGCTGTCGCAGGTGCCCGCAACCGCGCCCGCCGCCCAGCGGCAGGGCGATCTGCTGGTCAACCCGGGCGGCCCGGGCGGCAGCGGGCTGGGGCTCGCCGCCAGCGTTGCCCAGGGCCTTGACCCGAGTGTGGCCGCGGACTACAACATCATCGGCTTCGATCCGCGCGGCGTCGGCTCCAGCGTCCCGGCCCTGCGCTGTGACCCGTCGTTCTTCACCGGGGTGCGGCCGGACTACATCCCCGCCGGCACCGCCGCCGAGCAGGTGCTGATCAACCGGGCCCGGGCCTACGCGGCCGACTGTGCGCGGCGGTTCGGCTGGCTGCTGCCGCACATGACCACGATCGACGCGGCACGGGACATGGATTCCATCCGCGCCGCCCTGGGCGTGCCGCAGATCAGCTACTTCGGCTACTCCTACGGCACCTATCTGGGGCAGGTGTACGCCACCTTGTTCCCGCACCAGCTGCGCCGGATGGTGCTCGACAGCACGGTGGACCCGCAGGGTGCCTGGTACGCGGACAACATCAGCCAGGATTACGCCTTCGAGGGCCGGATGCTGGCGTTCTTCTCCTGGATCGCGGCGCACGACGCCTTCTACCACCTGGGCACCACCCGGCAGGCGGTCCAGCGGGCCTGGTACCGGGCCCGGGCACTGGTCGCGGCGCATCCGGTGGCCGGCCCGTCCGGGCCGATGATCGGCGCAGACGAGTTCGACGACACCTTCCTGCAGGGCGGCTACAGCAACTCCCTCTGGCCGGGCCTGGCCGCGGCGCTGGCCAGCTACCTGCGCGGCCACTCCACTGCCCAGCTGCAGAACGAATACAGCCAGTTCGGCACCCAGAACGAGAATGGGTTCGCCGTCTACAACGCGGTGGAATGCAGCGACGTCAACTGGCCGCGCAGCTGGGCGAGGTGGAACACCGACACCCGCCGGATCTACCGCACCGCCCCGTTCCAGGCCTGGGACAACGCCTGGTTCAACGCTGCCTGCGCGTTCTGGCCGGTGCACGGGCCGGCCCAGCCGCTGCGGATCCGCGGCGCCGGGCTGCCCGGCATCCTGATGATCCAGGGCAGCCTGGACGCGGCCACTCCCTACGCTGGCGCGCTGGCCGCGCGCCGGCTGCTGCCCACCGCCCGGATGGCGGTGGTGCAGGGCGGCGGCAACCATGGCCAGTCGCTGGCCGTGCCGCCGAACACCTGCGTGGACGGCTACCTCAACCGCTATCTGGCCGATGGCTCACTGCCGCAGGGCCCCGGCCTGGTGAACGCCGTCTGCCCGGCGGCCCCCGCTCCAGCGGCCGGCGGCTGACCGGGCACGGTGACCCCGGCCCCCGCGCGCTGGCTGGCTGACGGCGGTACCCGCCACCGCGGCTTGCTGGCTGCCCAAACGGCGCCGCCTGCGACCCCGGGTACCTGCTCCGGGCCTGGCCAGCGGCCGATACCCTGGAAGGGTGCTGCGCACCAGGGCGTGGCGGTCGTCGGCGCTGCGGCTGCTGGACAACCGCGATCGGGACGAAGCGATCCAGCTGTGTGACCGTGACCCGGTCGTGAACGTCTTCGTGAGTTCCCGGCTCCGGGAGGCCGGGCTGGATCCCGCCCGGCTGGGCGGGCAGATCTGGGGCTACACCGATGGCCGGCGGCTCACCTCGATGTGCTACGCGGGGGCCAACCTGGTCCCGGTGGCGCCCACACCCGCTTCAGTCACCGCCTTCGCCGGCCGGGCCCGCCTGCTCGGCCGGCGCTGCTCATCGATCGTGGGGCTGGCACCGGGTGCCCTGGGCATGTGGGAGCTGCTGCAGCCGTACTGGGGCCGCGCCCGAGAGGTCCGGGCCGTGCAGCCGGTGATGGCCATCTCCGGGCCGCCCCAGGTCGCCCCCGACCCGCTGGTCCGGCGGGTGCGCCCGGATGAGCTCGGCATCTTGTTCCCCGCCGCGGTGGCCATGTTCACCGAGGAGGTGGGGGTGTCGCCGATCGGGCCGGACGGTGGCAGCGGCTACCGGGCGCGGGTACGGGAGCTGATCGGGCTCGGCCATGCGTTCGCCCGGATCGAGGACGGGCAGGTGGTGTTCAAGGCGGAGATCGGCTCGGTCACCCCGCTGGCCTGCCAGGTACAGGGGGTATGGGTGCGGCCGGACCTGCGTGGCCGGGGATTGGCGGCGGCTGGCATGGCCGCGGTGGCCGAGCTCGCGCTGCGCGAGATCGCCCCGGTCGTCTCGCTGTACGTCAACGACTTCAACCAGCCGGCCCGGGCCGCCTACCGCCGGGCTGGCTTCACCGAGACGGCGACCTTCGCCTCGATCCTGTTCTGACCGGCCCGCCTGAGGAGAGACCAGTGTCTGAGGTAGGCGCGGCCGTCACCGCCTGCGGCGAAGCGGCCCACGCCGGGGCCGGTGCGCTGGCCAGCGCTCCCGCCGGGGTGATCGACGAAGCGCTGCGCGGGATGGCCGCGCTGCTGACACAGGCCAAGGGCCCACTGCTGGCTGCCAACGCCGCCGATGTCGCGGCCGGCCAGCGGGCCGGGCTCGGCGCCGGCCTGCTGGACCGGCTCCGGCTGGATGAGGACAGGATCGCCGACCTGGCCCGGCAGATCGGGCTGCTGGCCGCGGTGCCGTTCCCGCCCGGCGAGGTGCCGGTCCGGGATCTGCCCGGTGGGCTGCGGCTGGCCGAGCGCCGGGTCCCGGTGGGCGTGATCGGCGCCAACTACGAAGCCCGCCCGAACGTGACCGTGGACGTCGCCTCCCAGCTGCTCAAGTCACGCAATGCCGGGGTGCTCCGGACCGGGGGAGCGGCGCTGCGCTCCGCGGCGGCCCTGTTCGACCACGTCATCGTCCCGGCGGTGACCGCCGCCGGGCTCGACCCCGGGACCCTGCAGCTGGTCCGGTCCGCCGACCGGGCCGCGGCCACAGAACTGGTCCGCCGGCCCGGGCTGATCCCGCTGGTGATCCTGCGCGGCAGCGGTGCCACCACCCGCGAGCTCGCCGCGGAGGCGGCCAGGCACGGGGTCCGCACCCTCGCGCACGCCGACGGCGGCGGGGTGCTGTACCTGGACGCGGCCGCTGACCCGGTGATGGCCACCCAGATCATTGAGGCCAGCCTGGACCGGCTGGGCGTGTGCAACCGGCTCAACCTGCTGCTCGTGCACGAGCGGGCCTGGGACACCCTGCTGCCGGCCGCACAGGCGGCGATGGCGGCCCGGGGCGTGGTGGCGTCGCTGCCACCGCATAGCCACCCGCTCGGCCATGAGTGGGCGCTCGATGACGGGCGGGAGGCCACCGTGACGGTGACGCCGGTGGCCGGCCCCCGAGAAGCCGCCCGGGTGGCCAACGAGGAGACCTCCGGGCTGGCGGCGAGCGTGGTCACCGGCGACGCCGGGGCGGCCGGGGCCTTCCTGGCCGCTTACACCGGCACCGGTGCGTTCTGGAATGCCAGCACCCGGCTGCTGGACGGGTTCAAGCTCCGCGGCGTCCCGGAAACCGGCATCAACGTCGACCACGTCCCCGGCCCCCGCGGCCCGGTGACTTTCCTCGACCTGTGCCTGCGGCAGTACCTGATCACGCCGGAAGCGCCCGTGGGTGCCTGACGGACCTCGGCGGTGACATCGGGGGAACGCCGGTGGCACCTGGCCGCCCAGCGGATTTTCCGCGATAATCGACCAGGCCACCGCTGGTTATCGGAACGTTAGGACGTTCACCCTTTCGTCGCTTGGTGGCCACTGCCTAGACTACGGTGCCAAGTCACTCCAGGGACAGACGTGCCTTACGGTGTCCCGCTTCAGTTATTCGGGTGCTTTCGGGCGAAAGAGGTATAGCAGATGGGTAACAGAAGTGAGGGAGGTCGGCACCTCCATTTGCAAGGCGGCGGAACGCTTCGACACTCCCGCCGACTGGGCTGGGTGGGTCTGGCGGTGGTCGCCAGCCTGATAGCTGCGGGCTGCTCCTCGTCGTCATCGTCAGCGCCAAGCGGTTCGAACACGATTCCACATGTCACCATCAATTCCTTCACCGTTCACGTAAATTCGGCGATGTCCGCGTTCAGGCCGCTGACCCAGTTCGCGACCAAGGGAGCCAACACCCTGCAGGTGGGGGTGATCCTGCCCGACACCACGTCGTCGGCGCGGTACGTCAGCTTCGACGCGCCCTACCTGAACGCTGCCTTTGCCGACGCCGGGTATACCCAGGCGCAGTACCGGATCGACAACGCGCAGGGCAGCGACCAGACCCAGCTGAACGATGCCACCGCCGACATCAACCTGGGCGCCAAAGTCCTCATCGTGGACCCGCTCGATGGCCCGACCGGCCAGGCGATCGCGCAGCTCGCCCAGTCCAAGGGCGTCACTCTGCTCGCCTACGACCGGGCCATCTTCGCGGGCAAAAAGACCTACTACGTCAGCTTCGACAACGAGCACGTGGGTGAGCTGATCGGCAACGGCTTCAAGGCCTGCATTGCGGCCTGGCATATCTCCAAGCCTCAGGTCTACGTCCTGAATGGCGGCGAGGACACCGACCCCAACGCAATCTCCTTTGCCACCGGTTACAACAAGGTGGTGTGGGGCCAGCCGGCCAAGACAGTCGGGGCGGGCGCGACCAACAGCCTCGGCTACAAGCTGGTTGGCGAGAACTTCGCCCCTGGCTGGGACCTCACCAAGGGCGGCACCATCTTCCAGCAGGCGTACACCGCCAACAAGCAGATCAACGCCACCATCGAGGCCAATGACGGGCTCGCCAACTCGGTGATCACTGTCCTCAAGGGGGCCGGGGTCAAGCCCAACACCGTGCCGACCACCGGGCAGGACGCCACGGCCCAGGGCATGGCCTGGATCCTCACCGGCTACCAGTGCGGCTCCGTGTACAAGGCCGTCTACAAGGAGGCCGAGGCCGCCGTCGCCCTGGGCACGATCCTGCTGGCCGGCGGCACGCCGCCCCCGGCTCTGCTGAACGGGAAGACCACCGACCCGGCCAACCCGAACGTCAGCGAGCCGGCGGTCCTGCTGACCCCGGTGTGGGTGACCAAGGCCAACATGGAGTCAACAGTGGTCGCGGACGGCTTCGACAACGCCACGGCCATCTGCACCATCGCGAGTGCGAGCGCCTGCGCCGCAGCCGGCATCCATTGATCAGCTGACCCGGGGAACCTCGACGGCGCTGCCGTCCAGGTCCCCCACCACCCGGGTTGGCGGGCCCGCCAAGCAAGGCGGGCCCGCCAGCCCAGCGTGGCGAGGTGGTTGTGCCGACCCCAGACCGGCGGGGAAGGGCGGAGGGAGGCGTGCGGCTATGCTCTGCGGTGCCGGGACACGGAGCGGCGGGAGCCCAACCTGGGCAAGGCTACTGACGGGTCTTCACGATGACTGAGATGAACGAGACCCCGGAAGGCGCGAGCAGCGGCGGGGACGGGATGGAACCCCTGCTGAAGGTGCGGGGCATCGACAAGCACTTCGGGCCGGTGCAGGCGCTCTACGGGGTGAACCTGGACCTGCCCGCGGGCCAGGTAACCGGCCTCTGCGGGGACAACGGTGCCGGGAAGTCGGTGCTCACCCGCACTATCGCCGGCGCGCACCAGCCGGACCATGGCCAGATCTACTTCGAGGGCCGGCCGGTGCACATCCGGAGCGCCCGCGACGCTGCCACGCTCGGGATCGAGACCGTCTACCAG
>Ga0318565_10000321_pt1 | contig 12375 bp, 16 predicted proteins | sample GRESIP066b5f21_FD_203501 | JGI IMG/M metagenome (GOLD analysis project Ga0318565, IMG submission 203501) | Tropical soil microbial communities from Luquillo Experimental Forest, Puerto Rico - GRE.SIPMG.066b5f21 | ecosystem: Environmental > Terrestrial > Soil > Tropical forest > Bulk soil...
GGGTGTACAGCCCGGATGCGGTCAACCGCGAGGCAGCCGCGGAGCCGCCGGCCGCCCGGCAGCCCGGGCCCGCCGGGTTCTACGCCACCGCCGGGTGGCTCCGCGCCGCGTTCTCCGGCCTGCGCTGGGAGATCCACCAGACCGCCGAGCAGGATGACCTGGTGGTCGTGCACGCGACCATGTCCGGCCGCCACACCGGTGAGTTCGTCAGATACCGGCCGGGCACCGCCATCGTGGACGCCGTCATGCCGCCCACCGGCAAGGAATTCGCCGCCACCCAGACCCACTGGTTCCGCACCCGGGACGGCATGATCACCGAGCACTGGGCCAACCGCGATGACCTGGGCATGGCCCGGCAGGCCGGGTGGGTGCCCCCATCGCCGGCCTTCCTGCTGCGCGCGGCGATCGCCAGGCGCCGCGCCCAGAAGCGCCCAGCCTGAAGGGGCGGGCCAACGTCGGCTTCGCCAGCAATTCAGCCTCGTGAACCCGTCCGGGCCGGCTACCCATTCCGGTACGCGCCTGGTACAGATTGTGTAGCTGGCGCTCTGTTGCTCGGACCATAGGGCCAGGTGGGAGGGGTAATGGCCATCGAACTGGTGCCGCTGTGCACGCTGCGAATTCAGTTGAAGCCGCCGATCGCGGCAGGCGCAGGGCCGACCGGAACGCGACTGATCGTCGAACTGGTGAGTGCCCAGGTGAAGGGGGACCGCCTGAGTGGCGAGATGCTGGGAGCCGCAGCCGCGGACTGGATGATCGTCGGTCCGCAGGGCACGGGAACGGTTGACGCCCGGGCCACGCTTCAGACTGATGACGGCGCGGTCATCTTCGTGCAGTACAACGGCCGATTGGACACCTCGCAGGGCTGGCAGTTCCCGATGACGGCCTACGTCGCGCCTCGCTTCGAGACGGGCGACGAGCGTTATGCGTGGCTCAACCGCATTCAGGCGGTCGGCAAGGGAATCCTCTACGAGGATCTTTCGCTCGACTACGAGTGGTATGAGGTCCGTTAGCGCACTACGCAGTGACGGATCGGGGCGTTGCGGTCCGGTCAGGCCGGCCTGCGCGCCCTGGGGAGCGAGGCGACGACCAGGTCGTAGGAGTCGGCGAGCAGGTCGGTCACCATCTGATCAGGCAGCGAGCCATCGAGCGTGATCGTGTTCCAGTGCCGCTTGTTCAGGTGGTACCCGGGCGCGATGGCCGGGTACGTGGCCCGCAGCTGCGCCGCCAGGTCCGGCTCGCATTTGACGCTCAGCTGCAGCGGCTCACCGTCGAGCGGGCACAACGCGAACATCTTCCCGCCGACCTTGAAGACCGAGACCTCATCCCCGAACGGGAAGTCTTCCACGGCACCCGGGAGGGCCAGGCACTGCACCTTGAGCTCATGCTGGTCCATGACCCGCGTCCGCTACCCCCCGTCGCGCGCTCCCGATTCCGATTCCTCGGACCAGCCTAGTTCGGCAAGGTAGTCGGCCATCTGCTGGTCGGCCCCCTCGTAGTAGCTGGAGACCCGCCCCCTGCTGGCCCCGTCGCCATCCGCGCCCGGTTGCCCGCCAGGCTCCGCGGCTGGCGCATGGGCACCGGGCCCCGCCCCGTTGAGGTGCGCCGGCGCCTGCTCCGGGCGGGCCGGCTCGTGCGCGTCAGGCTCCGGCTCGTCCGCGCCAGCCTCCGGCTCGTGCGCGTCAGGCTCCGGCTCGTCCGCGCCAGCCTCCGGCTCGTCCGCGCCAAGCTGCGGATCGTCCACGCCAGAGTCGGCGTCGGCGACCTCGCTGACCTGCGGTGGCGCCTGATCGAGCCCGGCCGCCTCGCGGGCGCCGGGATCTGGATCCGCCTCGCTCTCGCTCAGCCCGGGCACGACAGTCGCCTCGGCCGGGGCCGTCTCCTCACTAGCCAGCCCGGCAACCTCACCGGGCCTCTGCGCAAGCCGGTCGCTCCACCAGCGCCGCACCACGATCCAGGCCGCCAGCATGATCGCCACAGCACCCAGCGTCGCGTCGATCAGCAGCAGGTGCGGCACGGTCACACCCCCCAAGGTCAGGCGGTCCCACCGTGTCCCGTACCCGCTCAGGCCGGCCGGTACCACCCGATCTGTGGATATCGCGGTGAAGCCGCCGGGGACGCGGCGATGCCAGCAACTGCCAGCCGGGGCATACCCTAGCGTGCTCACCATGACGGACAACCACGAGGAAGTTCTGCGCGAGCCGCCGGTCGCCGGAAGCGAGGCGGACACCCTGATCGGCTCCCTGGAGCGCCAGCGCCGGATCCTGGCCTGGAAGAGCGAGGGCCTGGACGCGGCCGGGATGAACGCGACGGTGGGCGCCTCGTCGATGACCCTGGGCGGGCTGCTCAAGCACCTGGCCCTGGTCGAGGACGAGTACTTCTCCCGGAGACTGCTCGGCCGAGATTTCGGGCCCCCGTGGGACACGGTGGACTGGGATGCCGACCCGGACTGGGAGTGGCACTCGGCCGCCGCGGACACCCCCGAGCAGCTGCTGACACTGTGGCGGGAGGCCGTGGCCCGCTCCCGTTCGGCCGTCAGCGAGGCGCTGACCGGCGGGGGCGTGGACCAGCTGGCCCGGTTCACCGGGTCCGGCGGCCGGTCACCCAGCCTGCGCCGGATCCTGATCGACATGATCGAGGAGTACTCGCGGCACGTCGGCCACGCGGACCTGATCCGGGAGTCGGTCGACGGGCTCCTCGGGGAAGACACGCCGACGTGACATCGCGGTGCTATTCGCGCCGGCGGTGCCCGGCCTGGTGGCGGATAGCCTGAGGCCAGGAGCTGCGAGATGGCTGACACGGCTGATTCGCGCCGGCGCTGGGACACCGACGACCGGTTCGTCGGCGTGGCCGATGCCAGCTCCTTCGCCGGCGCCGTCGAGGAGCTGGCGGCCCTGGCCCGGCGGCCGGGCTGGGTCGCCGAAGAACCCGAGGTTCACCTGGTCCCCCATCTGCGCGGCGCCTCCGGCGCAGCCGGGCTACGGCTGATCAGCTGCGATGCCGGGGACGATGGCGTCCTGGAGTTGGCGGCCGAGCACGGTCCAGGAGACAGTAGCGGTGAGATCCGGTGGCGGGCCTGGGCCCTGATCGGGGCCGTGGCCGAGCCCGCAGCCAGCGTGCGTGAGCGGCGCGACGGCGACACGATAATCTTCGAGATCATCACCGGCATACCTGACCGCTCCGGCCCGTTCGCCAGCCACGGCCACACGCTCCGGCTCACGATCCGCCCGCCGGGCGCTGCCTAGGCCGCGGGCCACCGCACTCGCAGGCCTGCCCCGCGGGGCGGGTACCGGCCAGATTCCGGCGAACCGGTCGGGAGGTGGGGCGTGGACTTGGAAGTGCGGCCGGAAGCTCTCACCCGCACGGCGCTGGAGGAGTACGCGGCCGTCTCCATCGCCTTCGTGGTCGACCGGATCCTGCAGGTGACGCTCGCTGATGGCGGGCTGGGCGGCATGGTGCTCACCGAGGCCGCCGTCGCGCCGCCGTACGTGAAGGACTATGACGCCATCGAGGAAGCAGGGCCGCCGGCCCGCTGGCCGGAGCGCTTCGACGTCTCGGGCTGGGGCCTGATCTGCGGCCGCCGGGACGGCGCAGTGGTCGGCGGCGCGGTGATCACGCCGAAGACCCCGGGCCTTAACCTGGCGGACGGCCGCGACGACGTCGCCGTGTTGTGGGATATCCGGGTCTCGCCGGGCGAGCGGGGCGCCGGCGTCGGGTCCGCGCTGCTTCGGGCCGCCGCGGAATGGGCCAGAGCCCGCGGCTGTGAATGGCTCAAGATCGAGACCCAGAACGTGAACGTCGCGGCCTGCCGTTTCTATCAGAAGATGGGCTGCGCCCTGGGCGCCATCGACCGGTTTGCCTATCCCGAACTGCCTGGCGAGGTCCGGCTGCTGTGGTGGAAGCCGCTGATACCAGGAGCGATGAAATGAGAAGCCAGAGGACATGCGGCCTCGGAGGGTGACGTGGCAGGGACGTTTGATCCGTTGAGTGACCTGAACGTCGATTTGGCGGAACAAGAACAGCTCCGCCGTGCCCTGGGCGCGGGTGACGACGACGATCTCAGGGCCCGGGTGAAACAGCTCCGGATTATCGCCGCGAAGGAGATCGTCGACTGGCTGCTGGGACGTCGCCGGTATATCACGATCGCGGAGGGCGATGCCGCCCGGATACTGCAAATTTTCCGGGACATCCGCAAGGAGTCACCGACGCTGGCCGCGCTGGCCAACGATTTCGATCTGAGCCCGGGCCGGTCCGCAAGTATCGCGGCCCGCCTGCGCTACGGGGAGGGCCGCACCTTCGAGGCCCTCCGCTATCAGGCCGCGCGGCAGGCCATTGCCGCCAAGCTTCCGCAGCGCCCGAAGGACCTTGACGAGCGCCAGGCGCTCTACCTCACGCCCGATATCTCCGAAATCATCATGCAGGTAGCCGTCTCCATCATGCTCGACACCGCCCAGCAAGCCAAGGGAGGCAAGTGGGAGAACGCCGAGATGCCAGAGGAACGGCGCAAGCGCGGGCTCGCGGTAGTTACCGCGAGCCTGCGAATGTGGGGATTCATTCAGGCAGAACTCGACAGCCGTGCTAAGTCTCTCGGCACGACATGAGCGAAGCAGATCTCTTCGCGCTGTACGGAGCCCTCGCCGCCGTGGCCGCGATCACCACGGCGCTGCAAGCGGCCGTGGCCCTGCTTCCGCTGTCCCAGTACGACAGCGTAGACGGGCGCAGGCGCAATAGCGCACCGGGCGAGCAGGCCTATAACAACGCAACTCGCGACGCGAGGGGCTACTATCGCTCGGGCTGGATCCTGAACGTCGGAGCTGTCGCCGTCAACGCTGCCGTGCTCGTGTCGTGGGGCTATGTCGCCTGGCAACCGGTCAAAGGCCCCTCGTGGTTCCTCTGGCTTCCGTTCTGCGCGGTCGCCGCCGCAGCCGCCTTTCTGGTAGGGGTCGCGGCCACCGGGCTCTACCGGCTTCACGGCGTCCGGAGGTGACGCGGCGCTGGCCGTGTGCTAGCGCCTAAAGGCCGGGGTCACGGCGGCCGAAGATGGCCAGCAGCCGGGTCAGGTCGCCGGCGTCGCCGGGCACGGCGCGTTCGGGTCCGATCAGGCCCGACATGCGCGCTACGGGAGCAAACTGCCGCGCTGGCCCCAGCGCGTCGCGGACCAGGCCCGGGTCGAGGACGGCGGCCTGGCCCGTGGCCTGGGCCAGATCCCACGTGTGCACCAGGATCTCCATCGGGTACCGCTCCAGGAACTCGCCCAGCGGCATCTGCCCGCCCCACGGCAATGGCACGGGCCGGGCCAGCGCCGCGGGGTCCAGTACCGCCATCATGTCGGCCCGCGCCGCGCGCCACGCGGCCAGCGGGTCATCTCCGGCCGCAGATCGCGGATCAGCAGCGCCATTGGCCTCATCAGGATCTGGGTCATCACGCCAGGTCGCGTACTGCTCGACCGCCCGCAGGTTACCGATCACGTGACCGGCGACGTCGGCAGCGCACCAGCCCTGGCACGGCGACGGCGCGTCCCAGCGGTCAGGCGCCACCCCAGCGAGCACGGCCTCAAAGCCGTCTAGCGCACGAACGAACCCGTCCAGAACCACACCTGCCAGTATCGGTCCGGGCCACCCGCGCCACGCGACCGTTCGCTACCCGGGGAACATGCCAGCCTGCTCGCGGCGGCGTCAAAACCCTTTGAACGACCAGGGCCGCGCGTCCTACGATCGGCGCATGTCACGTCGATGACCTGACGCCGTCGCGGGCCACAGCCCGGCGCGGCGCGCGGCCCCGGGCGCTCCAGTGCAGCCCCGGGACTCGTCCCAGCTCATCGACCGGCGAGGTTCCCATGCCAGCGCTGCAGCAGATCGGCTCGCAGCATCCGCGGATCAGACAGATCCGCCACATCGCCAGCAACGGCGCGAACGGTCAGCGTCAGTTGCTCGTCGCCGAAGGCCTGTGGGCGCACGGCGTCCTGGTCGACCTGGACGCGGCCATCGAGACGTTCCTGTGGTGCCCGGAGGCGGCGTACTCGCCCGACGCGCATGAGCTCGGCGCCCAGGTCGCCGCGCGGGCCAGGTGCGCCTACCGCATCTCCCCGCGGATCCTGGACCGGCTGTGCGAGCGGGAACGGCCCGAGGGCATGGTTTCGCTGGTGGCGCTCCCGGCCTGGGATGCGACCCGGATCGAGCTGCGGGCCGAGGCCCTGGTGCTGGTCGCTGACGCGATCGAGATCCCCGGCAACCTGGGAACGCTGCTGCGAACCCTCGACGCCTGCGGGGCCGACTGCCTCATCCTGACCAACCGGCGCACCAGGCTGAGTCACCCCAAGGTCTTCCGGGGCAGCCGCGGCATGAACCTGCGCGTGCCGGTCCTCGAGTTCGCCGAGCCCGCCGGCGCCGCGCGCTGGCTGCGGGACCGGGGCTTCGCGGTCTTCCTGGCCACGGTCGGCGCGGACGCGAAGCCGTATCAGCAGGTCACCTTCGGCCGGCGCACGGCGGTCGTGGTCGGCAACGAGCGCACGGGCATCACGCCATCCTGGCTGGAGCACGCCTCAGACAAGATCACGATACCGATGCACGGGCGGGCCGACTCGCTCAACGTCGCGGTCAGCGCGTCGATCCTGCTGTACGGCGTACGCGAGCGCCGGGACCACGGGCAGTGATCAGGGCCGGAGCGGGGGCTCACCACACCCCCGGCACCAGCCGCTTGCGGCCGGCCGCGAAGCGCTCGTAGTCCGCGCCCAGCTCGCGGGTCAGCTGCCGCTCCTCGGCGCGGATACGCACCACCAGGCCGGCCCCGCCCAGCACCGCGACGGCCACCAGGCTCCAGATGTCATCACAGGCCAGCGCGATCCCGGCCAGCACCAGCGCGATCCCGGTGTACGACGGGTGGCGCACGAACCGGTACGGCCCGCCGGTCACCACCCGGTGCCCGGGCTGGACGTTGATCTGGTACTGGAAGAAGCGGCCCAGGACGGCGATCGACCAGACGCGCAGCCCGACGCCGATGGCGATCAGCGTCACGCCCGCCACGACCGGCCAGACCGCGCCGCCCGGCCACGGCAGCCGGCCGCGGCGGCCGAGTATCTCCGCCGCCACAAAGGCGGCCGCGAGGCAGGCCACCAGGACGAAATAGGTGGGGTCCGAGGGCGCGGGACCCTTCGCGCGCAGCCGCTGCAGCACCCGCATCACGGCCTCGAACACCAGCCAGGTCGCCGTGGCCACGATGAACGCCGTCTGGGCCGCGCCGTGCTGGAAAACCAGCGGCTCGGTCACCCCGTCACTGGGTCCCTTTCATCCGTCGATCTCGGGCTCAGAATACGTGGGCGGCCACTGGGCATCACCGGGCCGCGGCCATCGCCATGGCGGGCGGGCCGGGCCGGCCGATCTCGCCCGCGCCGGACAGGTCCCGCAGGTAGCCCAGCACATCCTCCATCCGGTCCGGCCTGCCGCGGGCGGCGATGTACCCGTCCGGCCGGACCAGGATGACGGACCCGGCCCTGCGGTCGCGGACGGCGCGCCCTCCCCGGGAGCCGCCGGTAACCAGCTCGAACAGGTCCCGGTAGGGCTCCAGGGCCGGGCCGGCCAGCGCGCCGGCCGGGTCCGTCCCGGTGGTGACCATGACGTGGCGGCCGCGGCGCAAGACGGCGAAGAGCCTGCTGGTCCCCTCGGCCGTGCGCACCTCGATGTCGGAGGCCCGCTGCCCGGGCCGGGGCCGGCGGTGATCCCGGCCCGGCCGGGTGAGGCTGCTGGCAGGGTAGGCGACGTTCACCTGGGTCCAGCGGCGAACCGCGCGCTGGTGGACCGGGCCGACGGCGAAGGCGGCCGGGATGATGGCGTCCCGGAGCGCCCGCTTGACCGGATGGGTCATGGTGCCGAGCCGGACCAGCGTGTGGGTCAGGCCCAGGACCTGCCCGGCGACGGGCTCGCGTTCCCGGCCGTAGGTGTCGAGGAGCTGATCGGGGGCGCGGCCGCCCGCGACCAGGGCCAGCTTCCAGCCCAGGTTGTGGGCGTCGGTGATCCCGGTGTTCATGCCCTGGCCTCCGGCCGGGGTGTGGATGTGCACCGCGTCGCCGGCCAGCAGCACGTGCCCGCGGCGGTAGGTGCCGGTGGACCGGCGGTGGCAGTTGAAGGTGGCGAGCCAGGTGGGGTCGGACACCACGACCCGTTCCGGCGCCCGCTGGTCGACCAGCCGCTGGATCTCGGCCAGATCAGGAGGGCCGGGGGGACGGTCACCAGCGAACGGCAGCGTCAGCCGCCACTGGTGCCCGCGCATCGGGAAGCAGATCAGCGGCACGCCGTCGGACCGGAAGAAGGCGTGGACCTCGTCCTCGGCGCGGGCCCAGTCCAGCCGGACGTCGGCCAGCAGCCAGTCCTGCGGATAGGGATGGCCGGGGAATAGGAGGCCAAGCTCGTGGCGGACCCGGCTGTGCGCGCCGTCGCAGCCGACCACGTAGCGGGCCGTGATCAGGCGCGGCTGGCCGGCCGGGTCCCGGACGCTCGCCGTGACGCCGTCCGCCCCGTCGCGCAGGCCGGCCAGCTCGGTCCGCTGCTCGATCACGCCGCCTAGCTCGGCGACCCGGGCGCGCAGCAGGCTCTCGGTATCGTGCTGGGGGATATCGAGCATGAACCCGTAGCGGGTGCCGTTGCGCGTCAGGTCGATGGCGAGCCGGCGGCGGCCGTCGGTGTAGAAGCAGAACCGCTGCACGACCTGGCCGCACTCGACGAAGCGCTCGGCCAGGCCCATGAGGTCGAGAACTTCCAGCGCGCGGGCGTGGATCGCGACCGCCCTGGTCTCCAGGTTCACCCCGTCGCCCTTGTCGATGATGCGCGTGGTGATGCCCCGTGCCAGCAGGTCCGCGGCCAGCACCAGGCCGGTGGGCCCGGCGCCGACCACCAGGACCTGGCAATCCGGGCGGGCGGCGCGCGGAGTGGCTTGAATGTCGTTCATGCAGGCCACGCTCCGCCCGGCGGCGGCCAGCGTCATCTGAAGGACTACCTAGGGACTACGATGCGCAGCCCGCGGGTGCCGGCCAGCAGTTCCGTCACCACCGAAGCGGCCGACAGCAGGTGCTCGAAGTTGTCCAGGACGAGCAGGAGCGTGCGGTTTCGCAGGTGATGGGCCAGGTGCTCGACCAGCGGTCGCCCGCTGGGATCGGGCAGGCCAACGCTCTGGGCGATCGACGACGGCACCAGCCGGGGATCCGTGACCGGCGCCAGCCGGATGAAGTACATCCCGTCGGGATAGTCGCCGGCCACGCCCGCGGCCAGCTCGATACACAGGCGCGTCTTGCCGCTGCCGCCGGGCCCGGTCAGGGTCAGCAGGCGGCAGCGTCCCAGGCGCTGCCTCGCCTCGGCCAGCTCCTGCTCCCGGCCGATGAAGCTGGTCAGCGGCTGGGGCAGGCGGGCAGATCCGCCGTCGAGGCCCCCGCGCGAGGGAGAACCTAGGCCGACGCGTCCCATCGAGGCATCCGACATTCCAGATCAGCCCGGTGCTGTTCGCCGGGTCCGGGATCGCGGGCCGACCGGCCCTGTACGCACAGCATAATCAGGCGCGGCCTCAGGAGCACGGATCAGCCCCGGACGCCAGAGGGGCCGGGCCAGCGGGCTACGAGACGGCATCCGGCCTCCCCCGGTTGGCGGCACGCCCATCTGCTAACCAGAGCACCCGGGCCGCCAGGAGATACCTCCCAACGGCCGGGTTCGGGGTTGCTTACCTCTTGACGAGGTCTGTCCTCCAGGCTTATGTTTCCTGAAACGTTGTTCGGCGATGTCGAACAGGTTTCGAAGTCGCCACCGCACCGCCCGGAGGAGGTGAGGAGCCCCGGCACCCGGGCCCGTCACCGGCGCGCCGCGGGCTACCCGAATGGCAGCACCACCCAGCACCCTGCAGAAGCTCGCCGCCGAGTTCCTCGGCACCGGCTTCCTGGTCTTCGTCGGCGCCGGCTCGGCCGCGGCGACCGGCGTGATCGCGGCCGGCACGAAAGCCCCGTTCTCGATGGCCGAGCTCGGGATGATCTCGTTCGCGTTCATGCTCGTCATCGTGGGCGCGGTGTACGCGATCGGGCACATCTCGGGCGGCCACATCAACCCGGCGGTGACACTGTCGCTGGCGGTGTCCGGCAAGTTCGCCTGGCGCGAGGTGCCCGGCTACTGGGCCGCCCAGCTGGCCGGCGCGATCGCCGGCGCGGCCGCCATCTACCTCACCCTGGGCCGGCTGGCCACGATCGCCGCCGGCGGCGGGGTGACCTCCTACAACCCGGCCACGATGGGGTTCGGCCGGGCCATGCTGATCGAGGCGCTCGGCACGTTCATCCTGGTCTTCGTGATCTACGGGGTCATCGACCACCGGGCGGTGCCGGGCTGGGCGCCGATGGCCATCGGCGCCATCGTCTTCGCGATCATCATCATCCTGGGCCCGGCGACCGGGGCGGCCATCAACCCCGCCCGCTACCTGGGCGCCGTGTTCATGCTGAAGGCCTTCGGCGGGAAGGTGCTGTGGTCCCAGGTGCCCGCCTACCTCATCGGGGAACTGGCCGGCGGGGTCCTCGGCGGCCTCGCTTGGGCGGCGGTCGGCCGGGTCCGCGCCGACGCCGCGTTCACCAGCCTCGCGCCGGCCGACCCGGTCCCGAACACCGAGAAAGTCCAGGAGAGCACGCCATGAAGAAGCTGATCAACTCGCCCGACACCGTGGTGGCCGACGCGCTGGCCGGGGTGGCCGCGGCGCACCCCTCGCTGGCCGTCGACATCGAGAACAAGGTGATCACCCGGGCCAGCAGCCCGCAGGCGGGCAAGGTAGGCCTGGTCTCCGGCGGCGGCTCGGGTCACGAGCCGCTGCACGGCGGGTTCGTCGGGTACGGCATGCTCGACGCCGCCTGCCCGGGCGAGGTGTTCACCTCCCCGGTGCCCGACCAGATGCTCGCCGCGACCAGGGCCGTCAACGGCGGCGCCGGGGTCCTGCACGTCGTCAAGAACTACACCGGCGACGTGCTCAACTTCCAGATGGCCGCCGAGCTGGCCGCCGACGAGGGCATCGAGGTCGTCTCGGTAGTGACCAACGACGACGTCGCGGTGCAGGACTCGCTGTACACCGCCGGGCGCCGCGGCGTGGGCGCGACCGTGTTCGTGGAGAAGATCGCCGGCGCGCTCGCCGAGGAGGGCGCGGGCCTGGACAAGGTCGCCGGCGTGGCACGCGAGGTCAACGAGCGGTCCCGGTCCTTCGGCGTGGCGCTGAGCTCATGCGTGGTCCCCGCCGCGGGCAAGCCGACCTTCGACCTGGCCGAATCCGAGATCGAGATGGGCATCGGCATCCACGGCGAGCCCGGCCGCCGCCGCGTCCCGATGGCCACCGCGAGCGATCTCGCCGCCGCCGCGCTCGACGCCATCCGCGCCGACCTGCCGCTGTCCGGCGACCTGCTGGTGATGGTCAACGGCATGGGCGGCACGCCGCTGCTGGAGCTGTACGTGGTCTTCAACGAGGTACGCCGGTACCTGGAGGGCCAGGGCGGCCGGATCGCCAGGAACCTGGTCGGCAACTACATCACCAGCCTGGAGATGCAGGGCTTCTCGGTGACGGTCTGCCAGCTCACCGACGCGCTCGCCCGGCTCTGGGACGCCCCGGTGGACACGCCCGCCCTGCGCTGGGGACGCTAGTCCCACTAGCTCCCAGACCGCAGGAGAAACCCATGGATGCTGACGTCTTCCGCACCTGGATCACCACCGCCGCCGGGGTCATCGAGGAGCAGCGGGACCACCTGACCCAGCTGGACGCGGCCATTGGCGACGCCGACCACGGCATCAACCTCGCCCGGGGCTTCTCGGCGGTGGTCACCGCGCTGGAGACCGCCGCTCCGGCGACGCCGGGCGCTGTCCTGACGCTGACCGGGTCCACGCTGATCTCCAAGGTGGGCGGGGCCTCCGGCCCGCTATACGGGACGGCGTTCCGCGGCGCGGGCAAGGCGCTGGGCGACACCGCCGACGTGGACCTGCCGGGCCTGGCGGCCGCGCTCGAGGCGGCGCTCGCCGGCGTGCAGCGGCTCGGGGCGGCCCGGGAGGGCGACAAGACGATGGTGGACGCGCTGGCACCGGCGACGGGAGCCTTCAGCAAAGCGATCGCGGAGGGGGCGTCCGACGCCGACGCCCTCACCGCGCTCGCCGAGGCCGCCCAGGCCGGGGCGGCGGCCACGATCTCGATGCAGGCGCTCAAGGGACGGGCGAGCTACCTCGGGCCGCGCAGCGTCGGCCACGAAGACCCCGGGGCCGCCTCGACCGCGCTGATCCTCGGCGCCCTCCGCGATGCCGCGCTGGCGGGCCAATGAGCCAGCCCAGCCGTTACCAGGGCCTGCCGGTGTCCCAGGGGGTGGCGGCCTGGGTGTCGCGACGGTAGAGC
>Ga0318565_10000363_pt1 | contig 11935 bp, 12 predicted proteins | sample GRESIP066b5f21_FD_203501 | JGI IMG/M metagenome (GOLD analysis project Ga0318565, IMG submission 203501) | Tropical soil microbial communities from Luquillo Experimental Forest, Puerto Rico - GRE.SIPMG.066b5f21 | ecosystem: Environmental > Terrestrial > Soil > Tropical forest > Bulk soil...
GTCTACACCCGGGCGACCACGTACGAGCCGCCCGCCCGGGTGTAGACCGTTACCACCTCGCGATACGACAGCACCACCAAGGCGACGCCGAGCAGGATGACACCTGTCATCGGCAGCAGTAGCGTGAACGCCGCCAGCCCGAAGAACGGCAGCAGCTCGTGCAGGATCAGTTCGGAGCCGTAGTTCGCGGACGAGATCCCATCACACGACAGCACGCCCAGTCCGAGCGGTTTCGACAGCCGCTCCACCTGGAGCTGCTCGTTGACCAGCGGCGGGCCGAGCAACCGCCGCTTGACCGAATACCAGGAACTCTCCGGCGGGCCGGTGGTCCCGTCGGTGCCGGGCAGGCCAGCCGCCTTGCGCAGGGCCACGGCGCCCCACCTCCGTCCCGCCCCACCAAACCCTGGCCTCGGCACCTCGCCGCCGGCGATGCACCGCTGCTGAACGGCGGTTTGATCACCTTCGACGCTAGGCACCCCCGACTGGGCCCGCTGCATGGGCGGCGTTAAGACTGGCGCGACGGCCGTTAGGGTTTCATCAAGATCATTAGGTCCTGGTCCACGCCGGCAGCCAGTTGCACGTCCTTGAATGGCGCAGCCACCCGCCATCCGTTATGCAGATGACGGGCTTCACGGCGCCTTTGCTGGTCCTCTGACCTGGACGAATGGTGCTTAACGACATGTGCGCGATCGCTGCTGCAGCCGCTCGCAAGCCGCATCAGAGGCATCGGGCAAGGGCTAGCGTCTCATCCTTGGACAGCCTCTCCGGCAGGGTCTACGCTCAGGTCAGGTGCGCCGGGAAGCCTGGTCGGCGATGTTCATGACTTTCGGACTCGTCAACCAGGAGCACCGATGAGCATCGACAGCGCACAGGCCGGCGGTTCACCTGACGCGAGCCCCGCCGCTACCGCGCTCGTATCTCCTGCAGCGCCGAGCTGGCCGTGGCGGCGGGCGGCGCTGTTCCTGGCCGGCGCCGCGCAACTGATCACGATTTCGGCCCTGGTGGGCGCCGACCCCGTCCCCCGCCACCTGGTTATCGCTGCTGCAGGCTGTCGCGCCGGCGCCGCTGGAGGCCGCGGCAGCCTTCGCGCCGGCGCGAGTGAACCTGCTGGCAGAGGTGGCCGGGATCGCGGTCCTGGTCGTCGCCATCGTGACGCAGGTCACCCATACCGGGCTGTTTTTCGGGCCGGCTCTGGCGGTGCTGGCCGTTGGGGCCGTCAAGCTCTGGCGCGAGCAGTCTCAAGCTCGGGAGAAGGTGTGAGCCGATGACCCGCTATCTGACCAGGGACCGGGCAGCGATCGCGGCTGCGCTGGTGGCTCCGCTCGCGGCGGCCGCGATCTTGCTGCCGTTCCGCGCGAGCTGGCCGAACACGAACGTGGCGCTGCTGCTGGTGGTGGCCGTCGTCGCGGTCGCCGCGGTCGGCAATCGCATCGCGGGCGCCGTAGCGGCGATCGGGGCGGCGGTCTGGTTCGACTTCTTCTTCACCCTGCCCTATGAACGGTTCACCATCCGCAGCTCCGCCGATGTCACCACGTTTGTGCTGCTGCTAGTGGTGGGCGTGGCGGTGTCGCAGCTGGCGGCCTACGCCCGCCGCCTGAAGGTGGTCGCGATCACCGACGCCGGGTACCTCGCGCAGATCCACCAGACCGCCTCGCTGACCCAGACAGCGAAGTCCCCCGAAGATGTTGTCGATCATGTCCGCGAGCAGCTGACCGGTGTGCTGGATCTGCAGGCGTGCCGGTTCGAGTACGGGGTGCTGCTCGGTCACCCCCCACGGCTGGAGCCGGACGGTGCGGTCATGGCTGGCCATGGCCGCTGGGATGTGGAGACGGTAGGCCTGCCCGGTGAGGAGATCGAGCTGCGCGTGTTCGGCAGCGGCCAGTACTACGGGCGGTTCATGATGAGGCCCAAGCCGGGCTCCCGGCCATCGCGGCAGGCGCGCCTGGTGGCGGTCACGCTGGCGGAGCAGGCAGGACGCGCGCTGGCCGCCGGGGCGCCCGTCACCAGCACCGGGTAGGAAGCGCAGGACCGTGTCTGGCGTCAGCCGGGTGATCGTCGGGACGAGCGGCTCCCCGGGGAGTCTGCGCGCGCTGCGCTACGGGGAGCGCCTGGCCCGCGCTCACGATGCGATCTTGATCCCGGTGCTGGCCTGGGAACTGCCCGGCGGCGATCACGTCGAGCGGGTCCAGCCATCAGGTGAGCTGCGACAGGTATGGCAGACCCTCGCCTGCCGGCGGCTGCGGGACGCGCTGCTCGCCGTATGGGGGGAGGTTCCTGGCGATCCGCTGGTGCAGCCGCACGTCGAGCGGGGCCCGCCCGGCTGGGTGCTGGTCAACCTTGCCTGCCGCACGGGCGATGTGCTGGTCGTGGGCGCTGGCCGCCGCGGCGCGCTGGCCCGGATGGCCTTTTCCAAGGTGACCCGCTACTGCCTGGCCCATGCCCAGAGCCCGGTGCTGGCGATCCCGCCGCCCGCACTCGCCCGCGAACTCCGGCAGGGCCGCCTCGCCTGGCGGTTCTGGCACCGGTCACTGACCCCAGAGCAGATCCTTCGCGACCAGCCGAAGCCGGCCACCTGAATAGCCAACCGGCCACCACGCGGAACCCGGTCTCCTGTGACATCTCCCCATCACCTGCCAGCCGCCCTCCGGGTCAGGACCGAGGACACCCGGTGAGCCGGGAGGGATCGCTGCGCACCTTCCTGGGAACCGCTCCTGGGGTGGGCAAGACCTACGCCATGCTGGCCGAGGGCCGGCGGCGCGCCGGAAACGGCGAGCGGGTCGTGGCCGGCTGGATCGACTGGCATGGCCGGGCCCGCACTCGCGAGCAACTCGGCGATCTGGAGGTGATCGCGCCGCGGACGGTCGGATACCGGGGCACGGTCTTCACCGACTTCGACGCGCCAGCGGCGATCGCCTCCGGCGCCGAGGTCGTGCTCGTGGACGAGCTCGCCCACGCGACGGCGGATCGCACCCGGCAGCGGTGGCAGGATGTCGCTGACGTCCTGCACGCTGGGCGTGACGTGATAACGAGCATGAACGTTGCTCACCTGGCGTCGGTCCGCGACTACGCGGCCCGCATCACCGGGGTGGGGACGGTCGCCTGGGTGCCCGATGAGTTCGTCCGCTCGGGTGAGGTCAGCCTGGTCGATTTGCCGGCCGAAGCCCTGCGGGCGCGGATCGCTGCCGGCGCGGTGTACTCGGCCGAGCAGGTCGGCGGGGCGCTGGCCGACTATTTCCGGGCCGCCAACCTGCGGGCACTCAGCGAGCTGGGCCGGGCCTGGATGGCCGGGACCGTCGACGCCGTGGGTCGTGACCTCCTGGCCAGCCGCGGCCTGGCCCAGCCAGCAGCGCCACCGCTGGTGGTCGCCGGGGATTCCGGCTCCAGCTGGGGCGAGCTGGTGATCCGCCGCGCCACGCAGCTAGCCCGGGCCGACGATGCCCAGCTGCTGGTGGTACACATCCAGATCGCCGACGGCCTCACCCACCCCAAAGGCCTGAACTTGCACCGGCACCGGGAACTGACGGCCGAACTCGGGGGCAGCTACACCGAGATGACGGGGTCAAGCCCTGCGCAGGCGCTCGCCGACATCGCCCGCGCCCGGGGCGCAGCCACCGTGGTGGTCGGCCACCACCGATCCCGCCTGGGCGAGCTTGCCCATGGCTCGGTCGCCTCGCGGCTGCGGCGCCTGCTCCCTGAAACAGCCATCGAGGAGGTACGTAAGACCTGACGGGGCACCTGCCTGAAAGATGAAACCATCCCACACCCAGCCGGTCGGCCCGGACCGACCGATTCGGCGGCAGCCTTCGTGGAGACTTGGCCGCGGCTGTACTGGCGTGCGGGAGACGTCGGCGTGTGGGAGGGCTGGAGATGATGCGTCGTGATGCGCTGTCGGAGTATGTCCGGGGGTCGTTGTGGGTGCTGCCCACCCTGTCGGTGCTGGCCGCCTTGGCCGCCGGGTCGCTGCTGTCTGAGGTCAGCGTCGGACCGCACTCGCCGCTGGCATTCCAGGGGACTTCCGACGACGCCCGGACGTTGCTGATCGGGATTGCCGGGACGATGGTGACGGTCATCGCGCTGCTGCTAGGGCTGACGGTGGTGGCGCTGCAGCTGTCCTCGACCCAGTACTCGCCCCGGCTGTTGCGCAACTTTCTGCGGGACCGGCCGAATCAGATTGTGCTGAGCGTGTTCGTGGCGACCTTCGCCTACAGCGCGGCCGGGCTGTACACGGTCGGCGTTTCGGGCGGCACCCGCACTGGCAGCTTTCCCCGGCTGGCGGTCAGCGGCGCGCTCGTGCTGCTGTTCATCAGCCTGGGCCTGCTGGTGTATTTCGCCGACCACCTGGTGCACTCCATTCAGGTCGATGCGATCATGCGCGTGGTGGAGCGCAGCACGGTCGGGGTGATCCGCGACGGGCTGTTCCCCGGCACCCGCGACGCACCGGACGCCCCTGAATGGGCGGTGCAGATCGCCTCCCAGCGCTCAGGGTATGTGCAGTCGGTGCGCCCTGGCCGGCTGCTCGCCGGGGCCGCCGGGCACGGGGTGTGCCTGCGGCTTCGGCCCCGGGTCGGTGAGCACGTGGTCGCGGGGACGACGCTGGCGTGGATCTGGGGCGCCTCGCCGGGCGATCCCACCCCCGATCCGCAGGCCTTCGTGCCGGTCTTGCGTGAGGGGGTCCGGATAGGGTTCGAGCGCACGCTGGAGCAAGATGCCGCGCTCGGCATCCGGCAGCTAGTCGACGTCGCGTGCAAGGCGCTGTCGCCCGCGGTCAACGATCCCTACACCGCGGTCCAGGCCGTAGATCACCTGTCAGTGATCTTTTGCGCGCTCGCGCAGCGCCCGCTGGGAAACCACGTTGTCCGGGCCGAAGACGGGCCCGCAGTGGTTGTCCCCGGGCGGCGGTTCCCGGAGTACCTGGCCGTGATGTGCGGGCTCATCCGCCGTTACGGCTCCCGCGAGCCGACGGTTGCCCATGCGCTGCTCCGGCTGCTGGGCAACTGCGCCGCGGTGGCCGGTGACGACCCCGAGCGGTGCGCGGCGATAGAAGAACAGGCCCGCATCGTCATCGCCGACGCGGAGCGAGAAGTCGCCCAGCCGGCCGATCTCGCCCTCGCGCACGCCGAGGCAAAAGCGGTCCGCCAGCTGGTCGCCCGGCGCCGGCTCGCGTCACACTCGCCCAACTCACCGGAGCCGCGATAGCCAGCGGGCATCAGCTTAGCGCGTGCCACCCGGATGCTGGCGGTCGCGGCCGGACCGCATGGATCTTGTTAGGGTTCGGCCCGCCCGGCCTCCCCGGGTACACCTCGTCTCCTGATGCGGCCAAACTGGTATCAGCGGGCGCGGGCCCGCGGGCCGCGGGCGACAGGGAGACGATGAGCGAGCACGACCGGGGGAAACTCCGGATCTATCTCGGCAACGCGGCCGGCGTGGGCAAGACCTACGCCATGCTCTGCGAGGGCCACCGGCGGGCCGAGCGCGGCACCGACGTGGTCGTGGGCTTCGTTGAGACCCACGGGCGCAAGCACACCGCTGACCTGATCGAAGGCCTGGAGGTCGTGCCGCGGGCCCGGATCGCCTACCGCGGCACCACCTTCGAGGAGATGGACGTCGACGCCGTCCTGGCCCGCAAGCCGCAGGTCGCGCTCGTGGACGAGCTGGCGCACACCAACGTGCCCGGCTCTGGCAACGCCAAGCGCTGGCAGGACGTGGACGAACTGCTGGACGCCGGCATCGACGTCATCTCGACCGTCAACATCCAGCATCTGGAGTCGCTCAACGACGTGGTCGAGAAGATCACCGGCGTGCCCCAGCGCGAGACCCTCCCCGACGCCGTCGTCCGGGCCGCCGACCAGGTTGAGCTCGTCGACATGACGCCGGAGGCGCTGCGGCGCCGGATGGCACACGGCAACATCTACCCGCCGGAGAAGATCGACGCGGCGCTGACCAACTACTTCCGGAGCGGGAACCTGGCCGCGCTGCGCGAGCTCGCGCTGCTGTGGCTGGCCGACAAGGTGGACGAAGGGCTTCAGGCCTACCGCGCGGAACACCACATCACCGGCACCTGGGAGGCCCGGGAGCGGGTGGTGGTCGCGCTCACCGGCGGCCCCGAGGGCGAGACCCTGATCCGGCGCGCCGCGCGGATCGCCGCCCGGTCCTCCGGCGGGGACCTGCTCGCCGTCCACGTCACCCGCTCGGACGGGCTGACCGGCGCCGACCCGGCCGCGCTGGCCGCGCAGCGGCGGCTGACCGAGTCGCTGGGCGGCAGCTACCACCAGGTGGTCGGCGACAACATCCCGGAGGCGCTGCTCACCTTCGCCCGGGCGGAGAACGCCACCCAGCTGGTGCTCGGCGTTAGCCGGCGTTCCTGGCTGTCGGCCCTGCTCACCGGGCCCGGGATCGGCGCCCGCACCATCCGCGGCTCCGGGGACATCGACGTCCACATCGTCACCCACTCGCGCATGGGCCGCGGCCGGGGGCTGCCGCGCAGCCGGGGCGGTCTCACGCTGCGCCGGCAGCTGATGGGGTACCTGCTGGCCGTGGTGCTCGCGCCGCTGGTCACGCTCGCGCTGGTGGCCATGCGCGGCCAGCTCAACCTGACCAGCGACATGCTGATCTTCCTGGTGGCGGTCATCGTGGTGGCGCTCGTAGGCGGGTTCCTGCCCGCGCTGCTCGCGGCGGTGGTGGGGTCGCTGCTGCTCAACTACTACTTCACCCCGCCCATCCACAAGTGGACGATCGCCGAAGCCAACAACGTTCTCGCTTTGGGCGTGTTCGTGGTGGTGGCCCTGCTGGTCAGCTCGGTGGTGGACCGGGCGGCCCGGCGCACCCGCCAGGCGGCCCGGGCCAGCGCGGAGTCGGAACTGCTGACGACCACCGCCGGGAGCGTGCTGCGCGGCGAGCAGGCCGTGGCGGCCGTGCTCGACCGGGTCCGCGAGGCGTTCGGCATGGATTCGGTCACGCTGCTGGAATGCCATCCCGGGCCGGGCGGCCGGCCGGGACCGACGGCCGGGTGGGCCGCAATCGCGCACTCGGGCGAGCCCGCCCTCACGACCCCCGACGACGCGGACGCCGAGGTGCCGGTCACCGACACGCTCGTGCTGGCCCTGCACGGGCCGCCGATTTCCGCCAGCGACCGGAAGGTGCTCGGCGCCTTCGCCGCCTACGCCGGGGTCGCCCTCGAACAGCAGCGCCTGCACGCCGAGGCCGAGGCGGCCCGCCCGATCGCGGAGGCCGACCGGATGCGCACGGCCCTGCTGGCGGCGGTCAGCCACGACCTGCGCACGCCGCTGGCCTCGGCCAAGGCGGCGGTCACCAGCCTGCGGTCGCCGGACATCCGGTGGACCGACGAGGACCGCGACGAGCTGCTCGCGACCGCGGACGAATCGCTCGACCGGCTCGCGCACCTGGTGGACAACCTGCTCGACATGAGCAGGCTGCAGGCCGGGGCGCTGGCCGTCTTCCCCCGCCCGGCCGGGCTGGAAGAGATCGTGGCGCGGGCGCTCGACGACATGGGCGCGGAGGGCCGCCAGGTGGTGGCGGAGATCCCGGACTCGCTGCCCGAGGTCCGGGTGGACCCGGCCATCCTGGAGCGGGTCATCGTGAACTTGACCACGAACGCGGTGCGTTACTCCCCGCCCGGCCAGCCGCCGCTGCTGACCGCGAGCGCGCTCGGTGATCACGTGGAGCTGCGGGTGGCGGACCGGGGACCCGGCATCCCTGAGCCGGATCGCGACCGGGTGTTCGTCCCCTTCCAGCGGCTCGGCGACACCGACAACACCAGCGGCGTCGGGCTCGGCCTGGCGCTCTCCCGCGGTCTCACCGAGGCCATGGGCGGCACGCTCGAACCCGAGGAAACCCCGGGCGGCGGGCTGACCATGGTCCTGTCGCTGCCCGCGGCCCCATTGCCCGACCATCCCGGCCAGGGCGAGCCGGGCCAGCGCGAGCGCGGCCAGGCACCCACCCCGGCGTCGGAACCCGTGGCACCGGCCAGTACCCCGCCTGCGCCGTCCGCATCCCCGGCCGCCGCCGAGGGTGGCAGGCTGGCCACGTGAGCCGCGTCCTGGTGGTCGACGACGAGCCGCAGATCCTCCGCGCGCTCCGGATCAACCTGCGGGTGCGCGGCTACGAGGTGGACACGGCCGCCACCGGCGGGCAGGCGCTGCAGACCGCGGCCCACCACCCGCCGGACCTGGTCATCCTCGATCTCGGCCTGCCGGACCTGGACGGGGTCGAGGTCATCGGCGGGCTGCGCGGCTGGACCAGCGCCCCCATCATCGTCCTGTCCGGCCGGGCGGACAGCACCGACAAGGTGAAGGCGCTGGACGCAGGCGCGGACGACTACGTCACCAAGCCGTTCGGCATGGACGAGCTGCTCGCGCGGATGCGGGCCGCGACCCGGCGGGCCGCCCCCCCCGAGGAGACGCCGCGGGTGAGGCTGGGCGACCTGGTCGTCGACCTGGCGGCCAAGCGGGTGGTCAGGCCAGACGGCAGCGACATCCGGCTCACCCCGACCGAATGGCATCTGCTGGAGTTCCTGCTCCGGCACCCGGGCAAGCTGCTGAGCCAGCGCCAGCTGCTGGCCGAGGTGTGGGGGCCCGGCTACGCCGACGCGACCGGCAACCTCCGCCTCTACATGACCCAGCTGCGCAGGAAGCTGGAGCCGGACCCGGCCCGGCCCCGGTGGCTGCGCACCGAGCCGGGTATGGGCTACCGCTATCAGCCCGACGAGGATGAGCCCGCCGGGGTCAGCCCGGAGCGCTAGCCGATGAACAGGAAGGCGATGATGGCGATCACCGCTGCCACGCCGACCGCGATCGCGACGAGCTTGACCACCTGGTTGCGGGGAGCGTTCATGGCCCAGGCCTGGGTCGCTTCCGCGCCCTTGGGCTGGTTGACAAAGGCACGGAACTCGGCCGTGCTCTTGGAGGTGTCAGCCTCATCCTGGTCGCGCATAGCCGGGACTCTAGCCGGTTACGCAGGTCAGCAGCCGAGTTTTCCAAAATTATCCGGTATCGCCACCCCCCGGCCCGTCCGGTCCCGGGGGCAGGATGTCGGCCCGGCTCACCAGCCGGGAGAGCACGATCACGCTCCGGGTGCGGACCACGAACGGCTCGGCGCTGATCCGCTCGACCACCTGCTCGAAGTGGCGGACATCGGCGGCCCGGATGTGCAGCAGGGCGTCCGCCTCCCCGGTGATCGTGGCCGCCCCGGTGACCTCCGGGTATTTGCTCACGGCGGCGCGGATGTCCGCGGGTGAGGTGCGCCCGCGGCAGAACAGCTCCACATAGGCCTCGGTCGTCCAGCCGAGGGCGGCCGGGTCCACCGTGGCGGAGAAGCCGGTGATGGCGCCGCTCGCCCGCAGGCGGTCCACCCGCCGCTTGACCGCGGGCGCCGACAGCCCGACCCGCCCCCCGATCTCGGAGTAGGTGGCGCGGGCGTTCTCGACCAGAACGCCGACGATCCGCTGGTCCAGTTCATCGAAGGCCACACCGCGATCCTGCCAGCCGGAGCGCCGTCCGGCCCGGCGCGGCGGCCAGGGACGCGGGCGAACGGGCCCAGTTGGTGGTGATCGCCTACGAGCACGGCCTGGCCGGCCCTTAGCCGGCCCGGCTAAGGGCTAGCTGACCACCCTCACGGTCACCCGGAAGGTATCGGTGATCCCGCACATCGTCCCGTGCCCGGCAGACGGGCTGGCCGAGGCCCCGGGGTGGCACGAGCTCCGTGACGAGGTGATGGCGGCCACGCCCGGCTGGGCCGCGACGAAGTACCCGCCGGTCACCCCGAGCGCGAGCGCCAGGTGGCCGTTCGCCCTCGGGACCAGGGCGGCCGAGCTTGATCTCAGCGCGGCCCACTTGAGCTCCGGTGTGCCCTTCAGGTAGATCAGCACGCCGGTGCCCGGCTTGACGCAGAACGACCGGCCGGTGTCGCCGGCGCGGAGGGTGAGGACGTGGCCAGGCGGCGACGTAGGCATAGCGGCACCGCAGGCGGCCGCCGCCGGGGCGCCGGTGGATGGAGCCGGGCTGCCAGACGATCCGCTCATCGCCGAGCCGGCCGGCTGCTGCCCGCAGGCAGCGGTCAGGGCGGAGACCCCGATGACCGCGGCGGCGGCGAAAAACGAGACGCTGCGCATTGGCACCTCCCAGTCACGGCGGGCGACGGCGGCGTTCCGGTTCAAGATGCGCCAGCAAGGCTTAGACGCCCAGCAGCCCCGTTAGGTTCCGGCCGACACACTGACCGGGATACGCAATCTGCCTTGAAAGACGGGCGGGAGCCACCATAATGAGCTCCCGTTATGCTTCCGCTGCGGCGGACGGCCCCGGGCCGCCCGCCGTCTTTCTGCCCGTGGTGCTGCGCGGCCCGCAGCCCGGCGTTCACGGGGTCGCGAAGGGGAGGACATGAGCTTCGGTACCCGTGCCCGCCGGTGGGCGGCCCTGGGCGGCATCGCCGCCGTTGTCCTGCTGGCGAGCGCCGGCGCCCCGGCCGCCGCCACCGCGGCCCAGGTGGCCGTGGCACACGCGGCCACGAGCGCTGGCGGCCCCCCGGTCACCGACCCGTACGCGCCCGCCTACCACCACCGCTACCGGAACGGGGCCGTCCCCACCCGGAGAACCGCCGCCCATATGGCGGCCTGGGCCCGGCAGCATCCGTACGCGGCGACCGCCTCCCCGTCCCTTTCCCCCGCGGCCACGGGCAGCGCCGCGGCCGGGTCGGCCAGGAACGTCCGCTACGGCGGCGGCATTAACAACATCGGTGTCACCACCGGCGAAGAAAAGGTGTACCTGGTCTTCTACGGCTCCCAGTGGGGCACGATGGGCACCAACAGCAAGGGCGACGACACCTTCTCAAATGACCCATCCGGTGAGGCGCCCTATGTGCAGGAGCTGTTCAAGGGCCTGGGCACCGGCGGCGAATTGTGGTCGGGCGTGATGACGCAGTACTGCCAGTCCGTCCCTGTGGGCGCTCAGACCTGCCCGTCGCGCGCCCGGCATGCGGCCTACCCGCATGGCGGGGCACTGGCCGGGGTCTGGTACGACAACAGCTCCGCGTCCCCGGCCCAGGCGACCGGCAACCAGCTCGCCCAGCAGGCAGCCAATGCGGCCGCCTTCTTCGGCAACACCACCGCGGCGCTCAACCGGGACGCTCAGTACATCATCCTGTCCCCGCACGGCCTTGATCCGGATCAGTACCAGGAGCAGGGATTCTGCGCCTGGCACGACTACACCGGGGACAGCCTCCTGGACGGCGGCGGTGCCGTCAGCCCCGGCTACGTCGCCTTCACGAACATGCCCTACGTCCCCGACGTGGGTCTCACCTGCGGGGCGCGCTTCATCAACCCCGGCCCCACCCCGAAGCTCCAGGGTGTCTCGATCGTCGTGGGACACGAGTACGGCGAGACGATCACCGACCAGGAGCCCCCTGGCGGCTGGGTCGACCGTAGCGGCAACGAGGTCGCGGACAAGTGCGCCTGGAAGCAGACGGGCCCCGGCAGGGTCGCCGTGCTGAGCCTGCGTACCGGCAAGTTCGCCATGCAGGGCTCCTGGGCCAACAGCGCCAACAGCGGCACAGGCGGGTGCCAGTTCACCCACGCGATCCAGACCACCGAGTTGCTGGTGAACCCCGGCTTCGAGACCGGCAGGCTCAGCCCGTGGCACGCGACATCGGGGGTGCTGAAGAAGAGTTCCAGCGGTCTCCCCGCGCGCTCGGGCAGCTGGCTGGCCCGGCTTGGCGGGCGGGCCGCCCCCCACACGGACACCTTGGCGCAGACGGTGACGGTGGCGCCGCCGAACGGCACCTACGGGGCTGCGAAGTTCTCGTTCTGGCTGGAGATCAAGACCAATGACCCGGCCAGAAGGGCCCACGACAGGCTCAAGGTGCAGGAGCTGACCACCGGCGGCACGGTACTCAGGACGCTGGCCACGTTCTCCAACCTCAACGCAGT
>Ga0318565_10000374_pt1 | contig 11844 bp, 6 predicted proteins | sample GRESIP066b5f21_FD_203501 | JGI IMG/M metagenome (GOLD analysis project Ga0318565, IMG submission 203501) | Tropical soil microbial communities from Luquillo Experimental Forest, Puerto Rico - GRE.SIPMG.066b5f21 | ecosystem: Environmental > Terrestrial > Soil > Tropical forest > Bulk soil...
CGTCAGGGCGTACACCGCGGCCGAGCTCAACGACGGCTGGCGGCTGGCCTGCCGCACCGCCGCGACGCGTGACACGACAGTCGAGGTACCGCCGCTGACCACCCGGCCGAAGGCCGCCACGGTCGGCGTCGGCCGGCAGGTCATCCTGCGCCCGGCGGTGCAGAAGCGGTACCTGGAACTGGCCGAGCCGGACCTGGCCGACCAGGCCAGCGACCTGGAGCGGGTGCTGGCCCAGCTCGATGACCTCGAGCCCCGCGCGGAGCTAGCCGTACTCAAGACCCTCGGCCAGACCCTGCGCGCGGCGGACTACCAGGTCACCGCGGTGGTGGTGGACGATGTGCTGATCGCCGTCGAGCCGGGCGACACCACCGATCGCCGGTTCGGCATCGCCTTCGATCTCGGCACGACCACGGTGGTGGCCACCCTGCTCGACCTGTCCACCGGCACCCCGGTCGCGGTGGCCTCCGCGCTGAACAAGCAGCAGCCGTTCGGCGCCGACGTGATCACCAGGATCAGCGCCACCATGATGGATCCCGGCGCGCTGGACAAGCTGCAGCAGCTGGCCCAGGAGACGCTGGCCGAGCTGGCCGCGGCGGTGTGCGCCGAGGGCGCCGTCGAGCCGCACGAGGTGTACGAGGTCGCGCTGGCCGGCAACGCCACCATGACCCACCTGGCCCTGGGCATCGACCCGGAGCCGCTCGGCATGGCGCCCTTCATCTTGTCCACCCGGCTGTTCCCCGAGGTGCTCGCGGCCGACCTGGGCCTGGGCGGCGCGACCCATCCCCGGGCCCGCGCGGTGGTGTTCCCCTCGTTCGGCGCCTACGTGGGCGGCGACATCACGGCCGGCCTGCTGGCCAGCGGCATGGACCGGGACGCCCGGGTCCGGCTGTTCGTCGACATCGGCACCAACTGCGAGATCGTGCTGGGCAACCGGGAGTGGCTGCTGGCCACCGCCGCGCCCGCCGGGCCTGCCTTCGAGGGCGCCGCGATCCGGTGCGGCATGCGCGCCGCCGACGGCGCGATCGAGGTGGTCGGCATGACCCCGGACGAGCTGAGCATGAAGGTCATCGGCGACGCCGAACCGCAGGGGCTGTGCGGATCGGGCCTGGTGGACGCGGTGACCGGCCTGGTCAACTTGGGCCTGCTGGATTCCTCGGGCCGGTTCGTGGCCGCCGAATCGGCCGCCTTGCTGGCCCCTGGCCTGGCCGATCGGCTGACCAGCATCGGTAAGGAGCGGGTCTTCGTGCTGCACTGGCGAGGGCCGGCGGCCGAGGACAGCATCTACCTGTCCCAGCGGGACGTCCGCGAGCTGCAGTTCGCCAAGGCGGCGATCGCCACCGGCTGGCACATTCTGCTCGAGGAAGCTGGCTTGACCGAGGCCGACGTCAAGCAGGTCCTGCTGGCCGGGTCGTTCGGCAGCTATCTCTCCCCGGCCGCCGCGATCAGGATCGGCCTGGTGCCCAAGGTGCCCGTGCCGCGCGTGGTGCCGGCCGGCAACGTGGCAGGTGAGGGGGCGAAGATGGCGCTGCTCAGCCTGCGTGAACGGGCGGGCGGCCTGGCCCTGCTGGAGGAGGTGAGGTATGTCGAGCTCTCCGACCGTGCCGACTTCAACGACCGCTTCGTCGACCAGCTCAACTTCCCCTCGGGGGGTTAGGGGGAGCGTCCCCCGTGGCCAGCAACCGCCAGTTGACGTCCTCGCCTGCGGGGCGCTGGCCGGGCATGTCCGGGAGATCGTGGCCCGGCGCGGCTGGCCGGTCGCGGTACGCTCCCTGCCCGCGGTGCTGCACAACCGGCCGCAGAAGATCATTATCGAGGCCGAACGGTACGTGGTGTCAGCCCAGGGGGCAGGCCGCACGGTCGCCCTGGCCTACGCCGACTGCGGCACCTACGGCGCGCTGGACGAGCTCTGCGCCCGGCACGGCGTGCCACGGCTGCCCGGCCTGCACTGCTATGACGTGTTCGCCGGAGCGGCCCGGGTCGAGGCGATGTTCCGGGCCGAGCCCGGTACCTACGTGCTGACCGACTTCCTGCTGCGCGGCTTTGACCGGCTGGTCCTGGCCGAGCTGGGCCTGGACCGGTACCCGGAGCTGTGGCCGGACTACTTCGGGCACTACCGGCGGCTGGTCTGGCTGACCCAGCAGCCGACTCCGGCGCTGGAGGCGGCGGCGGAGCGGGTGGCAGGGATGTTCGGCCTGCCGCTGACCCGGATCGACACCAGGGTGTCGCGGCTGGAGCGGGCGCTGGCCGCGCTGGTCTCGGAGGCGGTCCCGTGGGCGGCGTGACCGAGTTGCTGCGCGGTTTTCTTTCCCGGCCGCGCTTCGAGGTGATCCCGGCCAAGGGCACCGAAGCGGCGGTCGCGGAGTGGGTGCCGGCCGGGATGACGGTGACCGTCACCGCGTCGCCGGTCAAGGGGCTGGAGCCGACCATCGAGCTGGCCGAGAAGCTGGCCGCGCGCGGCTATCAGGTGGTCCCGCACCTGGCCGCCCGGTCGGTGGCCAGCGAGGCACACCTGGCGGAGATCGTCGCGCGGCTGCAGGCGTGCGGCGTGTCCGACGTGTTCGTGCCGGGCGGGGACGCGTCGCACCCGGCCGGGCCGTTCGACGGCGCGCTGCCCCTGCTGGAGCGGCTGGCCGAGCTGGACCGGCCGTTCAGCCGGATCGGGATCACCGGCTACCCGGAGAGCCACCCCAAGATCCACGACGACATCACCATCCAGGCGATGTGGGACAAGCGCAAGTACGCCACCTACATCGTGAGCAACGTGTGCTTCGACGCGGCGGCGCTGGGCCGGTGGATCCAGCGGATCCGGGCCCGCGGCGTCACCCTGCCGCTGTACATGGGGCTGGCCGGGCCCGCCGAGCGGACCCGGCTGCTGCGGATGGCCGCGGTGGCCGGCGCGTCGGAGTCGGCCCGGTTCATCACCCGGCACCCGGGCTGGATCCTGCGCTTCTGGATGCCCGGCGGGTACAGCCCGGACCGGCTGCTCGACCGCGCGGCCACCGTGATCACCGCGCCGGACGCAGGCGTGGCCGGACTGCACCTGTTCACCTTCAACCAGCTCCAGTCGGCCGAGCAGTGGCGGCGGGCCGCGCTGGAGCGCACCGGAATCGACAAACCACTACTCGCGGGATAATTCATGACTGAAACACCGGCGCGGGCCAGCGCCGTCATCATCGGGGCCGGCATCGTTGGCAACAGCCTCGTGCACCACCTGGCCTTGCTCGGCTGGCGGGATCTGGTCCTGGTGGACAAGGGCCCGATGCCGAACCCGGGCGGCTCGACCGGCCACGCCTCCAACTTCATCTTCCCGATCGAGTACTCCAAGATGATGTTCGAGCTGACCGAGGACAGCACGGCCCAGTACAAGGAGCTGGGCGTGTTCACCGAGAGCGGCGGCATCGAGGTGGCGCGCACTCCAGAGCGGATGATCGAGCTGCGGCGGCGGTGCAGCCAGGCCAAGTCCTGGGGCATCCCGGCCGAGGTGATCACGCCCGGCGAGGTGAACAAGCTGGTACCGTACCTGGACGAGTCGGTCATCCTCGGCGGCGCGCACTTCCCCACCGTAGGCGTGGTCGATTCGCTGCGGGCCGGCACGCTGATGCGGGAGGAGGCCCAGCGCTCCGGTGCCCTCACCGTGCTGGCCGGCACCGAGGTCCTGGGCATCACGGTGTCCGACTCTGCTAGCTGGGCCGGCGGGGCCGGCGGCCGCGTGCGGGGCGTCACGACTTCGGCGGGTGAGATTGCCACCGACAACGTGGTGATCTGCTGCGGGGTCTGGTCACCGCGGATCGCCCGGATGGCCGGGGCCCGGCTGGCCCTGACCCCGATCGTGCACCAGATGATCAGCGTCGGCCCGATCGCCCTGTTCGCCGACACGCCGGGCGAGATCTACTACCCGATCGTCCGCGACGTGGACACCAACATGTACGAGCGCCAGCACGGCGGCGACATGGAGGTCGGCTCGTACGCGCACCGCCCGATCATCGTCGCGCCGGACGAGATCCCCTCCATCGAGGAATCGGTGCTCTCGCCCACCGAGATGCCGTTCACCCAGGAGGACTTCGACCCCCAGCTGGAGCAGGCGCTCGAGCTGATGCCCGAACTGCTCGGCGACGAGCGGGCCGGCATCCGGTACGCGATCAACGGGCTGATCTCGATGACCCCGGACGGGCACCCGCTGCTGGGCGAGATGCCCGAGGCCAGGGGCCTGTGGGCGGCCGCGGCCAGCTGGATCAAGGAGGGCCCGGGCTGCGGGCGCGCGGTGGCCGAGCTCATGTCGGGCCGGGTCCCCACCGTCGACGTGCACGAGGCCGACGCGGCCAGGCTCTACCCGCACCAGCGCACCGTCGCGCACGTCCGGGCCCGGGCCCGTGAGGGCTTCAACAAGATGTACGGCATCGTGCACCCAGCCGAGCAATGGGAGTCGTCCCGGCCGACCCGGGTCAGCCCGATGTACGAGCGTGAACGCTCGCTGGGCGCCTTCTGCTACGAGACCGTCGGCTGGGAGCGGCCGTTCTGGTACGCCTCCAACGCCGGCCTGCTGGAGCGGTACGCCGGCCGGCTGATGGACCGCGCCGCCGAGTGGGAGTCCCGCTGGTGGTCGCCGATCATCAACGCCGAGCACCTGGCCATGCGGGACGCCTGCGGCCTGGTCGACCTGTCCGCCTTCGCCGTGCTCGAGATTTCCGGGCCGGGCGCGCTGGAGGCGGTGCAGACCCTGTCGGTGGCGCAGCTGAACGTGGCCGTCGGCCGCGTGGTGTACACCTCATGGCTGGACGATAACGGCGGGTTCCGGGCCGACCTGACCGTCATGCGGCTGGCCCCGGACCGGTTCCGGGTGGTGACCGGCGGCGCGACCGGGATGTCCGACGCCAAGTGGATCGCCGACCACCTGCCGTCCGGCGCGTTCCTGGCCGACCTCACCTCGGCCTGGACCACGATCGGGCTGTGGGGACCGCGGGCCAGGGACGTGCTGGCCTCGGTCACCGCCGACGACGTCTCGCACGCCGGGTTCGCGTTCGGCACCTGCCGGGAGATCGAGATCGGCGGCAGCGTCGTGCTAGCCTCCAGGATCTCCTACGTCGGCGAGCTCGGCTGGGAGCTGCACGTGCCGATCGAGCAGGGCGCACGGGTGTGGGACACCGTCTGGCAGGCCGGGCAGCCGCATGGCCTGGTCCCGGTCGGCATCGGCGTGTACGGGACGACCGGGCGGCTGGAGAAGGGGTACCGGGCCTTCGGGTTCGAGCTCACCCCGGATTACACGCTGGTGGAGGCCGGCATGACCCGGCCCAAGGTCAAGGAGCAGGCGTTCATCGGCAAGGACGCGTACCTGCGGCAGCGGGCCGAGGAGCCGTGCGCGGTGATGTGCACGCTGGCCGTGGACTCCAATGAGTCCTCGGACGGGTCGTTGCGGTACATGCTGGGCGGCGAGCCGATCTTGTCCGTGTCCGGTGAACGCCTGGTCGACGCCAAGGGGCGGCCGTCGTACGTGACCAGCGCGGGTTCGGGCCCGTCGGTGGGCAAGCACCTGCTGATGGCCTACCTGCCCGCCCCGCAGGCGGTCGAGGGCGGCTCGCTGCTGGTGGAGTACATGGGCGAGGCGTACCCGGTCACCGTGGCCAGGGCCAGCGCCACCCCGCTGTTCGACCCGGCCAACGAGCGGATCAGGAGCTAGTTTCTGGTGGACATCCTCGTCTGTGTCAAGCGCGTCCCCACCGTGGGCGGCAAGATCGCGGTGACCCCGGACGGCCAGGACGTCGACACCCGGGCGTCCGGCTTCTCGATCAGCCCGCACGAGGAGTGCGCGGTCGAGGAGGCGGTGCAGATCACCGAGCGGCTGGGCGGCTCGGTATCGGTGCTGACCCTGGGCCCGGAGGCCGCGATCGATCAGCTCCGGGACGCCCTGGCCCTGGGGGCGCACCGGGCGGTGCTGCTGGAGACCGACGGCCGGGAGTTCGGCCCGATCGCGACCGCGGGCGCCATCGCCGCCGAGGTCCGGGCGCATCCGTACGACCTGGTGCTGCTGGGCAATGAGGCGGCCGATACCGGCGACTACCAGGTCGGCATCCGGCTCGCGCACCAGCTCGGCTGGCCGGTCGCCACCGGGATCAAGAACCTGTCGGTATCTTCGGACGGGGTGGTCGCCCGGCGAGAGTACCGCGGCGTCGAGGAGGCCTATTCGCTTCCCCTGCCGGCGGTGGTCACCGTCAAGGAAGGCATCAACCTGCCGCGGTACCCGTCCCTGCCCGGGCGGCTGCGGGCCAAGCGGGCCGCCGTCGAGCGGTCCGCCCCGGCGTGGGCGGCCGAGGGCCTGCGCAAGGAGACGCTCCGGGTGCCCCCGTCCAGCAAGCACCAGGCCGCCGTGCTCGGCCACGGCGTCGACGCGGTGCCCGAACTGGTCCGCGTCCTGGACGAACTGGGAGTCTTGTCATGAGCGTGCTGTGCCTGGTCGAACTCGACGCGAGGGCGCCAGCCGACGCGTCCCTGCGGGCGCTGACCCTGGCCCGGTCGCTGGGGGACGCTTCGGTCCGGGCCGTCGTGTTCACCGATGCGGCGGACCTCGACGGAGCCGCGCTGGCCGACTACGGCGCCAGCGACGTCTACGTGATCGAGCCTTCGGCGGTGGCTTCCGCAGGAGGGCTTGGCGGGGTCGTCCCCCCGGGCCAGCACTGTTATGCGCCGCAGGCCTGGGCCCGGGCGCTGGCCGGGCTGGCCGAGGAGACCGGGGCGACCGCCGTGCTGGCCGCCGGGACCGACCGGGGTAACGAGGTGCTGGCTCACCTCGGCGCGATCACCGGCTTGCCGATGGCGGCCAACTGCACGGTGCTCATTCCCGGCGTCACCCCGGACGGCGGGCAGAGGCACCGGCTCGTCCGGCACCGGTGGGCCGGCCTGCTGCTGGAAGAGGCGGTGATGGAGGCCCCGGTCGCGTTGTTCACCGTGGCCACCGATTCGGTTTCGCCGGTGGCGGCAGAGTCGCCGGCGCCGATTCAGGTGCACGTGCACAAGCCGGAGCTGGCCGAAGACGACCTGCGGGTCCGGGCGGCGGAGTCGCCAGCCAGCGCGGGCGGCGCGTCCCTGGCCACCGCGCGGGTCGTGGTCGGCGGCGGCCGCGGCGTGGGCGGGCCGGACGGCTTCGCGCCGCTGGAGGAGCTGGCCGGCCTGCTCGGCGGCGTGGTCGGCGTGTCCCGCGTGGTCACCTCCGAGGGCTGGCGGCCGCACAAGCAGCAGGTCGGCCAGACCGGGACCAAGATCACCCCCGAGCTGTACCTGGCCTGCGGCATCAGCGGCGCCATCCAGCACATCGCCGGCTGCGCGGGCGCCAAGCACATCATCGCGATCAACACCGACCCGGGCGCCCCCATCTTGGCCCACGCCGACTACGCCGTCATCGGCGACCTGCACCAGGTCATCCCCGCCCTGGTCAGCGCGCTGCGCGCGCGCTGACCGGACAGCTCTCAGGCGGTCGCTCCGCCGGGCCGCGGTGACGCTGGTGAACGGACGGGCGGCGTTATCGTCCGCAAGAATGGGAAAGTGGTGATAACCGGAACGCAAGTTGAGCACGAGGAATGGGGAACTCTTTGGCGGCGACTGCCGTGTGGCCCGGCGACAGCTATCCGCTGGGAGCGACCTATGACGGGGCCGGGACCAACTTCGGGCTGTTCTCCGAAGTAGCCGAGCGTGTCGAGCTGTGCCTGTTCGACGACGGCGGCACCGAGAGCCGAGTCCAGCTGCGCGAGAAGGACGGGTTCGTCTGGCACGGGTACCTGCCCGGGATCAGCCCGGGCCAGCGGTACGGATACCGGGTGCACGGGCCCTACAACCCGTCCGCCGGGCAGCGCTGCAACCCGGCCAAGCTCCTGCTCGACCCGTACGCCAAGGCCATCGACGGCCACGTGACCTGGGGCCAGCCGGTGTTCTCCTACCCCTTCGAGCACCCGGACCGGCGCAATAACACCGACTCCGCGCCGTACGTGCCGCGCTCGGTGGTGATCAATCCGTACTTCGACTGGGGCCTGGACCGGCCGCCGCGGATCCAGTACCACGAGACCGTCATCTACGAGGCCCACGTCCGCGGCCTGACCAAGGAACACCCGGTCATCTCGGAGGACCAGCGCGGGACCTACCTGGGGCTGGCGCACCCGGCGATCATCTCGCACCTGCACCGGCTGGGCGTCACGGCGATCGAGCTCATGCCCGTGCATCAGTACGTCACCGACAGCCACCTGAACGACCGCGGGCTGCACAACTACTGGGGGTACAACACCATCGGCTTCTTCGCCCCGCACAACGGCTACGCCGCGGGCGGCCGCCGCGGCGAGCAGGTGCAGGAGTTCAAGACGATGGTCCGCACCCTGCACGAGGCCGGCATCGAGGTGATCCTCGACGTGGTGTACAACCACACCGCGGAGGGCAACCACCTGGGGCCGACACTGTCCTTCCGCGGCATTGACAACGCCGCCTACTACCGGCTGGTGGACGACGACCGGCGCTACTACATGGACACCACCGGCACCGGGAACAGCCTGCTCATGAGGCACCCGCACGTGCTGCAGATGATCATGGACTCGCTGCGCTACTGGGTGCTGGACATGCACGTGGACGGGTTCAGGTTCGATCTCGCCTCCGCGCTCGCACGCGAATTGCACGAGGTGGACCGGCTTTCCGCGTTCTTCGACCTGGTCCAGCAGGACCCGGTGGTGTCCCAGGTCAAGCTCATCGCCGAACCTTGGGACGTGGGTGAGGGCGGGTACCAGGTCGGGAACTTCCCGCCGCTGTGGACCGAGTGGAACGGGAAGTACCGGGACACCATCCGTGACTTCTGGCGCGGCCAGCCCGCCACGCTGCCCGAGTTCGCCTCCCGCCTGACCGGGTCCAGCGACCTGTACCAGCAGGACAGCAGGCGCCCGGTGGCCTCGGTCAACTTCGTCACCGCCCACGACGGCTTCACCCTGCAGGACCTGGTCTCCTATAACCACAAGCACAACGAGGCCAACGGCGAGGACAACCGGGACGGCAGCGACGACAACCGGTCCTGGAATTGCGGTGTCGAGGGCCCCACCGACGATCCCGGCATCCTGGCCCTGCGGGCCCGGCAGAGACGCAACTTCCTGACCACGCTGCTGCTGTCCCAGGGTGTCCCGATGCTGCTCGCGGGCGACGAGATGGGCCGCACCCAGCAGGGCAACAACAACGCCTACTGCCAGGACAACGAGATCTCCTGGGTCGACTGGGCGGTCCGCGCCGAAGATGACCAGGAACTGCTGGATTACGTGCGCGCGCTCATCAAGCTGCGCGCCGAGCATCCGGTGTTCCGGCGACGGCGGTTCTTCCGCGGCCAGACGGTCCGCGGCGGGCGGCAGCGACTGGGCGACATCGCCTGGTTCACCCTGGCCGGCGAGGAGATGACTGGCGACGACTGGGACGCGGGCTTCGTCAAGTCCCTGACCGTGTTCCTCAACGGCCGGGCGATCAGCGAGCCGGACCGGCGCGGGGAGCGGATCCAGGACGACTCCTTCCTGCTGCTGTTCAACGGAAGCGAGCAGGATCTGGTCTTCACCATCCCGCCCCGCCGCTACGGCCAGCGGTGGGCCAAAGCGCTGGACACCGCCCGGCCCGTGGCCGATTTTGAACATGACACACCCGTCAAGCCAGGAGACGTGATCACGGTGATCAACCACTCCCTGCAGGTGCTATCCCGTGGCTGAGCCGGCCGCGCCGCGGTCGACGTACCGGCTGCAACTGCGGCCGGGATTCGGTTTCGCCGAAGCGGGCGAGCTGGCGGACTACCTCGCCGATCTGGGCGTGACGCACGTCTACCTGTCGCCGATCCTGCAGGCGAACCCGGGATCCCCGCACGGTTACGACGTGGTGGACCACTCGCGCGTCTCGGCCGACCTGGGCGGCGAGGACGCCTTCCGCGCGATGGCCGAGCGGTTCCACCGCCACCGCCTGGGGATCGTGGTCGATATCGTGCCCAACCACATGGCCCGGCCGACGCCGGAGTCACGCAACAAGCAGCTGTGGTCGGTGCTGTATCACGGCCGGGCCTCGCCGTACGCGCACTGGTTCGACGTGGACTGGGACGCCCAGGACGGCAAGCTGCTCATGCCCATCCTGGCCGGCCCGCTGGACAAATGCCTGGATGACCTCATCATCGACACGGCGCCGAAGAACCCGGAGAGCGCCGAGCACCGCGGGCCGGTGCTGCGCTATTTCGACCACGTGCTGCCGCTGCGCGACGGCGTCGCCGACCTGCCGCTCGGCATGCTGCTCGCCGAGCAGCACTACCGGCTCGCCGACTGGCACGATGCGGCTACCCAGCTCAACTGGCGCCGGTTCTTCGACATCGACACGCTGATCGCGATCCGGGCCGAAGACCCCGACGTGTTCGAGGCCACCCACCGCGTGCCGCTGCGACTGGCCGCGGAGGGCCTGATCGACGGGCTGCGGGTGGATCACCCGGACGGGCTGGCCGACCCGGGCGGCTACCTGGAGCGCCTGGCCAGCGCGACCGGCGGCATGTGGGTGGTGGTGGAGAAGATCCTGGCCCGTGGCGAGGACCTGCCGGCCTGGGACTGCGCGGGCACCACCGGCTACGACGCGCTCGCCCTGGTCGACGGGCTGTTCATCGACCCGGACGGCGGGCCGCGGCTCACCGAGGACTATGTCCGGTTCACCGGCGGGAAGCCGGATTTCGCCGAGGTGGCTCGGGATGCCAAGCGCGGCATCGCCGACGCCACGTTCACCGCCGAGCTGTCCCGGCTGACCCGGCTGTTCGTTCAGGCGGACTTCCCGGCCCTGGCCGCGCTCGGCGAGGCGGACCTGCACGACGTGCTGGTGGAACTGCTGGCCGCGTTCGGCGTATACCGGGCCTACGTGACCCCGGGCCAGCCGCCGCCCGAGTTCGCCGTGACCGTCATCTCCGCCGCCGGCGCCTCGGCACGCGAGGTCCTGCAGGCCAGGCTGCACCCGGCGCTGGACGCCGTGTGCGCCGCGGTGCTCGGCCTGGGCGGCGTGACCGGCGACGCGGCGCGGCAGGCCGCCCGCGACGAACTGGTCGTACGGTTCGGCCAGACCACGGGACCAGTGCTGGCCAAGGGGGTGGAGGACACCGCCTTTTACCGCTGGCCACGGCTGGCCGGGCTGAACGAGGTGGGCGGAGACCCGGATACGTTCGGGGTCAGCCCGGCCGGATTCCACGCCGCCGCGGGTCACCTGGCGGCCCGGTGGCCCGCCACCATGACCACGTTGTCCACCCACGACACCAAGCGCCAGGAGGACGTGCGCGCCCGGCTAGCCGTGCTCGCCGAGTGGCCGGAGGACTGGGCGCACAAGGTCGCCGAGTGGCACGGCCTGGCCACCTGGCTGACCGACGGCGCGGCGGCCCAGGCCACCGAGCGGGCCCCGGAGCCCGACCTGGAGTACCTCTTGTGGCAGACCCTGGTCGGCGCCTGGCTGGTCGGCAGCCAGCGCCTGCGCTCCTACCTCGGGAAGGCCATGCACGAGGCCAAGACGCGGACCTCGTGGACGGTACGCGACCCGGGATACGAGCAGGCGGTGCTCGGCCTGGCCGACGCCGTGCTCACCGATCCCGAACTGGTGGCGGGCATCGCCGAGTTTGTGGCCCGGATCGCGCCGGACGCCCGAGTGAACTCCCTCGGCGCCAAGCTCGTCCAGCTCACCATGCCCGGGATACCCGACATCTACCAGGGCTGCGAGCTCACCGGCCTGTCGCTGGTCGATCCGGACAACCGCCGGCCGGTCGACTACCAACGGCGCAGGCGGCTATTGGCCGCGTTGCGGGCCGGCCAGGAGGCAGCGGGCCTCGACGCGGAGAAGCTG
>Ga0318565_10000380_pt1 | contig 11792 bp, 9 predicted proteins | sample GRESIP066b5f21_FD_203501 | JGI IMG/M metagenome (GOLD analysis project Ga0318565, IMG submission 203501) | Tropical soil microbial communities from Luquillo Experimental Forest, Puerto Rico - GRE.SIPMG.066b5f21 | ecosystem: Environmental > Terrestrial > Soil > Tropical forest > Bulk soil...
GTTAGCATCTCGGGATGGTTGTAACCCTGCACCCTGGTGCGAACCGCGGCGACCTCCTCGAAGTGCTTACCCGCATCCGCGCCGAAGCCGGCAACGCGACGGGGCCTGGCAATGCCGGCGCGGCTGGGCGCCTCACCGGCTACCTTGAATGGGCGGCCAGGTCAGCGCGGATGCTCCACAACCGCATCAAGGCCGCTGACATTGACCGGCTGATCCTCACCCGCGGCTATAACCGGCTGCTCGCTGCGGTCGGCGGCCCCACCGGCATCCAGCGCGTGCTGAAACGGCCTGATAAACATGGGAGCTGCGGCTGCGCGCCGAGGCGCTTGACGAGATCATCAGCGACCTGCGGAGCCCAAGCCCGCAGTGGTGCGCCGACGACCTCTATGTGGTACCGGACACTAGCGTCTATATCGAGCACGACGTCAAGCTCGAAAAGCTGGACATCGCCCCGGAGCTGACCGCGTTCCCGGACAAGAGGCTCCATCTCCTGGTCCCCATGGTGGTCACCGATGAGCTCGACGGCATCAAGAACAAAGGCGAGGACGTCAAACGGTGGCGCGCCGCTCATACGCTTGGCGTGCTGGAACGCGTTTTCTCCCCCAGGCAGCGGATGCCCGGGTTGCTGCGAAACGGGGAACAAGGCGTCCGCGGCGCCATCGACATGGAGATCCTGTATGACCCTCCCGGCCAGGTCCGGCTGCCGGTCAACGATGACGAGATCGTCGACCGGGCGCTAGCGGCCGGGCCGCTGGCCGGGAAGCCCGTCACGCTGGTGACGTTCGAAACCGGGCAGACGTTCCGGGCGCGAGAAGCGGACCTGCCCGTGGTGGAGCTCACCAAGCCGCTCGGGGATGAACCTGCGCCCAGGCTAAGGCGCTCGAAAGCGCAGACCCTGGCAAAGCCGGCGACCGTTTGAAGTAACCGCCGCGCAGGCGGTGTCCGCTCGCACGTAGCTGCCCGGGGCCCGGGTCGCCGGCGGTCGGGCTCGTTCCTGGCCTGTTGCTCGTAGGCTGCATCGCGGCGCGCCCGGCGTTCCATCCGCGTAAAGGTTGCGGCGATGCCGGGAAGGGGAACGCCGTCAGCGGGACGCGGTGAAGCGCGCCGAGCAGGGTGGCGGCTACCTCGATGGCCCCGGGTCATCGTTCCCGGGCAGGTGTGTGCCCGGCGGATCTGCTCGGAAACTGCGGGTCTTCTCGTTACCATGGGGTTCCGATCGGCGTCCTGGCCAGGGATTACTGTGAAAGGCCAGATCAGAGGCTCTGCTTCAGCTCGGTTGGGACAGGTTCAGAGCGGTTCGCGCCGGATGCGAACTCCCAAAATCCTCCCAACCGGTTACGGAGGAGGAGCCCATGTCTGGCCCCGGTTATGCCTGGTCCGATCTGAGTTCGATACGTACTGCCGACGGGCAGGAAGAGCTTGCCGAAGCAGTCTGCGGCGGGTTCAGCGCCGACGGCTACCCACTGGGCGACGATGACCCGTCCGTGCCCCTGACGAGCGGTATCGACCGCGTCATCCGCCTGTCCGCCGCCGTGGCCGTGCTCGCCGTTGCGGGCATCGCAGCCTATGTCTGCTACTGGCACGCCTACGCGGTCGTCCGGGCCACGGCGAGACCGGGATCACCGCCCGGCTCGAGCCCGCCACGATCGACGGCCTGCTCTGCGCCAGCTCGATGCTCTCCGGGGGCCGGCAAGGTGTCGTGTGATGTTGCGCTGACGAGGCTCGTTGCTGGTCGTGCAGCGTTTCTCCGTGACTGTGGTGCGTGTTGCTGGTAGTCGTAAGGAGGTTGCCTGGCACGGGGATCGGGGGGATGGGGTGCGGGCTTTCCTGGTGAGGCTGCCGTCGGGGGCGCGGTACTGGACGGTGCTGGATGACGAGCTGGCGGTGGTCGGCGAGGCGGATGCGTTCTTGCGGCATCTGCGGTTCGGGCGTGATTGCTCGGAGCTGACGACGAGGTCGTATGCGGGCGCGATTGCGTTGTTCTTGCGCTGGTGCGGCCGGACGGGCCGTCACTGGCATGCGGGGGTGGAGCATCTGGCGTTGTTCATCATCTGGCTGCGCCATGCCCCGGCGGTGACGAGCACCGAGGCGGTCCCGGGCTGGAGTGGGGAGTTGCTGGCGGGACCGGGTGCCGCGCCGGCTCGCGGGGCGCGGCGGGTCAACCTGGTGCTGACGGCGGTGCGCGGGTTTGTGACGCACGCGGTCGCGACCGGGACGGCTCCGGCGGGCCTAGTGCCGCTGGTATATGAGGTCGCCGGTCAGCGGGATCTGCCGGCCGAGGCGCGCGGGGAAGGCGGCCCGATGGCGTGGCGGCTGCGGGCGCGGCACCGGCTGCGGGAGCCGCAGAAGCCGGTGGACCGGGCCAGCGATGAGGAAATCATCGCGTTGCTGCGGGCGTGCTGCTCGGCGAGGGACCAGCTGATCGTGCTGCTGATGGCGCGAGCGGGGCTGCGCCGCGGTGAGGTGTGCGGGCTGCGGCGCAATGACGTGCATCTGCTGGCGGACTCGGCGGCGCTGGGATGTGAGGTGCCGCGCGCTCACCTGCACGTGGTCCGCCGGGAGAACCCGAACGGGGCGCTGGCGAAATCGCGGCGCCAGCGCCCGGTACCGCTGGATTTCCTGGTCGTCCAGGCGTTCGACGCCTATGAGTTCGAGCGGATGGGCGTGCCGCAGGCGGCAGGCAGCGACTTCGTGCTGGTCAACTTGTTCCGTGAGCCGGCTGGGGCGCCGATGCCACCGGACGCGGTCAACGCCCTGGTTGCTGCCGCGTCGCGGCGGGCCGGGCTGACCCGCCGGGTGACCCCGCATCAGCTGCGCCACGCGATGGCCAGCAACCTGGCTGATTCAGGTGCCAGCATCGACGAGATCGCCGAGCTGATCGGTCATTCCTCGGTGTCCTCCACGCAGATCTACGTGCATCCCGACCCGCAGCGGCTGCGGGCAGCGGTGGAACGAGTCGGTTCACCCCGCGAGCTTGCCGGGCCGGGCCGGTGACCGCCACCGCACGGGTCGCGCTGGCGGGATCTGCGGCCTCGCAGTTTTCCTGGCCGGCCGGGGATGAGGCCGTTTCCGTGTTCGAGCGGCTGCTCGATCCGACGTTCCTGGCTGAGGCCGGCTGGGACGCGAGCAGCCGGGTGCTGTGGCCGCCGCCGGAGCACCCGCTGCTGGGGCACCCGGTCTGCCGCGCTCCCGGGTGCCAGGCGACCGCGTTCGGGCGGGCACGGGTCTGCCAGCGGTGCCAGCGGCGGCTATCCCGGGCCGGGCTCGGCCCGGATGCAGTCTTGTCGCTGCCGGAACCGTCGTGTCAGCCGCCGTCGCGGTGCGCGGTGGAGGGCTGCCCGCGGCCATGGAAGACATCGAGGGACCGGTTGTGCCTGACCCACCTGCGGCAGCAGCGTGAGGTGCTGAAGGTGCCGCTGGAGGTGTTCCTCGCGCACCCGCAGACCCGGCCGCTGCCGTCGTGCGGGCCGTGCCAGGTGCCGGCGTGCAACCGGGAGCGTATCGGAGTCAGCGGCTCCTACTGTGACGCGCACCAGCAGCGGTTCCGCACGGCCACGCGCGCGGTCCCGGGGCTGGACGAGGCGGCGTGGCGTGCCGCCCAGCCCGCCATCGCCCAGTACGGGCAGGTCAGCCTTTACGGGCTGGCACCGCTGGTGGCCGCCCAGCTACTCGTCGGTCTGCAGCAGCGCACCCGCAGCAGCGCCAGGACTAATGAGAAGGCCCTGCGGTCGGTATGCGAGAAGCTTCGCCTGCACCAGGTCACCACGATCATCCCGGCATCCGGTGAGGTGTCCGTGCCCGGCCTGGACCGCAACGCTGGCACCCTGCTGACGTCGCTGGCCCGGCACGCCCGCCGCGCCCTGCTCGACCCGGAAACCGAGAAGGTCAAGGACGAGTGGGATCTGGTCGCCTTCGGCCGGCCCGGCGGCACCTTGCCCTTCACCAGCATCTCCCAGCCCTGGCTGCGGGAAGCCGCCAAACGGTGGGCGGTCGAGGAACTGCCCCGCCGCCGCGGCCGGGGCGTCGGCGGCAGCCTCCGCACCTGCGTGCACAGCCTGGCGCGGCTGTCAGAGACGCTGCGGCTGCGCGAGGACGGCGGCCAGGTCCCCGGTGCGCTCGGCCGGGCCGACATCGAGGCGCTGCTGAACCGGCTCGCCTACCAGCAGAACGCGGGCACGCTCACCCACCCCTCGCGGGTGATGACCTGCCGCCACCTCAAGCTGATCTTGTCCCGCATCCGCGCGATGGGCCTGACCCGCCCCGGCGGCCCCGCCGCCGGGCTGCCCGATGACTTCACGGTGCCTACCAGCGACATCCCCTACCTGCCCGGCCACGCCGAGCCGTCCCGGGACCTGCCGCCGGAGATCATGCGGCAGCTGTGCGACCAGCTCCCCGCGCTGGAACGCCAGCACGGCGTCAACATCCGCACCATCGTGGAACTGGTCATTGACACCGGGCGGCGCCCCGACGAGATCTGCACGCTGGCCTGGGACTGCCTGACCCGCGACAGCGACGGCTCCCCGGTGCTCACCTACGACAACCACAAAGCGGGCCGGATGGGGCGGCGGCTGCCGGTCACCGAGGCCACCGCCACGCTGATCACCGGGCAGAAGCAGCGGACCCGGGACCGCTACCCGGCCACGCCGCTGGACGAGCTGCGGCTGTTCCCTGCCCTGCAGCGCAACCCCGGCGGCCGCAAGCCGGTCGCCGGGCCGGGCCTGGTCGGCCGGCACCGCGCCTGGGCCGATAGCCTGCCCCCGCTGCTGCTGGCCGATGGCACCGAGTTCCCCAGGGCCAAGGTCACCTTGTATGCCTACCGGCATACCTACGCCCAGCGGCACGCCGATGCCGGCGTCCCGCCTGACGTGCTGCGCGAACTACTGGACCATCTCAATTTCGACACCACACGCCAGTATTACCGGGTCGGCGAGAAACGCCGCCGCGAGGCCGTCGACCGGCTCACCGCCGTTCAGTTCGACCGGCACGGCAACCGGATCTGGCACCAGGCCAAGGCGCTACTGGACTCCGAGCATGCCCGCCGCGCCGTCGGCGAGGTCGCCGTGCCGTTCGGCGGCTGCGCCGAGCCGTCCAACGTCAAGGCCGGCGGCCACGCCTGCCCCTACCGGTTTCGCTGCGCCGGCTGCGACCACTTCCGGACCGACGCCTCCTACCTGCCTGACCTGACCGCCTACCTTGATGACCTGCTCCGCACCCGGGAACGGCTGGCCGCCGCGGCCGGCCTGGACGAGTGGGCACGCGCCGACGCCATGCCCGCAGCGGAGGAGATCACCCGCATCCGCCGGCTCATCAACCGGATCAAGACCACCCTGGACGACCTGACCCCACAGGAGCGAGCCGAGATCGGCCAGGCAGCAGCAGCCGTGCGGCGGCACCGCGCGATCAGTCTCGGCATGCCCCGCATCCGCCAGCCGCTCCCCAGCGCCATTTCCGGGCGCACCGCATGACCAGCACTAGTACGTCCGCGACGGCTATGACCGGGGGGCGCCGCGCCGGCTCCGCCCGCCGTCGGCAGCGCGTCATCGCCGCGATCAACCGTGCCGTCACTGACGGCACCGAGATCAGCGTCTCCGCGATCGCCCGCGCCGCCCTGTTGACTGAACTATGCCTGGAGTTTCAGCAGTTCAGCGGGTAAATAGCTGTTCCTGGCGATACGTTCTCCGGTCGTGATGGAAGAAGGAGATCCGGACCGGGACTTGGCGGTGCTGAGGGTGCCGCAAACAGGCCGTCTCGTGGCCACGGGGAACCGGTACGAGCCCTATCAGGTCGTCGACCCGGACGGCGTCGTGATGGACGGTGCAGCCCAGTTCTTCCGGGACTTGCTGGCGGCGGGGAAGGCGGAGTCCACTGTCCGTTCGTACGGGACCGACTTGCTGCGGTGGTTCAGGTTCTGCTGGGCGGTCCGGGTGGACTGGGACCGGGCGACGCGGACCGAGGCCCGTGATTTCAGCCGGTGGCTGCAGGTCGCGGGGAAGCAGTCCCGTCCTCACTGGCGGGCGGGGCCGCTGGCAGCAGTGTCGGCCGGCGCCGCCGGCGGCGAGGCGTACGCTCCGTCTGTCCGGGCGCATTCGGAGACGGTGCTGCGGTCGTTTTACGGCTTCCACCTCGACGCGGGCACCGGGCCGGTCATCAACCCGTTCCCGCTGGACAGGTCGAGGCGGCACGGGCGGGCGCATGCGCATCACAATCCGATGGAGCCGTACCGGAACGAGCGCAGCGGCCTCTACCGGCCGAAAGTGCCCAGCCGGGTGCCCCGCAGCATCCCGGACGGGGAGTTCAACGAGATCTTCGCCCGGCTGCCGTCGCACCGGGATCGGGCGCTCGTCGCGTTCTACGTGTCTACCGGCGCCCGGGCCTCGGAACTGCTGTCGGCGACCGTCGCCGGGACCGATCCCGGCCGGCAGGTGATCACGGTGGTCCGCAAGGGCACCCGCGAGCTGCAGGAGCTGCCCGCCTCCATCGACGCGTTCGTCTGGCTGCGGCTCTACCAGGTTGAGATGGACGGACTGGTCCCGAAGGGGCGGCGGCAGCCCTTGTGGTGGACTCTGCGGCGGCCGGTCCGGCCGCTGTCCTACCACGCCGTCCACCGGATGTTCGAGCGGGTGAACGAGCAGGCCGGGACCTCTGCCACGCTCCATTCCTTGAGGCACACTGCGGCTTACAGGATGGCGGAGGATTCCTCGCTCCCGCTGACCGATGTCCAGTTTGTCCTTGGCCATGCCCAGTTGACCACTACGCAGATTTACCTGACTCCCCGCAAGGAGGAGGTCATCCGGCGGGTGCTGGCCCATCATGCCGAGCAGACCCGGCAGGCGGCTGCGCGGAGCCGTCCGTCCCCGGCGCAAGGGTACCGGCCCGAGACGCTGGACGTGCTGTTCCGGACCGGCGCGTCGTGACCGCCACGCAGGCCCGGCCCGGCCCGGACATGAGGACGCTGCCGACACCGCGGGAGACGGGACGGGCGCGGTTCCCGGCACGCCCGGCGCTCGCTTCCTGGCCGGCGACCGCCGTGTCCCGCGGGCGGCTGGAGGACCGGCTGGTGCGGGCGCCGTTCACCGCCGGCAACGATTACACCGAGAAGATCCGGCGGCGCGGGCTGGCGTTCCTGCTGGACTGGCTGGAGGAACAGCCGGGCGCGACGTGGCAGGAACGCTGGCTGGCCAGCGGGTCCGACGCGGCCGGGACCGCATGGCGCGGCACGCCGGCCGCGTGGCTGCGGGACAGGGGCATGACGGCTGACTGGCGGCTGCACGCACTCGGCTCCTCGCTCCTGACCCTGATCAGCGGTGATGTCGTGCGCCCCGCCCTGAGCTGGCTGGCGGTGAAGCCGACCGGCCCGGGCAGCCTGGTGCGCCACATGGCCCGCGCCCGCGATCCCGGGGGGTTCGCCGCGCTCCGGGCGCTCTGCGCGGAGGACCCGCATGTGTCCGCGGTATCGGGCAGCCACACGCTCTACCGTGCCGCGGAGATCGCCGCGGCCAGGGGCGGCGGGATCGCGGACATCACCGTCGGCGACGTGCTGGAACTGCTGGATGTCGAGCTCGGGGAACTGTCCGCGATTCCCGGCGATGTCGCGGTGTTCTACCGGCTGCTGCGCGCCATGGGCATCTTCGGGCCGGGCGCTCCGGCGACATGGCGGGAGGTCCGCAGCACCGGCCAGCGCACTCCCGAGGAACTCATCGGCCGCTACCGGCTGGAGTGCCGTCCCGTCCGCGACCTGCTCGTGGACTACCTCCGCGAGCGCCAGCCGGTGCTGGACTACGGGAGCCTGACCTCCCTCGCCTGCAACCTGGGCATGCGCTTCTGGCAGGACCTGGAGCGCCACAATCCCGGCATCAGCAGCCTGAACCTGTCCCGCGAGGTCGCCGACGCGTGGAAGGAACGCCTGCGCACCAAGACCGAGACGGTCACCCGCCCGGACGGCACGACGGCCCAGGTCAAGGTGCCCCGGCTGAACTACTGGGAATGCCTCATCCCGGTGCGGGCCTTCTACCTGGACATCGCCCAGTGGGCTGCCGGTGACCCTGCCCGGTGGGGGCCGTGGGTCGCGCCCTGCCCCGTCCGCGACGAGGAGACCAGCCGGCGCAAGGAACGCCGGCACCGCAAGTCCCGCATGGACGCGCGCACCCGCGAGCGCCTGCCCGTCCTGCCGGTCCTGGTCCAGACCGTCACCCAGCGGCTGCAGGAAGCCCGGGAACTGCTGGAGGCAGCCCGCCCGGCCGGGCACGGGGAGCCCTTTACCGCCGGCGGGCAGACGCTGGCCCGCGTCGTCACCCGGCGCGGCACCGCCGTGGGCAGGATATGGGGCGCCGACCCCGTGACAGGGAAACGCCGCGACCTCACCTTCGAAGAAGAGAAGGCATTCTGGACCTGGGCGATCGTGGAAGTCCTCAGGAACACGGGCGTGCGCATTGAGGAGCTCCTGGAAATCAGCCATCACAGCCTTGTGCAGTACAAGCTGCCGACTACCGGGGAAATAATCCCGCTCTTGCAGATAGCCCCATCGAAAACTGACGCGGAAAGACTTCTCGTCGTTTCCCCGGAGCTGTCGGAAGTCCTTTCCGTCATCATAAGGCGCGTCCTTGACAGGACCGGGAAGGTGCCGTCTATTACCGCATACGATAATCACGAGAAGATTTGGAACCCGCCGCTGCCCCTGCTGTTCCAGCGCCGGATCGCCGCCGAGAACCGACGGATCAGCCCTGACGTTGCCCGGGACATGCTCGCCGACGCGCTCCACGACACCGGCCTCACCGACCCGGCCGACGGCGGCCCCCTGCGCTATACCCCCCATGATTTCCGGAGGCTCTTTATCACGGATGCCGTCATGAACGGGCTCCCGCCGCATATAGCGCAGGTCATCGTCGGCCACCGGGACATTAATGTGACAATCGGCTACAAGGCCGTCTACCCTGAAGAGGCAATCCAGTCCCACCTGGCATTCCTTGCCCGGAGGCGGGGGTTGCGGCCTACCGATGAATACCGGGTCCCCAGCGAAGAAGAATGGCAGGAGTTCCTCGGCCACTTCGAGCGTCGGAAGGTCGCCACCGGGATATGCGGCCGCGCATTCAGCACTCCCTGCATCCACGAACATGCGTGTTTGAGGTGCAGCATGCACTGGCCCGATCCCGCCCAGCGGCACCGGATCGCCGAGATCCGCGACAACATCAACGCCCGCATCGCCGAAGCCGAGCGCGAAGGCTGGCCCGGCGAGATCGAGGGACTCAAGATCAGCCTCGCCGGCGCCGACGGCAAGCTCGCCCAGATTGACCGGCGCTCCCAGGTCCAGGCCACTGTCAGCCTCGGCATGCCCGGTCTCCCCGATGCTGCCGCCCCCCGCAAGGAGCCCTCATGAGACCCGCCGCGGTCACCGATTCCCTGCTCCACGACCTCGTCATGTCCTCCCTCGCCGAAGGCAGAGACCAGTTCGCCGTCGCGGCCGCCGTCATCCTGGATGACCGCATCCTGCTCTGCGGGCGCGACACCAGTGACTTCGACCGCGAATGGGACCTCCCAGGCGGGATGGCGCTGCCCGGCGAAACCCTCACCAGAGCCCTCGACCGCATCCTGGCCTGCGACTACGGGCTGGACACCACCCAGGTCCGCGCCTACCTCGGCAGCTACGAGCGCGTGCACGGCGAAGAGGTGATCCGCGTCTTCGTCTTCACCGCCAGCTGCGCCGACCCTCTCCAGATCTGCCGGCACGCCCGCATCGCCCACTGCTGGGCCGACCCCGCGAGCCTCCCGGAACAGACCAGCCAGGAACTCGCCCGGCTGACCGACCTTGCCGTGCAGGCAGCCGAGCCCGCCGGCGCGCTGCCCGGCCGATGGCAGCTGACCGCCGCGCTCCGCGCAGGCAGCAAGGGAATGTACTGCGACCAGGCCGCCACCGAACTGCTCATCCGCCACAGATCCTGGCTGCGCAGGGACGACTTCACCGCGCGGTATATCCTCATCGGCACCAGCCAGGCCGGGGACATCACGGCGGCGATCGACTGGGAACAGGCCATCACCGCCCTGCACGCCGGTGACCTGCCGTGCTCAAGCAGCGAAGCCGCCATCCTCGGCCTAGCCGCTAGCTTCGCCACCGCCACGCCTGTCGTCCTGCGTCACGCCATCACCGGACTCGACCAGGCCAACCTCTACCTCGTCACCAACGCCATCAGAGACGCCGGCGGCCACAAATAAGCACGGACAAGGCAATTCCGCGCACAACGCCCAAGTTCAGAGAAGCCGCCGTCGACCGCACTTTCCTCTACCGGCACCGCGACCTGCTCGGCAAGATCCACGCCACGCAGGCCAGCCCGCCCGCCGGCAGCGGCGCCGGCCCGGCCGTCAGCCGGGCCTCTCTGCAAGCGGACCTGCTTGCCGCCCACGAACGCGCCCTCCGGCTCGCTGCCCGCACCCAGCAGCTCGAAAAGCGCCTGTCCGAGACGCTCGGCGAGCAGGCCTGGCGGGAATCCGGGCTCGGCGCACCCGCCGGCATCGATACTCTCAATCACACGATCACCCGCCTGGAACAGCAGGTCGCCGATCTGCGCATCCAGCTCGAAGAACGCGACAGCGAGCTCGCCGCCGCCCGCGCTGCCAACCGCGAGCTCATGACTCGGCTCAACGCTGCACACCACCGGTGACGTCGCAACCACGCACGTCGATCTCGCCGGGAAGAAGCTGCGGTCCTAACTCGTCAACGGCTGCGGTCAGCGTCTCGCGAACGCAGCCGGTCCTCGCCGGGCGGGGCAATTAACGTGGGAGCGTGGCGCAGACCCAGGCGAGGTATGACCAGTTCGCCGAGTGGTACGAGCAGTGGGTCGGCGACGCGCCGCCACTGATCGCGGCGCATGCCGGCCTGCTGCCCGCCGTGACCGGTGACCGGGTGCTGGACATCGCCTGCGGGCAAGGCCGGATGAGCCGCTATCTGGCCAGCCTGGGGGCCGACGTGACCGGCATCGACATCTCGGCCGCGATGCTCGGCAAGGCACGCGCCGCCGGACCGGGCAACATCACCTACATCCACGCCGACGTTACCCGTCACCCCGCCTGGTGGGACGGGCGGCCATTCGATGGCTGCACCTGCGAGCTGGCGCTCATGGACATCGACGACCTGGCGGGAACCCTGTCCACGGTGACGGCGGTGCTGCGTCCGGGTGGCTGGTTCGCCGCCTCGATCGTGCATCCGTGCTTTCCCGGCAATGAGCGTGGCCGCAGCAGCTGGCCGCCAGGACAGGGTTATGAGTCCGAGGGCTGGTGGACTTCACCAGACCACAATCCCGCCGGCGTCCGGATCCGGGTAGGTGCGACACACCGCAAGCTGTCCACCTTCCTGAACGCCCTGCTTGACGCCAGACTGGACGCCGAGCGCTTCGTCGAGCCGCCCGCCCCGGTTCCGGCATACCTGCTGTGGCGGTGCCGCCGCCGCTGACCGGCAACCCTGCCAGCCCGGCCACCTCCGGGCGCCGCCAGCGCGGCAGCCCCGCGCACCCGCGCCGCACCTGCAGCAGACTTGCCCCGCATCGGGCTGCCGCTGACCTGGATAAAGAAAGAAAATATCCGAATCGTCCGCTTTGTACCCCAAGAGAATCGATGGTGGTGCTGTACGCAGCCCGGCACAAGGTGCCGGTACCCTCCCTGGCCCGCTGGCTGCTCGGGCTCGGTATCGCGGCTACCCTCACGGCGAACATGGCCCAAGGCTGGTCCCGCGGCCCCGTCGGTGCGATGGTAGCGGCCTGGCCGGCGGTCAGCCTCGTCGGCTCCTACGAGCTTCTGACCTGGCT
>Ga0318565_10000384_pt1 | contig 11779 bp, 13 predicted proteins | sample GRESIP066b5f21_FD_203501 | JGI IMG/M metagenome (GOLD analysis project Ga0318565, IMG submission 203501) | Tropical soil microbial communities from Luquillo Experimental Forest, Puerto Rico - GRE.SIPMG.066b5f21 | ecosystem: Environmental > Terrestrial > Soil > Tropical forest > Bulk soil...
TCGTCGCGTGCACCGCGACCCGCACGTCGCCGGGACCCACCTGCGGGGCCGGCACGTCGGTGAGGTGCACGATCTCCGGCGGCCCGTACGTCGTCCGCACGGCGGCCCTCATGCCCCTGACTTTAACCACTGATCAAGATCGGATTGAGGATTGCGCGGAGCGCTCCTGCGGGTAGCCTGCAACCGCATATGTGGAGAGGACCAGCGTGCTCATGGCCAGACAGCACGTCTCGGTAAGGTTGCGCGGACGCCGCCCTGCGGGATGTCGCGCGATCAACGTCATGCTCACTGCCGGGGTGGCCGGGCTTGCCCTTGCAGCATGCTCGTCCTCGGCACCTGTGGCAGCGTCCCGCCACGTGGCCGCGACCTCCCCGAGGCCGGCGCACTCCGCGCCGGGCACGACGGCCAGCTCCGCGCCGGTCACGCTGGCCCCCTCGGCTGCGGCTTCACCGGCCGCCGAGCAGCCGGGGTGGACTGTCGTCAGCCGGCTCGGCTCCGGGATCGCGGTCGACTCTCACCGCGCACGGCGGCTCGACGGCGACTCGGTCACTGTGCTGCGGTTTCACGCAGGCCTGGTGCACTACGCGTTGCACGTCGGGTGGCGCGATCCGCCGGCCGGCGCCGCCCTGCCCGGTGCCCAGCCGGTCATCGGGCCCGGCCAGCGCGCGCGGCTGCTAGCCGCCTTCAACGGCGGCTTCTTGATGGGCACTGGATGCCTGCCATGCGGCGTGGGAGGCATGGAAGTGGCCCGCCACGTGCTCGTCCCCCTCGTGAGCGGCATGACCAGCCTGGTACTCAACCCGGACGGCGGCGCTTCGATGGGGGTGTGGGGACACAGCTTCCCGCCGGCCGGGGCGGCCGTCTACAGCGTGCGCCAGTGCCTGCCCCCGCTGGTGTCCGGAGGCCGGGTGAGCCCGAATATCGGCGACATCAGTGCCTGGGGAGCGACGCTCGGCGGAGGCGAGCTCACCGCCCGCAGCGCGGTGGGCATCGATGTCCGCGGAGATCTCCTGTACGCGGGCAGTATGAGCGCTCTGCCGTCGGACCTGGCCCGCGCGCTGGTCTCGGCTGGCGTGGTGACCGCGATGGAGCTCGACATCAACCCCGAATGGGTTCAGGCGGACACCGCACTGGCGCCGGGTGGCCCGCTCAGCGCTGCGGTCCTGGACCAGAATCGCCCGGCCGACCAGTACCTAACCGGCTGGACACGGGACTATGTGACCGTGCTCGCCGGTCCCTGACCGCAGGTTCGCGCCATCTGCGGGCGTGTGGCAGAGGGCTGGGTTCCCTCCACCGGCGATCCTGGCGCGCATTAATTGAGCCAAGCCCGGTCACCTTGGACGCCGTAGGTCATTCCCCCGGATCATCTCCGAGGTAGTCAAGGAATACCGCCGGTATGCCAAGGACGAGCGTATGCGCATGGTGAGTCATGCGAAGACCGCGAGGATCCCAGCTGAATTCCCAGTGGTGAGGGTCGACCAGGTGCGTGATGGTCCTGATCAGGGCTTCCTCCCTCATGTGCCGTGTGACGTCGGGTGAGTCGCTCTCCAGCGCGACTTCGTAGGCAAGCCGGTCCTTATCCAGCTTGCCGAGCTCCTCGATCCGGGCGTCCACTGCCAGCAGCACCGGGGCAAGGTACAAGTCAGTCACGTCATGCGGCCTGTCGGCCATGGACACCTCCACGCACCGGAACAATCACCGAGGCCATGCTGGCGGGATGAGCACCCTGGCCGTAGTGCTGAAGGTCCTCCGGCCGGTGCGCTGGCCTCCGGCGGCTGGCGAGGATGCCCGCGGATGGTGGTCATCTGCGCCACGACGGTGGCAGGGTGGGCGTGTGCACGCCGCGCAGTTCATCCTCTACGTCGCCGACCAGGGCAGGGCCAGAGACTTCTACCGTCACGTCCTGGCCGCCGAACCGGTGCTGGACGTGCCGGGCATGACCGAGTTCGACCTGGGCGGGGCAACGCTGGGGCTCATGCCCGCCGACATCGAGGCGCTCCTGTCCGGCCAGATCCGCGCGGGCGCCGGCCAGCGATGCGAGCTCTACCTTCGCCGCAGCGACGCCGCGGCCGCGCTAGCCCGCGCCGCGGATAGCGGCGGCAGGCTCCTGGACGGCCTGCGGGACCGGTCGTGGGGCGAGCGCGCCGGCTACCTGCTCGACCCTGACGGTCACGTCCTGGCCCTAGCAGCCGCCGGGCCGGCGGACGAAGGCCGCTGACCCCGGGCTTTCATCCAGCCGGAGCAAGCGCTGCCACCAGGGCCAGCAGCGTCACAGAGGTCAGCCACTTCCGCCGCGGCCGCGCTGCCTCCATACGGAGCGGTGCGTGCCGTCAGTTCTTCAGGTGCGCGCCGAAGAAGTCGGCAATGCGGCAGCGAGCGTCGCGGGCGGAGGGCTCGTGGTAGCGGGTCCCGGAGATCTTGGCCAGGAAGATCAGCAGCGGCGTGGCGTCCGCCGGGTCGGGGTCGTTGAGGAACCCGTGGCCCGCGCCCGGGTACACCTTGACGTCATGGTCGACGCCGAGCGCGGTGAGCGCCTTCTCCAGCCGGGGCGCGGCGCTGCGCCCCATCGGCGAGCGGTCCTTGCCGCCGTAAGTGCCGACTATAGGGCAGGCGCCGGCCAGCGCCTGCTCGGCGTCTTTGGGGCAGCCGCCGTAGTTAACGCTGGCGGCCGCATAGCCGTGGCCGGGGGCCAGGGCCACCGCGTAGGCCCCGCCCATGCAAAAGCCGATCACGCCGATCTTGCCGGTGCACCGGTCGTCACGCGACAGCCAGTCCCGCGCGCCGTCGATGTCGTCGAAGGTGCGCCCCTGCCCGGCCGCGATCTCGCGCATGATGGTCCACAGGCAGCGGACCCGGCTGCCCCAGTAGTACAGGTCTGGGGCGACGGCCAGGTATCCCTCGCCCGCCAGCCAGTCGGCCTGGTTACGCAGGTCGTGGCTCATCCCGCCCCAGTCGTGGATGACGACCACGCCAGGCCAGGCCCCGCCGCCGTGGGGATAGCCACATAGGCCGGCATCTGCCCGCCCGGGGTGCGGATAATCACATCTGTCATCATGGCTCCCACCCAAGTGCGTCCGGCACGGCCTGATGCTGCCCGCAGCCCGGCCGGGCAGTCAATACTCACACCGCAAGAGCGGCCAATAGCTCCCGGCTAGCCCGCATCGCCTGGCCTGCGGGATCTGTAGCCCGGGGACTGCGGTGGCAGGTTATGATCACGGCTGCTAGATGGCTGGCGCTGGGTGTGGCGGGCAGTTGTCCCGGCCGCTGGGAGGGGCGATGCCTGAGGTGCGGATTCCCACCGCGGGCCAGGTGCCGGCGTACCTGGCGGTGCCGCCGGGCGAGGGCCCGTGGCCGGGGGTGGTGGTCATTCACGATGTCGGCGGGATGACCCCGGATCTGAGGAAACAGGCCGACTGGCTGGCTGGGGAAGGATACCTGGCCGTCGCCCCAGACCTGTTCTACTGGGGCAGGAAGGGAGCCTGCTCCCGGGCGATCATGCATGACCTGCGCGCCCGGCGGGGCAAGGCGTTCGACGACGTGGAAGCGGTCCGGGCGTGGCTGGCCCGCGATGCCCGCTGCACGGGCAGGATCGGCGTGATCGGCTTTTGCCTGGGCGGCGGGTTCGCCTTGCTGCTGGCTCCCGGCCGCGGGTTCTCAGCGGCAAGCGTCAACTACGGCGCGGTCCCCAAGGACGCGGACACGTTCCTGGCCGGAGCGTGCCCGGTGATCGGCAGCTACGGCGGCCGTGACCTGTTCCTGCGCGGCGCCGCCGGCCGGCTGGAACGGGCGCTGACCACGGCCGGCGCCGATCACGACGTGAAGGAATACCCTCACGCGGGGCACGCCTTCCTCAACGACCACCACGACCTGGTGTTCAAGATGCTGAAGATCGCCGGGGTCGGCTATCACGAGCCGTCGGCGAGCGACGCGCGCCGCCGCATCGCCGGCTTCTTTCACGCCCACCTGGCCTCGTGACCCACGCCGGTCAGTCACCAGCAGGTGCAGGGGCAGCCTCCCGGGCAGGGATGAGGATCATGCTGGCCATCACGAGTCGCGGGCTTTAGGCAGTCATCCCGGCTGGCCACAGAGCTCAGCTGAGTCCGCAGCGGCGGCGTCGCCCGGTGAGATGCGACGGCCGGGACCTTCGGACCGACCTTCGGCTCTTCCGGAGTCATGGGCGCAGCGGGACCGTCAAGCGTGAGAAGCTCCCGGGCGCCGGTGTGCTGCTGCGGAGTGGCAACGGCGGGCCGGGCCGTCCGCATGGAGGTGGAGACGATGACTAGAGCACTCGATGAGCCACAGCAGCCAGCGGCGACGTCGCCGGTGTTCCCCGGTAAGTACCTGAGCATCACCAGCTACCGCCGAGACGGCACGGCGGTGGCCACGCCCGTCTGGTTCGTCCAGCAAGACGGCCGGCTGCTGGCCGAAACGGACGCGGCCTCGGGCAAGGTCCGGCGCATCCGCCGTAACCCGGCGGTCCAGGTGGCCATCTGCAACGGGCGCGGCCGGCTTCGCGGCCGGCTCGTCCCGGCGGTGGCCCAGGTGCTGCCCGAGTCCGAGGTTGACCAGGTACAGCGGCTGCTGGAGCGCAAGTACCGGGCCGATCTGGTGGTCATCAGGCCGCTCAGGTTCCTTCAGTCGCTCCTGCACCTCGGCCGTCCGCGAACCACGCCGGTGATCCTGGCGATCGAGCCCCAGGTGACGCGCCTGCCCCTTACCGAAGAGGTGATGTCATGAGAGTCCTGGTCGCTTACGCCACCCGGCATGGCGCCACGGCCGGGATCGCCGAACGGGTCGCGGCCGCGCTGACAGCGGCGGGCCTGCCGGCCGAGGCCCGGCCGGTTGAGGACGTCAAGGACGTCGAGCCCTATGACGCGGTCGTCTTGGGCGGCGCGGCCTATATGTTCCACTGGCTGAAGCCGGCCGTGACGTTCGCCCGGCGGCACCGCAAGCAGCTCGCGGCCCGGCCGGTGTGGCTGTTCAGCAGCGGCCCGCTCGGCACCGACCTGGTGGACAAGGACGGCAAGAACGTCCTGGAGACCAGCCGACCGAAGGAGTTCGGCGAGCTCACGAAGCTGTTGCACCCGCGCGGTGAGCAGGTCTTCTTCGGCGCCTACGACCCGGACGCGCCGCCGGTCGGTCTGGGCGAGCGGTTCGTGCGGCACATGCCGGCCGCGCAGGCGGCCATGCCGGCAGGCGACTTCCGCGACTGGCCTGCCATCGACGCCTGGGCCGCGCAGATCGCCGCAGAACTGGGGGCCGGCCAGCCGCGCGGACAGTGACCTGACCCGATCGCGGACACCGTTCCTGTCGTCACGGGCGAGGCCCGGGCAGCGGGCGATCGATCTGCCGCCACCTCGCAGAGCACGCAGCCACGGTGGTGGTCATCGGCCGGGACCTCGACCTCGACTAGGCCGTTGAAGGGTCAAGCCGTCGCGCGTCCGCGTCCACCGCGCGGCTGGCCCAGGCCGCCCGCCGGCCCGGCCAGGCCCGGCGCGGAAGTCGGTCCGCGCAAGGGCTCACTGATCAGCCGCAGCGCTCACCTTGCCTTGGAGCACGGCCGCTGGACGTGCTGGGAAGATCCGGAGGTCCAACCTGCGGTGCGATCGCGGTGTTGCGATCACCGGAGCCCGCGGTGGGCGGCCCACAGGGCGCCAGCCCGGGCGGCGAGGCGGCCGTCTGCGAGCAGCCGCACATTGAGGGTGGTCAGCGTGAACATCACCCCGCGCCGGGTATCGGTCCACCGCAGTGCCTCGGGGATTGTCACGTTGATCGCCAGGGCTGTCACCTCGGCAGGCTGATCGCTGGTCATGACGCTCATGGTGCCCATCAGTACCGGCCGCCGCCGCGGTCGGGTGCGCCCGGTCAAGGATCGCCGATGGCAGGGTTGCCTGCCTGGCCACAGTTCGCTCACTATGCGTCCCTCCTGCGGACGATGGCGAATGTGACTGCGATCAGCGCCGCGGCCAGCAGGAGATAGATCCCGGTCTCGATGCCCTGGAACGGCCAGTAGCGGCTGGCGGGCTGATAGGTGGCGAACCCGCGCCAGCCGTGGGCCTGCATGCAGGAAAGCACGGCGTTCAGCCAACCGGATTGTCCCGTCGGGGCCGTGGGGAGCAGCCTCCGGCAGGCGGCCGGAAGCGCGGGGTACAGGTCGCCCCATCCCTGCGGCACGACCACCCCGGTCCTGCTGACGGCGCCCTGGGCGAGCACCCAGGCCTGGCCTGGCGGCGTGAACGAGCCTGTCACGTGGTAGTAGGTCGTGACCGCTGTCATGTAGTGCTGCCGGAGGAAATCGGAGATCACCAGGCGCAGCGCGATGAATCCGCCGAGCGCGACGGCTATCGCGGGCAGGGTCCGGCGCGACGCGGTGCCCGCGGCGATGCCGAGCGCCATGGCAAACACCGCGTAGCCGATGGGGACGACGCCCTGGGTGTCGAACTGACCGGGGGCGAACGCGTCCGCTTGCAGCGCGTTGCCCGGCCCGGACCACCAGGTGGTCAGGGCGGCGATCACACCGCCGCAGGCGGCCGCGGCGAGCAGCAGCCAGCCTGCCTTGACGGTCAGCCACCGCGTCCGGGTGACGCTCTGCGTCCACGCGAAATCGATGGTGCGGGACTCGAGCTCGTGCGCCACCAGCGGGGCGCCCCACAGCATGCCGAGCACGACCGGCACTATCAGGCTGGCGTAGGGCAAGTCACTCACCAGGCCGCTGACCAGCGGCACGTGCTGTTGCAGGCACGCGCTGTTCCCCGAGCACGTGACGCGAATGGAGTGCCAGTGCGACGCGATCTGGAAGCCGTCGGCCAGTATCACCGCGGCGGCCGCGGCCAGCAGCACGGATGTGATCGTGGCCTGGGCGCGGTACTGGCGCCAGACAAGCCAGGTCATGAGTCTTCTCCAATCCTCGTGAGGTGCTTGCTGGCGGGCGCCTCATCGGCGCCCAGGTAAGCCAACACCAGCTCTTCGAAGGTCACGTCCTCGGCCTGGTAGGCGGGATCGGTCACCGGGCCGTTGAGGCGGACCAGCAGGGTGGACAGGTGGGCCGTCGACACCGTCTGCACGACCTTGTGCGTGCGCTCGATCGGCGCGGCGTCCTGGCGCGGCCCGACCAGGACCTTGTGCCCGGCCAGAAGGGTGTCGATGTCACCGCACAGCTGGACCCGGGACCCGGCCAGCAGGATGAGGTGGTCGCACACCCGCTCCAGGTCGGTGACCAGGTGCGAGGACAGTACGACGGTCAGGCCGCCCTCGGCCTCGGTCACAGCCGAGGTCAGCGTGGCCAGAAAGTTCCGCCGCGCCAGCGGGTCCAGCGCCGCGACCGGCTCGTCGAGCAGTAGGACCCGCGGTCGCTTGGCCAGCGTCAGTCCCAGCGCGACCTGGGCCCGCTGGCCGCCCGACAGCGTGCCCACGCGCTGGTCCAGCGGAATGCGCAACTCCTCCAGGCGGGTGCGGGCCAGCGAGGCGTCCCAGCGCGGGTTGAGGTGCGCCCCGGCCCGGATGTGATCCTCGGCGGACAGCCGCCGGTAGAGCGGGATTTCCTGAGCCAGGAACCCGATCTCGGCCAGGAACGCCGGGTCCTGCCGCGGCGCGCCGCCCAGAACCAAAGCCGTGCCGCCGGTCGGGCGGGCCAGCCCGGCGAGCATCCGCAGCAGCGTGGTCTTGCCCGCGCCGTTCGGCCCGACCAGCCCGCAAACCCGGCCCGTCGGCACGGTGACCGTGCACTCGGTCAGTGCGCTAACTCGCCGGTAGCGCTTGGACAGCTCATGTGTCTGCACCGCCGTGCTCATGCGATCTCCTCCGTTTCGCCAATCCGCTGCGTCCGCCGTCCGCCCCGGCGGCGTGACCCGCAGCAGCGACTCCCTCGACTCGTCATCAAGACCGACCACGCGGTCCAGGCTGTAGGTTCATGGCTGCCAGCGTCCCGGCCGGCGGCGGCGGGCGCATCACGCGCCGGAGGTAGCGCAGGTCCCTCCTTGGAGGGATACGTGAAGGGCTGCGCGGCGGTAGCGTGCAGGTGTGCTGGACCGCGTGCACGCAGGGCGTGGGGGCTATCGGGCCGGCTGATCGCCTCCTACATCCTCGTCACGCTCGTCGTCGTGGTGCTGGTCGAGGCGCTCGTACTCGGCTTCCAGGTGCCCTCGCTGGTGAACGGCACCCAAGGGCAGGCCCAAGTGGACGCCGCCGCGAGAAGCTACGCCCAGCAGCTCTCCCAGCGTTATCCCGGCGGCGTGCCGGCCGGAACCGTGCTCGGCGACCCCGGCCAGCCGGCGCAGCCGGGCCTGGCCCGGCCGGGCCCGGACGGCAAGCTGGCCGTTCCGGCGATCACCGGCCCGATCCACAGCGGCCAGGCTGTCACCGCGGTCGTGGCGATCGCCGCTGACGGCACGGTCGTCGCGTCCTCGGCGCCATCCCGGTACCCGCCCGGACGAGCGGCGGCCAGCGAACTCCCCGCCCTGGCGACCTCGGCAATCGCAGCCGGTGCCACCCACGGCATCGTCAAGGTTCCTCCCGCGTCCACACCGTACGGCAGCGTGCTCTGGGCGGTGGAGCCGGCGGGCTCAGCCAGCGCCGGCCAGCCGCTGGCCAGCGCGCCGGGACTGGTCGCCTACGTCTATGTCCAGGCGCCATGGTCGTCGTTGCCCGGATTCGTCAACCCCATCCGCGCCTGGAGTGAGCTGGGTCAGCTCGGCGACGTCGGCCAGCTGTATACCCTCTACGCGCTGCTCTTCGCGATCGTGCCGGTCGGCGTGCTGTTCGGGCTGCTGGCCTCACGGCGCCTCGTCCGCCGGGTACGGCGCCTGGAACAAGCCACCCTCGCGGTCGCCGACGGCGACTACACCGTCACCCTGCCCGCCTCCGGGCGGGACGAGGTCGGCCGGCTGGAGGCGAACTTCACCACCATGACCCGCCAGCTCGGCTCGGCGCTGGACGCCGAACGGCAGCGCGCCACCGGCGACGCGCGCGCTGCCGAGCGAGCCCGGATCGCGCGGGAGGTCCACGACGCGATCTCTCAGCATCTGTTCGGCCTGCGGATGATCGCCGCCGGGATGCGCAGGGCAGACCCGGGCAATCAGCAGGCGCGGGCGATCGAGCGCATCAGCGAGGAGGCGCTGCGCGACATGCAGGCGCTCCTGGTCGAGCTGCGCCCGGCCAGCTTGGATGGGGCCGGGCTCGCCTCGGCCCTGCAGGAGATCTGCGCGGCCTACCGCGACCGGCTCGGCGTCACCGTTGACGCCAGCCTGGACGACGTCACCGTTCCCGCGCCCGTCGAGCACGCCCTGCTGCGCATCACCCAGGAGGCGTGCGCCAACGCCGTCCGGCACGGCAACGCCCGCCGGCTTGCCGTGTCGATGACCCGCCAGGACGGGCACGTCGAGCTTGCCGTCCGCGACCAGGGCACTGGCTTCGACCCGGCCGCCCCGCACGCCGGCTCCGGGCTGGCCCACATCCGGGACCGGGTCGCCGAACTCGGCGGCACCGTGGATATCGACAGCGCACCCGGGCGCGGCGCGGCGCTCACCGTCCGGGTGCCGGTGCCATGACGATCCGGGTGGTCATCGCCGACGACCATCGCGTCGTCCGGGAGGGGCTGTGCTACCTGCTCGGCCAGGAACCAGACGTCGAGGTCGTCGGCGAAGCCGGAGACGGCCGGCAGACGGTAGACGTCGTCGCCGCCACCCGCCCCGACGTGCTGCTGCTCGACCTGTATATGCCGGAGATGGACGGGCACGCCGTGATCGCCGCACTGCACGACACGCCGCACCGTCCTGCCATCGTCGTGCTCACCTCCGCCACCGACGACGAGCACCTCATCCGCGCCATGCACGCCGGCGCGACCTCCTACCTGCTCAAGACCGCCCCGGCCGATGATGTCATCGCCGCCGTCCGCGCGGCCGCCGCCGGTACTGCCAGCCTCAGCCCCGAGCTGCTGACCCGGCTCACCCGCGCGCTCCGGCGACCCCCGCCGCCGGATCCGTTAGAGCCGCTCTCACCGCGCGAACGCGACGTACTCCGGCTGATCGCCCGCGGTCACAGCAACCGGCAGATCGCCCGGGACCTGACTATCGGCGAGCAGACCGTCAAGACTCACGTCCGCAGCATCCTCACCAAACTCGGCCTGCAAGACCGCGTCCAAGCGGCGATCTTCGCCCTCCGCCACCAAGCCGATAGCTGCGAGCACCGGCCGTAACCGCGTGGGGATGCGGGATCCGCGTGAGTCCGTCGGTCATGGGTTGCCAGACCAGTCTGGCGGCATCGATAACCAGACCGGGGTCCGGGCTGGGCTGGATTCCTGGGCATTCGGATGGGAAAGGGCGAGGAGAGGGGTACCAGCGTCCCAGGCAGGTCATCCGGCCCAGGTTGCTGGTGGTGACCCCGGCGGCGGGTGACACTAGCCGGTAAAGGAGGCAAGGCGTGGTGCGGCGCTATTGCCGGTGAGATGGCGGGACCCTTTACCTGGCTGGGTTTGAGAGGATAAATGCGGCCGGCGCGGGGCGGAATGGCTTGAGCTCTGGTGCTGTGCCTACTGCGGAGGAGGTGACGATGCGAGCGGTCTGGATCACTAGGCCTGCCGGGCCCGAGGCCCTGGAGGTGCGGGAAACGCCCGATCCTGAGCCCGGCCCGGGGCAGGTCCGCATTCGTGTCCGCGCGGCTGGCCTGAACTTTGCGGAGGTGATGGCCGCGCAGGGGCTCTATCCCGATGCCCCCAAGCCGCCATGTGTCGTCGGCTATGAGGTGGCAGGGCTGATCGACGCGGTCGGTGATGGTACCCAAGGCCGCGCGGCACGCCAGCGGGTGCTGGCCCTGACGCATTTCGGAGGGCACGCCGATGTGGTGTGCGTGCCCGCCGAGCAGGTGCTGCCGATGCCGGACGCGATGAGCTTCGAGGAGGCCGCCGCGATCCCGGTCAACTACCTCACCGCCTACCACATGCTGTTCCGCGTCGCGAACGTCCGGCCCGGTGAGCGGGTGCTGGTGCACATGGCCGCGGGCGGGGTCGGGACGGCGGTGCTGCAACTATGCCGCACCGTGGACGATCTGGAAGTCTTCGGCACGGCCTCGGCCGTCAAGCACGACGTGCTCAAGGCCGAAGGTTGCGCGCACCCTATCGACTACCACGCCACCGACTATGCCGCCGAGGTCGGCCGGCTGACCGCAGGCGAGGGCGTGGACGTCGTGCTGGACCCGCTCGGCGGCCATGACTGGCGCAAAGGGCTCAAGCTGCTCCGCCCATGCGGCCGGCTGGTGGCCTACGGGTTCGCCAACCTGGCCACCGGGCAGCGGCGCCGCCCGGCCCGTCTGGTCTCCCAGGCGGCTGGCATACCGCTGCTGACGCCGCTTGGGCTGATGAACCACAACCGGACCATCAGCGGCGTCAACATCGGCCACCTGTGGGGCCAGATCGCCATCCTCCGCGAAGAACTCCAGGCCGTTCTCGTCCTGTGGGACCGGGGCAGCGTCAAACCGCTCATCGACAGGACCTACACCTTCACCGAAGCAGCAACAGCCCACCGCCGGATCCTGCAACACCAGAACACCGGCAAGGTCGTGCTTAAACCCTGACCGTCTCGCGGTTCCCCTGAAAGCGTGGACACTCTGATTTGAGCTGATCTTGCTTGGTCCCGCTTCTCTTAGCTGCCATGTAACTGCCGGAGCGCAGGACCTGTCCAGACATCCGATGCAGTTTGATTGTCAAGCTGCGGTGGCCTGTGTCGCGGTTACGGGGGTGGGGAAGGCGGTGTTTTCGTCGTAGTGCTGGCGGGTGGCCAGGCAGTGG
>Ga0318565_10000392_pt1 | contig 11754 bp, 9 predicted proteins | sample GRESIP066b5f21_FD_203501 | JGI IMG/M metagenome (GOLD analysis project Ga0318565, IMG submission 203501) | Tropical soil microbial communities from Luquillo Experimental Forest, Puerto Rico - GRE.SIPMG.066b5f21 | ecosystem: Environmental > Terrestrial > Soil > Tropical forest > Bulk soil...
CCTCTGTACACGGTGGGGCAGGTCTCGGGCATGCTCGAAGTTCAGCAGGCGTTCCTGCGCCGGCTCGACGAGTTTGGCGTGGTCCGGCCGTCGCGCTCCGACGGCGGGCAGCGCCGTTACTCCCGCCGTGAGGTGGTCACGGTTCAGTACGTCGTCCAGCTCACCGGGCAGGGCATGACGCTGGCGGGGATCCGCCGGATCCTGGAGCTGGAGGCCCAGGTCGCGCGGCTTGAGCTGGAATGCTCCGAGTTGCGGGCCAGGTTGCGCCAGCTTCTGGACGAGGCGAGGGACAACTGAAGCGGAGCGGCCGTCCGGGTCTGGAGGCTTGCGGGTTCCGGTACGATGTCGGGGCGAGCCGAGGCCTGGTCCGGGCCGGCGCCGCGCGGGTGTAGTTCAATGGCAGAACGTCAGCTTCCCAAGCTGATAGTGCGGGTTCGATTCCCGTCACCCGCTCCACGTTTTACCTGGTCAGCGGCTCGCCGATGCCCCGGTCAGGCGAATGAGACCGAGCGCTTGACCGTCGGCGGGCCGGCGCGCATAAGCGGGGAACGGGTACTGATCACAGAAAGTGGTTCTGGCGCACATAACGTGAAGGTAACGGTTCGGCCCTGGCCACGGCGGGAGCGGCCCGAAGCGCCAGTTCAGCCCGCGACGCCGGCCCGGGCGGCGGTCACCGTGGCATACAGCCCTAGCACCTGCCCGGCATCCCACAGCAACGCCACCATCTCGGCATAGATTCGGACCGGCCGCCCCGGCCGGGCCACCGAGCCGAGCAACTCCAGGGCCGCGTCCCGGAAGCGGCCCGGATCGAGCCGGTCACCAGCCAGGAAGCCCTGCAGCATCGTCGCGGCATCCGCCATCACCAGCCGCCCCGCCGCTGCGCCCAGCCGCGCCCCGAAGGCGGCCCGGTGCGCTGGCGTCGCCACCACGACGGCCGGGCACCCCGCCGCCAGTCCATCGTCCAGGAAGCTGGCCACCCTGGCCGCCAGCTCGCCGTCATCACCATAGAACACGACCTGGTGCATCCCGTGGCTCGCGGCGGCGACACGGGCACTGTCCACAGGCATGGCACTTTGCTCCCTTTGGGCCTGCGGCGGGCACACCGCCACACTCACTCGGCCCTGGCCTGATGCCGGTCTTTGCCTTCCCACAGTAGAAGGCGTGAGCGAACAGCGCCCCGCCGGGGCCGTGGTCGCCACCAGCGCCCCCGGGCCTGCAGGCCAGCGGCCCCCAGCAGGCGATCACCTGCTTCCCCCGTCCGGCCATGCCGCCGCCCGCTGCCCATTCACCAGCGGCTACCTGGTGCCACCCCGGCACCTGGCCGACCCCACCAGCTTCGCCTACTACAGCGGCAGGCCTGGCCGGGGTGCAAGAAAGTAATGATCTGGTCTGTCCGGCCGGGGATCGTTCCCCGGACACCCGCCCGCCAGTGCCTGAGCGCGGCGTCTGTGACTTCGACCGATGAGTGGCGCAAAACACATCTGGTGACGGTAACGGCAGGGCGTGCAGCAGGTTCGGCGTCAGGCGTACGACATGGCACGGCCGCGGCGGGACCCCCACCCCGCACTTTCAAGATCGAACCGTTACCTTCACGTTATGTGTGCCAGAACCGGTTCCGGAGCAGCCACGAGGACATCGCCGATGCCGCCCGAGGGCTGGGGCGGCCTATTGTCGCTTGACCTGATCCACGGGCTCGGCTGAGCATGGAAAAGCAGACGTTCCGGGGCCATGGGCGGGTATGGACGATCTTGACGTGCGTGAGCGTGCCAGCAGGCCGCAGCGGGCGGGCCAGCCCGGGTTTGACCTTGTCACGTCGAAGCTGCGGCGCCCCCCGGTCCGGCCGGGGACGGTCCACCGGCCGTCACTTGTCGAACGGCTGGTGCGAGAGGACCCGCGTCCGGTCGTGTCGGTGGTCGCGCCGGCTGGTTACGGAAAGACCACGCTGCTGGCGCAGTGGGCCGAACACAACAGTCAGGCCTTCGCGTGGGTGTCGGTCGACGAAGCCGACAACGACCCGAAGGTCCTGCTCACCTACGTGGCGCAAGCGCTCGATGCGGTGGAGCCGGTCGGTGAGCGGGTGTTCGACGCGCTGGCTTCTCCCGTCAGCTCAGTGCCTGGCTCGGTTGTGCCGCGGCTTGGAGCGGCGTTCTCGTCGATGACTTCGCCGGTGGTGCTCGTCCTCGACGATGTGCATCTGCTGCACAACTCTGAATGCCGGGCCGCGCTGTCGGTGCTGGCTGATCACGTGCCCTACGGGTCACGGCTGGCATTCGCCGGGCGGGATCAGCCGCCGGTGCGGGTCGCGCGGCTGCGCGCCGAGGGCCGGATCCTGGAGATAGGCGCGGATGACTTGTCGCTCACCCGCGACGAGGCGTCCGCGCTGCTGCGCGCCGCTGCGGTAAGGCTCGGCGAGGCCGACGTGGCGGAGTTGCACCGCCGGACCGAGGGCTGGGCGGCCGGGCTGTATCTCGCGGCGCTTTATCTCAGGGAAGGCGGCTCACTGCCGGCCGCTGCGCTCTCGTTCGGCGGCGGCGACCGGTTCGTGACCGAGTACGTAGAGTCGGAGTTCCTGGAACGGATTTCCCAGAAACAGCGGGAGTTCCTCACCCGGACGGCGGTGCTGGAGCGGATGTGCGGGCCGTTGTGCGAGGCCGTGCTGGAGGTGCCTGGCTCCGCCGCCACACTGGCCGGCCTGGCCCGGTCCAACCTGCTGCTGGTGCCGCTGGACCGGCGGGGGCAGTGGTACCGCTACCACCGCTTGTTCCGCGACATGCTCCAAGCGGAACTGGAACGCCAAGCGCCCGGCCTGATCCCGGCGCTGCGCCGGCGGGCCGCCGGCTGGCACTTGCACAGTGGCTCGCCCGAGGAGGCGCTGGAGTACTTCATCGCGGCCGGGGACGTTGATGAGGTCGCTTCCCTGGTGGAGAAAATCTGGCTTTCGGCCTACCGGCAGGGCCGGGTCACGACTCTCCAGCGGTGGTTCCGGTGGCTGGATGATCGGGGCGGGATCGAAGGACACCTGATGGTCGCCGTGGCCGCCGCGCTCGTCGCCGGACCGACCGGGCGGGCGGCCGAGGCCGAGCGGTGGGCTGATGCGGTTGATCGCTGGCAACGCAGCGGTCTGGCCACGGCGGATGACCTTCCCACCGAGGCTTGGGCCACTCTGCTTCGGGCTATTTTGTGCCGCCGCGGGGTCGAGCAGATGCGCGCTGACGCCGATGAGGCCGCACGGGAGTTCGCGGCGGCGAACATGGTGGTGCCTGTTGCCCCAGTCTTCCAAGGGATCGCGCGGATCCTGAGCGGTGACCTCGACGGCGGTGACGCGTTCCTCGAGCAGGCCGTCAGCTGGCAGCAAGCCAGCGCGCCCGATGTTATCGCGACCGCGCAATGCGAGCGGTCGCTCGTGGCGATGGCGCGCGGTCAATGGAGTCAGGCCAATGCGCTGGCCGGGCAAGCAGCCACCACGCTGCGCCTGGCCGGGATCGAGGACAGCTATGTGACGCCCTTGGTCTGCGCCGTGCAAGCCCGCGCGGCGTTGCACCGGGGAGACCTCCAGGCAGTTCGCCGCATGCTCGTTGGCGCCCAGCGGTTGCGGCATTTGCTGACCTATGCGGAGCCCTCCTTGGCCGTTCAGGCCCGGATCGAACTGGCCCGCGTCCATCTCGCTCTAGCCGACGTTGCTGGGGCCAGGACACTGATGCGGGAGGTCGATGAACTGTTCCGGCGGCGCTCTGACCTGGGAACCCTGGTGGGTGAGGCGAAGGCGCTTCGGGTCCGGTTTGGCGATGAGCGCGGTTCGATCGCCCCTAGCGCGTCGACGCTGACAGCCGCCGAGCTGCGCCTGCTGCCGTTGCTCACAACTCACTTGTCTGTCCCGGAGATTGCTGCCGAGCTGGTCCTCTCCTCGCACACGATCAGGGCGCAAGTGAAGTCGATCTACCGCAAGCTCGATGCCACCACCCGCAATGAGGCCGTTACTCAGGCCCGTGAACTGGGACTCCTGGAGGGCTGAGGGCCAGTCTTTCCCCGTTGGTTGATGAATTCCGCCCGGGCGCAAGGTGGGCTGGTGTTGCACGGCATCGGTAACCAGCTCTCAGCAGATCAGCCCGCGCCCCGGGTTCTGCTGGGTTTCCAGCCTGGCCGTGGCACGCTGGCGCGCAGCCGCTGGGTATAGGGGTGCTGGGGGTGGTCGAGCGCCCGGGCGGTGGGGCCGCGTTCGACGACCGTGCCGTGGCGCAACACGAGCGTTTCGTCGGTGAGCTGGCGCACGACGGCTAGGTCGTGGCTGATCAGAAGGTATGAGATGCCGGTCTGGTCGCGGATGTCGGCGAGCAGGTTGAGTACCTGGGCCTGGATCGACACGTCCAGCGCGGCGACCGCTTCGTCGAGGATCAGGACCGCGGGCTCGGCCGCGAGCGCGCGGGCGATCGCGACCCGTTGCCGCTGGCCACCGGACAACGACCGGGGCAGCGCCCGGGATTGGCGCGCGTCCAGGCCAACCAGGCCGGTGAGTTCGGCGACCCGGGCACGCCGGTGGGGAGCCGGCCACTGGTGGTGCAGCCGGAGCACTTCGTCGATCGCGGCTTTGGCGTTCTGCCGGGGGTCAAGGCTGGTGTAGGGGTCTTGGAACACGATCTGCACCTCGCGGCCGCGGCGGCGCCGGTCGCGGGCGGACCGGGCCGGCCGGGACCGGTCGCGGCCGCAGGCGGTGATGGATCCACCGGTGGGCCGTTCCAGGCCGACAATCATCCGCGCGATCGTGGTCTTCCCCGCACCGGACTCTCCCACGATGGCCAGGGAACGTCCCGGCGGGACGCGGAAGGACACGTTGTCCACGGCGACCAGATCGCCGAACTGCTTGCGCAGCCCGGACGCTTCCAGGACCGGCTCGCCGGTGGTATCAGCCACCGGGCACCACCTGGAGCTGCCCGCGCAGCTGGTGCGCGAAGACGCAGCGGGACAGCCCGCCGTCCAGAGCGACCAGGCCGGGCACGGCGGCGCGGCAGGCATCCCTGGCGTGCGTGCAGCGAGAGGCGAAGGCGCACTCCCCCGGGGGCGCTTCGAACGGCGACAGTGGGCGGCCGGGAATAGCGCGCAGCCGGGGCACGGTGAGGGTGATGTCGGGGCGGGCGGCGGCGAGCGCGGCGGTGTAGGGGTGCAACGGGTCGGTGTGCAGCAGGGCGGAGGCGCGGACTTCGACAACCTGCCCGGCGTACATCACGATGGTGCGGTCGCAGATGGCGGCGGCGAGGTCCAGGTCGTGGGTGATGAACAGCATCGCCAGCCCGGACTCGCGGCGCAGGCCGTCGAGGATGGCCAGGACCTCCGCCTGGGTCACGACGTCGAGCGCGGTGGTCGGTTCGTCGGCCAGCAGGAGGTGGGGCCCGGTCAGCAGCGCAGCGGCGATCATGACGCGTTGCAGCATCCCGCCCGACAGTTGGTGCGGGTACTGCCGCAGCCGCCGCGCGCCGTCCTCGATGCCGACGGCGGTGAGCATGTCCACCGCACGGTCCCGGGCCTGCGCCGCCGGCACCCCCATGTTGGTTCGCAGCGCCTCGGTCAGGAAGTCGCCGATGCGCCGGACCGGATTGATGTGTGCCCGCGGGTCCTGGAAGATCATCGCCACCTGGCTGCGGTACCGGCGCAGACCCGCGCCGGCGAGTGCGGCGACGTCGCTGCCCCTGTACCGGATTGTGCCCTGGGCCTGGGCCCCGGGAGGTAGCAGGCGCCCGATCGCCCGGGCGGTCATGGTCTTGCCGGCCCCCGACTCACCCACCAGCCCGACGGCCTCCCCCGGTGCCACGCTGAACGAGATCTCCCGCAGCACGGGGCGCCGGGCGCCGTTGATCTCCAGCAGGAGGCTCAGTCCCGCCACCTCCAGCAGCGCTGCGCTGGCCGCGGCCCCGGCGGGCTCTGTCGTGCTGGCCTGTGCCGGGTCGCTCATCGGCGGGCCGCCTGAGCCTGCTCGAACAAGCGCTCGCCCAGCACGTTGACCGCGATCACGACAATCACGATGCACACCCCTGGGGCCAGCGCAGGCAGCGGGTAGCCCTCTAGCAGGCCCGCTTGGTTTTCGGAGATCATCACGCCCCAGTTGGCGGTGGGCGGCTGCACCCCCAGGCCCAGGTATGAGATCGCAGCCAGGTCGACGATGGCGTAGCCGAACAGGATGGTCGCCTGGGCGGCGATCAGCGGTGCGATGTTGGGGATCAGGTGCCGCAGGCAGATGGAGGCGGCCGGTGCTCCCTGCACCTCTAGGGCCGCGACGTACGGCTCGCTTCGTTCTTTCAGTGCCGCGCTGCGCAGCACCCGGGCGACATACGGGGTGTAGGCGGCCGACAGCGCGAGCACGGCCGCGAGCAGGCTCGCCCCGAAGACCGCCGCGGCGAGCAGCGCGAGCAGGATGCCGGGGAACGCGAACAGGATGTTGAGGCCGGAGGAGATCACCGCGTCGCTTGCCCCGCGCCGCCAGGCGGCGGTGACCGCGAGCAGCGTGCCCGCGGGCACGCTGATTGTCACGACCGCCAGTGGCCCCAGCATCGCGGTTTGCGCGCCGGCCAGCAGCCGGGAGGCCACGTCGCGGCCCTCGAAGTCGTACCCGAGCAGGTGCCCGCCGACTGGGCCGACCCAGGCCAGGGACAGGTTCGGCAGGTTGGGGTCGTACGGGGCGAGCAATGGGCCGAACACGGCCGCGATCACCACTGCCGCAAGCACGGCTGCCGAGGCGATGCCGGCTGGGCCGGTGGCGCGCAGCAGGGCCAGCCCCCGGCCGGGCGCGGAGGTCTCACCAGCCAGCGAGAAGGCGCTCATCCTGGGCCGCTTCCCAGGGCCACCCGCGGGTCCAGCACCGCGTACAGCAGGTCCACCAGCAGGTTGACCACGACGAATGCGGTGACCAGCACCAGCGAGATGCCCTGGACAACCGCGATGTCCTTGGTCTCCGCCGCCTGCACCAGGTAGGCGCCGAGCCCGTTCAGGCTGAACGCGACCTCGACCACCGCGGCGACTGCGATCAGCGAGGCGACCGTGATCCCGGTGATCGTGGTGATGGGGATGGCGGCGTTGCGCAGGATGTGCCGCCAGATCACGTAGCGGGCTGGGATGCCACGGCTGACCGCGGTCTGGACATGTTCCCGGTCGCTTTCGGTCCGCACCGCGGTGCGGGTGACCCTGGCGACGATGGCCAACGAGGCCGTAGCCAGGGCAATCGCCGGCAGGGTGAAGTGCCGGATGTTGCTCACCAAGCCGGTGCCGTTCCCTAGCGCGGGGAACCAGCCCAGCTTCACCGCGAACAGCAAGATCAGCGCGATCGCGGCGACAAACGCCGGGATACTGGCCGAAACCGCGGTGACCACCAACGTGCTCGTGTCAAGCGCCCCGCGCCGGAGACCGGACACGATGCCCAGGCCAATCCCCAGCACCAGGATGATCACCGACGCATATAGGACTAGCCCGGCGGTGGTCCAGATCCGGGACGCGATCAGTGTGGACACGTTCTCCCGGAGCGTGATCGAGATTCCCAGGTTCCCGTGCAGCGCGTTGAGGAGCCAGTACCAGTACTGGGCCAGGAACGACTCGTTTAGGTGGTAGCGCTGCTCGAGCACTTGCTCGCTACCCGGCGGCAGCGAGCGGCCGCCAGACAGCGCGGCGATCGCATTCCCCGGCGCCAGATACAGCGCCGCAAAGATCACGAAGCTAGCCACCAGCAGGGTGGCCAGCAACATCACCAGCCTGCGGGCGAGAAATCGCCAGCGCATCCCTTCAGCCGGCCCGGCCTAGGCGGTTGGCCCAGGGAGAGTACATGTAGGCAGTCGATGAGACCGCGCCGGTCAAGTCCTTGCTGAGCACCAGCACGGTGTCTGGCTCGACGTCGGGGATCCACGGCAACTGCTCCGCGGTTAGTTTCTCGGCCTTAGCCACCAGGGCCGCCCGCTGGTCCGGGTTCGCCGTGCTGCGTGCCCGCTCCAGTGCCGCGGTGATCGCTGGGTCATTGAAGTTGTCGAAGTTTTGGAACCCGCCGGGCAAAACGATCTGGGACAGCAGCGACGCCGGGTCGGCGGAGTCGCCGAAGGCCACCCCAGGAACGGCATCGATTCCCGCCCGGAACTTCGGATCAACGAAGAATTCGATGAAATCCTGGGCCGGCACCGACTTGAGCGCGACCTTCAGGCCGATGGCCTGGGCCGCTGCCTGCCAGGCGCCGGTGTCGCCCGCGTACACCGGCAGCTGGCTGGTGGTGCCGATGGTGATTGTCTTCCCGGTGGCGCCGGCCTGCCTGACCAGTTTCCTGGCCTCGGCGATGTCTTGCGTCGACACCGGCGAGCTGGCGTAGGCCTTGTCGAATACGGACCTGCCGTAGCCGAATGTGCCCGCGTTGGACAGCCACCGCGGCATCCGCGCAGCGCCCTCATACACCGAGTTGATGATCCCCTGGCGGTTCAGCGCCAGCGACAGCGCGCGGCGTACGTCCAGGCTGCCCAGCACGCCCTTGCGGCTGGCCACGGCGAGGGCGTCAGTGGTCCAGCCGGGGCCCTGGTACACCCTGACGGTGTTGCTGTGCTCCAGTTGCGCCAAGGTGGAGAACTGGCTGTTGAGGTAGGCCCCTTGGATCGCGCCGGTTTCCAGGCCGGCGGTCACGGCCGCGATGCTCGAGACACCCTTGATGGTGATCTGGCCGACCAGCGGGTGGACCGAGCGATTCCAATAGTGCGGGTTGCGGACCGCCACCACACCGGCGCCCGGGGTCCATGACTTGAGCATGTACGCCCCGGTGCACATGATCGACCCCGCCGGGGTGCCGTAGTTCTTGCCCTCCTTTTCGGCGAAGCTCTTCTCGATGACAACCCCTGCCGACGACGACAACTCGTTCTCCAGCCAGTAGTCCGGCTGCTTCAGCGTGATCGTCACCTGCGCCGGGCCGGTCGCCGAGAGCGAGGCCACCCGGTCAAAGACCCACCCATACGACCCGCCAAGTTTGGGATTCATCTGCCGGTCCAGGCTGTACACCACATCCGCGGACGTGACTGGGTGGCCGTCCCAGAACCTCACCCCCGGCCGCAGCGTGAACACCAGCTTGGTGGAAGACGGATTCGAGACCGTGGCCAGGCCCGGCTGCAGCGACCCATCCGGTGCCTGACGCAGCAACGACTCGCACATGAGCGATTCGGCCGTGAATTCCGGGTAGCCGAGCGAGAAAATCGGGTCCAGTGATATCACGTCCCGGTTGGTGGCCCAGACCACCGAGGGCACCGGTTTGGTAGCCGCAGGGGTGACCGCGACCAGGCCGTTGACCGGCGACACACCCGTCGGCGACGAACTCGCCTCGCTCGGCGGTCGGCCACATGCCGCGGCTAGGAGCGCACACGCCCCAGCGACAGCGGCAGCTTTCCAGCTGTTCCAGCGCATTTGCCTGCCGTCGCCTCCCCGTTGACGGACGATCTTTCATGGCCCCGCAGGCACCTCTCAGCCGGGCCAGGTGTCATGGACCACCACCCAACTGCTCCGCTGGCGAGTTCTGCTGCCCAGAACCGGCCTCGCTCAGATACGGGTGCCCGTGACTACCTTCTCCGATCCCTCGTCTGGGCGGATCACCCGCCTGGCATGAGATACCCCAGGCTGAGCCGTCGTACAGTACGCGCCGTTCCTGGTGCCTCTGGACCGGCGGGGCCAGTGGTACCGCTATCACCACCTGTTCCGCGACATGCTGTTGGCGGACCTGGAGCGGACGTCTCCCGAACTGATCCCCGGCTTACGGGTGCGCGCGGCCGACTGGTACGCACGTAACGGGTGCCTGAGGATGCGCTGGAGTACTCCATGGCCGCAGAGGACGTCGATGCGGTCGCCAGCCTGATCGAGAAGCTCTGGCTGCCGTTCGATCAGCTTGGCCGGGTCACTACTGTCCAGCAATGGTTCCAGTCCACCGTCAGGACCCAGGTCAAAGCGATCTACCGCAAACTGGGCGTCTCCTCCCGCAACGACGCGTTACAAAAGGCGACAGCGGTCGGCCTGCTCGGCGGCTAGCCGATACGCTTGACCGCCCGGCACATACCAACATCAGGGTGATGCGCCCACCGCCTTCGCGTCCCGATGATGGAGGCAAGGTAACCAGCCCCCGCCTGGGAGGCATTTGACGCCCGGTACGTGCGGAGATTTATATGGGCCAGACGGTGAGATTCCAGGAGATCCTGCGCAGGCTGGCGATCATCGACGAAGGCGTCGTACAAAATCAGGCCGGGCTCGGGCTCGGCCAGGCCAGGGCCTGGGTCATGGACCCCAAGACCGCGGCGCTGGTGCAGATGGGGGCGCTCGTAGCGATCGGATCCCCGTCGGTCTGCCTGGAGTGGGGTGCCAGCCGTGCGCTGGCCGCGGGGGCGACCGAAGACGAGATCACCGACGTGCTACTGGCCGTCGCACCCGTGGCAGGGCTCGGCCGGGTCATCGGCGCCGTCACCGACGTGGCGACCGCGCTCGGGTATGACATCGAGACGGCGCTGGTGGACCTAGATGATCGCTGACGGCTCGCCTGCCACGCCGGCCGCCAACGGGACCACCATCCGCTTTATCCGGTGCCTGCTGGAACTTCAGGAGTCCTGAGGGCCAGGACAACGCCGGACATGAACTGCAAGGCGTGCTGCCCGGGCACCGGACATGTGCCGCCCTCGGTGAAGCACGCCCCGGCCAAGATCTCCGGTCAGTTGCTGGCTGCTGGTGAGCTGATTTCGGTTGCCGCCGGGCCGCCGATGCCCTGCCGGTCGCGGGCCCGCGCCTGGTCAATGTCGACCGAGCCTGCGAAGCCGGCGGCGATTGTGGCGTCCAGCTTTGCGATCTCGGTGTCAACTGCCGGGCGGTGCTCGGGGCGGACGGATTCCTGCAGATCCTCGAGTATCGCCCGTAGCCGCCGCACGACTTGAATGCTGCTGCAGCCGTACTCGCGAATCTCGGTGACCGCAAGCGTCAGGTAGTCCGTCCAGGTTCGCCCGGGCATGAGCAGCCGGGGAGTGCCTTCGGTGTCCCGGAACGTCAGCGGCCCATGCAGCGGTGTGGCACCGAGGAGGCGGAGCACGTTCCCCAGGTGATCAAGCGCCTGAACGGCGGTGGTGGGGTCGTTAATGGCGGCCGACAGCGCCTTGACCGCGATATCCGCCATGATCCTGATGGCGAAAGCGGGATCCTGCTCGACGGTCCGCTCGGCGCCGAGTGCGATCATCGCTTGCAGCCGGTCCGTCTTGACCGGCGCAGCACCATCGCCAAAAACCGCAATCAGGTGCTGGCCGGTGGTGACGAAATCGCCGACCGCGGCTTGCATGGCGATCAGTTGATTGTGACGGCTGGCCCAGGTGACCAGCCCGCGGACATTGATGGCCTGGATGGAGCCGGCGCGCCCGCTTGTCACCATGAGCACCGGGTCGCCTGCGGCGATCTCGGCGGAGGCGGTGTCGATCTGGGCGGCCTGGGTGACGGTGGTAATGACCCGGAGGGCCATCTGGCCGACGAGGTCTGCTACTGCTACCGGCCGGAGCCGGTGGATGAAGCGATCGAAGAAGAGCAGGAACAGGACCAGGCTCAGCACCAACAGGCCGCCCGCGACGCTCACCCCGATGTTCGGAACCTGTGTCGACCCCACCTGACGAAGCAGTGAGAACGAAAAGGTCAGCGTGCCGGCCAGCACCGCAAGCACAGCCTTCAGCAGCCGATCCCGGTACCAGATCCGCATGTAACGGGCGGAGAAGGTGCCCGTCGCCATCTGGATCGCCA
>Ga0318565_10000405_pt1 | contig 11681 bp, 7 predicted proteins | sample GRESIP066b5f21_FD_203501 | JGI IMG/M metagenome (GOLD analysis project Ga0318565, IMG submission 203501) | Tropical soil microbial communities from Luquillo Experimental Forest, Puerto Rico - GRE.SIPMG.066b5f21 | ecosystem: Environmental > Terrestrial > Soil > Tropical forest > Bulk soil...
AGGTCAGTCCGTGCATCTGATGAATGGCGAAGATCTTCTTGGGACTGAATTTACCGCCGCCTCCGGCCACCACAAGAACCCTGGAACCCCAAAAGGGAGGATGTACGATGCCCTCAAAAGATTTGTCCACGGAACCAATTACCTCAGCACAGCCCGAAACTTGCACCTCAACCCCGCGGTCGGCTGGCCCCTCGCCGCCTGCGAGTCCCGGCAGCGCCGGTGGTTCGATCTCCACCCTGGGATCAGAGACTGGCATAAGCGAGTGGAACACTCTATTAGCAAAACCCGTTCTATTCGCAATCAGTTCGGCTATCGAATCGTATATTTTGACCGACCTGATTCCGTTCTTACTCAAGCAGTCGCCTGGGGACCTCAAAGTACTGTCGCAGAAGTATGTTTTAGAGGCGCGCTTCGGCTCCGAGATACCTGCCCGTGGGCCGAGCTGCTCCTACAGGTTCACGATAGCATTGTATTCCAAATCCCTTCACATCGGGCGGGACAGGGCTCTACTCTCGATCTCATTAGAGGATCTCTCGAAACTATTGTCCCGTACCCAGATCCCCTCGTCATCCAATGGGGAATCGCCGAGTCCAACTCAAGCTGGGGAGACTGCAAATGACGGAGGTCAATAATGGCCCGCGTCTTTCCAAATTGGCTCAAGGCTTATATGGACTATACGAGAGATTCGGAGAGCCCGAACACCTTTCATTTCTGGACGGGTGTATCTACCTTGGCTGGAGCACTACGCCGGCGCGTCTGGATCGATATGAAGAAATTCCAGTGGACCCCAAATTTTTACATTATCTTGGTGGGACCTCCTGGAGTCGCCGCAAAATCGACCTCTATCTCTATGGGTATGAACTTGTTGTCTCAAATCAAGGGGGTCAAATTCGGGCCGGAATCTATGACCTGGCAGAAGTTAGCAAGGAGTTTAAGCGATGCTATTGAATACGTCGAATTCACAGACCTCAACGGATCTCGAGACCGCGTTGCAATGTCTTGCCTCACAGTGCAAATCTCTGAGCTTGGAACCTTCATGCGATATGACGACGATCAACTTATCAGCTTTCTTACTCGCATGTGGGACGGTCAGAGGGATAAATTCCGTCATGAAACCGTCGGAAGTGGAGTTGTTGAAATCGACAATCCGTGGCTTAATTTCATTGGTGCTACTACTCCCTCCTGGCTCCGGACCAACTTCCCCGAAACCACAATAACGGGCGGTCTTACCTCTCGTATCGTGTTCGTGTATGGAGACAAAAAACGTGCCCTTATCCCTTATCCAGATGCGGTCATTCCTGATGCTCAGTACAAGCAGCTCCGCGCTGACCTCATCTCAGATCTCACCGAAATCGCATCTCTATCAGGTCCATACCGGCTTAGTAGTTTTGCCCGCGATTGGGGGGAAGCCTGGTATGCGGACCATAATAACCCAGATCTGCGCCCTCAGCATCTCTCATCTGAGAGATTTGCAGGTTACCTTGCTCGAAAGCAAACCCACCTACATAAATTCGCAATTATTCTTGCAGCTTCTAAACGCTCGCAGCTTATTATTGAAGAGGACGATCTAAAAGAGGCCGATCAAATCCTGACCATGAACGAACAAGATATGGTCCGAGTGTTTGACACCATAGGCACGGTCTTGCAATCGGACCATGTCCATGAGATTGTAGGTACGGTGAAGTTTTTTGGCTTCATGACCACACGTTTGCTGTGGCAGCAATCTATGGCGCATATGTCTCTGAAGGATTTCGAGGAGGCAGTCAAAGCCGCGGTCCACGGCCGCCTGCTCGAAGTGACCACTCAGAACAACCAGTCGGGGGTCTGTATTCCGGGGTCGCAAAAGGGGACAAAATCCGCCTGATAATGTCCCTATTGCACCGGACCCGCATCAATGAGGCCCTTCGGCCAACCCCGAGGATAATAAGGCTCCATAGCCTCAAGGAGCGGGATATTGCTCTTCTGGGTCGGGATACCTTCTTCTGTCTTTTCCGCAACCCCCATGCGCTGTCGTGCAGAAGTCCTAAGAGCCTTCCCGGTAATAGCCTTTGCACGGGCCTCATCCGGAAGTTGGTCATTGTAATTGGCTACCGCCTCCGCGACCTTATCGGCGCCTTCGGAATCCTCGTTCTTGACCGCATCTCCGTATTGGCGGATTAAGGTCTGACGGCGCAGATCCCAGAAATCACTTGACTCCTTCAAGGCTTGAGTGCGCTCCCACTCCTCGGTCAGGCGGCGGGGTTGGAACCCCATCGCCCGTGCGAGGATCTCGGTCATATGCTCAGTGTCCTGCGGATTGAACCGAATGGTGGTATTACCTGCGGCGTTGGTCTCCCGGCCTTGGTCGTACCACCTCCAAGCATGACTGAGAGCCCCCATCCAGTGCGGCATCAGGGGTTCATACTTCTTGAGGCTGGTAAAGTTCTCATTGCTGCTGGCGAAGTCAAACAGAGAGAAGGGAATCGCAAACGCCGCGCCGGAGGCCCGACTAAGCTGCCGCAATTCCTCTTCCCGTGGATGGAGACTGGGGGCGAGCCCAGTGAGCTTCATAGGATCGAAGCCGAGAATATCTCCCATCCCCACGCTCTTGCTCAAATCCACCGTGGGGAACCAATTAGCTCCAACACTATGCATGACGTGAGGGATGCCAAATCCCTTCACGGCAAGCCCATGTAACAGAATATCTGGCGGAATAACATCATTCAGAACATCATGGGCGAAATGCCTGACTTCATCATCCAGATCGAAATCCTTACCGAACACCCTGCCTGCAATAGTTTTGATAATGGAGTTAACATTCTCATACCCAGCAAGACCGCCCAAGCCTCCCATTGCTCCCATAATAACCGCCCAGCGGACCGCCATTCCAGGGTTGTTCCAGAGGTTGAACAACATGTTCTGGGTGAACTGTTTGAATATGAACGGGACCCCGAGCCTGCCCCGCATAAACGCGGGCCGAGCAAACGGCTGGTACTCGAACTGGGTAGCCTCCACCGCATGTTTGGCGGCCATGAAGGCCCCCGCCTCCTGCTTACTCCAATTTTTGCCACCTTTGGCCTCGGTATCTATCAGCTTCTGGTACAAAATTGGGTCTTGCAGAATGGCCTCTCTGACCGCCTTGTGATCGGGGCCAAACTTCATAGCCATATCCCAGGCGGCCCGGAACGCCACCCTCCGATTGTATTGCTCCGAAAGATCAAACATCCAAGAGGACGCCTCCTGGAACTTGAGCCAAGCTTTCTCGCCCTTCTTACCAAAGGCACGAAGGAGGTTGCGATCCTCAGACACAGCGGCGAGCTGATGGCCTTGTGTTTCGGAAATGACACCCTCGTTGACCGACTCTCCGGCGGCGCGTAGCCACGCGCCCTCGGGTCCAGGAGGCGCTCCTTTGGCCTGATCCTGCATTGTGCCTTTCTTGTAGAAGTTATTCAAATCCGTGCTGGCTTTGGCCAGAGCCCGCATGGTGTGGAAATCACCGTACTTACTTGCCATCCACGGGTAGGTGCTGAGCGCGGTCTGGGTCAAATTGTTCATCGCCGCCACGGGGCTCATTCCCAGATACTGGTGGAACATCAGTCCCCGGAGCGCGGCCCAATCGGGCTTCGGATCGACCCACGCGTCGAAATGTCCCTGCATATATTTCACAATCTTGTCCAGCTTGTTCGAGCCGGTACGATCGCCAGCTCTCGCTAGACGTTCCGATGCAGATCCAAGTGATCTGATCTGGTCCCGCATTGCATCGACCCATTTGATCCTCGTTACATGGTTGGCACCGTGGAAGAAGAAGTGCGCATACGCTCGCATGAAATCCGTACTATACCCTGGGACCAGGTCCAGGTTCCGGAACTGATGTTTGAAGGTCTGAGCCGGAGCATAGTCAAACCGAAGTTGATCCAGCGCGCCCCTTTGAGTGGCTGACAAGCTCAGCTTGTCCCCAATCAGGTCAATCATTCCCGGAGGCATCCCAAGGAACGGAGTGACATCTTTAGGTACCATTCCAGCAAGCACTCGATCCCCTGGGAGCCGATCCTTGCTAGCTTCCAAAAGATCCTTAATCTGTCCCTGCCTCTTGAGGCTGTTGGTTTGCTCGTAATGCGTAATGTTATTCGCCTGGTCGTAGACAGTGATGCTATACTTACCGAAGTGGGTGATTGGCATGAACGGGCGCCGTAACAGCTCATCGAACCGAGAATTGATGTTAGATAAATTGTTCTGCCTCCTATTCGGGTCTTTGATGCGCAGAGCATCGTTAATCAGCAGGTTGCGATACTTCTCCAGGAACCCATCAAAGTCCGAGACGACCCCCTGAAATAGCTTGACCCCCTGATTGCTCAATTTATGCTGATTGACCAGGTCCCGGAACTCCTGTGCATTGGGCCGATGGTCCATGTGAGCATAATCTTGGATAAAATTGGTAAGTGCAAACAGCTCCTTCTGGTTAAGTTTGGACCATTGCTCTAGTCTGCGGTGGGCCTCGCCCATAATGATATTTTTCTCCACATTCGCGTTGCGGTGCATAGAGGTATAAAGGCCGAGCTGGCGCAAATGCTGATTTAGTTGCTGGATCTGTGGGAGGGACATAAAGGTCTTGTAGAACCAGTTCATTCGGTCCCCGTGAGCAGCCATTGCATCGCCGTTCCCCCGGACCTCTGGAGGCAGGTTATCAATGATATTGCGGCCCCCAGCCGAGGACCCCTGCATTGGGACCGCTCGAGTTTCCGGAGCACCCTCTTTATCGAAGGACTCCTGTGCCTTCTTGGTGGTGTCCATATCAAATTGCTGTTTATGGGGCTCCGCCCAGTCCGTGGGAGCGCCAAACTTACTATTAAGCCAATCTGCGACCGCGGCGTCCGGGTTCTCCCGGCCCCCTTGGTCCATTTGCCGGAATTTGGTGACCATCTTCCGAATAGTATTGCTGACCTTTTTGAAAAACTTATCCACGATACCAAGAGGTTTGGCGTCCGTCTGCATCCACTTGGCGACTTGCTCAGCAAAGTATTCATCAAACCCCAGGAAGTAATCCTTGCTGCGGGGGACCAGATCGCTCAGCTTATAATGGTCGTGCATCCCGCGGGCGCCGGTCATTAGGGAGATGGCATTATCCCGCTCCCTGCGGACCATCCCGACCTGCCGCTGCGGGTCATTCTGCCGGGCGAGCCACTTATTATAAGAGTCCCAAATCGGAGCCTGCACCTTCCTTGGCTCTTGCTCGAACAAATTCTCCTTAATAACATGGCCAAACTCATGGCTCATGCTGGCATAGAGGTCATGCTCGGTCATGATCCTGCTAAGATTAACATGAACCTTATAATTACCAGTTGCGGGATCAACACCTTTGGCCAAGAAGCCCCGATATTTCGCGTTCGGGTCCATCTCTTGAACAAAGTCAAAGCCCCGAGTTAGTTTGAACTCATTCGCCATAGCATGGAAGGCCTTATCCAGCTTCTTCATAGGCTGAACAAGATGCTGCGGGGTGATGTTTTTCTCAACAAAATCGCTGAGGGTCTTAGTCCCCCGTGCAGGGTGAGATTTCACCTGGGGATCGGCGTCATAAAATGCTTGACCATGTCTGAATAGGTTTTCTGCCATCGCTGGAGATATTGTAACATACCGAAGGGGGCCTTTGACCTTATTCATGTCGAGACCCATCTCCCGGTGGAGATCTTTTAGCTGATCCAGGAAATCCCCCGGCCGCATAGCACCGTAGGGGTCATCCGGTCTCTCGTTGAAGTTGGTCTCTCCTGTCCTTTCCCCGAATTGCTTCGCAATCTTCTCAAAAGCGCTCGGAATTTTTTTATCATAATTTGCCCGCGCGCCCTCGAGCTGGGCTCGGTTTTCGAGCCTCATCCCAACCTGATCTCCATTATACCAAGCGACCCGAGTGACCCCTCGATTGGCAGCTAATTGCATGATCCTCTTGGCGAGCAGCTCGTGCCAGTTGGACTTAAACGGCAGATCGGCAATTTTGCCTCCTTCGGAAACATAGCCTTGCTTCGCAGCTTTCTGGTGGGCATCGCTCTGCATTTCTGCGACGATTGCAGTCCACTGGCCGTCCCGATCTTTCTTGAAATACATCCTTGTATGCGCGAAGGTATTCGGGTCGCTGTAATGGGAGCCGGTAAAGGTGTTCGGGTCTGCTTGCATCAGCAGGTCATTAGCCTGCTGACGGTATCTATCTTGCTCCTCCGAAGACAATCTATCCCAGTTCCTCTCCATTCCCTTGGCCGGTCCACCCCAGCCCTCTGGGCTCGCAAGGATCTCTTTAGCTTTCTGGTCAATTTGCTCAGGAGCATATTTGGGCGGAGGGGTGCGGAAGGTGACCTCGATCGGGTTGTCTTTGAGGCCAGGTAGAGCTTGCGCCGCGTATTGAGGCCCCTCCTTAGCCGCTTTCTCGGCATCAATCCGAGCTTGTCTAAAAACCTGCTCCATATGGCGCTGCGCACGAGGAGCCCATTGGCGCTGATTCCCCGTGCCATACGTCTCTTTGTAGTGGTCGTAAAGCTCGTTCGCTTTCGCCATCGGGTCAATGCCTTGGTCCTGAAGGACCCGCTCCCAGACCTGAACCCGATTGGACTCAATCCATGCCATAAGGTCTTCTTTGTTCGCCTTCCCGCTGACATCGCCAAGATATTGCGGAATGAATGCATCATTAAGCTCGGCATCCTTGACTCCGCGTTTCTTCAGGTAGGGCATAACATCTTTGACAGGCATACTGTCGGGCATATCATCCACGACCCGACCGAGCTGGCTAAAGAACGCATCGGGCTCGGTCCCCTGAAACATGGGAGCCCCATCCTTGCGGGTCTTCGGAGTAAGATCGACCTCATAACTGTGGCCATCGGCGGGAACGTCCGGGTCCCCCGGCTCTTGACCCTGTGCCACTCCCACAGGCGCCGCGGGTTCAGTACCCTCCCTAAATCGCCGCTGGAAGCCCGGCTGCGCCGCCTGCGCCGCCTGTGCTTCCCCAATAACATCCTCGGTTGCGGTAGCTTTTTCAGGTTCTTCCCTTGACTCCCGTGCTTTACTGATTCTTTCCCCGGTCTTAAACACCTCATGGATACCCAGACCAGCGAGCCCGCCGACCGCCATGTCGGTCAAAAGCTGGTCTCCACCCGGAAGCTGTCCAGTGGTAGCCAGACTGGTAGCCACATCTTGGCTGGCCATTAGACCTGGTTGCACCAGACCTAATTGGACCATCGCCTCGGTTACTGGCCTCTGGAGACCAGCCACAATATTTTCGTTAATATAAGGGGCAAGTTTGCCCGCGAGCGCGCCGGTAATATTGAATTTACCAACTATCCCCATACCAACAGCAAACGCGGCAGATAGCCCAGATGTGGTAATAGCTTGCCGAATAGCCGCGTTCTCATCCAGTCCGCTTTGCCGCGCGGCCCGGTATGCCGAAGGCAGATTACCAATAGCGGCTTCCGCTCCAAACGCCGCAATGCCGCCAATCGGCCCCGCGGGGGTCAACGAGGCCGCACCCGCCGCCGCCAGACCAGGGGTAACACCTCCGAGGTTACCCGCGAGCTGCGCCACCCACCAGTGGGGGTTGGTCCATCCTTCTCCAATCCCCTGTCCCAATAATTTATCTGTATAATCCTTATGCGCGGGCGTCGCCAGACCTTTTTGATATTGCTCCTCAAAACTGTGTCCTCCAACCCCAGACGGTAATAAAATCTGCATCCCCATAGCGTCGTCCGCGGCGCGCTCCGCGGCCTTGCGACCGAAGGCACTTTTGGCCACATCGATCCAGCCTGGAGGCCCAGCATTATCGTCCGGGATTTCGGGGCTCGCTGGCGGCTTTACTGGGTCCTTCCAATCCGGGACCTGGTTCATGTTCGGAAGGTTGCGGTCCTCATCCTCCTGTGTCCACGGCTTCGCCTGCGCCATAGACGGGAATTGGGTCTCAGCAGGCTCGCTCCAGTTAGGAACGTCCTTCATGCTAGGAAAACCAGCAAGATCCTCGTCGCTGAGGCCGAGGCTGCTACTGGCCTGGATAGGGCCGCTCTGTCTTGGGGTCATAATATACCTTGCGTCCATTCACATTCTTAGCTACGGCACCCGCAGGAGGATTAAACGCTGGAGCCCCCGCCCCCGCGGCACCTGCTGATGCACCTCTTACCAGCGCATAATGTCTCTGTTGTGCGTAGCGGAGGGCTTCTTCATTCCCTGCCCTCTGGAGATCGGATTTGGAGGTAATGCCTGGAAATCTCTGTTTGACATCCTTCAGAATCCCGGCGCCCGCGACCGGATCATCGAGCCATGCTTGCCATAGCTTGTTATATGACTCCCGGTCCTGTTTACCCTCTTGCGCAGCAAGATGTTCATAATAAGTGTCAGCACCGGATTTCTTCCCGGCCGCAATCATGTGCGCCCGCGCGGTGGTCTCGTAGGCTCCAACCTCCCTTTCCTTCAGAGCCTGTTGTTCCTCAAATTTCTGCTCTTCCTGCTGCTTCTCCACATTGCGCCCTGTGGCTTCCGCGGCCGCGCCCAAGGACTCCCCGAAACCTTTACCAGACAACATGTTGACCGCAAACTGCATCAGACCTGCCCGGTTTTCTGGATGCCCAATAAACCCGTTCCAAGCATCCATGACGTGTCCGCCAGCCTGCCCTACGGCCGAGCCCGGAGCCGCAGACGCCGCACGCTCCTCAGCAGATTGCCCTGTGGCTTTAAATGCCGCTGGGTCATAACCCGGAGGTACGCTTTTCAGGGGCTGCGGGGCCGCCGCGGCAGCTTGCCGCTCTTCCGCTGACTTCCCCCCACTAGCCGCGAAAGCATCCGGGTCAAATGCTGTACCGGCGCCTTGCGAAGATGGCGTAATCTGAATATTGTTGCCCGGAGGCACCAGCTTCTTGAGCCTATCCCTCGTTGCTTGGTCATTGTCGTCGTCTGCCATTATGCTCTCCCTAACATCTTGAGAACTGGCATAATACTAGCAGGTACCTGGCCGGTCTGGACCCCGCCAAGCATGGCTGCGAGCTGGTGAAGTGCCGGAGCCCCCGCGGGCAGCGGTCTGGGAGCCGACGGCGCCCCAATGTTGGGTGGTCGAAGCGGTTCGGGGGCCTTGACTCCCTGCATGGCTTTTCCGAGGTCACCGATGGCGTCCCCAATCTCCTGCATCTTGTTCTTCGGCTCTTTATTGAGACCTTCACCCTTGGGCTGGGGTGCGGGAGCTGGAGCTGGAGCTGCGGCAGGCGGAGGCACAGGTGCAGGAGGCGGTACTGGTGCCGGGGGCGGAACAGCTTCCGGGGGCGCCCCCGCGGCGCCAGCCGGAGGCACAGTATTGGGTTGCCCTGCCCTTACCTGCCCGACCTTCCCCGCGAGCCTATCTCTGGCTTCTTGCGGAGTTGGACCAGGAACGTTTGGCTTCTCATTCTCCTGCCCCATATGCGGGGTCCATATGTCCTCAGTGTCCGGGGACTCGGTACCTGCGAACATCTTGATCTTTTTCCCTCCCGTCGGCTGTGCTGCGGGAGTATTTGCTGGATCGGTCAGATTGAGCAATCTGCCGGTCTTAGGATCAACCCGGTAAGGACCAGCCAGCGGATCGGCGGGTCCCCCGGCGACCGAGGGTCGAGTAGACCTGCTCGGAGTCCCCACCGACTCGTTATGGTCATGAATTGCCTGCATGGTGGCGTCGTCCGGAGGTGGATGCCCCCGCGCCGCCCACTCCTGAGCTTGCGCCTGCGGGTCATGCAGGAATTTGGCCATATCGTCCTTGTTCAGATTGGAAGCCCAATCCACCAACGGGTCGTTGGACCCGAGGTTGCCAATAGGATACGTGCTCCCAACCGGAGTATCACCTCGAGGATCAAGGTAGCCATCGTCGTCTGCCATGTTGTCCTCCTATGGGCTAGCTTCCATATCCCGTTGGCGAACCCCCGCCCATCATGGAGTTCGCCACCGGCTTCAGCAAGCTGTTCAGGAGGCCACCGCCAGCGCCGCCTCCACCTCCGAAGAGGCTTCCGGCGCCAGCCATGAGGCCCGCGGCGATCTGCCACGGTGCAGCCTGCTGGGTTGTCTGACCTGTGCTGGACACGGAGCCTCCAGGTAGCGCCGCGGCGCCCTGGGTGAGTTCCTGCGCCTGCAACAAGGGCAGCATGTATTGGAGCATCGCAGCTTGATTATTCGCATTCAGCACATTTTGCTGCTGTTGTTGCTGAACGTCGCCAACCGCACTCTCGGTGGCCCCCGGAATCCCAAGCGATCCTGCGGTGGTCGGAGCTTGAGCAATCGCCTGATTTGTGGCGGTGAGGCCTTGTCCCAAAGCAGTATTCATGATCGAAGCTCCGGCCTGACCAGCGGCCCGCTGTGCGCCTTGCGTAGCAAGGCCCTCGGCTATACCTTCTCGGGATCCCCCGTAGTTAACACCAGATCCTGAGGCAGCGTTTCCTTGGTCCGTCGGGATCGTGTTTTGAGCAAGGTTCTGGAAGATCGGGTCGGTGGCAGCTTTAACCGCGTTCTGGACGTACGGATTGGTCCCTGGATCAAGGAACGCACCAGAGCTAAGATATTGGTTTGTACCTGCGGCTGTTCCGACCGTATTACCCATCTGACCCGTGCTTCCGAGTACATCGGCTTGCCCCTGTTGTTGGGCTGGGGTGAAGCCAGCGACCGCGTTGGCTCCTGTTGGCGGAGTAAAAGTGCTCCCAGCGAACTGCTGATACCCCGGCATGGCCAGATTGACCAAGCTCTGCTGTTGTGGCGTAAGGTTCTGGGTAGTCTGAGATTGGCTTTGTCCCGAGCTGGAGCCCATATTAGTTCTCCACTTCTTGCTTCACAGGCTTATACAACCACACGGCGCCCACTTCGGTGCCCTTATTCCTTGCCAGTTTCCTAACAAGGCCGGGCCGAACCCGTGCGATGAGGGTGTTGCATTTGGCTTCGCGGGCCAGCCTTTGGAATACCGTGTCCATCTCGTCGATGAAATCCAGCATTCCGGGGCCGCCAGCCGCGAGGATCTCAAACGCCTTCTGTGCGGGAAAAACCAGAATTTGGGTACAAGCTATACCTTGGATCATACCATCGGTAAAGCCCCAGATTTGTAGTGCGCCCTCCCGTGCGCGGCTGTAGGTCCACTCGGTAGTGAAAAAGTCATAATATCCAGGGACCTCACCAAGGACCCTAACTATGTCTGGCCAATAATGGTCGATCTGGTCCATTGACATCAGAAAGACCTGCCTTGCGGCTTTTTTGTTTTCCTCGTAAATGGTCTGAGGTTCCATCATTGATTGCAGAACTCCAACACAAGTGCGATTCCTTGCCGACCGGCGCCGCCAGAGGCGGTATTAACTGTGGTCACCCATCCCCCTCCGCTGCCGCCAGAACCGTATCCTGTTCCAGCATTGCCATTACCGGCATTCCAGACCGGTAGACCTCCTGCTCCAAACAAGGAATTGGCTCCGTGACCCAGAGTAAGGGCATATGGCGACCCGCTGTAGGTCGAGGTATAATATCCCGAACCCCCAACATTTCCGGGGACCGCGATTATGTTCCCGGTCCCCGCCGCTGCGGGCGCGCTAGGAGCGCTAAACGCTGCGCTACTGATTCCGGGTCCTCCCGAACCCCCGTTTGCGGTGCAGAGGGCGCCAATGCTACTATTTCCGCCGTTCCCACCTGGATTGGCGCCAGCGGCTCCCGGCGTCCCTCCTGCACCGACGGTAACAGTCTGCGAG
>Ga0318565_10000407_pt1 | contig 11615 bp, 10 predicted proteins | sample GRESIP066b5f21_FD_203501 | JGI IMG/M metagenome (GOLD analysis project Ga0318565, IMG submission 203501) | Tropical soil microbial communities from Luquillo Experimental Forest, Puerto Rico - GRE.SIPMG.066b5f21 | ecosystem: Environmental > Terrestrial > Soil > Tropical forest > Bulk soil...
CGGCGTCATGGCCGGCGACGTCGCGGCCATGTTCGGAGGTGGCTCGGTCGCGCCGCTGGTGCAGGCGGGCAAGCTCAAGGGGTTAGCGGTCAGCGGGCAGCGGCGCTCGCGGCTGCTCCCCGACTTACCGGCCATTGCCGACGTCTATCCCGGTTACGAAGTCACGATCTGGCAGGGTTTATTCGCGCCGGTCGGCACGCCGCTAGCGATCGTCGCGCGGCTGCGCGAAGAGATGAATGCGATCCTCGCGCAGTCGGATATCGCGGACAAGCTCGCCGCCGCCGGATCCGGCGATCCCTACGTCACCACGCTTGCGGATTTCGTCGCGCGCATCCGCAGCGATCACGCCCGTTACGGCAAGCTGATCAAGGACATCGGTCTCGCGGTGGATTGAGCGATTCCGCACCGCTCGTCCAAAGGTGACGACCGCAATCAGGTACGATCCGTCCCGTCTGCCAGAGGAGGGCGTTCATGCACAAGCGTTCATGCATACTGGCTGTGTGTCTGACGGTCTGCTTTTTCGCCGCCGAACCCGCGCGCTCGCAAACGGCCTCACCTGATGCGATAGCGGCGGCCCGGGAACTGCTGGTTACGTTAGGAGGGGCCGATCAGATCAAGGCCACTATGGTGATCGTTATGAAAAGTCTGAAGCCCGCGATCGGTCAGAATCGGCTAGAGGTGGAGCGCGACTTCGATGCCATGCTGCCGCTCATCCTGGAAAGCTTCAACACGCGCATGAACGAAGTCATCGATCAGATTGCAGCGGTTTACGCCCGCACTTTCACGGCCGATGAACTGCGCGAGGCTGTCGCGTTCTACCGTGGGCCGACTGGTCAAAAGATCGTGCAGAAGCTTCCGGCTCTCCTGCAGGAGAGCATGGCGGTTGGTCAACGATTCGGGCAATCGATCGGCAACGAGCTCCGCGACCGGATGATCGACGAGTTGCGCAAACGCGGCCACAATATTTGAGTTTTGCGCCGGCAGTTGCCGCCGCGGATCGTTCTGATTGCCGTTGCGTGCTAATTCTTCACGCCGCCGAGGGCGCACACGATCTTCCACTCCTGCGCGGTCACCGGCTGCACCGATAGGCGCGGATATTTCGCAAGCGCCATCTCCTTGAGGCGCGGCTCGCTCTTGATCGCCGCCAGCGTGACCGGTTTCGGGAACGGCTTCACCGCCTTGACGTCGACCGCGAGAAACACGCCCTTCTCGTCGGTGGGATCGTGGTAGCTCTCGCGAATCACCTCGGCGATGCCGACGACCTGCTTCTCCTCGCCGGTGTGATAGAACAACGCGTGCTCGCCCTTCTTCATCTCCTTCAGGTATCGGCGGGCGGTGAAGTTGCGCACGCCGGTCCACGGCTCGCCCTTGGCGCCGCGTTTGACCTGATCGTTCCAGGAAAATACGTCGGGCTCGGTTTTCAAAAGCCAATGGGCCATTCATTCCTCCCTCTGGAACGTAGGGTGGGCAAAGCGAAGCGTGCCCACGCGTAGGGTCGCGACGCAATAAATGATACTATCATTCCGTCATGGCGCGATATCGTCGTTCAAAGGTTGAGGGCGGCGTCTTTTTCTTTACCGTAGCTCTCGCTGACAGATCGAGTGATCTGCTGGTGCGGCACATCGACAGGCTGCGCGGGGTCTACACGTCTGTTCGAGAACGTTATCCGTTCGAGACGATTGCAATCTGCGTGTTGCCCGACCACCTCCACGCCATCTGGTCGCTGCCACAAGGCGATACGAATTTTCCTCTGCGCTGGAACCTGATCAAGAGTGGATTTTCTCGCGGACTCCCTGCCGATGCGCAACGCAGCTCCAGCAAGATAGCAAGGCGCGAGAAAGGGATTTGGCAGCGCCGCTATTGGGAACACACCATTCGCGACGATGCCGACTTGGCTCGCCATGTCGACTATATTCACTTCAATCCGGTCAAGCATGGACACGTGTCCCGGACCTGCAACTGGCCCCATAGTAGTTTTCGCCGCTATGTCGCGCGTGGGCTCGTGCCGCTGGACTGGGGCGGCGACGCCCGGGACATGACCGGAGCTTTCGGGGAATGATCGGTAGGCCGCGTGGGCACGCTTCGCTTTGCCCACCCTACGACGGCGATTATCCCTCCGCGCGGAACGGCCGTGTCATCAAAGTTTCGGTCGCCTCGTCCACGCTCGCGCGGCCGGCGAGAATGTCGACGACGGCGTTCGCGATCGGCATGTCGACGCCCTTCGCATTCGCCATCTCGACCAGCACCGGGGCCGTGAAGATGCCTTCGGCGAGCGCGCCGCTGGCATGCGCCGCATCGCCCCGGCCGAGCGCCATGCCGTAGGAGTAATTGCGCGACTGCGCGTTCGAGCAGGTGAGGATCACGTCGCCGAGCCCGGACAAGCCGGTCAGCGTCTCTGGGCGCGCGCCGAACGCGCGTCCGAAGCGAAACAGCTCGGCGAAACCGCGCGTCACCAGCGCGGCGTCGGCGCTGGCGCCGAGCCCGCGGCCCGCGACGATGCCGGCGGCGATGGCGAGCACGTTCTTGGCGGCGCCGCCGATCTCGACGCCGCGCACGTCGGTGGAATGATAGGGCCGCAGCGCGGGCGAGCCGAGCGCGCGCGCCAGCGCCGCGGCAACGGTCTCGTCGCTGGCGGCGAGCGTGACCGCGGCAGGCAGGCCGCGCGCCACATCGGCGGCAAAGCTTGGGCCGGACAGGATCGCAGGCAGCGCCGCGCGCACGCTTTCGGCAATCACCTCGGTCATGAACCGGTGGGTGCCGCGCTCGATGCCCTTGGCGCAGGCGATGACCGGCGTGCCCTCGCGCAGCGCCGGGGCGATCGCGCCCGCGGCCGCACGCAGGTGCTGTGAAGGAACCGCCAGCAGGATGACGTCGTAGAGCCCGACCTCCGCGCCCAGCGGCGCGATGCCGACGCGCTCGTCGAGCCGCACGCCGGGCAGGCGCGGGCTCTCGCGCGTCTTCACCAGCATATCGGCGCCGGCGCGATCGCGCGTGGCGAGCAGCACCGCGCGCCCCGTGCGTGCGATCGCGTTCGCGAGCGCGGTGCCCCACGCGCCTGCGCCCACGACGGCGATGTGATCGAAGGCCATGGCTTTTCCGGTGAGCAGTTTAGAAGACGACGGCTTGAGCGCTAGTCATCAGCCATCCCCGATTGCGTCACGCTGTCGGCATCGATCGCGGGCGCTTCGCCGCTCGGCGGCGGCACCGGTCCCGTCACGTCGTGGAGCGACCAGCGGGCGTGCGGCGCCGCGGCGAGCGTGTCGGTGAGCCCGAGCGCGAGGCGTTCCGCGCCGGCCCAGGCGATCATGGCGCCGTTGTCGGTGCACAGCGCCGCGGGCGGCGCCACCAGCACGGTGCCGGTCTCGAACGCGACCTGGTGCAGAACCTTGCGGATCGCCTGATTGGCGGCGACGCCACCGGCGGCGACCAGCGCGTTCGGCTTGCCGTAGCGCTCGCGGAACATCTTCAACCCGGCGCGCAGGCGGTCGGCAACCACGTCGACCACGCTCTGCTGGAACGACGCGCACAGGTCGCGCACGTCGTCCTCGCTCAGCGGCGCGACCTTTTCCGCCTCGAGCCGCAGCGCTGTCTTCAGACCGGAAAGGGAAAAGTCGGCGTGCTGGCGCCCGAGCATGGGCCGCGGCAAGGGAAAGCGCGCGGCGTTGCCGGCGAGCGCTTCTCGCTCCACCTGCGGGCCGCCGGGATAGGCAAGCCCGAGGAGCTTGGCGATCTTGTCGAAGGCTTCGCCGATGGCGTCATCGACGGTGGTGCCGAGCCGCACGTAGTTGCCGACGCCGAGCACCGCGACGATCTGGGTATGTCCGCCGGAGGCGAGGAAGAGACAATAAGGAAACGGCGTGGCGTCGGTGAGTCGGGCGGTGAGCGCGTGCGCCTCGAGATGATTGACCGCGATCAGCGGCTTCTCGCTCACGAGCGCGATGGCCTTGGCGGTGGTCAGGCCGACGATCACCCCGCCGATCAGCCCGGGCCCGGCGGCGGCGGCGACGGCGTCGAGGTCGGCGAAGCTCTTCCCCGCGTCCGCCATCGCCTTGGCGACGATCAGGTCGAGCGCCTCGACATGGGCGCGCGCCGCGATCTCCGGCACCACCCCGCCGAAGGCGGCGTGCTCGTCGATCTGGGAGAGCACGATGTTGGAGAGAATGCGGCCGGGCCCCTCCGCGGGCCGCTCCACCACCGCCGCCGCGGTCTCGTCGCAGGTCGTTTCGATACCGAGCACAACCATCGCGGATCCGATCCCCGTGCCAAGCCCGGATTTCGCTGCTGCTCCATCCGGGCTACGCTGCTTCGGCCGGCTGCGACCGGCGTAGCATTGCGAGGTCATGGGGTGCAATCCTCGCCGCCGTCCTCGACTCAATCCACGCCGCTCGTCATCGGCACGCGCGGCAGCCCGCTCGCGCTCGCCCAATCCAAGCACGTGCGCGATTGCCTCGCCGCCGTGCACGCGCTGGCCGCGGACGGGATCGAGCTCGAAGTCATCCGCACCAGCGGCGACATGATCCGCGACCGGCCGTTGGCGGAGGCCGGCGGCAAGGGCCTGTTCACCAAGGAAATCGAGGAGGCGCTCATCGCCGGCGCCATCGACCTCGCCGTGCATTCGGCGAAAGACATGCCGACCATGCTGCCGCCGGGACTCGTGATCGCCGCGGTGCTCCCGCGCGAGGACGCGCGCGACGTCTTCATCAGCCGCAAGGCCAAGACGCTCGCCCAGTTGCCGCGAGGCGCGACCGTCGGCACCGCCTCGCTGCGCCGCCAAGCGCTGGTCAAGCGGCTGCGCGACGATCTCGCCGTCGTTCCCCTGCGCGGCAACGTGGAGACGCGCCTGCGCAAGCTTGCCGCCGGCGAGGTCGACGCCATCGTGCTCGCGCTCGCCGGCTTGAAGCGGCTCGGGCTCGCCGGCGCCGCGACGACGGTGATTCCCGTCGACGACTTCCTGCCGGCGGTCGGGCAGGGGATCATCGCCATCGAGGCGCGCGGCGACGACGAGCGCGCGCTCGCGCTGCTTGCCGCCGTCAACCACGCCGATACCGCGGCCGCGCTCACGGCCGAGCGCGCCTTCCTCGCGGTGCTCGAGGGCTCCTGCCGCACGCCGATCGCGGGCCATGCCACCGTCGCCGCCGGGCGGTTGCGCTTTCACGGCTTGATCGCCAAGCCCGACGGCAGCGACGTGTTGGAGACGCAGCGGCAAGGCGCCGTCGGCGACGCCGTTCGTCTCGGCGCCGAGGCCGGCCGCGAGCTCAAGCAACGCGCCGGCGCCGATTTCTTCGCGCCGGTGTGACGTGATGGTGTCGGATTCAGGTCTCCGCTTATTCCCGCGTAAGCGGGAATCCAGAAGAAAAACCTGGGTCCCCGCAACGGGGTCCCCGCGACGCTCGCGTCGCGGGGTGCCCCTCGCGGGGACGAGCGGACCCTGTGCTTTGCCCACGTCAGCAATTGCCAGCGATCGCGTGACGGCATGCGTTTGCTGGTGACACGGCCGCAGCACGACGGCGAGCGCACCGCCGCGCGCCTGCGCGCGCGCGGCCACGAGGTCACGCTCGCGCCGCTGCTACGCATCGATGCCGTCGATGTCGAACTCCCGCGCGAGCCTTTGAGCGCGGTGGTGATGACGAGCGGGAACGCCGCGCGCGCCATCGCCCGCCATCCCCGGCGCGACGCGCTCACCGCGCTTCCCGCCTTCACGGTCGGCCGCCACACCGCCGAGGCCGCGCGCGCCGCGGGCTTCCGCGCGGTCGAGTGCGCCGACGGCGACACGGACGATCTCGCCGCGCTGCTGCGCGCGCGCTTCACCGAACAGTCCGCGCCGCTCCTCTATCTCGCGGGCGAGGACCGCGCCGGCGATCTCGCCGCGAGCGGCGTGCCGCTGCTGACGGCGGTCGCCTATCGCGCGGTCAAGGTCGAGCGCTTTGCGCCGGACGTTGCGGTGGCGCTGGCGCAGGGTGCGCTCGACGGCGTCTTGCATTTTTCCCGCCGCAGCGCGCAGGCCTATCTCGATTGCGCCGCGCGCGCCGGCACGCACGAGCGCGCGCTCGCGCTCGTGCACTTTTGTCTCTCCCGCCAGGTGTCGCAGCCGCTCGCCGCCGCCGGCGCCGCCGCCATCCGCCTCGCGCCGCGCCCCGACGAGGCGGCCATGATTGAGCTCGTCGGGCCGGCGTGAGGCCCTTACGAACATCCCTCGAATCGTGCGAAGAAGACCGACCTGCCGGTGACGGGAGGGACTGCAGCGCCTAAGATGCCGCAATAGCGGCCCAAAGGCCGGGCAAGGAAGCCGCGCCGCCCGGTACGGAGAAAGCAACGCCCGCATGGACGCTTCCCCCGCGACGCCTTCGAGCGAAGAGCCTTCCAACCCGCCGCCCTCCGATGCGGCGAGCAACCCGCTGCCCCCCGACGTGCCGGGCAGCCCGCCGCCCGAGGCGCCGCGGCGCCGCGGGCTGCCGTCCGCCGTGACCTGGCTCGCCGTGGCCGTCGCCGGCGTCGGCCTCGTGCTCGGCGTGCTCGGGCTCGTGAGCCTATTCATGAGCCGCGACAACGGCGTGAGCGCGCTCGATGCGCGCCTCGCCGGCGTCGAATTGGGGTTGCGCGATCTCGCCTCCCGCGCGCCGCCGCCTAGCGCCGATCCGAAGGCGCTCGACGCGGTGGCGGGCCGCGTCGCCAAGCTCGAAGCCGCCGGCGCCGCGCCGCCGGTTGGTGCGGGCGATCCCGTGCTCGCCGCCCGCGTCGCCGCGCTCGAAACCGAGCTGAAGGCGCTGGCCGAGACCGTGGGCGTTCTCGGCCGCCGCAGCGAGGAGGCCCTTGCCGTCGCCCGCGAGGCGCGCGTGCGCACCGACGCCGGCGCCGCGGAGCTCGCCGAGCTGGCGCAGAAACCTCCGGCCGCGGTCGAGCGCGGCGAGGTCGAAGCGCTGGCCAACCGCGTGACCGCGGTCGAGCGCAGCGAGCAGGCCGCCGCGCGCGACGATCGCACCGTGCGGCTCGCGCTCGCGGCGAGCGCGCTCAACGCCGCGGTCGAGCGCGGCGATGCCTTTGCCGCCGAGCTTGCGGCAGCGAAGGCGCTCGGCGCCGATCCCAAGCTTCTCGCCGCGCTCGAGCCGTTCGCGCGCGCGGGCGTGCCGGCGGCCGCGGTGCTCGCGCGGCAATTCTCCGCGCTCGCGCCGGCGCTGCAGGCTGCGGGCGCGCCGCCGCCCGAAGGCGTGCTGGGCCGCCTGCAGATGAACGCCGAGAAGCTCGTGCGCATACGCCGCGTCGACGAAGCGCCCGGCAGCGATGCCGCCGCGATCGTCGCGCGCAGCGAGGCGAAGGCCGCGCGCGGCGATCTTGCCGGCGCGGTGTCCGAGCTGGCGCAGCTTCCGCCCAATGCGCGCGCGCCGGCCGAGGCCTGGATCAAGAGCGCGCAGGCGCGCATCGCTGCGATCGACGCGAGCCGCCGCCTCGCGTCCGACGCGCTCGCGGGGCTCGGCAAGTGATGAACGCACGAGTTCGCGGCGCAGCCGTCACCCGCGGGCTTGACCCGCGGGTCCATCCTCTTCACAAAAATGCAATTCGCATTTTTCGCAAGAGGATGGATTGCCGGGTCAAGCCCGGCAATGACGGGGAAAGGCCGCGGTTTAGATCCCTTTGTATAAATCCCGGCCCGCAATGATCCGCGTCCTCGTTTATCTCGTCATCGTCGCGTTGCTCGCGTTCGGCGCCGTGTGGTTCGCCGAGCGGCCGGGCGACGTCGCCATCACCTGGCAGGGCCGGCGCATCGACACCTCGGTCATGGTGCTGCTCGCCGCAGTCGCGGCGGTCGCGGCGGCGAGCGTCATGCTGTGGTCGATCCTGCGCGCGATCCTGCGCACGCCCGATGCCGTCGCGCGCTACCTGCGCATCCGCCGCGGCGTGCGCGGCTATCTCGCGGTGTCGCGGGGGCTGATCGCGGTCGGCTCGGGCGACGCGCGCGCCGCCAAGAAATTCACCGCCGAGGCCGTGCGCATCGCGCCGCGCGAGCCGCTCACGCTGCTGCTCAGCGCCCAGAGCGCGCAGCTCTCCGGCGACCGCGACGCGGCGGTCGCGACCTTCCAGGAAATGGCGGACCGCGACGACACGCGCGTGCTGGGGCTGCATGGTTTGTTCGTGGAGGCGCAGCGCCGCCACGACCACGCCGCCGCGCTCGGCTACGCCGAGGAGGCTGCCAAGCACGCCTCGGTGCCGGTGTGGGCCGGGCAGGCGGCGCTCGAGTTCCGCTGCGCCGCCGGCGACTGGAGCGGCGCGCTCGACCGGCTCGAGCGCAACATGAAGAGCGGCCTTATCGACAAGCGCATCTACCGCCGCCAGCGCGCCGTGCTGATTACCGCGCAGGCGCAGTCCGCGGTCGAGAGCGACCGCGAGCGCGCGATTGCGCTCGCGCGCGAGGCGGCAAAGCTCGCGCCCGACTTGGTGCCGGCGGCGGCGCTCGCCGGCCGGCTCCTCGGCGAGTTGGGCGAGCGGCGCCGGGCCGCGCGCATCATCGAGCGGGCGTGGCGCGCCAATCCCCATCCCGATCTCGCCGCCGCCTACGCGGCGCTGCGGCCGGGCGATTCCGCGCGCCAGCGCTTGAGCCGCGTCGAGGCGCTCGCGGCCAAGGGGCCGCCCGACGCCGAGGCCGCGCTCGCGGTCGCGCGCGCCGCGCTCGACGCGCAGGAGTTCGCCGCCGCGCGTTCGGCGCTGGCGCCGTACACGGCCTTGCCGCGCAAGCGCGTGGCGGCGCTGATGGCCGAGCTCGAAATGGCCCAGGGCGACGAGGGCCGCGGGCGCGAATGGATGGCGCGCGCGCTCAACGCGCGGCGCGATCCGGCCTGGACCGCGGACGCGTTCGTGTCCGATCACTGGCTGCCGATCTCGCCGGTGAGCGGGCGGCTCGATGCCTTCGAGTGGAAGGATCCGCTCGCCGGCGAGGACCATGGCACCGTGATCGAGCACCGGGCCGAGCCGCCGGCGCCGGCCACAGTCGAGACATCAGATGTAGGGAAAGCTGCGGCCACGGGCGTTACCTCTCCCCGTTTACGGGGAGAGCAAAGCCGGCCTTCGGCCGGCGTTCTTAGCGCTAAGGACGCCGATGCGAACGCATCGGCTACGGCGCGAAGCGCGGCGGGTGAGGGGCCGCCATCAGCCGAATCATCTCAGCCAGCCCCTCACCCCCACCCTCTCCCAGCAAGCGGGGAGAGGGAGCAAGCGCCGCAAGCGGATAAGCCTGCGAGCGAGGACAAGGAGAAAGCGCCGCGAGCGGCCGAGGAGGCCGCTCACCCCGACCCTTTCTCCGCTGGTGGGCGAGGCGGGCGCCGCGCAATGGCGGCGGCAACGGCGGATGATCAGCGCGCGTCGCGCGCGGGCGCGATGACGGCGGTGGCGCCGGCGGTGATCCCGCTGGTGCACGCGCCCGACGACCCCGGCCCCAACGGCGAGGCGGAGGTCGAGCCCGCGCCGGAGCCGGCAACGCCGCCGCCCGACGGCTGGAGCCGCATCCGCGCGCTGTTCAGGCCGTAAGTGGAATCCGCTTGCGCACCTCTCACCGCTCATTCCCGCGCATAGCGCGTCGAAGACGCGCGTAAACGCGCTTATGCTGGGAATCCAGTCCTTCGCTCTGGGTCCCCGCTTTCGCGGGGACGAACGGAAAGTGATTGCCTCTCCACCGTTCATTCCCGCCCCCGCTTTCGCGGGGGTGAACTCCAGCGGGAATCCAGTCCTTCTGGGTCCCCGCTTACGGGGTCCCCGCGACGCGAGCGTCGCGGGGTGCCCCTCGCGGGGACGAGCGGAGAGAGTGCTAATTGCGCCTCTTCAACTGGGGGCGGCTTGTTTGATAGAAGTTTGGTAGAAGGTCCTTTCTGGACGCCGCAGTAGCTCAACGGCAGAGCAATCGCTTCGTAAGCGATAGGTTGACGGTTCGAATCCGCCCTGCGGCACCACATCAGCATTCGCCCCCATTCGCAGTCATTCGCCAAAGTAGCCGAAGCCCCGGCAATATCGGCATTTTATACGCGCCGGGGTTCAGGCCGATCCGTTGCCATTCGCGCAGTTTGTTGGTATCGGTGTTGGTATCCTACAAGTGATCATGGGGGACGATACCAACATGCTCACCGACACCCGGGTGCGCGGCGCCAAGCCCGGTCAACACCCAATTAAACTCTCAGACGGCGGTGGGCTTCATTTGTTGATTCAGCCGCACGGCAGCAAGCTTTGGCGGCTAGCTTATAGGTTTGTCGGCAAACAGAAGACGCTGTCCCTTGGCATCTATCCGATTATCAGCTTGCAAGAGGCGCGCGAGCGACGGGAGGCTGCCAAGCGGCTACTGGCCAAAGGCATCGATCCTTCGGAGCAACGTCGATTGGAGAAGCAGATTGCGGCGACTGGTAATACCTTCAAGGCCGTCGCTGAGGAGCTCTCGGGAAAGTTGGGGAGAGAAGGTCGAGCTCCTCGGACATTGAAGAAGTTGCGATGGCTACTCGACCTCGCGTATCCGTCTATTGGTGATCGGCGAGTCGCTGAGATCACTGCGCCAGAACTGCTTTCGGTTCTGCGCAAAGTGGAAGCGCGCGGAAAGTATGAAACTGCTTGCCGACTCCGCAACACATGCGGGATGGTTTTTCGCTATGCCATCGCTACCGGCAGGGCTGAGCGCGATCCGTCGGCAGATTTGAGGGGCGCGCTTACTACCCCAAAAGTCAACCATAGGTCCACTATCGTCGATCCAAGGGCCATCGGTGCTCTGCTCCGGGCCATCGAAGGCTTCGACGGCCAGGCAACAACTAAGGCAGCATTGCGCTTAGCACCGCTGGTCTTTGTCCGACCAGGCGAGCTGCGGCATGCTGAATGGACGGAGATTGAATTTGCTGCTGCCGAATGGCGCATTCCGGCGGCGAAAATGAAGATGCTTCGCCCTCATCGCGTTCCCCTCTCACGCCAAGCGCTTGCGATCATCCGCGAACTGCAAGGAATAAGCGGCGGGGGACGCTGGCTGTTTCCGTCTGTGCGTAGTATGGCTCGCCCGATTTCTGAGAATACTCTAAACGCTGCCTTACGCCGGCTCGGTTATGGCCCGGAGGAGATGACCACACACGGTTTCCGCGCGATGGCATCGACCCGGCTGAACGAAATGGGGTGCTGGAACCCCGACGCAATCGAGCGTCAGCTTGCCCACCAAGAATCGGACGACGTGCGTCGCGCATACATACACGCAGCCGAATACTGGCGCGAGCGCGTCAGGATGATGCAGGCTTGGGCCGATTATCTCGATGAGCTGAGAGACGCCGGAAAGGTCGTCCCGTTGCGACGCGAGAATGCTTAAGAGAGATGACAAGCTGGTTTGTTTGCCCTCTCACGGCGAAAACAGGAGTTCGAGTCCCCTAGGGAGCGCCAATGATATCAATGACTTACATTTTTGAGGATTACCAGTGTCCCGTCCGTGTCCCGTCGAGATCTGGGCTCGCGAGCGTCGCCTTGATAATTCCATTTCGATGCGTTTGTTGAGCCGACGGTGTTTGCTTTAGCCAGGAGGGTCTCGGTGCCCGCCGAAAAGCAAGCCGTCCACTTGACTCCTCAGTTGACGTCCTCACCGTCTGACCATGAGCAAGGCAATACCTAAAGAG
>Ga0318565_10000409_pt1 | contig 11598 bp, 10 predicted proteins | sample GRESIP066b5f21_FD_203501 | JGI IMG/M metagenome (GOLD analysis project Ga0318565, IMG submission 203501) | Tropical soil microbial communities from Luquillo Experimental Forest, Puerto Rico - GRE.SIPMG.066b5f21 | ecosystem: Environmental > Terrestrial > Soil > Tropical forest > Bulk soil...
GCTGGTCGCCCGCGCGGTCCCTGCCCGGACCGCCCGCGCCGCCGACGTAACGCTGCCCGACGGTGCTACGGCCCTCCCGCTCGCCTGACCGTGCCAGCGTTATGGGCTGTCAGTGACAGGTCCAGCCGCCATCAACCGGCAGCACGACCCCGGTAACGTAACCCGATTGCCGGTCGGTCAGCATCATCGCGGCACCGGCAAGCTCCCGTGGCTCGGCCCACCGGGCAAGCGGCACCTCGGCGTCCAGGAACCGCCGCACGTGCGGATCATCGTCCACGCCAGCGTTGAGCGGAGTCCGGAACGGGCCCGGGGCGAGCGCGTTGACCGTGATCCCGGTTCCGGCCAGTTCGACAGCCAGGCTCCGGGTCAGCTGCACGACCGCGCCCTTGCTCGCCGCGTAGCCTGACCTGCCCGCGGCGCCCACCAGCCCCAGCGCGCTGGCTAGCAGCAGGATCCTGCCGTAGCCGGCCGCCCGCATCGGAGCGGCGGCGGCCCGGCAGGCCAGCCAGGTTCCCACCACGTTGACCTCCAGGCACGCCCGCAACATGGCGACATCAAGCTCATCCACCGTGCCGCGCGCCTGCACGCCGGCGCTCGTCACCAGGACGTCCAGCCGGCCATGCGCGGCCAGCACGTCCGCCACGAGGCTTGCCACGGCATCCTCGTCGGTCACGTCGCAGGCGCGGCCCTCGGCAACCGCTCCCGTCCGCGCCCGCAGTAGTGCCGCGGCCTGAGCGCACCGCTTCGCGGACCGGCTGGCCGCCACAACTGTCGACCCAGCCCGCGCGAGCGCTTCAGCGATCGCCAGGCCAAGCCCTGCCGACCCTCCCGTAACTATCGCCACCTGCCCCGCGCGTGATGTCTCCACCTCGCCGTCCTCCCTGGTTTCTGTCGCTAGCCTTTGATTGCGATTTCCCGTGCTATGACACGGGAAATCGCAATCAAAGCAGGCGAGCCGCGTAAGCGCGGATCGCTCGCGTCACTTTAAGTGAAAGCTTTCACTCAGGCACCTGGTCGGCCCGGGACGGCTCGATTTGTTCCGGTTTCCCGCTGCTATAGCGACAGAAACCGGGGACAAAGCGCGCGGCGGGGTTGCGGCGGAGTGGTGGCGGGGGAGAACAGAAGGCGGGCAGAATGCCCTGGTGATGTCCTGGAGTCAGGTCACGAGGCGGATCGTGGATGTGCGGCGCGCGCTCGTGTGGCGGGCCGCGCACTGGGCTTGGCGTGAGTTCCAGCGTGCCGGTGAGGTGACGCCGGGCACGCCGGCGGCCCGGGCGTTCCGGGAGTTCGGCCGCGGGTCGGTCATAACGTTCCCCGCCGGCGCGGTCTTCGGCGAGGGCTGGATCACGGTGGGCGAGGACACGCTGATCGGCGCGCTGGTCACGATGTCGGCGGGCATCGTGCCTGGACAAGACCTCGGCCCGGACCCGGTGCTGCGCATCGGCAATCGCTGCGTGATCGGCCGGGGCAGCCACATCGTGGCGCACCAGAGCGTCGTGATCGGCGACGATGTCTGGACCGGGCCGTATGTGTACATCACCGACCAGAACCACGGCTACGCCGATCCGGAGACGCCGATCGGCCGCCAGCTGCCGGTGAACCGGACGGTCACGATCGGCTCCGGATCGTGGCTGGGCGCGGGGGCGATAGTGCTGCCCGGCGCGCGGATCGGGCGGAACGTGGTGATAGCGGCCGGCTCGGTGGTGCGGGGCGAGGTGCCCGACCGGTGCGTGGTGGCGGGCGTGCCGGCGAAGGTCGTCCGTGAGTACACCGAGGCCGGCTGGCTGCCTCCGGTCAAGGGAACCGGTATCGTCGGCTAGCTAGACGGTGCTACCCGTCGGCTCCGAGAGCATCCAGCGTGTCCCGGAGCCGGCCGATACCGCGGTCTAGCTCCCCGAGGCCGCCAGCCAGCGCGGCGTCCGTCTTCGCCCCCGGGAGGCCGGACAGCTCCGTGGCGGCGGCCTCGACCTCGGTCAGCCGCCTGGACAGTTCCGCCAGCAGACCGCGCGCCGCGCCGCCCGCGGCGCTCTCCGCCTCCCGGCGCAGGAGTTCGGCCTGCTCACGGAGTTGCCGGTTCTTCATATACAGGTCGACGAAGACCGCTACTTTCGCGCGCAGCGCCCAGGGGTCGAACGGCTTGGCGATGTAGTCGGCCGCGCCCGCCGCGTAACCGCGGAACGCGTGATCCGGCTCTTGCCTCGCCGCGGTCAGGAAGATGATCGGGACGTCCCGCGTGCCCGCGTGGCCCTTGATGTGCTCCGCGGTCTCGAAGCCGTCCATGCCCGGCATGACCACGTCGAGCAGGATGACGGCGAACTCGTCGGATAGCAGCGCCTTGAGGGCTTCCTCCCCCGACTGGACGGGAACGAGCTGCTGGTCGAGCGAGGAGAGGATGGCCTCGAGGGCTACTAGGTTCTCGGGCCGGTCGTCGACGAGCAGGATTCTCGCTTTGTGCGGCACGTCAGCCGCTCCCGTGGCCGCGGTAGCGTGCCTCGCCGGCCGGCGAAGGCGGGACCTGGAACATGTCGCCTCCGAGTTCGTCCCCGCGATCATCGTCGTGGTGGGAGGAACTGACACTCCAAGTCTGTCACGATCCGCCCGGATAGCGATCACCGCTGGCGATGTATCGATCGCTTTCCGCGAGTCGCGCGAGAGGGGCGTGCGCTAGCCAGCGGCCGGATCGGCAGCCGGGTCGGCGGCCGGATCGGCAGCCGGGTCGGCGGGAGGCCGCCCCGGCTTGCGCATCTGCCTGGCATGGCCGGGCATCCGGCCGGCCTCGGCGAGGGCACGGCGGAGGAGGAACTCGATCTGGGCATTGGTGCTGCGCATCTCGTCGGCCGCCCACCTGGCGAGGGCGTCGTACACGGCCGGGTCGAGCCGTAGCAGTACGCTTTTGCGATCGGACATCAGGCCGTCACTGGTAGAGCGAGCCGGTGTTCACGACCTGCTGGGTTGCCTGTTCGCTGCACAGCACGACGAGCAGGTTGGACACCATGGCCGCCTTCCGTTCCTCGTCCAGTTCGACGACGCCCTCCTCATCGAGGCGCTGCAGGGCGAGCCGGACCATGCCGACCGCGCCTTCGACGATCTTCTGCCGGGCGCCGACGACCGCGCTGGCCTGCTGCTGGCGCAGCATGGCCTGAGCGATCTCGGGAGCGTAGGACAGCCGGGTCAGCCGGGTCTCGATGATCTGCACGCCGGCCGGCCGCACCCGGTCGGTGAGCTCGGCCGACAGGCGCTGGGTGATCTCGTCGGCGTTGTCGCGCAGGGAGAGCGCGCCGGTGCCCCTGCTGTCGTAGGGGTAGCTGGACGCGATGTGCCGCACGGCGGTCTCCGCTTGGATGCCGACGAAGTGCACGTAGTCGTCGACCGAGTAGGTGGCGTGCGCGGTGTCCTGGACCTGCCAGACGACCACCGCGGCGATCTCGATCGGGTTCCCGTCGGCGTCGTTTACCTTGGCGAGCGCCGACTCCAGGTTCCGGATCCGGGTCGAGACCGCGATGCGGTTGGTGAACGGGTTCACCCACTGCAGGCCGGGCTCGCGGATCGTGCCCTTGTACCTGCCGAACAGCTGGACGACGTGCGCCCGCCCCGGCGCGACGGGGGTGAGGCCGCGCCCGGCCAGGGCGCCGGCGAGGAAGAGGGCGGCGGCCAGCCAGGCCAGGGCCACGGCCGCATCGCCATGGTGGCGGGTGGCCTGCCAGACCGCGGCGATCCCCCCGGCGAGCAGGACGAGGGCGAGCACCAGCATGGGCACGCCGCGCAGGTACCGGGCTCTGCGCTCAGGCATCGCCTGGCTAGGGGAGTAGGCTACTTTTTCTGTTTCCGCGATCTGAACCTGGGCTGACATCTGCCCACCTCCAGGAGAGCTTGCTTGATACCACGCTATCACGATGATATCACTTTTAGCGCAAAACCTGGTGCGGGCCGCGCTCTAGGTGGTCTCGCCTAGGCTCGGGACGAAGGCCTCGCCGCGCATGGCGCGTTCGACGAGGACGACCGCCCGCGCGGTGGCGGCGAGTCGGCGTCCCTCGGCGCGGTAGGCGGCAAGGACGGCGTCGACGGCATGCGGCGGCAGTACCTCGGCGAGTTCGGTGCGCGCGGTGCGGTAACCCTGGCGCGCGCCCTCGACGCAGGCCGCCGTGTGGTGACGGGCCATCGCGGCGAGGGCCTCGGGGTGCCGGCGCAGCACGCCGTGCAGTCGGTAGTCGGGCGGTACGACGTCAAGCAGCCAGGCGACAGCGGTCACCTCGAAGCCCTCGGTGCCTGGCGGATGTACTCCGGTTGGCCAGCCCGGTGGTATGTACGTGGCCATAGTGAAAGCGTAGCACCTCCTCGAATCCCCGTTCGAGATATGGTCTGAATGTACCGAAACGAACGATTCCCCTACTGGCTCATGCCGGGGCTGGGGCCGGCGAGGTGGACCTGGGCGCATTTGCGGAAGGCCGCCACCAGCCGGCTGCGGTCGTTGGCGCGGGTGGCCAGCACGACGTGGACCGGGTCGACCCCGTCGAGGGGGACTGTGGTCAGGGCGGGATGGAGGATGCTGGCGCGAAGGCCTGCCGAGACGATGGCCACGGCCTGGCCGGCGGCGATCACCTCGAGCTTGTCCTCGAGGACTTCGAGGACAGGGCCGTCGGGTGCGGGGCTTCCGTCCGGCCGCGGGTCGATGCGCCAGTAGGCATTCCAGTCCGGGTCGGGCAGCCGGGGCATGGGCTCGTCGGCGATGTCATCGAGGGTGACCGATTCCTTGCCGGCCAGCCGGTGCTCGAGCGGCACGATGAGGACCCGGGGCTCGTCGTAGAGGACCGTCACGTGCAGTCCGTCAGTCCGGATCGGCAGCCGGGTCACCGCTGCGTCCACGCGGTGGCCGAGCAGGGCCTCGCGCGGCTCGTTCCAGGCCAGGTGCATGGTCTGGACCTCGGCGTCGGGGTGCTGATGGCGCAGGTCGCGAACGGCCGAGGTGATGATGAGGCCCGTGGTGTAGCCGATCGTGACGCGGCTGGGCCGGGCGGCGGCCTGGACGGCGGCCGCGGCCTGCGAGGCGGAGTGCAGCAGCGCCCTGGCGCGCGGCAGGAAGACTTCCCCGGCCTCGGTGAGCTGGGTGCCTTGCGGGGTGCGGTCGAGCAGGCGGGCGCCGAGCCGCTGTTCGAGGCGGCGAATCTGCCGGCTCAGTGACGGCTGGGCGACGTGCAGGTCGGCGGCGGCGTGACCGAAGTGCCGGTGGTCGGCCACGACGGTGAAGTAGCGCACTAGCCGCAAGTCGAGGTCTGCCGGCGGCGGCTGTGAGTCGGGCATTGCCTCAGCATAAGACTAGGTATTGGACGGGCTCTCGAACAGGCGCAGCGTGTGGGCCCTGGCGGCGGCTTCGGTCCTGGTGGCGGTGCCCAGCTTGGCGAGGATGTTCGACACGTGCACGCTCGCCGTCTTCGGCGAGATGAACAAGGCCGCGGCGATCTCGCGGTTGGACTGTCCGGCCGCGACGAGCCGGAGTACCTCGAACTCGCGGCTGGTGAGGCCGAGCCGGCCCGCGGCGGGTCCGGTTCCGCCACCGTCGGCGGTGCTGTCCGCGCGGCGGGCGAGGGCCGCGAGCTGGGCCGCCAGCGGGCGGGCGCCGAGCCGGTCCGCGACCGGGGCGGCGCGGCGCAGCCGGGCGGCCGCCGCCTCGCGTCCCGCGGGGCCGTCCAGTGCGGCCGCCGCGGCGTAGCGGAGCGCGACCGCGGTCTCGTACGGCTGCTCGATCGCCTCCCACGCGACCGCGGCGGCGTCCGCCGCGGCCAGCGGGTCAGCACCGCCGTCGGTACCCACCTCGTCGGCACCCGAGCCGGCCAGCGGGTCGAGCGCCGCGAACGACAGCTGCCAGGCCCGTTGCACCGGGCCGAACACATCCATCTTCTCCGACAGCGTCCGCAGCCGGTCGAGCAGCACGGTGGCCGCGTCACCGGGAGCCCCACGGACCGCGATGGCCGCGGTCACCAGCAGCGGCCAGACGTACCGCGGGCCGCTGAGGGACAGGTCGTGCCGGTCGAGTGTCTGGATGGCCAGCTCGACAGCGCCGTCCGGGTCGCCGCTGGCCAGCGTCACCGCGATGTCCAAAGTGGCCTGCGGAAGATGGTATTGCTCGTCGTACCTGGCACCGGCCAGCACCATCCGGCTTGACGCCGCCCGCCTGGCCGCGGTGGCCGTGTCCCCGCGGGCGAGCGCGATGGAGGCGCGGACGACCCGAAGCGCGGCGCGGGTGAGCGGGGGCGGGGCCAGGTCCAGGGCCCGCTCGGCGACGTCCGCCGCCTCGTCCCAGCGGCCGAGGTACATCAGCGGCTCCGCTAGGTTGATCGCGAGGAAGGCGCCCGCGGTGCGGGCAAGTCCGTGCCGTTCGGCGTCCGCTATGCCATCCCTGGCGACCTTGGCGGCGCGTTCGTACAAGCCCGCGCCGCACAGCAGGTGCGACTCGTAGATCACCAGCTTCATGATGGGCTGATAGCAGCCGGCCCGCTCCGCGGTCGCCTTTGCCTGCGCGATCAGCCGCAGCGGCTCGCTGTCCGGCGTCCCTATCCCGCTCGGCAGGGCCTCGATCATCGCGAGGGTGGCGAGGGCTTGCGCCTCCGCGTCGAGGTTGCCCGCCTTCCTGGCGGCCTGGAGCGCTTCCCCCGCCCAGATCCTGAACTGCGGGCCCTGGGCGTCACCTCCGCAGTGCGCGGCGGCGAGGAGAATCTCCGTCCGCGCCTCCTCGGACACCGTCTCGGGAACCAGGCGCAGCGCCCGGTCCAGGTCGTCGAAGTCGGTGGCCATGCCGAGCTCATGCCGGAACAAGTAGCGGCGGCGGAGCAGCATGGCGACCCGGACCGGCGCCGTGTCCTCGTCGAGCTGGGCGAGCGCCGCCTCCACGAAAGCGAGACCGCGCTGCTGTTCGCCCGTGTCAAGGGCGGCCTCCGCCGCCTCCTCCAGCACCCGCACGTGGTCGGCGCCGATGCGCTCGGCGGCGTCCGGCACCTGGTCCCACATCTCGAGGACGCGGGCGAGCAGCATGAGCCGCTCCGCGTGCGCCACCGTCCGGGACGCCTGCGCGGATGCCTGCCACGCGCTGGTGAGCGCCCCCGTCGTGCTGTGCGCCGAGTACCAGTGGTGCGCCCGTTCGATGTCGGCGCGCCCGCCCGAGACGAGCGCCGGATCCGCGTCGATGGCGAGCGCGAACCTGGTGTGCACGCTGCTGTGCTCGCCGGGCAGGAGGTCCTCGTGCACGGCCTCCCGGATCAGGGCGTGCCGGAAGGCGTATCCGTCGGAGGTGGTCACCAGCACGTTGCCGGTGACGGCGGGCCTGATGACGGCGATCAGCTCGTCCTCGGTGTGCCCGCTGACCTTGGCGAGCAGCGCGTGGCTGATGCTGCCGCTCCCGGCGCTGGCGATGCGCAGCACCTCCTGGGTGTCTTCCGGCAGGCGGCGCACGGCCTGCTGCAGCAGGTCGGCCAGCGAGTCCGGTATCCCGGCGCAGCCGTCCTCGCAGGCCAGCAGCTCCTCGGTGAACAGCGGGTTGCCCTCGGCCCGCTCGTACAGGTCGTCGGTCAGCTCGCGGTCGGGGGCACGGCCGAGGACCGCGGCCGCGAGTTCTTCCGCCTCGCCGCGGCTTAGCCTGGGCAGCTCGGTCCGCTCCACCCAGTCGATCCTGGCCAGCTCGGCGAGCAGCGGCCGGAGCGGATGCGTGCGGTGCAGTTCGTCGGAGCGGAACGTCACCACGATCAGCACGTTGTGCAGCGCGCGCTGGTAGCCGATCAGGAAGGCCAGCAAGTCGCGGCTCGACCGGTCGGCCCAGTGCGCGTCCTCGACCGCCAGGACGAGGGGCTGCTGCTCGGCGAGCCGTTCGAGCAGAGTCAGGAACTCCTCGAATAGGCGGGCGCGGGCCTCGTCCGCGGCCGGTCCGGTCGCGACCGAAGCGATGTCCAGCGGGCTCGCGGGGGTACCGGCCCCCTGGCCGTCCGCGAGCTCGGGAAGCAGCCGGGCCAGCTCCCGTATGGCCCGGCCGCTGCTGGGCAGCACGCCAGCGATCTGGTCGGCACCGACCTCCCGCACCAGGTTGCGCAGAATCGCCGTGAACGGCCCGTACGGCAGTCCGTCGGCACCGAGTTCCAGGCACCCGCCGGCCAGCACCCGGGCACCGGCCGCCCGCGCGCCATCGGCGAACTCGCTGAGCAGCCGGGTCTTGCCTACTCCCGCTTCGCCGCCGATGAGCACAGCGGCCGGGCCGCCCTGTCGCACCGCGTCGAACGCGGTCTCCAGGGCGGCTATCTCCGCAGCCCGCCCAACCAGGACGGGGCTCGTCCCGCGCCTGCTCATCTCAATGTCTAGCATCCCACGGGGGTCTGACATTCCGGCCAGCCCGAGCGCCCGCGCGCTTTCCTCGCCCGCCATGACGGCGCCCGCCTTGTCAGCGGGCCCCGCGCCCTGCCGGGGCATGGCTCCCGGCGTTCTCGGTGGTCCGGAACGTACCGTCCACGTAGTCCGGGATCGGCGGGACGACGAACGTGTCCTGTCCCTCGGTCCGGGAGCGCTGGCGCAGTGTCTTGCGCAGTGACCGCGCGAGACTGGTCTTCCTGGCTTGCTCCCGCCGCTCGGTGTTCCGCTGCCTGATCACTTCACCCATGATGTCCGGGTGCATTTTTCCTCCTCGGTCCGGGGGACCGCCCTGGTTTCCCCACACCTTGAGGTTCGCTCTAAGACCCCCCGCGGCACATCGGACGAACGCCTTATGTTCACCGCCCGGGGCGCCTTAGATCCCGCCCCCCTGCCTTAGGCCGGATCGCCCCCCGATGCGAGGCCACTAGACTGGTAGGCGGCCACGGATCCGCGTGGCGCGGCCACGAACTCACGTGCCGGACTCCCGATGCCGAATAAGCGAGAACTCACGCATGTCCGCACCGCAGATCACCATCCTGACGAGCCAGCTCGCGACCCGCGACGACCTGCGGAACGTCGCGATCGTCGCGCACGTCGACCACGGCAAGACCACGCTGGTGGACGCGATGCTGTGGCAGTCCGGCGCGTTCCGGGCCAACGCCCATGTGAACGAGCGCGTGCTGGACTCCAATGACCTGGAGCGGGAGAAGGGCATCACGATCCTCGCCAAGAACACGGCCGTGAAGCACGGCGGCCTGACGGTGAACATCGTCGACACGCCCGGGCACGCGGACTTCGGCGGCGAGGTGGAACGCGGCCTTTCGATGGTGGACGGCGTGGTCCTGCTGGTCGACGCCAGCGAGGGGCCGCTGCCGCAGACCCGGTTCGTGCTGCGCAAGACGCTGGAGGCCAGCCTCCCCGTCATCTTGGTGATCAACAAGGTGGACCGCTCCGACGCGCGGATCGCCGAGGTCGTGGACGCGTGCTATGAGCTGTTCATCGACCTGGACGCGAGCGAGCAGCAGATCGAGTTCCCGATCGTGTACGCCGCCGCGCGCGCCGGGCGGGCGAGCCTGAACCGGCCGAAGGACGGCGAGATGCCGGACAACGACAACCTGGAGCCGCTGTTCGACGTGATCCGCGAGACCGTCCCGCCGCCGGTCTACGACCCCGCCGCCCCGCTGCAGGCCCACGTCACCAACCTCGACGCCTCGTCCTACCTGGGCCGGATCGCCCTCTGCCGGGTCTACAACGGGACGATCCGCCGCGGCCAGCAGGTCGCCTGGTGCCGCCGCGACGGCTCGATCGAGCGGGTAAAGGTCTCCGAGCTGTTCCTCACCGAGGCCCTGGAGCGCGTGCAGGCGGACAGCGCCGGGCCCGGCGACATCGTCGCGATCGCCGGCATCCCGGACATCATGATCGGGGAGACCCTCGCTGACCCGAACGACCCGCGGCCGCTGCCGCTGATCACGGTCGACGAGCCCGCGATCTCGATGACGATCGGGACGAACACCTCCCCGCTGGCGGGCCAGGTCAAGGGCTCCAAGGTCACCGCGCGCCTGGTCAAGGACCGGCTCGACCGCGAGCTCGTCGGCAACGTGTCCCTGCAGGTGCTGGCGACCGAGCGCCCGGACACCTGGGAGGTCCGCGGCCGCGGCGAGCTCGCGCTCGCGGTCCTGGTCGAAACCATGCGCAGGGAGGGCTACGAGCTTTCCGTCGGCCGCCCCGCGGCCGTCACCAGGGAGGTCGACGGCAAGGTTCACGAGCCCGTCGAACGGCTCTCCGTCGACGTGCCCGAGGAATACCTCGGCGCCGTCACGCAGCTGGTCTCGGTGCGCCGCGGCCGGATGGAGTCGATGACCAACCATGGCACCGGCTGGGTCCGGCTGATCTTCCTCGTCCCGTCTCGCGGGCTGATCGGGTTCCGCACGCAGTTCCTCACCGAGACCCGGGGCACCGGTATCGCGCACCACGTCTTCGAGGGATATGAGCCGTGGGCGGGCGCGATCCGGGGCCGGGCGACCGGCTCGCTGGTCGCCGACCGGTCCGGCGCCGCCAACGCCTACGCGATGTTCAACTTGCAGGAGCGCGGCTCGCTGTTCGTCTCGCCCGGCACCGAGGTCTACGAGGGGATGATCGTCGGCGAGAATTCCCGCACCGACGACATGGACGTGAACATCACCAAGGAGCGCAAGGTCACCAACATCCGGCAGTCCACCGGGGAGGAGCTCGAGCGGCTGGTCCCGCCGCGGCTGCTCAGCCTGGAGCAGGCCCTGGAGTTCTGCGCCGAGGACGAGTGCGCCGAGGTGACGCCGTCGGCCGTCCGCCTGCGCAAGACCGTCCTCGACGCCAAGGAACGCGGCCGTATCCGCGGCCGCGTCTCCCGCGGCGAGCAGGCCTAGCGCTTATCATCCCGAACGGAAGCGGCTGACTCTGCAGAGCCAGCCGCTTCCGTTCGGCATAAAAGGACGGCGCCGTCAGCGGATTCCGAGGTAAATCGCGCTTCCCAACCCAAGGACCAGGCAATATACGGCGAACGGCGTCAGCGTGCGCTTGGGATCCGAGATGTACCGGACGAAGAACCGGAGCGCGAGGTACGCGCCCACGCCGGACATGATCGAGCCGACCAGCACCTGGCCGCGAACTCCGTTACCGAGCGGGCCCGTCAGGTCCGGTATCTTCAGCACGCCCGCCGCGAAGATCACCGGCGCGGACAGCAGGAACGAGAACCGGGCGGCATCCTGCATCGTCAGCCCGCGGAACAGGCCGGACACCATCACCATGCCGTCCCGGCTGATCCCGGGCAGCAGGGCGAGAATCTGCGCCGCGCCGAGGCCGAACGCGTTCAGCCAGCCCAGCCGGACCAGCCGCCGGTTGGATAGCACGCCGAGGTCGGCCTCGCGCCGCTTGAGCGCGCGCTGCCCGGCGGAGTGCGCGAGCTCACCGGCAGGGCCGCCAACGGCCGCCAGCTGACCGCCTTCGATGATCTGCCGGTCTTCGGCCATCTGCTGCTCTTGCAGGCCGACCCGCCGCCTGCGCAGCCGCTCGCCGTAGAGCAGGATGACGCCGTTGAGCGCGAGGAACAACGCTGTTGGCACCGGCTTGCTGAAGTAGACCCGGAAATCGTGCTCGAGCGCCAGGCCCGCGATGCCGACGGGGATGGTCGCCAGGATGATCATCCACGCGAGCTTCTGCTCGGCGGTCTGCGTC
>Ga0318565_10000418_pt1 | contig 11514 bp, 9 predicted proteins | sample GRESIP066b5f21_FD_203501 | JGI IMG/M metagenome (GOLD analysis project Ga0318565, IMG submission 203501) | Tropical soil microbial communities from Luquillo Experimental Forest, Puerto Rico - GRE.SIPMG.066b5f21 | ecosystem: Environmental > Terrestrial > Soil > Tropical forest > Bulk soil...
GCCCACGCCCCTCCAGATCCCGCCGTTCCTCGGCGCCCCGGTCCCGCCGCCGGGTCCAGCCCTGCGTGATCCGCGCCGAGAGCTCCGCGTCCGAGGCGCCGGCCCGGAGCGGGGTTCGAAGGTCGACCCCGGTCTGGGCGTAGAGACACAGGAACCAGGTCCCGTCGGCGGTGAGCCGGCTCCGGTCGCAGGATCGGCAGAACGGAGCCGTGGTCGACGCGACGATGCCGAACACGGTGCCGTCGGCGAGACGGAAGCGCTCGGCGGGCGCAGAGCCGTCCTCAGCCGAGGGAGCCAGGGGCTCGATCGGCCCGTAGTGAGCTTTCAGCGTCGCGAGGATCTCCGCCCGCGTCACCACGCGCTCGAGCGTCCAGAGCGTCGCCCCCCCCACGTCCATGTACTCGATGTAGCGCAGCTCGGCACCGATCCCACGCGCGAAGTCGAGGAGGGCGACGATCTCGTCGTCGTTGACGCCCCGCATGACCACGGTGTCGAGCTTGGGGGGCGGGAAGCCGGCCGCCGCCACCGCCCGCACGCCTCGGAGCACATCGCCGTGAGTGTCCCGGCGGGTAAGCTGTCGGAAGCGGTCCCGGCGGAGGGTGTCGAGACTGACCGTGATGCGGTGCAGCCCAGCGCGGCGCAGGGCGTCCGCCTGAGCCTCCAGCAGGACGCCGTTGGTCGTCATCGCGAGATCCCGCACGCCGGGCGTCGTGGCCAGCGCGCGGACCAGCTCCGGGAGATCCCGCCGCAGCAGGGGCTCCCCCCCCGTGAGACGGACCTTGTCCACCCCGAGGCCGGTGAACACCCCGGCCAGGCGGCGGATCTCCTCGAAACTCAAGAGGTCCTGGCGCGGCAGCCAGACGTACTCTTCCTCCGGCATGCAGTACTGGCAGCGCAGGTTGCAGCGGTCGGTGACCGACACCCGCAGGCTGCGGAGGGGTCGGCCCAGCGTGTCGGCGAGAGGCGGCCGGTCCAGGGTACTCATGCGGGTATCCGCGTTCGGCTTCATTATGCCTCAGCCCTGGCCGATGCTCGGCCCTCCGCTTGCCGAGGCGCGAGGCCCATTGCTAGGCTGAGGTTCAGTGGAGTCGTGAGTCGCGATGCCCCGAGCTCTCCCGATCCGGGCCCGCCGCCCCGGTGTCGCCGCCAGCGCCTCCGTCCCGCGTGTCGCGGGCTGGCTCGTCGGGGCGCTCGCTCTGGCCTTGCTGATGGCTGGCCCGACGGGGGGGCAGCCCGGCGGCGCGGCGTCCGCCCCGGCGCCCTCACCGACCGTCACGGTGGTCACTCTCAACGTCCTCCATGGTGGTGCCTTTTCCGGACGCACGGGACGGGACGAGCACCTCGAGGAGCGCTTCGGCCTCGTCGTTCCGGCGTTGCGCGCGCTGGATCCCGACGTCGTGGGCATCCAGGAGGCGTCAACCAGCCGCGAGCGGGGGAACGTGGCCGCGCGGCTGGCCAGCGCTCTCGCGTTCAACTACGTCTACGGGGCGGCCCTGTTCCATTTGACCTCGAGCTCGCGCTTTAACGAGCACGTCGCGGCCTTCATGAACTTCACCGAGGGGCCTGCCGTCCTCAGTCGCTTTCCGATCGCGCGCCAGGAGGTGATCAAGCTGCCGGCGTGCTCGGGCTTGCTGGACCCCCGGGTGCTTGTGTATGCCGAGCTCACCACCCCCTGGGGGGTCCTGCCCGTCTTCTCCACTCACATCTCAGGCGTGGCGTGCCAGAGCGACGCGGTGGCCCGGCTGGTGTCCGAGCGCCGCGGCGCGCTCCCCGGGATCCTCATGGGCGACTTCAACGCCACCGAGGAGTCCCCCACGATCACGCGACTCACGCAGGAGAGTGGCTTCGTCGACGCGTTCCGCGCCGCCAACCCCGGCGTGGTCGGCCCGACGGTCTGGCAACCGGTGACGGCAGCGGCTCCCCTGGCCCAGCGCCGGGTCGACTACGTCTTCGTGGTCCCCGGCCGGAACGGTACGGGCCACGTACTGGAGAGCCGGGTCGTCATCGACCGGCCGGGGCGGCGCCCGGACGGGACGCCTCTCTGGCCGTCCGATCACTACGGAGTCCTGGTCCGACTGGCCCTCGATCGGGCCATGGCCACCGCCCCAGGGAGTCCAGGGGAAGCGACGCGAGAGGAGGACGGCCCTCCCGTGCGTGCGACGCCCGAGGAGCGCTCGGAGTAGGGGCCCGTGGCTCCGTCGAAGGCTCGGCCCGAGGCTGATCGCCGGTCGACGGTCCTCTACCTGACCACCACCGGGCGCCAAAGCGGGCGGCCCCGCCGAATCGAGATCTGGTTCACGAGACGCAACCGGCGCTACTACGTCATCGCCGAGACGGGCGAGGATGCCCAGTGGGTGCGGAACCTCCGGGCCGACCCCCGGGTCGCGTGGCACGTGGGCAAGGTCACCTACCGCGGCCGGGCGCGGGTCGTCGACGGCGCCGGCGAGTCGGCGCTGCGGGCAGCGGTCCGGGCCGCGTCGGCGGCCAAGTACGGCTGGGGCAACGGCCTGGTGGTCGAGCTCGGACCGGATCGGTCGGCCCGGCGAGCCTCAGCTCGGTCGTGACGCATTGACAGGGGTGGGGCTTTCGGCCACCGTAGGGACCGGGGAGGACGTCGCCATGCCACGGTCCCGGCTGCTCACCGTCGTCGCCGCCACCCTGGCCGTCGTCCTGCTGGGGGCTCCGGGACAGGACGCGCAGGCCCAGAGCCCGAAGCGGGGCGGCACCCTGGTGCTGGCCCGCCAGGGCGAGGCGACCAACCTCGACCCCCACAAGGTGCCGGCGTTCACCAGCCATCGGGTGTTCGAGCTGGTCTACTCCACGCTCACGCGCCTCGGTGCCGACGGCGCCGTCCAGCCGGATCTCGCGGAGTCGTGGGCGATCGCCCCGGACGGCAAGCAGGTCACGATGCGGCTCCGGGCGGCGAAGTTCCACAACGGGGACCCGGTGACGGCGGGCGACGTCAAGTTCACCTACGAGCGGATCCTGAAGGCCGAGACGAAAGCGGTGGCCCGGGCGTTCTTCACCGACATCGACTCGGTCGAGGCACCGGACGCGCGGACCATCGTCTTCCACCTGAAGCAGCCGAACGTCGCGCTCCTGACGTACATGGCCCACCCGAACGCGAGCGTGGTATCGGCCAAGGTCGCCCAGGCCGCCGGTGACGACCTCTCGAAGAGGGAGTCGGCGATCGGCTCCGGCCCCTTCCGCCTGGCCGAATGGCAGCCGGACAACTTCATGCGGTTCGAGGCCTTCAAGGAGTTCTACGTCCAGGGCCAGCCGTACCTCGAAGGGGTCCGGATCAACATCGTGCCGGACGAGGCTGGTCTGGTGGCGGCCATGCGGACGAAGGCCGCGGACCTGACCCTCATCGCCGATGCCCGGGTAGCGCAGACGCTGGCGAAGGAGTCGGGCCTGGTCGTCGACGCCAAGCCCAGCCTGAACTACCACCTCCTCTTCCTCAACACCAAGCGGGCGCCCCTGGACAACCTGAAAGTCCGCCAGGCCATCGGCTACGCCATCGACCGGAAGCAGCTCATCGACACCGTCGCTCTCGGGAGCGGCGAGCCGACGGGCCCCCTGCCGCCGTCGCTTCCCCAGTACGCTCTGCCAGTGAGCGAATACCCGCTCTACACGCGGGACGTGGCCAAGGCCAAGCAGCTCCTGCAGGAAGCGGGAGTGGGCCCCGTCAGCCTGACCATCCTCACCCCGACCACGGAGCCGGTGTACGCCAAGGACATCGCCCAGATTGTCCAGCAGCAGCTCGGCGAGGCCGGGATCAAGCTGAACATCGAGCTGCTCGAGTTCGGCCAGTGGGTCGAGCGCTGGCTCAAGGCGGACTTCGACATGGCGCCGGGGCTCAACTCCGGTCAGCCGGACCCCGACTTCTATCTGTTCCGGTACTTCACGAACGACGGCAACCTGAACTTCGTCACGTCGTACCAGAACGACCGGTCGAGCGACGCGATCAAGCGGGCGCGGACCATCGCCGACCCCGCCCGACGCAAGGAGCTGTACGCGACGGCCCAGAGGGAGCTGGTCCAAGGCGTGCCCTTTGTCTGGCTCTACGTCGGACGGGACTACGTGGGTCTCCAGCCCGCGGTCAAGGGCTTCGTCCACCTGCCCACGGGCTCGATCGCCTCACTTCGCCAGACCTGGCTCGACCGCTGACGGGAGCGGCTCCCCGCCGCCGCCTCGGCCGCGCGTGAGGCGTTACCTCGCCGCGCGTCTGACGGCGCTGGTCCCCACGCTCCTCGGCGTCTCGGCGCTGACCTTCCTGTTCCTCCGTCTGATCCCCGGGGACGCCATCGCCGTGCGGCTGGGGACGTCGACTGTCCTGTCGGCCCAGCAGATGGCGGAGCTCCGGGCCTACCTGGGCCTCGATCGGCCGCTCCCCCTCCAGTACCTCGGCTGGCTCTCTGCGCTCGTGCGCGGTGACGCTGGCTACTCGATCCGCACCGGCCAGCCGGTCTTCACGGAAATCGCCGCGCGCCTGCCCGTCACCGGGGAGCTCGCCTTCGGTGCCACGGTGGTCGCCCTGGCCGTCGGGCTTCCCCTCGGCGTCGGCTCCGCGCTCCGCCCGAACAGCCGACTCGACATGGCCGCGCGCACCTTCGGGCTGCTGGGGCTTTCGCTGCCGAACTTCTGGCTGGGTACCCTCTTCGTCCTCCTCCTGGCGCGCTACCTCCGCTGGATGCCCAACACCGGCGGCTACACCGGCTTCGCCCTGGACCCCTGGGCCAACATCCGCTTCCTGCTCTTTCCCGCGATCACCCTCGGCGTGGCCATGGCCGCGGTGGTCATGCGCACGGCGCGCTCGGCGATGCTCGATGCCCTCGCCGCCGACTACATCCGCACCGCACGGGCCAAGGGTCTCGCCGCGGTGGTGGTGGTCGGCCGCCACGCGCTCCGCAATAGTCTGATCGTCGTGGTGACCATCCTCGGGGTCCAGGCTGGCTACCTCTTGAGCGGCGCGGTGGTCGTCGAAGAGATCTTCTCGGTCCCGGGCCTCGGTCGAATGCTCCTTACCGCTATCACCCAGCGTGACTACGCTCTCGTCCAGGGGGCGGTCCTGATCGTCGCGGTCGTCTTCGTCGGCGTGAACACTCTCGTCGATCTGGCCTATGGGTGGCTCGACCCCCGCATCCGCTACCAGTAGCGAGCCGCGGCGAATGGCCGGCGGACGGCCCCCCGGTGACGCGGCCCTGGGGACGCGACCTCGCCCGGGAAGCCGGGTCCTCCGCCGATTCCGCCGGAACCGCGCCGCTATCACCGGGGGGGTGATCGTCGGGCTGCTGGCCGGGGTGGCGCTCCTGGCGGACCGGCTGCCCCTGCGGAGCCCTCTCCAGATGCGCCCGCCCGAGCGCATGGCCGGACCGAGCCTGGCGGCGCCCTTCGGGGCGGACAGCTTCGGCCGGGATCTCCTCAGTCGCACGGTGCACGGCGCGCGCCTGTCGCTGGGCGTCGCAATTGCCTCGGTTGCGGCGGCGCTCGGTGGCGGCACGCTGCTGGGGGTCGTGGCGGGCTACGCGGGCGGCCGGACCGACCAGGTCATCATGCGCACCATGGACGTCTTCTTCTCGTTTCCGGCCGCCCTCCTGGCCCTGGGGATCGTCGCCGCCCTCGGCCCCGGCTCCGAGCACGTCGTCCTGGCCATCGCCGTCGTCTACACGCCGATCTTCGCCCGCGTGGTCCGGGGTCCCGTCTTGGCCCTGAAGGAGCGCGAGTTCGTCGAGGCGACCCGCGCGCTCGGTGCTCGCGGCTCGGCGGTCGTCCTTCGCCACATCGTGCCGAATCTGGGCTCGGTCCTCATCGTCCAGACCAGCGTCGCGCTGTCGTGGGCCGTTCTCACCGAGGCCTCCCTCTCGTTCCTCGGCCTGTCGGCCCAGCCGCCGGCGCCGTCGTGGGGCGCGATGCTGAACGAGGGGCGCCAGAACCTCGAGCTGGCCCCTCACCTGGCCGTCTTCCCGGGAGTGGCGATCATGCTCGCCGTGCTGGGCTTCAACCTGCTCGGCGACGGCCTCCGGGATGTGCTCGATCCGCGAGCGGTCGCACAGTGAAGGCGCCCCGCGGTCGCCGCCCCCGGAACCGCGACCAGGCGTGAGGCGACCAGGCCACGCCCGCGTCCGTGGCGCGAGAGCCCGGCCGCCCGCCGGGGGACGTGCGCGCGCCGGCCAGGAAGGACCTGGCTCCGAGCTGACGGGGGCACAGGCGGTGACCATCGGGCCAGCGCGGACCACCGACCTCGTGGCGCTTGCCCAGCTCATGGCCGCCTCGCCGCTGCTGCGGCGGTACAGCACCACGACGGCCACGGCGCGCGCCGGACTCGCCCGGGGTCTCCGGGCGGGCGACCGGCTGCTGGTGGCCCGCGCGCCTGGAGGCCGTCCCGTCGGCATCGCTTGGGTGATCGGCAGCCGGATCCTCACCGGGGCCGCGTACCTCCGCCTGCTCCTCGTAGCCCTCGATCGGCAGAGCGCCGGGCTGGGAACGCGCCTCCTGAACGCCGCCGAGGCCGCGGCCGCCCGGACGGCGAACCACCTCGTCCTCCTCGTCACCACCGACAACGTGCCGGCCCGACGCTTCTACAGCCGCCGGGGATACCGCCACGTCGGGGACCTGCCCGGTCTGGTTCGAGCCGGGCTGGACGAGGCGCTCTACCACAAGCCGCTCCGCTCCCGACGCACCCGCCTGCCCGTCTGATGGCGAGTGCAGCCGCCAACACGCGGCGCCCGCGCGTCGCCGACCTGTCGTACACCCGCGGGTTCGGGCTGCGGGCCGACCCATGAGGCCCTGACCCACGGCGCGGCCGTGCTCGCCGCCTGTACCGCGACCTTCTACGTCGCGCTGCGTCTCCGCGAGTCGGGCGACGTCCGGGTCTACCTCGCCCTGGGGCTGGGCGGGGCCTCGGACTCCTTTCAAAGTACCCCTGGGCCATTTTGGCCGTGGCCCTGACCCTCGCGATGCTCGGGGACGCGGGCTATCGGCGCCGGCTTCGGCGCCCGTTCGTTCTTTCTCACGCGGGGGCTGGCCCCGCTGCTCGTGCGGCCCTCGCTGGCGTGGTTTTGGCGGCATCGCGGCGACCTGACCGAACCGTACGCTCCCCTCGTCGCTTGAACGCACCGCTCGTCTCCCGCAGAATCTGACGGGATGCGAATCGGCCCCGTCGAGATCACCGGGCTCCTGCGCCTGGCGCCCATGGCCAACGTGACCAACGCCCCCTTCCGGCTGGTCGCGCGGGAGTGTGGCAGCGCGCTCACCACCACCGAAGAGATGGACGCTACCGGCCTCCTCCAGCAGAGCCCTCACGTTCAGGCGTGCACCGCGTACTATCCCGAGGAGCGCCCGCTGGCCATGCAGCTCCTGGGCAAGGACCCCGAGACACTGGCCCGGGCCGCCGTCCACCTCGAGGCGCTGGGCGCCGACATCGTCGACCTCAACATGGGCTGCCCGGTCCCGAAGATCACGGGGAAGGGCAAGGGTGCGGCCCTCATGCGAGACGTGCCAGCCGCGGCCCGGATCCTCGGGGCGATGCGTCGGGCCATCCGCATCCCGCTCACCGTGAAGATCCGCGGGGGCTGGGACGACACCCACCTGAACGCGGTCGAGGTCGCGCGGATGGCGGAGGCGGAAGGGGTCGACGCCCTCACCGTGCACCCGCGCACGCGCTCCCAGCAGTTCACCGGGAAGGCGCCCTGGACGATCATCGAGGAGGTCGTGGCCGCCGTCCGGATTCCGGTCACGGGGAACGGAGACGTCCTGGCCATGGCCGACGCTCGGCGGATGGTGTTCGAGACGGGGTGCCAGTCGGTGATGATCGGACGAGGCGCGCTGGGGCGGCCCTGGGTCTTCGACCCGACCTTCGATGCGCTGGACCCGGCCGCTCGGCGAGCGGCGAAGGCGCGTGTCATCGCACGTCACGTCGCCCTGATCCTCGAGCATTTCCCCGCGCGTTACGCCCTCGTTCACCTGAAGAAGCACCTCGCCTGGTACACCGAGGGCCTCGACCACGCCGCCGCTTGCCGGGCCGCCATCTTCGCGACCCACTCGGCCACGGAGGTCTGGGACACCTTCCGGCGCGCGTGGGACGCGTCGCGCCCCGAGCCCGCCGAGCTGGCGCCGGCCTGACGGGCGGCTCACGGGGAGCGTGCTACCCTGGGCTCCGAGCTTGCCGGCGGCCGCCTGGCGAGCCTCCCGGTGGCGAAGACCGACACCAAAAAGAGGATCGATGCCGATGGCACGGATGACGGGCGGGGAAGCGTTGGTCCAGTCCCTCTACCGGGAAGGGGTCCGCGTGATCTTCGGGCTGCCCGGGGTGCAGCTCTACGGCGTGATGGCCGCGCTCCGGGACGAGCCCCGGATCCGCTTCATCACGACCCGGCACGAGCAGGCCACCACGTACATGGCCGACGGCTACGCCCGGGCGGGCGGCGAGTTCGGGGTCGCCCTCGTGGTGCCTGGACCCGGCTTGCTCAACGCCTCGGCCGGCCTGTCGACGGCGTATGCCGCCTCCTCTCCCGTGCTCATGCTGTGCGGCCAGATCCCGAAGGCGAAGATCGGCAAGAACGTCGGCCTCCTCCACGAGGTGAACGACCAGCAGGACGCCATCGCTCCGGTCACCAAGTGGCGCCGGCGCGTCCTAGAGATCCCGGAGATCCCCGCGGCGGTGCGCGAGGCAGTGCGCCAGCTCAAGTCGGGGCGGCCCCGCCCCGTCGAATTGGAGATGCCGCCCGAGACAATGGAGGATGAGGACGAGGTGACGCTCCTCGATCCCGTCCCGGTGGCTCGACCGGCCGCCTCGGCCCGCGCCGTGGAAGTGGCGGCCGAGCGGCTCCGCGCGGCCGCCCGGCCGGTCATCTACGCGGGTGGCGGGGTGCACCTGGCGGGCGCTCACGAGGCGCTTCGAGCGGTCGCCGAGCATCTGCAGGCCGGCGTCCTGGAGACGGGCGAGGGCAAGGGTTCCCTCTCGGCCCGCCACCCGCTGGCCCTCGGAGCCGCGTTCTGGGCGGACACGCCGCTCAAGGCCCACCTCGACCAGGCCGACGTGGTCCTGGCCGTGGGAAGCCGTATGGCCGTGGCCGCGCTGCGGCCCGAGCAAGAGGTGGTCCAGATTGATGTGGATCCGGAGGAGATCGGCCGTAATCACCCGAGAACACTGGCTCTCGAGGGCGACGCGCGTGCCACGCTCGAGGCGCTCCTCGTCGCCCTGCGGGCGGCCTCTGCGGGCCGGCGCGCGCCCTGGGCGGACCTCGATCGTCTCCGGGCGGCGACCTTGGCCACCGCCAGCCAGGAGCCGCAAGCCTCCATCCTGAAGAGCCTACGAGCGGGTGTCCCGGAGGAGGCCATCTTCGTCGGAGACATGACCCAGATCGGCTACTACTCCCGGCCCTTCTGGCCGGTCTATGCCCCTCGCACCTATCTGACGTCCTCCTACTCGGGCAACCTGGGCTTCGCCCTCCCCATGGCGCTGGGGGCCAAGGTGGCCCGTCCGGACCGGCCAGTGGTGGTGGCGGCGGGTGACGGCGGGTTCCTCTTCAACGCCCAGGAGCTGTCCACGGCCGTGCGCCACGAGATCAACGTGGTGGTCGTCGTCTTCAACGACGAGGCGTACGGCAACGTCGAGCGCGACCTCGACGAGGTCTGGGGCGGGACGATCGGCGCGGACCTCTCGAACCCGGACTTCGTCAAGCTGGCAGAGGCATACCGCATCCTGGGCATGCGCGCGAAGGAGCCGACCGAGGTGCGCGACCTCGTCAGGGAGGCGATCGCCCTCGACCGCCCCGTGCTGGTGGAGGTGCCCGTCGGGCGGATGCCGCGGCCGAAGTTCTTCACCCCGCGGCGCAAGAAGACCAAGTACGAGAGGTAGTCTTCGGGCGCAAGCCGATCGGACGCCCACCCGAGACCTTCGTCACGATTGACGGCGCTCGGCCGTCGTGATGAGCCTCGCCCCTCGCCGGTAGGTCAGGTATGCGTAGCCCCACTCGAACAGCACGCTCAGACGGTTCCGGAAGCCAGCCAGGTAGAGGATGTGCACGAAGAGCCAGAGCCACCACGCCGCGTATCCGGTGACCTGGAATCGACCGAAGTCGGCGACGGCGCGGTGCCGTCCGATGGTCGCAAGGTTCCCCTTGTCGCGATAGCGGAACGGCTTCGGGGGCTCACCGCGGAGGGCCTTCAGGATGTTCCGGGCAGCCGCACGGCCCGCCTGCATGGCCGCCGGCGCGACGCCGGGCACGAGCGCGCCATCGGCCCCGGTCGTCGCGGCGAGGTCCCCAACCACGAACACCTCGGGGTGACCGGGGATCGAGAGGTCGGGTCGGACGAGGACCCGGCCGGCGCGATCCAGCGGAACGCCCAGCGTGCGGCCGAGCGGTGACGCCGTGTTCCCGGCCGCCCAGAAGACGGTGTGCGTGGCGAGGCGCTCCGCACCGACGTACACCGCCTCGGACGTGACAAGGGTCACGGGCGCGCCCGTCCGCACCTCGACCCCCAGGGCTTGGAGATCGCGCCGCGCACGCTCGGACAGGGCCGGCGGAAAGCTCGGCAGGACTCGCGGGCCGGCCTCGACCAGGACGATGCGGGCCGCGCTGGTGTCGATTCGACGGAACTCGCCGCGGAGAGCGTGCCGCGTCACGTCGGGGACGATCCCGGCCAGCTCCACGCCCGTCGGTCCGCCCCCGACGACCGCGAAGGTCATCCAGGCCTGCCGCGCCTCCTGATCGTCGCACCGCTCCGCCTCCTCGAAGGCCAGCAGGAACCGGTGTCGGATCTCGCGGGCGTCCTCGATGGTCTTCAAGCCAGGGGCGAGGGCTTCCCAGTCGTCGTGCCCGAAGTACGAGTGGCGCGCGCCGGCGGCGACGACCAGGTAGTCGTAGGTGAGCTCGCGGCCGCTCTCGCCCCTGACGAGCCGTCGTTCGACGTCGATCCGGTCGATCCGGTCCAGGACCTGGTAGAGAAGGGGCTGGAAGAGGTGGTGGTTCGTGCGGTCGACGACGACGACCTCGGCGTCGGCCTCACCCAAGGCGCGCGCGGCCTCGAGGCCGGCGAAGCCGCCGCCCACGATGACGACCCTCGGCCGCCGCGCCTGGGCGGGGCTCGGAGGCAGCTGGTCAGAGCTCCCGGGCACGAGCAACCTCTCAGCTCAGAACACCACGTACCCGCCGTCGATGACGAAGGTGTCGCCGGTGTGGTACCGGCTGGCGTCGCTGGCCAGGTAGACCGCGATCCCCCCGAAGTCTTCCGGCACGCCCCAGCGGCGCGCCGGCACCCGGGGCAGGACGCGTTCGACGAACCGATCCCAGCGGAGCGTCCGGGCTGTCATCGGCGTGTCGATCCAGCCGGGCAGGATGGCGTTGGCGCGGATGTCGTGTCGGCCCAGCTCGACCGCCAGCGCGCGCATCATGGAGATCAACCCGCCCTTGCTGGCGGCGTAGTGTTGCCCTCGGGCCGGGCCGGAGATCGCGGCCAGGCTTGCCGTGGCGACCAGAGACCCGCCCCCCTCGCGGCTGACCATGTGGC
>Ga0318565_10000426_pt1 | contig 11432 bp, 9 predicted proteins | sample GRESIP066b5f21_FD_203501 | JGI IMG/M metagenome (GOLD analysis project Ga0318565, IMG submission 203501) | Tropical soil microbial communities from Luquillo Experimental Forest, Puerto Rico - GRE.SIPMG.066b5f21 | ecosystem: Environmental > Terrestrial > Soil > Tropical forest > Bulk soil...
CAATAGGCGAGGCGCCGGTTCGGATCGGAGATGGCGACGGTTCCGTCCGGGCAGGTCAGCGTCGCGGGGGACGAGCACGCCGCGGCAAGCAGGCCGAACGCGAGCCCGAGGCCTCGCCACGCGCGCAGCGGCCGTCCCACCACCCCCCGATCGTGAGGCAAGCGGGCGAGGGTGTAAAGCAGGTCACCCCAAGCAGTCAGGGACTCGCACGTCGACGGCGCGCGCGATCGGCGATAACCTATCGCGCGCCGCCACGGAGGCCGGCGCATCTCAGACAGGGAGGGGGGTCGTCATGAAGGATCGGGTCTGTTTGGTCACGGGGGCGAACCGCGGCATCGGCTTCGAGACCGCGCGCGGGCTGGCCAAGCGCGGCGCCACGGTGGTGCTGCTCTGCCGGAGCGCGGACAAGGGGGAGGTCGCGAAGCGGGCGATCGTGGCGGAGACGGGGAACGCCGCCGTGGAGGTGCTGGTCTGCGATCTGGCCCTGCAGGCCGACGTGCGCCGGGCGGTGGCGGAGCTCAAGGCGCGCCACGACCGACTGCACGTGCTGGTGAACTGCGCCGGGATCTTTCTGCGGCAGCGCCAGGTGACATCGGAGGGGGTGGAGCGCGTGCTCGCGACCAACTACCTGTCGCACTTCTTGCTGACGCTCTTGCTGCTCGACAGGCTCAAGGCCGGCGCGCCGTCGCGGGTCGTCAACGTGGCGACCAAGACCATGGGCCTCAAGATCGACCTCGACGACCTGATGATGGAGCGGGGCTACTCGTTCATGGCCTCCATGGGCCGGACGAAGCTCGGGCTCATCCTGTTCACGACCGAGCTCGCCGGGCGCCTCGAGGGGACCGGCGTGACCGTCAACGCCATGCACCCGGGTCTCTCGCGCACCGAGCTCCTCGACGACGGCCCCAAGCTCCTGACGCTGATGTTCAAGCTGATGGCGCGCTCGCCGGAGAAGGGGGCGGCGACGGCCATCTACCTCGCCACCTCCTCCGACGTCGCGGGCGTGACCGGCGCCCTCTACGCCGACGGCAAGCAGGTGAAGATCGGCGGCCAGGCGCTCGAGCCGGGACTGGGCGCGCGCCTGTGGGAGAAGAGCGCCGCGCTGGTGGGCGTGGGGTGACCCGCGGCTAGCTTGGCGGGGTGAGGCCGAGGAGCTCGCGGCAGACGTCGGCGATGCGGCGGGCGCTGTCGCCGTTCTGCACGGGGCAGAGCCGGCGCAGCTCGTCGACGTCGAAGTAGGAGTGCACCTCCTTGCCGAGGGCCAGGCCCACGTAGGCCGTCGACGAGAACTGGGTGACGAGCACGTCGCAGTTGGCGATCATCTCTTCGGCGTTCCCCGACTCGTAGACCTGCGCGAGGGGGGCGTGCTCGCTGAGCTCGCGGCGGGCGCGGGCAACGTTCTCGTTGGGGTGCAGCTTCCAGACGATGGGCCGGCCGGCCGCGATCTCGACCACCTTCCTGATGAACCGGGGGCGGTTCTCCCAGCGGGCCGTCTCGCGGATGTCCGAGCTGCAGACCAGCACGTAGTGGTGGAGCGGGAATGAGTTCTGCAGGAAGCGTTCGCAGTTGTCGAAGTTGGGGATGCCGGTGACGACGATCTTCTCGACCGGCACCCCCTTGCCGGCGAACAAGTCGCGGTAGCCGTCGCTGGCGACGCAGAGCCGATCGTAGGCGTGGCTGAGGCCGGTGGCCGAGGAGGTCACCGCCACCCACGGCGACAGGTGGAGGTGCTTGACGAGGCGGAAGACGAGGTCTTCGGGGTCGGTCATCCCTTCCTGCACCAGGACCACGGGCCGCCCCCGCAGGTTGCGCGGCACCGCCAGGTCCGAGCAGGTGACCGCCAGGTCGTAGTCGCCGCGCGCGCCGCCGAGGTCGAGCGGCAGGTTCTGCTGCTCGAGGTAGGCGAGGCAGCGCGCGCGCAGCTTGGGGCCGAGCGCGGTGTTGTTCAGGGCCCCGACCCGGCGGAAGAGCTCGAGGATGCCGTCGCAGTAGTACCAGGTAAAAGCGTGGTCGCACTCGGGGAGCTGGGCCGCGATCTGCTGCACCTGCGTGGTGTGGTTGATGGTGCCGCCGATGAAGAGGACGCGGGGACGCGCCCGACGTGCCGGCGCGGGGGGCGGCGGCCGCAGGCGGTCGAGCGCCCGCGCCACCCAGGTCGGCAGGATCGCAGCCAACACGACCGCGATCCGGCTCACGAAGATGGTGAGCGCCAGCGCGCCGTTTCGCGCCGGCAGCCAGAGATTGGCCAGGGCCTTCACGCCGGCGCATTCTACGCCTCGCGTGAACCGCCTCCGAAGCGTCGCTTGTCGGCAGGGCGCACTTGGCTACACTCGGGGCGGCAGGTCGTGAGCAGCTCCAGGTTCGACAGGTACGCCGGCTGGGTCGAGCGCCGGCGGCTGCCCATCCTGGCGGCGGCGGGCCTGCTGGCCGCCGGAGGAGCTCTGCTCGCGCTGCGGATGCCGCTTCTGTCCGACCTCGCGAACCTGCTGCCGCCGCGCGAACGCTCGGTGAGCGACCTCGAGCGCGTCGAGGCGCGGTCGCCCGTCCAGAGCATCGCCCTCCTGGCCGTCGAGGCGCGCGATCCCGGGCTGCGGGCCCGGGCGGCGCACGCGCTCGCGGACCGGATTCGGACCATCGACCCGCGCCTGGTGGCGGACGTGGCGCTCGACGACGGCGACGCCCGGCGCTTCGTCTGGGACCACCGGTTCCTGTTCGCGCCGCTCGGCGATCTCGAGGCGGCGCGGGACGCGCTCGAGGCCCGCTTTCGCAAGGCCAAGCTGCGCGCCAACCCCCTCTACGTCTCGCTCGAGGACGAGGACGAGGCGGCCGCCGACGAGGCCGCGGACCGCGATCGTCTCGACAAGCTGCGGGCGACGCTGGACACCGCCCAGGCGAAGGCGCAGAAGCCGGACGAGATCGTGTCGCGCGACGGCCGCCTGCAGCTGGTCCTCGTGCAGGGGGCCTTCCCGTCGGCCACCGTGCAGAAGGGGGAGGAGCTGGTCGCCGCGCTCGATCGGGCCATCGCCGACACCCGGCGGGAGGTGGGCCCGGGCGTCGACATCGGCATGACGGAGGACGTGGTCATCGCCGTGGCCGAGCACCGGGCGGTGCTGTCGGGGATGACCCTCGCCGTGCTGCTCACCGTGTCCATCGTGGGCCTGTCGCTGTTTCTCTACTACCGCTCGCTGGCCGCCCTGGCGGCGCTGTTCGGAGCGCTCGCCGTGGGGACGCTGGCAACGTTCGGCTTCGCGCGGCTCTCCATCGGGCACCTCAACAGCGTGACGGCGTTCCTGCTGTCGATCGTCGTGGAGAACGGCATCAACTTCGGCATCCTCGTGCTGGCGCGGCACCTCGAGGAGCGGCGACGCGGCGAGCCGGCCTCGCGGGCCCTCGCCATCGCCCTCGGGGGCTCCTTCACGGGGACCAGCGCCGCGGCGCTGGCCGCCTCGGTCGCCTACTCGTCGCTGGTGGTGACCGACTTCCGCGCCTTCCGGGACTTCGGCGTCATCGGCGGCGCGGGGATGATCTTCTGCTGGGTGGCGGCCTACACCGTGCTGCCGGCGCTGCTCTCGCTGCTCGAGGATCGAGGGCTCGTGCCCGTGCGGCAGGAGCCGGCCATCGGCGGCGTGCTGGCGCGCGTGCTGCCGCGGCGGCCCGGCCGGGTCCTGGTCGCCGCCGGGGTGCTCGCCGCCGCCGGCCTCGCCGTGATCGCCCGCTACGTCGCCTCCGATCCGTTCGAGTACGACTGGCAGCACCTCCGCGCGGACAGCGGCCCGGCCCGCGAGGCCAGCCGCTGGATGGCGCGCATCGACGAGGGGTTCGGCCGCCAGCTGGTCGGCGGGTTCATGATCGGCACCGGCAGCGTCGCCGAGGCCCGCGCCGTCGCCGGCGCGCTCCGCGCCCGCGCCGAGGACCAACCCGGCGTGCCCCGGGGCGCGGCGCTGTTCCGGAAGGTCGGCGCGCTCGACGACTTCGTCCCCGCCGACCAGCCCGACAAGCTCGCCGTCCTCGCCCGCATCCGAAAGCTCTGCGACGACGACGCCGTCGCCGCTCTGGACGCGAAGGACCAGGCCGAGATCAGGCGCCTGCGCCCGCCGGACGAACTCCGGCCCTACACCGCCGCCGACGTCCCGGCGCCGCTCGCCCGCCGTTACACCGAGCGTGACGGGACGCGCGGGCGGTTGCTCTACGCCAACCAGGCCTCGCGGTTCGACGGCTGGAACGGGCGCCACATGATCGCGTTCGCGGCCGAGGTCCGGGCCCTCGACCTCCCGGCCGGGACGGCCATGGCCGGAGGCGCCTTCGTGTTCGCCGACATCCTGCACGCCATCATGCGCGCCGGCCCCCGTTCGACGCTGGCGGCGCTCATGGGGGTGATCATCTTCATCATCGCCGTGCTCGGGCCCCGGCGCCACGCGGCGGTGGTGCTCACCTCCGTCGCCGTCGGCACCACGCTCATGATCGCGGGCGCGGCGCTGTGCGGCCTCAAGATCAACTTCCTCGACTTCGTGGCCCTCCCCATCACCCTGGGCGTCGGCGTCGACTACGCGGTCAACGTGGTGTCGCGCGAGCGCGAGGAGGGGCCCGGCAGCGCGCGGCGCGCCCTGTCGACGACGGGTGGCGCGGTGGTGCTCTGCTCCTGGACGACGACGGTCGGGTACGGGTCGCTCCTCCTCTCGGCGAACGAGGGGATCCGGTCGTTCGGCGGGACGGCGATCCTCGGCGAAGTGACCTGCCTGCTGGCGGCACTCACGCTGGCCCCGGCGCTGCTCGAGCTGCTCGACCGCCGGGTGCTGAAGCGGCCGGCGGGCGATGCGCTCGAGCGTTCACCGAACCGTTGACCGGCTTCAACTTCGCGCGCGAGAGTTTGCAGCAACGCCACCGCGGCTTCGCACACGGCGGCGCGCGCCGGTGTATCTAGAGAGGAGATGCTCGGCGCGGACGAGGTGTCGCCTCGGTTCGAGCAGCGGGTGGCGGAAACGGCGCCCGATCGGGCCTTGCGCCGCGCCGGGTTCCGTTTCCTTTGCGCCGCCGGCTACCTCGTGCTCGTGGCCCGGCTGGGCTTCGACGGTCCGTTTCACTGGCTCCTGGCGGTGGTGTTCGCCGGGATCCCGGTCTCCATCCCGCCGGTGGCGCGGCTGCTGACGAACACCCTCCCCTTCGCCCTGTTCGGAGCCATCTACGATCTACTGCGCCTCGCCCACCCGTTCGTCGTCGCGCGCGGCGTGCACGTGGCCGGCCCGTACGGCTTCGACAAGTGGGCCTTCGGCGTCGGCTCGCTGACCATGAACGAGCTGTTCGCGCGCCACCACTGGCCCGCCGTCGACTTCGTCACCGGCTGCGCGTATCTGTCCTACATCTACGCCGTGGTCGGGTTCGCGGTCTTCGTGGCCATGGTCGATCGGACGGCGGCCGGCGAGCGGCGCGCCGCGCGCTCGGCTGGACGTTCCTGGGCGTGAACCTCGCCGGCTACGCGACCTACCTCCTCTGGCCGGTGGCGCCGCCCTGGTACGTCGCCGCGCATGGCCTCGGCCCCGTCGAGGCGAACGCGGTCGCGAGCCCGGCCGCGCTCGCCCGCTGGGATGCGCTGGTGGGCGTCCCCTACTTCGCGGGTTTCTATGGGCACTCTTCGGACGTGTTCGGGGCCATGCCCTCGATGCACTGCGCCTACCCGATGTTGCTGCTCGGCTTCGCGCTCGAGCTCCGCCGGCCGCGCCTCGTCGCAGCGCTGGTGGCGTTCGAACTCCTGATGTGCTTCTCGGCCGTCTACCTCCAGCACCACTACGTCTCCGACGTGATCGTCGGGGTCGCGTACGCGGCGCTCGGCTACGGGGCGTCGCGCTTCGTCAGCGCTCGCCGGCCGCCGGCGCCGATCCCGGCTCTGCCAGGTCCGTAGCGGCGAGCGGCGCGCCGCGCGTCCGGAAGGCGTGCAGCTGCTGGGCGAGGTAACCGGAGGGGAACGGCTCAGCGATGCCGTAGCCGGCGGGCTTGCCGGCCGGCAGGTGCGCGGTCCCGCCGAGCCAGTCCCAGAACGCGAGCTTCGTCGCGAAGTTGACCCCGTCGCGGATCTCGAGCGCGTGGTGCCAGCGGTGCATCTCCGGGCCGTTGATGACCCGCTGCAGGCGCCCGCTGCGGACGTCCACGTTGGCGTGGATGTACATCCCCCAGACGGTGTCGATGGTGAGCTTGATGAGGGCCACCTCCGGCGCGGCGCCGAGCAGGACGATGGGGGCGAACTCGATCGTCTGGTTGATGAGGATCTCGAGCGCGTGCGAACGCGACCCGGACAGCCAGTCGACGTCGCGCGTGGCGTGGTGGGCCTCGTGAATCCGCCACAGCAGCGGCGAGCGGTGCTGCAGCCGGTGGAAGAGGTAGATGTAGAGGTCGTGGGTGACGACGAAGAGCGCTACCTGCGCGGCGACCGGCCAGCCGGCGACGAGGTGAAGGCGGCCGAGGCCGGTGGCACCGTCGAGCCAGGCGGTGATGCGGGCGATGAGGAGCCCGAGAAGGTAGCTTTGGATGAAGGCGTAGCCGAGGAGGTCGTCCCAGAAGCCGGGGCGGAAGAACCGGCGCCCGGGCGCGTAGGGGCGAAGCCGCTCGAGCGCGATCAGCACGATCGCCGCGAGCGCGATGCAGGCCGGCGAGATAACCGACCAGAGGGCGGCGGCGCGGGGCATCGCGGGGCGCGTCGGCCTTTCAGTTGGTCGACGTGGCGCCGGCCACCCGCCGCAGCTTGCTGCGCGCGGAGATCTCTCCCTCGTAGATCCGCTTGACCCCGTCGCCGAGCGAGCGCTCGATGTCGCGGATGTTGGCCACCATCCGCAGGAGGCCCACGATCTCGACCGAGGCCGCCTGATCGCTCCCCCACATCGCGCGGTCGAGCGTCACGTGGCGCTCGACGAACGTCGCCCCCAGCGTCACCGCCGCCCATGTCGGGGCCAGGCCCACCTCGTGCCCCGAGTAGCCGATCGGGCACTCCGGGTACCCGGCCTTGAGCGTCCGGATCATGTTGAGGTTGAGGTGCTCGGGCGGGCACGGGTACGACGACGTGGAGTGGGCGACGAGCAGGTTCTCGCGCCCGACCGCCTTGACCGCGGCGTCGATCTCCTCGGCGGTGGACATCCCCGTCGACAGGATGAGGGGGCGGCCCGTCGCGCGCATCTTCTTGAGCAGCGGGATGTCGGTCAGCGAGGCGGAGGCCGCCTTGTAGCAGGGGGGATCGAACGACTCGATGAAGTCGACGGAGTCCTCGTCCCAGCAGGAGGCGAACCAGAGCATCCGGCGCTCGGCGCAGTACCGGTCGATCTCGGCGTACTCGCGGGGCCCGAACTCTACCCGGTGGCGGTACTCGATGTACGTCATGCGCCCCCAGGGGGTGTCGCGCTCGACGTTCCACTGATCGCGCGGGACGCACTTCTCCGGCGTCCGCTTCTGGAACTTCACCGCGTCCGCTCCGGCCAGCACCGCGCCGTCGATGAGACGCTTGGCGATCTCCACCGAGCCGTTGTGGTTGATACCGATCTCCGCGATCACGAATACGGGCGCTCCGGCCCCGATCCACTTCTCCCCGACGCGCACGCGCGCCGCATCGAGCGTCAGCTGTAGATTCGAGCTCGCCATCGTCGGCCCCCCTTCTTGACGACGTTCGCAGTTTCGGCGGCGCTCTGCCGCCGCCGCGCCCGCTCTCGCAGGTCCAGGATCCAGTCCGCGAAGTCTCGGAACGCGCCGTAGCCGCCGGGGCGCACGCAGCGGTAGTGCGCGGCCCGCAGCACGACCGGGACGGCGTCGAGGGGCGCGCCGACCAGGCCCTGCTCGGCGACCGCTTCGATGATCTCGCTGTCGTTGACGTCGTCGCCGATGTAGCCGATCTGGTCGGGCTCGACGCCGGCGTCGGCCATGAGGCGGGGGAGCGCGGCGCGCTTGTCAGCGACCCCGAGGTAGCAGAGGCGCAACCCCAGCTTCTCCGCGCGCCGCTCGACGATCGGCGAGCGCTCGCGGGTCAAAAACGCGGTCTCGATCCGGTCGTGACGCAGCCGCTCCACCCCCATCCCGTCGCGGACGGAGAAGCGCTTGAGCTCCTCGCCGTCCCCGGAGTAGTAGACCCCCCCGTCGGTCAGCACGCCGTCGACGTCGGTGACGACCAGCCGCAGCCGCGCCGCGCGTGCCTCGAGCTCGCGCTCGAACAGCGGCGCCACGAACCGCGAGCGCACCAGGGTCACCACGCCGTCCACCCTCCGTCGACGACGAGGTTCGACCCCGTCACGTAGCTCGAGGCGTCGCTGGCGAGAAACAGCAGCGCGCCCCGCAGCTCGTGCGCCTCGGCCATCCGGCCGAGGGGCGTGCGGTCCGCGTACTGCTCCCTGAAGTACGGCTCCTGACCGGGCTGCGCCACCCCGCCCGGCGACAGGCTGTTGACCCGGACGCCGGCCGCCGCCCAGTAGGCGGCGAGGTAGCGCGTGAACGCGAGCACCGCCCCCTTGCTGCTCGGGTAGACGGGGCTCTTCCAGAACCCCTGGGACCCGTCGGGCCGGCGGTAGATCCGCTGGTCGGGGCCGACCATTCCGTAGGTGGAGGCGATGTTCACGATGCTCCCCTTCCGGCGGCGCGCCATCTCCGTCCCCAACACCTGACAAGCCAGGAAGGTGCCGGTGACGTTGACGTCCAGAGCCCGCCGGAAGGCCTCGACCGGGTAGCTCTCGAAGCGGGAGAGCGCGGCGGCGGCCGCGGCGTCCTCGAAGCGGTCGTTGCTGGCCGCGTTGTTGACGAGGACGTCGATGCGATCGCCGATCCGGAGCACCTCGTCGCGCAGCCGCTCGAGCGAGCCCGGGACGGTGATGTCGGCGGCCACGCCGTGCAGGCGCGCGGGCGCGCCGTTGCTCCGCTCGCTGCGCAGCTCGTCGACCACCCGCGAGCAGGCCTCCGCGTCGACGTCGGTGGCGACCACGACCGCGCCCGCGTCGGCGAGCGCTCGGCAGTGCTGGCGCCCCAGCAGGCCCGCCGCGCCGGTGACCACCGCTGTGCGCCCGGCGAGCGAGAACGCCGCCAGCGTCGGCTCAGGCTCGCGCATCGCCGCCCTCTCGCTCGCGGCTCGGCCGCGGCTTGACGTTGAACCCGCCCGTGCGGCGGAACAGCGGCTCGAGCGGCGCCCCGCGCAGAGCCTCCGCCACGGTCCCGCGCTCGAGCGCCTCGCGGAGCAGCGGCAGCACCTCGCCGTAGGCCGCCAGGAGGTAGTCGACATCCTCGTCGCTGTGCGCCGCCGACAGGTTGTGGAACCCGCCCCAGAGTACGCCGCGCTTGACCAGCTCCTGCTGGACGAACGACTTCATGACCAGCGGGTCGGCGGCGGCGGCAAGGCCCTCGGCCGCGAACGAGACCAGCGTCCGGCAGCCGAAGCCGGTGGCGCGCGTGAACGGGACGCCGAGCGTGACGGCGAGCTCGTTGAAGCGGTCGCGCAGGCGGCCGCCGCGGACCTCGAGCGTTTCGGGGACCTTGCGGTCGCGGAGCGCGGTCACCGTGGCGCGCGCGGCCGCCAGCGACAGCGCCTCGCCGCCGAACGTGGAGTAAAAGAACACGTCGCGTTCGCAGAGGCTCATGACGTCCGCGCGACCGGTCAGGACCGACAGCGGCATGCCGTTGGCGACCGCCTTCGAGAAGCAGGCGAGGTCGGCGGTGACGCCGAAGCGCTCCTGCGCCCCCCCGAGGGCTAGCCGGAAGCCCGTCCACATCTCGTCGAACACCAGCAGCGCGCCCCGCCGCGCGCAGAGCCGCTTGAGCTCCGGCAAGAAGCCCGGCTGCGGCGCCTCGAAGGTGGTGGGCTCGAGGATGACGCAGGCTGTGCTGTCGTCGAGCGCCGCCTCGGCCGAGGCGAGATCGTTGTACGCGAACGTGTGGGTGAGCGCCGCGACGGCCCCCGGGACCCCCCGGCTCCGGTCGGTGACGGCGATGTACCAGTCGTGCCAGCCGTGGTAGCCGCAGCAGAGGACCTTGTCGCGCCCGGTGAAGGCCCGGGCCAGGCGGACCGCCGCCGTCGTCACGTCGCACCCGTTCTTGCCGAACCGGATCCGCTCGGCGCCGGGGACCACCTCCTGGATCAGCTCGGCGACCTCGACCTCCAGTGGGTGCGGCAGCGAGAAGGTGATCCCCGCGTCCAGCTGGGCGCGGATCGCGTCGTCGACGGAGCGGTCGCGATAGCCGAGGACCAGCGGCCCGACCGCCATGGTCATGTCCAGGTACTCGTTGTCGTCGACGTCGAACACGCGCGCGCCCACCCCGGCGCGCAAGAACTTGGGCGCGACGCCGCGCACGTGCTGCCCGGCCCCCTTGGCGAGCGTCTGGGTGGCGCCCGGAATGAGCCCGATCGCCCGCGCGTAGACGGCGTCGGAGTTGGCGATCGAGGGATACTCGAGGTTGGGGGCGACGTGGTTCGGCATGGCGCGGTCTCCCGTTGCAGCTCTCGCCCCCCCCGCCTCCTCTTCCCAGGCCCGCTTGAAACGGGCGGCGAGCGCGTCGGCCGTGAACCCCTCGTGGGCGAGCACGTCTGCGAGTCGCCCCGGCCGGAACCAGCGGCCGTCGAGCCCCAGGGGGACGACCGGCGCGGACACCCGGTGGCGGACCAGGATCTCGGTGACCAGCGCGTAGAGGCCCCCCGTCAGCAGGTGGTCCTCCACGGTCACGAGCACGCGACAGGCGCGCGCGGCCTCGACGACGGCCGCCTCGTCGATGGGCGCCAGCATTCGCAGATTGAGGAGGCGGGCGCGGATCCCTTCGGCCCGCAGGGCCACGCAGGCCTGGGCGGCGTTGGGGACGAGCAAACCGGCGGCGATCACGCCGACGTCGCTGCCGTTGGTGACGACCTCGGCGCGCCCGAGGGCGAACGGCGCGTGCGCGAGCGTCGACGGCCGGGCGTTGAAGCGGATGTACGCGGGGGCCGGGCTGGCCAGCACCTCCGGGAGCCCGGCGCAGAGCTCGGACTCGTCAGCTGGACAGAAGATCTGCATGCCGGGGATGGCGCGCATGACCGCGACGTCGTCGATCGCCTGGTGGGTGGGGCCGTTCGCCTCCGAGAGAAACCCGGGGACGCCGCCCACGAGCTTGACGGGCAGCCCGGCGATGCCGACGTCGGTGCGGATGAACTCGAACGCGCGCAGCGTGAGGAAGGTGGCGAGCGCGTGCACGACGGGGATCCGCCCTCGCAGCGCCAGCCCGGCGGCCATCCCCACCATCGTCTGCTCCGCGATGCCGACGTCGACGAAGCGCGGGCCGATGCGGGCCGCCAGGCCCCGGATTGCCGCCCGGTTCTCGGCGGTGACGACCACCAGTCGATCGTCGGCGTCGAGCAGCGCCGCCAGCGTCGCCTCGTAGCCGATGGGCGCCGCGCCGTTCATCGCACCACCTGCGGCGCGGAGGTGATCGTGGCGCGCCCCGCCCCCTCG
>Ga0318565_10000445_pt1 | contig 11266 bp, 8 predicted proteins | sample GRESIP066b5f21_FD_203501 | JGI IMG/M metagenome (GOLD analysis project Ga0318565, IMG submission 203501) | Tropical soil microbial communities from Luquillo Experimental Forest, Puerto Rico - GRE.SIPMG.066b5f21 | ecosystem: Environmental > Terrestrial > Soil > Tropical forest > Bulk soil...
GACCAATCGGGTCCTGGAGGCGCTGCGCGGTCTCCAGATCGTCCGGCTCGTGGCGCACCACTGGATTCCCACCGAGCAGCCGGAGGCCATGCGCAAGGCCATCGAGAGCTGGTGTCTCGCGCAGTGACAGCGAGCGTGATCAGCGGTGGGGCGCGATGGGCGAGCGCACGTGCTCCGGGCGGATGCCCAATCCGATGAGACGGGCGGGGATGCGGCGCAGGAACGGGTAGCGGTCGAGCAGCCGCAGCAACAGCGGGGGTCGAATCGACGCCGAGCGGCCGAGCACGGGGGCGATGATACGCTGCTGCACCTGCACCTGAAGCCACTGGGTCACGCGCGTCGGCCACTCGCGCCGTCGCTGCACCTTCGTGAGATGCCTCAGGCTGAGACGCCCCTGGGCTAGCGGACCGGCGAGGAGGTTGGCCGCGGCCACTGCGTCCTGCAAGGCGAGATTGATCCCCACGCCGCCCACCGGCGACATGGCATGCGCGGCGTCGCCAATGCAAAGGAGGCCCGGGCGATACCAGCGCTCGAGCCGGTCTACGCGCACGGTGAGGAGCTTGACGTCGTCCCAGCTCGCGAGCTCGCCGACCCGATCCGCCGCCCACGGCGCCACCGTCGCAACCCTCTCCCGGAACGATTCGACGGGGCCGGCGCGCATGCCCTCGAACCCTCCCTTGGGAATCACGAAAGCGCACTGCCAGTGGCTGTCGCGGTTGATCAGCACGAAGATCCGGCCCGGATCGAACTGGCCCATGGTGTTCTGCGGGTCGCCGGGTCGCCGGCTCAGCCGGAACCACAGCACGTCCATGGGTGCCCCGAGCTCGCGCACGCGGAATCCGGCTTGCGCACGGACGAGGGAATGCCGGCCATCCGCACCCACCACCAGATTGGCGCGCACGTCGCGCTTGCCCTCTGGGGTCATCACCTCCAGCCCGACCACGCGGCCGTTCTCCTCGATGAGGCCCTGGGCCTCCGCGCGCATCCAGAGGCTGAACGAGGGGTAGCGCCGGGCATGGCCCACGAGGAAATCGAGAAAGTCCCACTGAGGCATGAGCGCGAGGAACTTGCAGCGGGTGGGCAGATGGGTGAAGTCGGCGATGGGGACGAAGACGCCCCCGACCTGGGCCCCCAGTACCTGCACCTCCTGATGCGGCAGGGCGAGAAAGGGCTCGATGAGCCCGAGCTCGTGCATCACCTGGAGGGTCGAGGGATGGATGGTATCGCCGCGGAAGTCACGCAGGAAGTCCGCGTGCTTCTCGAGCACGAGCACGTCCACGCCAGCGCGGGCGAGGAGGAGGCCTAGCATCATGCCGGCGGGCCCGCCGCCCGCGATGCAGCAGCCGTAGCTCTTCTTCTGATCGTCCATGGCGCTCACATGATGGACTTCCCGGCGTCCACCATGAGGGTGGCGCCCGTGACGTAGGAGGATTCGTCGCTGGCCAGGAAAAGGATGGGATAGGCAACCTCGCGCGGCTCCGCCCAGCGCCCGAGGAGATTGTCGTGCGTGCGCTGGGTTCGCATCTCGGCCTCTGACACGCCCTGGGCCGCCGCGCGCCCGATGTGATAGGGCGTGATGGTGCCCCCCGGGCAGACCGCGTTGACGCGGATCCCGTGCGGGGCCTCCTCCATGGCCAGCGCGCGCGTGAAGCCGAGGACCGCCGCCTTGGTCGTGTCGTACTGGCCCATGCCCGTCCGACCCTTGACGCCGTAGACGGAGGAGAGATTCACGATGGTGCCTCGCCCGCTCTTCCGCAGAGCGGGAAGCGCCGCCTTGCTGCTATAGGCAGTGGCGAGCACGTTGACGCCGAGGATGAACTCCCAGCCTTTGGAATCCGCCTCGGCGAGCGCGGTGTAGAGGCGGACGCCGGCCACGTTGACGAGCGTGTGTAGTCCGTGCAGCTCGGCCAGCGTCTCCCCGACCACGCGGTCGCACTCCGCCTCGCGGGTGAGGTCGGCGACGAGAGCGATCACGCGGGCGCCTTTCACGTCGCGCGCGATGCTCGCCGCGGCGGCCTCCACGGCGACGTGGTCGGTGTCGACCAGGGCCACCGCCGCGCCCTCCTCGGCGAAGACTCGGCCCGTAGCCTCGCCGATGCCGCCTCCTCCCCCCGTGACGAGGGCGGCGCGGCCGGCCATGCGCGGAGGCACGAGCGATCAGACCAGGGTGAGGTGGGCGCCGGGCTTGACGAGCACGCGCGCCGTCGCGCCCTCGACCCAGCTCGCCTCGGGCGGCAGCACCACCGAGGCGGAGCGCACGCAGAAGGACTCCGGGTTCTCCGCCGGCACGCTGCCGCGGTCACGCAGGACCTTGGCCATGCTGAGGAGCTTCCGGCGCACGTGGATGATCGCGGTGTCGCTCGAGCCCAGGCGCTCCTGGGTGCGATCCACGATCGGGCCCTGGCTCTCCTGCACGGCCTGGTCCTGCACGCCGAAGCCGGGAATACCGCACACCATGCGCGTGCGATGGAGTTCCCAGTCCATGCCGTAGTCGTTGTCGCGGTTGGCCGCGGTGCGCACGTCGCCGTAGGCCTGCGAGGTCGCGGGGGCGTAGTCGCAGACGTGCGCCCCCTTGCCCGCGATGTGCAGTGCCCGTTCCTCGCTGGTGAGCGGCCGATCGGGGTGCCAGGTGACCATCCAGTTCACCACGTTGGTGTCGTCCATGGGCACCCAGATGTGCGACTGCGTGGTGCGCTCTCCGCGGTCCGTGGGCGGCATGGTGTAGAAGGGCATGAGGAACTGGGTGATCCGCCAGTAGTACTGACCATCCGTCCACGAGCGGCGCGCCCCGATCATCGTGCCGTAGTCTGTATCGACGACCTCGAAGCGGGGGGCGCGGTCGGCCGTCTGCACCGCCTCGCCCACCCCGAAGCTCGCGCGGTCCATCTCCTTCGCGATCTCGGTGTCCTCGTGGCTGAGGGGAGCGTGGAGGAAGGAGATGTGGCTCGAGTCGATGCCGCCCTCGAGCGCCTGGAACCAGTTGCACTCCTGGACTCGCTTGGAGATCAGGGTGTGCGACTCCGGCAGGAGCGTCCACTCGAGCTGCGAGAGCGGCGGCGGCGTGCCCGGCCCCATGTAGGTGAAGATGACGCCGCCGCGCTCCTCGCACGGATAGGCGACGTGGCGCACCTTGGAGGCGAAGCTCGACTCGGGCGGCTCGTTGGGCATGGCGAGACAGCGGCCGTCGTCGGCGAACTTCCAGCCGTGATAGGCGCAGGACATGCCCGCCTCCTCCACGCGCCCGATGTAGAGCGAGGCGCCCCGATGCGGGCAGAACTCGCCGATGAGCCCCGCGCGTCCGCTCTTGCCGCGGAAGACGATGAGCGGCTCGCCGAGCAGGCGCACGCGCTTGACCCGGCCGCCCGCCTCGACCTCGCCGGACTGCACGACGGGAATCCAGTAGCAGCGGAGGAGGGCGCCCATCGCCGTGCCGGGGCCCGTCCTGGTGAGAAGCTCGTTCTCGTCCCTGGTCAGCATGGCCTCGTTCCTCCCGGCGGCAGGATACCACGCGCATTCGGCCGTCCGCCCCGCCCTCCGCTTGCTGTACACTGCAGCGCGTCTCGACACTGCCGTCATTGAGGGAGGATCGAGCCTTGGCACTCACCGCCACCGTGCACCATGTCGACCTGACGCGCGGATCCGTGGAGACGCGGGTCCTGCCCGAGGACGTCTATCGCAAATATCCGGGAGGCAGCGCGCTCGCCGCCTATCTCCTCCTGCAGACCATGCCCGCGGGCGCCGATCCCCTCGGCCCCGACAATGTCCTCGTGATGGCCGTGAGCCCGCTCACTGGCCTCGCCATCTCGGGACAGAGTCGGATGACGGCATGCGCCCGCTCCCCGCTCACCGGCGCCATCGGCGACAGCCAGTGCGGCGGATTTTTCCCCGCCGAGATGCGCGCGGCGGGTGCGGATGCCTTCGTCTTCACCGGTCAATCGAAGGAGCCGGTCTACCTGTGGCTCCACGACGGCACGGTGGAGCTGCGGCCAGCGGCGCACCTCTGGGGCAAGGTCACCGCGGAGGTGGACGCGCTCCTCAAGGAGGAGCTGGGCGACCCCAAGGTGGAGATCGCCCAGATCGGCCCCGCGGGCGAGAATCGCGTGCGCTTCGCCGCCATCATGAACATGGTCAACCGCGCCAACGGCCGCACCGGTCTGGGCGCCGTCATGGGTTCGAAACGGCTCAAGGCGGTGGTCGTGCGCGGCAGCAAGTCGCCCAAGCCGGCGGTGCCCGAGGCCTTCCGCGGCCTCGTCAAGCGGCTCAAGGAGCTCGAGGAAGCCAACCCGGGGATCAAGTGGTTCGGCGAGTTCGGCACGTCGGGCGTGCTCGCCATCCAGGACAAGATGGGCGGCCAGCCGACGCGGAACTACAGCGAGGGCACCTTCGAGCAGTGCAAGGACATCGACGGCTCGACGATGGCCAAGACCATCCTCAAAGAGCGCGACACGTGCTACGCCTGCGTGGTCAAGTGCAAGCGCGTGGTCGAGGTGCACGAGCCGGGGCGCGACGTCGATCCCGTCTATGGTGGACCGGAGTACGAGACCCTGACGTTCTTCGGCAGCATGTGCGGGGTGGGCGACCTCAAGCTGCTCGCCCGCGCCTCCGCCGACGCCAACAAGTACGGAATGGACACCATCTCCGCCGGCGCCACCATCGCGTGGGCCATGGAGGCGAAGGCCAAAGGTCTCCTCGACGACCAGGGACTCGGCTTGGCCTTCGGCGACGGGCCGTCCGTCCTGCGCGCCATCGAGGCCATCGCGCTCCGCCGGGGCGTGGGCGATCTGCTAGCGGTGACCGTGAAGGGTCAGGAGCTCCCGGCGCACATGCCCCAGCACAAGCGCTCTCTCGGCCTCATCTACGCCGTCAACGCCTTTGGCGCTGATCACCAATCTTCCGAGCACGATTCGATGCTGAGGGCCAAGCCGGGCAGCCTGCAGCGGCGCCGCCTCGCGGAGATCGGCGACTTCGGTGACCTGGACCTGCGTGATCTGTCCGACGACAAGGTTCGCTTCGCCTACACCACCCAGTGCTTCTACTCCGCGCTCGATACCCTCGGCCTCTGTCAGTTCGTGTGGGGGCCGTCGTGGCAGCTCTACGGCCCCAAGGAGACGGTCGAGCTCGTGCACGCGGGCACGGGTTGGGACGCCAGCATGAGCGAGCTCATGCGGGTGGGAGAGCGGCGGATCAATCTCCTGCGCGCCTTCAACGCGCGCGAGGGCATCGGCAAGGCCGCCGACACCCTGCCCAAGAAGCTCTTCCAGCCCCTCTCGGGCAAGGGCCCCACCGCCGGTGTCGCCCTCACTGCGGAGGAATTCGAGCACGCGCGGGCCACCTACTATCAGATCGCCGGCTGCGATCCGGCCACCGGCTATCCCACGCGGGCCAAGCTCGCCGATCTCGACCTCGCGTGGCTGGCCGAGATGGTGCCGGCTCGCTGAATTTCCCCTCTGCACTCACCATCAGGAGACGGACGCAATGACGATGCGCGCGGTGATCGGGATGCTCATGGTGCTCCTCGCTTCCGCGGGCTGCGCCTCCACCTCGACGGGCGGCGGGACGGGAGCGGCGCGCGGGACTCTCGATCGCATCAAGGCGACCAAGACCATCAACCTCGGCTATCGCGACTCCTCCGTGCCGTTTTCCTTCGTGGGCACGGACCAGAAGCCCACAGGCTACTCCGTGGAGCTCTGCCAGCGCGTGGCCGACGATCTGAAGCGTGATCTCCAGATACCAGACCTGGCCGTGAAGTGGACGCTGGTCACGGTGGAGAGCCGCATGGCCGCCGTGCAGAATGGCACCATCGATCTCGAGTGCGGCTCGACCACCAACACCCTGAGCCGGCAGTCCCAGGTCGATTTCAGTCTCACCACCTTCGTGACGGGGGCGAGCCTCCTCGCGCTGAAGGAGACGGCCACGGCAAACCTGAGCGACCTGCGCATCGCCGTCATTCCCGGCACGACCACGGAGCGTGTGCTGAAGGAAGCCCTGAACAAGTCGTCCACCACGGTGACCTTGATCCCCGTCAAGGACCACGCGGACGGCCGGACCGCCCTCGAGCAGAAGACGGCCGACGCCTACGCCTCGGACCGCGAGATCCTGATCGGGCTCGTGCTCACCGCCCAGAAGCCCGGCGACTTCATCCTCGTCGACCGCTACTTCTCCTACGAGCCCTACGCGCTGATGCTGCGGCGGAATGACCCTGACTTCCGCATCGCCGTGGATCGCTCGCTGGCGAGGCTCTACCGCTCGGGTGAGGTCATCACGATCTATCGCCGCTGGCTCGGGAGCCTGGGCGCTCCCGACGCGCTGCAGCTGGCGACCTGGGCCATCCAGGGACTGCCGGAGTAGCGCGAGAGGACGGGGAGGCGGCGCGCCGCGGTCAGGCCCCGGCGCCGCGCGCGGCCCAGCGAAGGACGCGCGTGCCGTTGTCGACGCGCAGGCTGACGAAACCCGCGGAGAGAAGTAGCCCGCAGGCTACCGCGAAGGCCGCCCCGTAGCCGCCGGTCGCCTCGAAGAGGCGGCCGGCCAGCGAGGAGCCAAGGGCAGCGCCCGTCTGGTGCACCAGGAAGATCATGCCGAAGATCGATCCCACCGAGTAGCGGCCGTAGATGTCCGCGGTGAGCATCGAGGTCATGGAGCCCGAGCCGGCAAGGGTGATGCCACCCAGGATGGCTACGGTGAGGATTGCGAAGGGATTGTCACGCACGAGGAAGAGCCCAGCGAAGATGAGCGCCCGTCCCGCGTAGACGCCGGCCAGCACGGGGCGCGCCCCCCACCGGTCCGCCATCGCGCCCAGCCCGAGAGTGAAGACCATGCTCGAGGCGCCGAGCAGCCCCACGATCCAGGAGGCGAAGATCGGCGTGTAGCCGTGGTCGGTGAGCATGGGCACGCCGTGCGACGAGATCAGGCTCATGGAGAAGCCGCAGGTGAAGAACGAGCCTGCGAGCTGCCAGAAGGCGAGGGTGCGCATGGCGGTGGCCACCGGCGTGCGTCTCGTCGAGATCGCCGCCCCATCCGGCCGGGCGGCATCGCCGTCGGGAGCGAGTCCGACAGCCTCGGGAGACTCGCGGACCACGAAGAGACAGAGCGGGAGGACGCCCAGCAGCACGACGAGGCCGATCACTCCATAGGTCATCCGCCACCCGACGGTGATGATGAGCCAGGCCACCACGGGCACGAGCAGGCTCATACCCGTCATGGCCGCGCTGCCCAGGATGGAGATGGCCAAGCCGCGACGGCGGATGAACCACCGGCTCACCACGGCGTTGGCGACCACCGGTCCCACGGCGGACAGACCCAGGGAAGCGAGCACGCCGTGCACGAGCGCGAGCTGCCAGAGGTTGGTGCAGAGCCCGGTGAGGGCGAGGGAGATGGCGAGCAGCACCGAGCCTGCCGAGGTGATGATGCGGGGGCCGAAGCGGTCCACGAGCGAGCCGATCCACGGCATGAAGAGCCCGTACAGGAGCAGCCCCAGGGCAATGACCAGAGAGAAGGCGGCGCGGTCGACCCCGAGGTCGGCGGTCATGGGCTTGAGGAAAGGCCCGACGGCGTGGCGCACTCCGGCCGACACGAAGACCATGAAGGAGAAGGCGACGGTGATCCACCAGCCGTAGAAGACGCGGGACGGAGCCATGAACGTGCCCACGATCATAGCAGGTTTGGTGTAGGCTCGTGGCGCGTACTCGAGCAGCCCCGCTGCCGCGCATCTCAGCCAGGAGAACCCGCGTCCGTTGATCCTGAGCGTCTTTCGCGTCCGGAGCTTTCGCTTCCAGCTTCCCGCCGATCTCGTCACTTCCTGGGCCTTCGAGATGGAGACCCTGATCCTCGGCTGGTTCGTCATGGTGCACACGGGCTCCGTACTCCTCCTCACCCTCTTCGCCTCCCTGCAGTTTGCGGGCACGCTGACCTCGCCGCTTTTCGGTGTGCTGGGCGACCGGCTCGGTGGGCGCTTCATGCTGTGCGCCATGCGCGCAACCTATGCGGGGTTCGCCGCGCTCTTCACGATCCTGGCTTTCACGGGCGCCCTCACCACGGGACGCGTCTTCGTGCTCGCGGGCCTGGTCGGCATCGTGCGCTCCAACGATCTCGTGATGCGCAATTGGCTCATCGGCGAGACCATTCCCGCGCCGCTGGTGGGAGGCGCCGTCGGGCTGTCGCGCGCCATCACGGACACCGCGCGGATCACCGGCGCCCTCGTGGGGGCGAGCCTCTCCACGGCGCTGGGCGTCGGCTCCGCCTACGCCGCGGTGACCGTTCTCTACCTCGCCGGGCTCGCGCTCACCTTCGGCATCGCGCGGCGGCGTCCCGTGGCCGATCCCGCGGAGGGACCCGGCGCGGCGGGACGACCCCTCGTCCGCTCCTCGGGGTGGCGTGATCTGAAGGAGGGCGTGGCCTACGTGGTGCGCACGCCTGCGCTCGTGGCGATGATGTGGCTCGCCTTCCTCGTCAACCTCACCGCCTATCCCGCGACGCAAGGCCTCCTCCCCTACGTGGCGAGGACGATTTACCAGGTCGACGCCCGCGGGCTCGGCTGGCTGGTGGCCAGCTTCTCTCTGGGCGCTCTCTGCGCGTCCGCCACCATCGCCGTCACGGGGGGCTCGCGCCAGCCCGCCCGCTTCACCCTCGTGGGGAGCGCGCTCTGGTACGCCTTCCTCCTCGTGTTCGCCCACCTGAGGAGACTCGAGCTGGGTCTCGCCGTGCTCTTTGCCGCGGGCTTCGCCCAGAGCGTGGCCATGATCTCGATGACCGCCGACCTCCTCGGCACCTCCGGCGATCGCTTCCGCGGCCGCGTGATGGGCGTGCGCATGCTCGCCGTCTACGGCCTGCCCCTAGGTCTCATGCTCGCGGGCGCTCTCATCGATCGCCTGGGCTTCCCGCTCACCGTCACCGTGCTGGTGACGACCGGCCTCGGCTGCACTGTCCTCATCGGCCTCACCTGGCGGGCCAGCCTTTGGCGGCGCCCGCACCGCCGGGCCCTCTCCACCGTCCCGCGCGTGTAGACGCGGCGTTGACCCTGCGCCGGGCCGTGCGTAGAGTCTCGCGGTGACATGAACCTTGCCTCGTGGGTGCTGGTCGGCGGCGCCGCAGGCATCCTCGCCGGGATCGTGTTCGGCGACGACTGCGCAATCCTGAACCCGATCGGCTTCGCCTACGTGGGGCTGCTCCAGGCGGCGGTGTATCCCTACCTCATCTGCTCGCTGCTGCACGGCCTCGGATCACTGGAGCCGGCCAAGGCGTGGCGGCTCTTCAAGTGCGGCTGGATCTTCTACATGGTCGCGTGGGTGGTCACCTTCGCTACCCTCTTCGCGTTGGCCCAGGCCATTCCCGAGGTGAATCCCGCCATCATCGCGGAGAGGGCGGGGGCGCCGCACAGCGTGTCGAGCCTGCTCGGGCTCCTCATTCCCACCGACCTCTTCACCGCGCTCACCCAGAACTACGTGCCCGCGGTGGTGATCTTCTTCATCTTCTACGGGGTGGCCATGCAGACGCTCAAGGACAAGCAGGCGCTCTTGAGCATGCTGGAGACGATCCGCCTGGCCAGCCTGCGCTTCTGGAACTGGATCGTGCGCTTGGCTCCCATCGGCGTCTTCGCCCTCTTCGCGGTCACCGCGGGCACCACCGCCCTGCACGATCTCGTCAACATGGGACTCTATCTCGCGCTGTTCATGATCGGGGCGGGCATCCTCTCCTTCTGGATCCTGCCCGGGCTCATCACCGGGCTCGCGCCCGTCGGCCACCGCGAGGTCATTCGCGAGCTGCGCGCGGCGCTCGCCATCGCCGCCGTCACCACGTTGTCCGTGGCCGCCCTTCCCTTCGTGACGGAGGCGACGCGCCGGAACGCCGATCGGTGTGGGATCGGAGAGCCCGAGCGCGACGACATCATCCGCACGAACCTCTCCGTCGCCTATCCCCTCGGCCAGCTCGGCAACTTCTTCGTCTACCTCTTCCTCGTCTTCGCCGCCTACTACTTCAAGGCCCCGCTGGAGGGCCGGAACGAGGCGCTCCTCCCCCTCATGACGTTGCTCTCGGGGTTCGGCTCACCCACCTCCGCGGTCAACGCGGTTGCCTTCCTCTCGGCTTGGCTGCCCCTGCCCCGCGGGACACCGGAGCTCTACGTGGAGCTCCAGACCATCACCCGCTACGGCCAGGTGATCGCCTCCGTGATGGCCTTCGCCTTCCTGAGCGTGCTCGTCACGCTGGCCTACTACGGCAAGTTGCGTCTCCGCCCCGGACGCCTGGTCGCCTCCATCCTCCTCCCCTCCCTCGTTCTGGGCGCGCTCGCCTGGACCGGCCACCAGGCCCACCGGCGCCTCGCTCCCGCTACCACGAACTACGGCGCCTTCACCCTGGATCCTCTCGTCACGCGCGGTGTGCAAGCGACCATCTACCGGAGCGCGGCTGACTACGAAAAGAGCTCTGCGGCCGCGGGAGAGGCGACAGCGTCCGGGGCGGGCATCAGCCGCATCCAGCAGACGAGCATCCTGCGCGTCGGCTACAACGCCTCCGTGATTCCCTTCTGCTACGTGAACGACCGCGGCGATCTCGTGGGCTTCGACGTCGCCTACGCCTACGATCTCGCCCGCTCCCTGAACGTCCGTCTCGTGTTCGTGCCCTTCGAGTGGCCCGACCTCGAGGCCGATCTGGTGGCAGGGAAGTTCGACATCGCCATGGCCGGCATCTACGCCACCACGCGGCGGCTCAGCGTGCTGTCCGCGTCGTCGCCGTACTACCAGAGTCCCCTCGCCCTCTTCATGCCGTCGGACCGTGCGGCCCACTTCATGACGCGTGGGCAGATCCTCGCCATGCCGAATCTCCGCATCGGCGTGTTCGACGATCCCGTGCTGCGGCCGGCTCTCGCCCGGGTGTTCCCGCGCGCGGAGATCGTAGTGGTACCCGACTACACCACGCTCCCCGACTTCACGAAGATCGACGCGGCCATCTGGACGCTCGAGCAGGCGGGCGCGCTCACCCGCTCCCATCCCGGCATCACCGCGGTGGTGCCCAAGGACGTGGGCAATCCCTTTCTCCTCACGTACCTGATGCCACCCCACTCCGACGAGATGGTGCACTTCGTCAGCTACTGGCTGGATCTCCGCAAGGCCGACGGCATGCATGCGCGGGAGATGAGCTATTGGCTACTCGGCCAGCCGCGGACGCTGGCCACGCCGCGCTGGAGCGTAGTGCGCGACGTTCTGCACTGGAATTTCTAAGCAGCGCTCGCGCGGATTCTTCGGTGGGATGCGGAGCGCGAGACGAGCCGGGCCCC
>Ga0318565_10000451_pt1 | contig 11208 bp, 9 predicted proteins | sample GRESIP066b5f21_FD_203501 | JGI IMG/M metagenome (GOLD analysis project Ga0318565, IMG submission 203501) | Tropical soil microbial communities from Luquillo Experimental Forest, Puerto Rico - GRE.SIPMG.066b5f21 | ecosystem: Environmental > Terrestrial > Soil > Tropical forest > Bulk soil...
CGCGCCTCGGGCCAGCCTGCCGGTGACCTCGGCCAGCGCAGCGTCCGTAGTGACGACCGGCGGCAGGCCGTCGCGAGGCTCGAGAAGCGGGACTATCCCGCTGGCCTCGGTGCTTGCCGGAGCGCGCGCGTCGGACAAGCCGCCGCGCGGCCGCTCACCGCCTGCGGTCACCCGTGCCCCGGTTGCCGCAGGGCCCGGGTTCCTGGCGGCTCCAGGCCGGCCGCGGCGGACAGGCAGTCACACCAGGCCGCGATGTGCGCCGACAGGTCGAGGGCGTCGAGATCACTGCCGGCCGCGGAGCCGTGCCGGTGACCAGGCCCGGTCGGGGACCAGGAGGCACGCAGCTCGAACCCGGTCAGCGGAACCTCGTCCTGCTTGGCCCCGAACCCCTCGGTGATGACCCTGGTCACCGTGCCACTGGGGACGGCATACCCCGGCACGCGCGCGTCCAGGGCCTCGGACAGCCAGCTCCAGCCCACCTCGCCGAGCAGCGGGTCGGCCGCCATCTCCGGTTCCACGTCGGCGCGGACGTAGGCGACCAGCCGGAAGAAGCCGCCCCAGCCCTGCTGGCCGTCCGGGTCGTACAGCAGCACCAGCCGTCCCCAGGCCACGTCCGTCTCGCCCCGCCTGACGGTCGCCGCCATGGCGGTGGCGTACGGCGCCAGCCGCTTCGGCGCCGGGACGTCCTCGAACAGCAGGTCCTGGCGGCGCTGCGCCTCCCGGCCGGCCGTGAAGGCCGCCACCGCCGCTGCGAACGTCGCCTCGGCGGGGGAGTCCGCGACCGCGGCCTGCGCCGCCGCGGGTGCGCCGCCCGCGCCTCCGCCGATTCCCGTCACCGCGGCAGTGCCCGCCGCCGGGTCGCGTACCACCCCAGATCGTCGCGGCGCTCGTGATCGCGTGGTGCGCCGGTCCGCCGGTCCGTCAGTCGCCCTCATGACCCGAGCGTACGTGTCACTCATTACATCTCACGCAGCGCCGTATAGATTCATGCCCGAACACCATGTTTCACGCAGATTGCCGGATTGGATGCCATCCCGGATACGCCCCCGTGGGAACAGCGCGGGCTGCCAGGGTTCTGTGGGTTTCTTGCGGGTTCTCCGGGGTCAGGCAGCCCTGGTGGTGCCGGGGATGCTGCCGCCGTGGGCGCCCGCCGGCACGGGCAGGCCGATGATCAGGGCGTCGCCGCAGATCGTGCAGGCCCACTCCTGGCAGTCGCCGTCTGGCACATCGGGACAGCTCGCGGGCTCCGCGTGGAACTGCTCGAACAGCCGCTCCTCGTTGCATCCGGCGCAGTGCCTGCTCAGCTCGGGCCTGCTCAGCTCGCGCCTGCTCAGCTGCGTCATCCTGGCGACCTCCTCGGTGCGATGCGTCACGGCCTGCGGAAGATTAAGGGGCTGATGCCGATGGTGGCACGCTCTCGCGCCGATTCGTGGGATCTCGGACGGCGTGTCCCCCGGCGGCCGCGGTGCGGTGATGTGGGAGGATCGCTGACGTGACCGTGTCCCCGGAGAAGTCGCCCTTCGTGCAGGCCTGCCGCCGGGAACCGGTGCCTTATACGCCGGTCTGGTTCATGCGGCAGGCGGGCCGGTCGCTGCCCGAGTACCGGCGGGTGCGGGAGGGCATCTCGATGCTCGATTCGTGTACCCGCCCCGAGCTGATCACCGAGATCACCCTGCAGCCGCTGCGCCGGTTCGACGTCGACGCGGCCATCTTGTTCAGCGACATCGTGGTTCCGTTGCGCGCGGTCGGGATCGACGTGGACATCAAGGCCGGCATCGGGCCGGTGGTCGAGACGCCGGTGCGGACACCGCGGGACCTGGGGCGGCTGCGTACCTTGGACCCGGGTGACGTGCCCTACGTGACCGAAGCGATCCGGGCGCTCGTGACCGAGCTGGATGAGCGGCCGCTGATCGGATTCGCGGGCGGCCCCTTCACGCTCGCGTCCTACCTGGTGGAGGGCGGCCCGTCCAAGAACCACGACAAGACCAAGGCGCTCATGTACGGCCATCCGGAGCTGTGGCACGCGCTGCTCGGCCGTCTGGCCGACATCACCATCTCGTTCCTGCAGATCCAGGTGGCGGCCGGGGTGTCGGCCGTTCAGCTGTTCGACTCATGGGTCGGCGCCGTCGGCCCGGACGACTACCGGCACGCGATCCTGCCGCACACCAGCCGGATCTTCGCCGCGCTCGGGTCGGCCGGGGTGCCGCGTATCCACTTCGGGGTCGGGACGGGGGAACTGCTCGGACTGATGGGGGAGGTCGGAGCCGACGTGATCGGGGTCGACTGGCGCATCCCGCTCGACGAGGCCGTCCGCCGGGTGGAGCCGGGCAAGGCGCTGCAGGGCAACCTCGATCCCGCGATCCTGCTCGCGCCATGGGAGGTCATCGAGGAGCGGACCAGGGACGTGCTGACCCGAGGCCGCACCGCCGAGGGCCACGTGTTCAACCTCGGTCATGGCGTGCTGCCGGAAACCGACCCGGACGTGCTGGCCAGGCTGGTCGACCTGGTGCACGCCGAGTCGGTTCGCGCGCCCGGCTGAGCCAGGACCCGCTAGCTTTCCGGCGAGGCGGGCCCGGCGGCCGGCCTGCGGCGGATCAGCCATCGGCGGCCACGGTAGACCATGCCCGGATCTCATCGGTGGTATCCACGCGATGCCGCTTATCTTCTTATCTTCAAGTTGATCATAGGTAGGCGGTGCGCTCCCCGGCCTTGCCTCCTGATGTTGCTGCGCTCCTGGCACACTGCCGTGACTGGTGGTACCTGCCCGCCGCTCGGCTGCCCCCGCTGCATAAGGCGTGGATGTCCCAGCCATGTCGCTCAAACGGCGTGGATGTGGCATCCACGACGGTCCGTACGGCCGGTGCTGGGAGCGGCGGGTGTCCGTTTTCGCGCATGCGGCGCGCCGCTGCGGCCACAAGCTGACCCGGGGAATACCCGATTCCGCGCCCGCATGACCCCACCGGAGCGGACGGCCGCCGGGCGGGCCTCCGGTACGACGTACCGGGCGGCGTCTGCCAGGCTGGAGGCATGAAGCCTACGAACGCGCGGCCGCACGTGGTGATCGTGGGCGGCGGGATCTCCGGGCTCGCGGCGGCGTTCTCCCTCCGTGACGAGCCGGTGCGGGTCACCGTGCTCGAAGGATCGCCGCGGCTCGGCGGCAAGCTGTCGGTATCCGAGGTGGCCGGCGTCGCCGTCGACGAAGGGGCCGAGGCGCTGCTGGTCACGCGCCCGGAAGGGACCGCGCTGATCGCCGAGGCCGGGCTGGATGATCAGCGCACCGTCCCGGGGCCCACGTCGTCCGCGATCTGGACGCTGGGCGCGCTCAGGCCGCTGCCGCGACGCCAGTTCATGGGCGTGCCGTCCGACATGGCCGAACTCGCCAGGTCCGGGGTGCTGTCCGACGAGGGCGTGGCCCGGGCCGGCCAGGACCTCGAGCTGCCGCCCACCGCCCACGACGGCGACGTGTCCGTCGCCGGGTACGTCGGGGCGCGGCTGGGCGGCGAGGTGGTGGACCGGCTGGTCGACCCGCTTCTTGGCGGGGTCTACGCGGGCCGCTCGGCGGAGCTTTCCTTCGACGCCACGCTGCCCGCGCTGGCGGCCGCTTCGCGGCGGCACAGGTCCCTCGCCGACGCGGCGCGCTCCCTGCTGCCGCCCGAGGCGCCGGCCGGCAGCCGCGCGGGCGGGCCGGTCTTCACCACGCTCACCGGCGGCCTCGGGATGCTCCCCGCCTACCTGGCGAAGGCGTCCGGAGCGGAGGTGCGCACCGGCGCGATGGCCCGCGAGCTCGTCCGGGCCGGGAGCGGCTGGCGGCTCACCGTGGGCTCGGCGGCGGCACCCGAGCAGGTCGACGCCGACGCGGTGATCCTCGCGGTCCCGGGACGGCCCGCGGGCCGCCTGCTGGCTGGCATTCCGGGCGCGTCCGCCGCGGTCACGGCGTTCGGCCAGATCCGCTACGCGAGCATGGCGATCGTCACGCTCGCGTATCCGCGGTCCGCCTTTCCCGGCTCCGGCCTCGCCGCCCTCGGCTGGAGCGGGTACCTGGTGCCCGCCGTGGACGGGCGGGCCGTCAAGGCCGTCACCTTCTCCACGGTCAAGTGGCCGCACCTGGCCACTTCGGCGATGCCCGGCGCCCGGCCGCTTGAGATCGTGCGCTGCTCGGTCGGCCGCATCGGTCAGGAGACGCTACTGCAGCGCGCCGACGACGAGCTGGCCGCGCTGGCCGCGGCCGAACTGGCGGCGGCGACGGGAGTGCAGGGCGGGCCCGTGGTCACCAGGGTCACCCGCTGGGGCGGAGCGCTGCCCCAGTACACGGTGGGGCACCTGGACCGGGTGGCCGCGATCCGCGCGGCGGTGGCGGCCCAGCCGGGGCTCGCGGTCTGCGGCGCGGCCTACGACGGGGTGGGCATACCGGCCTGCGTCGCCACCGCGCGCGCCGCGGCCGGCCAGGTGCTGGCGTTCCTCGCAGACTGGCCGCCCGCGGGCAGGCCGCCCGCGGACGACTCCGGTGCGGTCCGGTGACCGTCGTGGCCGACAATGGTGGCATGGCTGACGAACTTCAGGCGGCCCGCAAGCCGAAGGCCCGCGATCTCAACGAGCTGGTCCGCTACACGATGTGGTCGGTATTCCGGGTGTCCGACCGGGGCGCGCTCGAGGCCGGAGGCCCCGGCGAGGCCGCCGCCTGGTCGAGCAGCTCGGCCACCTCGGCGGCGGGCAAGGGCATCGTCACCCGCGGCTGCTACGACATCCAGGGCCTGCGCGCGGACGCGGACTTCATGTTCTGGTGGGTGGCGCCGACCTCGGACGACCTGCAGGACCTGTACGTCCGATTCCGCCGGACCCGCCTCGGCCGGTGTAGCGAGCCGGTCTGGTCGGTGATGGCGCTGCACCGCCCGGCCGAGTTCAACAAGAGCCACATCCCTGCCTTCCTGGCCGAGGAGGAGCCGCGCGCGTACGTGAGCGTGTACCCGTTCGTCCGCTCCTACCAGTGGTACCTGCTGGATCCGGCGGAGCGTCGGCGGCTGCTCGCCGAGCACGGGATGATGGCGCGCGAGTATCCGGACGTGAGGGCCAACACGGTGGCCTGCTTCTCGCTCAACGACTACGAGTGGATCCTCGCGTTCGAGGCCGATGAGCTGCACCGGATCGTGGACCTGATGCGCCACCTGCGGGGCGCGGAAGCGCGCCTGCATACCCGGGTGGAGATCCCGTTCTACACCGGCCGCCGCAAGCCCATCGGCGAGCTTGTCGCCAGCCTGGCCTAGCTACCGGAATGCCTGACGATCTGCGGGTGAACGGCTGGCTGCTGATACCCGGCAGCGAGCTGCACGAGCGTTTCTCCCGGTCATCCGGTCCCGGCGGCCAGTCGGTCAACACCGCCGACAGCCGGGTCGAGCTCTCCTTCGACGTGGAGCGGTCATCCGCGCTTCCCGAATGGGCGCGGGCCAGGATCACCGAACGGCTGGCCGGGAGGCTGGCAGGCGGCGTGCTCACCGTGGCCGCCTCCGAGCAGCGCAACCAGCTCGCCAACCGCCAGGGGGCACGGGCCCGGCTGGCCGCCCTGCTCAGGGACGCGGTCGCCCCGCCGCAGCGTCCGCGCGTCCCGACCCGGCCCGGCCGGGCCGCGAACGAGAGGCGCCTGGAGGCCAAGCGCCAGCGCTCGGCGGTCAAGCGCGGCCGCCGCTTCGACAGCAGAGGCCCCGAGTGACGACCTGAAGCCGGAGCGCTACAGCGACGGCACGTTGACGACGATCGCTTCCTGCGTCGACCGGGCGATCACCACGACCGCCTCGGTATCCGGAGACGGATTCTCCTCCCGGTGCGGGACGTGCGGTGGCACCCACACGTAGTCGCCCGGCGACGCCTGCAGCCGGACCAGAGAACCGCTGTCCGGGTCGCGGAAGACGAACACCGGGTGGCCCGACACCACGTAGATGCCGGTTTCCGAGTCGCCGTGATGATGGTCACCGGACGAGGTACCCGGCAGCACCACGGTTCGGCCCATCCACAGCGCCGAAGCGCCGGTCAGGTCGCCGGAAATGGCGGCCGAGCGGAGCATCCCGCCGGTCTGCGCGGTGGCGGAAGAGAGCGAATCCCCTCGGATCAGCCGCAGGCTCATGAACGCAGAGCATAACCAATCGGAATTGTCGCTACCCGATGGGATACTCGTGGTCATGGTGCTTCGAGTGTCATCGGACCGCATGGTCGGGCGGGACGACGAACTCGGCCGCCTGCTCACGCTGCTCGATGACGCGGAGGCCGGCCGCTCGGTCGTCGCGCTGGTCAGCGGCGACGCCGGGGTGGGCAAATCCCGCCTGGTAGCCGAGGTCACACAGCTCGCCGCGGGCCGCGGGTTCACCGTTCTGTCCGGCCAGTGCGCGGAGCTCGGCGACAGCGTGCCCTACCTGCCGCTGGCGGACGCGCTGCGGGGCGCGGCCCAGGCCTGCGAGGTCCGTGACGCGCTGAGCTCGCGTCCGGCCCTGAGCATGCTGCTTCCCGAAGGCGGCGGCGGCCTCACGATCGACTCGGACCGCTCTGGCCTGGCCCGGCAGCAGATGTTCGGCGGCGTGCTCGGCCTGCTCGCCGAGCTCGCCGCGGCGGCCCCGGTGCTGCTGGTACTCGAGGACCTGCACTGGGCCGATGCCTCTACCCGGGATCTGGTCACGTTCCTGTCCCGGATGCTGCACCGGGAGCGGGTCGCGCTGATCGGTACCTACCGGACCGACGACCTGCACCGGCGGCACCCGCTCCGGCCGGTGGTGGCCGAGCTGATCCGGCTGCCCAGCGTCATCGCGGTCGGCCTTGCCCCGCTGGATCCCTCGGCACTGGCCGAGCACCTGACGGCGGCCGCGCAAGGCCGGATCGGCGCTACCGAGCTGAACGACATCGTGGCCCGGGCCGAGGGCAACGCCTACTACGCCGAGGAGCTGCTCGCCGCCTCGGTGGGCGGGGATGGCCCGGAACACAGCCTGCCCGCGGGGCTGGCGGCGCTGCTGCTCAGCCGGGTGGAGCAGTTGTCCGACGCCGCCCAGCAGGTACTCCGCGCGGCCGCGGTAGCCGGCCGCAAGGCCGACGACGAGCTGGTGCGGGCCGCCTCGGGCCTGCAGGCGGCCGAATACGAGGGCGCGGTGCGGGAGGCGGTCACGCACCAGCTGCTCGTCCCCGATGGCAGCGAGGGCTACGTCTTCCGCCACGCCCTGCTGCGGGAGGCCGTCTACGCGGACCTGCTGCCGGGCGAGCGGACCAGGCTGCACGGCACGATGAGCGCGCTGCTGGCCGAGGAACAGCGGCTGGCCCTGCCGGGAACGGCGGCCGAACTGGCCCAGCACTGCCTGGCCAGCCACGACATCCCCGGCGCGTTCGCCGCGTCCATCAGGGCAGGCGAGGAGGCAGAGCGGCTCGGCGCTCCGGCCGAGGCGCACCGTCACTACGACCAGGCACTGGCCCTGTGGGAGCGGGTCGCCGATCCGGAGAAGACGGCCGGCATGCACCGCGGCAAGCTCGGCCTGCTGTCCGCGACCAACGCGGCGGATAGCGGAGACGTCGACCGGGCCGTGCACCTGCTCCGGCGCCTCCGGCATCTGCTCGCCACCCAGGCCGGCCGGGGAGAGGCCACCGTGCCCGTCACCCTGGCCAGCAGGATCGGCGAGCGCCTCGCCTTCTACCTGTGGGCGATCGATGACGTCAAGGCCGCCATCGAGGCGGTCGAGATCGCCCGGGCCACGGTGGATGAGACGCCCGCCGACCCGCCGACCTGGCAGTACGCCCGGGCGGTGGCCACCTACGCCAACACCTTGCTGGTCGACGACGACTTCGACGTGGCCCGCGAGCAGGCCGAGCGCGCGCTCGCCGCGGCCCGCGCGGCCGATGCTCCCTGGGTGCAGGCCGACGCGCTGGTCACCCTGGGGTTCATCAGCAACCGCGAAGGCCGCAACGACGAGGCCATCAAGGTGCTGACCGAGGCGCACAAGCAGGCCCGCGCGGCCAAGGTGCTCGGCGTGGAGCTGCGGGCCGCGTACCACCTGGCCCGGGCGCACCTGGAAAACGGCGACCTGGCCGCCGGCGGGACCGTGGCGTACGAGGGCACCAGGCGGGCCAACCAGACCGGGCTCGGCCTCGCGCCCTACGGCACCGACGTGCAGCACCTGCACTTCCAGTGCCACTTCGCCGACGGCAAGTGGGATCACGCGCAGGAGATCGCGGATGGCTTCCCGGTCCGGGTCACCAGCATCCCCGAGGCCTCCCTGTCCTCGATGGCCCTGTTCATCGACGTCGCGCGCGGCAACCCGGTGGTGGCGGAACGGCGCGCCTGGATCGAGCCGTTCCTGTCGACCCACGGATTCGACGGGTTCATCGCGCGCGGGCTGTACGCCGAGCACGCCCTCTGGCAGGGCGACGCCGAGCAGGCCCTGGCCGAGGCGCAGGCCGCGATCGACATCGTCTGCGAGCCACCCTGGGGGTTCAATCCCGCGGCCATCAGGCCTGCCACCGTCGCGCTAGGCGCCCGGGCCGACCGGGCCGTACAGGCACGCGCCGCCGGCGATGAGGAGGCCGCGGCCGTCGAACTGGCCGCGGCCGCCGACCTGCTGCGGATCGCCCGGGAGGGGGCGACCTTCCCCAAGCGGCCCAAGTTCATCCTCGGCCCCGAAGGCCGCGGCTGGCTGGCCCGGGCTGAGGCGGAGTACCGCCGGGCCAGCGGCGACAACGACCCGCAGGCCTGGCAGGCGGCCCTCGACGCGTTCGGCCCCGGCTACGCCTACGAGACGGCCCGCGTCCGCTGGCGGCTGGCCGAGGCGCTCGCCGAGGCGGGGCGCCGGGACGAGGCGGCGGAACAGTGGTACCAGGCGGCGCAGACCGCGGACCGGCTGGCCGCCCGTCCGCTGCGCCGGGTGCTCGACGACCTCGCCCGCCGGGCCCGGATCGGGACCGCCGAGCAGCGCGGCGACCGCGAGGTGCTGGCCGCGCTGACCAGCCGGGAACGCGAGGTCCTCCGGCTGATCGCCGCGGGCCGCAGCAACAGGGAGATCGCTTCCGTGCTGTTCATCGCGCCGAAGACGGCCAGCGTGCACGTGTCCAACATCCTCGGCAAGCTCGGTGCCGCCAGCCGCACCGAGGCCGCCGCCATCGCCCACCGGGAGGGCCTGACGGCCCAGCCCTCAGGACGCTGACACCCCGGACTCACGCGATCGGCTCGGCTCAGCTCAGCGCGGTGCGAGTGCGGCGAGTATCTCCCCGGCCCGTTCGGCCGCATCCCGGGGCGCGACCGCCGGGTTGCCCACCTGCGGGTCCCAGTTCAGGTCGTAGAACAGCTCGGTGACGCCCTGACCGGCCAGCCACGCGGTGTCCTCGCGGATCTGCTCGTAGCTGCCGGAGAGCAGGCGCCTGCCGCCGTCAGGCCCCTTGACCTCAGCCCCGGCCAGCACAACGCCCCGGCAGATGACGCGCACCGCGCCCGGGTCCCGGCCCGCGGCCGCCGCCGCCTCCCCGATCACGCGGACCGCCTCGCCGATACTGGTCAGGTCGGTGCGGCTCGAGGTGATCCAGCCCTCCGCGATCCGCCCGGCCCGCTCCATGGCCGGCCGGGACATCCCGCCGAGCAGTACCGGCGGCCCGGGCTTCTGCACCGGTCTGGGGTCCTGCCGCCCCTCCGGGACGGTATAGAACTCGCCGTGGTGCGAGCTGACCTCGTCGGCCCACAGCGTCCGCAGCACGGCGAGGTACTCCTCGGTCCGGGCGCCGCGCCGAGCCGTGGAGCCGCCCGTCACCGCGAATTCCTCCGGCATCCAGCCGATGCCGAGCCCGAGGTCGAGCCGCCCGCCGGACAGCACGTCGACGGTGGTGGCCTGCTTGGCCAGGTAGGCGGGGGAGACGAACGGCAGGTTGACGATGGCCACGCCGAGCCTGATTCGCGACGTCCGGGCGGCCGCGAACCCGAGCGCGACCATCGGGTCGAGCACGCTGCGATACACCGGCTCCATGCCGGACCCCTCCGGGACCAGCAGCCGCTGGAACGTCCACAGCGACCCGTAGCCGGCCTCCTCGGCCTGTTCCGAGAAGGCGGTGAGATAACCGGGGGTGGCCCAGGCGCCCGCGACCGGGGCACCGAATCCGATCTTCATGAGAAGACCCTAAGGCCGAACGGCCCGCGCCACATGCGGCCCCTGGTGTTCCTGCGTTCCCCGGTATTCTTGTGACCGGTGATCCCTGCCCGCCGCCCGCCGGGCTTCACGAATACGACGTGGATGCCACATCCGTGTCGCTGGCGCGCGTCGGAAGATAACCCGTAGGGTTCCCGACAGGCAGGGTGCACCACTGGTCACTGCCCTTCACGGCACCGGTGACCGCGGGCCGCTGCCGCCGGGCCCCCGCGCCGGTCACAGCTGCCGCGAGCACCGCTGGTGCCGGAGCGTCCCGTGGTGCTGGAGCGTCCCGGAGCGTCCCGTGGCGCGCGCCAGGCGGGAGAACGGGGAAATTCCGGGCTTCGGGGAAGATCCGGTGCACGATAGCCCCCCGGAACTACCCCATAGCCCGGATCCTCCCCGCTGATGCCTCTCATGCCCTGTCCCCCGATAACGCGGCCCTTACCGAGCGCCGACAGATCGACGGGTTAATAACAGACGCGCACCTGGAACAGCATGGATGTGGCATCCATGCCTTACGACGCGTCAGAACGCCGTGGCTGCGGCTAGCCAAGCTTGGGCAGCACCGCGGCGGCCAGGCGCTCCATCTGCTCGCGCTGGTCGAACAGCGCGGTGAACAGGATGAGCTCGGCTCCGGCCTCGGCCACCTGGTTCACCTCGCTGACGCAATCAGCGGCCGTGCCGGTGATCGCGGCGGCCTCGATGCTCGGCATCCGCTGCCCGTAGATGCCTTCCAGGGCGGCGTTCATCCGGGCCCGCGCCCGGTCGGCGTCGTCGTCGATCCCGATGTAGACGCGCTTGGCGATCGGGAAGCTGTCCGCGGCCCGGCCCGCCTCGGCGAGCGCGCGCCGCACGATCTGCACCTGCTCGGCGAACTTGCCGGTGGGCGAGGATCCCGCCCCGAAGAAGCCGTCACCCATCCGCACAGCGCGCCGCAGCGCGGGTTCGCTGGCCGCGCCGAACCACAGCCGCGGATACGGCTTCTGGAACGGCTTGGGCTCCATCGGCGCGTTCTCGAGCTGCCAGAACTCGCCGTGGAAGGTCACCCGGGGCTCGGTCCACAGCGCCTTCA
>Ga0318565_10000452_pt1 | contig 11206 bp, 7 predicted proteins | sample GRESIP066b5f21_FD_203501 | JGI IMG/M metagenome (GOLD analysis project Ga0318565, IMG submission 203501) | Tropical soil microbial communities from Luquillo Experimental Forest, Puerto Rico - GRE.SIPMG.066b5f21 | ecosystem: Environmental > Terrestrial > Soil > Tropical forest > Bulk soil...
GCTCGATCCCGGTTTCGCGCTCCCCGCCCTGTGCGGCTCGATCGCGACGGGCGCGGCGGCGTCTCCCGACAGCCTGTCGACCGCGGCTCCCGACAGCGCGCGCGTCCAGGCCCCCGCCGCCCCGTCGCCGGTGGTCGGCGCGCTCGACAGCGCGCGGGTGCGGATCCAGGGCCCGGGCGGGGCGATCGACCTGACGGTCCATGCGGTGCGGCTCGACGGGCCGATTACCCTCGACGGCGCGCTCAACGAGCCGGTGTGGCGCAACGCGATCCCCGCCACGCGCTTCCTGCAGCGCGATCCGGTCGAGGGGCCACCGGCCACCGAGCGCACCGAAGTGCGGGTCGCCTACGACGACGACGCGATCTACATCGGCGCCCGGATGTTCGACGCGCATCCCGACTCGATCGTGGCGCGGCTGGTGCGGCGCGACAACAGCTGCACCGCCGACCGGTTCTTCGTGTTCTTCGACCCGTTCCACGATCGGCGCAGCGGCTACTACTTCGGCATCAACGCCGCCGGCGTGCTCTACGACGGCACGCTGTTCAACGACGGCTGGGACGACAATTCCTGGGACGGGGTGTGGGACGGCCGGGTGCGCATCGACGCGCAGGGCTGGACCGCCGAGCTGCGGATTCCCTTTTGCCAGTTGCGCTTCAACCGCACCGAGCACCCGGTGTGGGGCATCAACTTCAAGCGCGAGATCACGCGCCGGAGCGAGGTCGACTACCTGGTCTATCCGCCGCGCAAAGAGGCCGGGTTCGTGTCGCGCTTCCCGGACCTGGTGGGGATGGACGGGGTGCGCGGGGGACGCGCGATCGAGCTGCTGCCCTACGTCACCGGCAAGGCCGAGTACCTGGTGCACGACGCCAACGATCCGTTCAACGACGGCTCGCGCTACCAGCCCAGCGGCGGCGCCGACCTGCGCATGGGGGTGGGCGGCAACCTGACGCTCAACGCCACCATCAACCCCGACTTCGGCCAGGTCGAGGTCGATCCCTCGATCGTGAACCTGACCGACACCGAGTCGTACTACCAGGAGAAGCGCCCGTTCTTCGTCGAGAACTCGCGCGTGTTCAGCTTCGGCAACGAGGGCGCCAACGACTACTGGGGCTTCAACTGGCCTGACCCCACGTTCTTCTACAGCCGGCGCATCGGCCGCAATCCGCAGGGTACGGTGCCCGACTCCCAGTTCGTCGACGAGCCGACGGCGACCCGCATCCTGGGCGCCGCGAAGCTGACCGGAAAGCCGGCTGCGGGCTGGAACTTCGGCACCCTCCATGCCCTCACCGCCCTCGAGGACGCCAAGCTCTTCGGCAGCGGCCAGACCACGAGCTGGGAGGTCGAGCCGCTCAGCTACTACGGTGTCGTGCGCGGCGAGCGGGAGTTCAATCAGTCACGCCACGGGCTGGGCTTCATGGGTTCCCTGGTGGCGCGCCACTTCGACACCGCGGATCTGCGCGACCAGCTGAGCGCGGCCTCGGTCCAGGCCGGGCTCGACGGCTGGCATTTCCTCGATCGCCGCAAGACCTACGTGCTGTCGGGGTGGGCGATGACCTCGTACGTGAGCGGAACCGCGGCGCGCATCACCGCGCTTCAGACCAGCTCGCTCCACTACCTCCAGCGTCCCGACCGCCGCAACTTCACGGTCGACAGCAGCGCCACCTCGCTGGGCGGTTACGGGGCGCGGCTGTGGCTCAACAAGCAGAGCGGCAAGGTGCTGCTCAACTCGGCGATCGGGTTCATGAACCCGCGCTTCGACGTCAACGACATGGGTTACCAGTCGCGCTCCGATCTCGTCAACGCCCACTTCGGCATGGGCTACCAGTGGACCGAGACGAACAACTGGCGCAAGTACGCCAGCACCATCGGGGCGGTGTTCCAGAGCCGCGACTTCGACAACAACGTGATCAACCAGGGCGTGTGGGGCAAGTACGAGGTGGTGCGGCCCAACAACGCCGACTGGAACATGAGCGCCAGCTACGATCCGCAGACGCACAACAACCGGCGCACCCGCGGCGGGCCGCTGACCTTGAACCTGCCGAGCTGGAACAGCCACATCTACCTCGAGACCGACCCCAAGTCGAAGTTCTATTACTACTTCGAGAGCGGGGTGTCGTTCGCGCAATCGGGGACCCAGGACTACTGGTTCGGCCCCGGGGTCGAGTGGAAGCCGGTGTCGAGCATCACGTTGCGAGTCGGTCCCAACTTCGAGCGCTACATCGAGGACGCCCAGTACGTCGAGACCCAGCCCGATCCGCTCGCGACCTCGACCTATGGCCAGCGCTACGTGTTCGCGACCCTCGACCAGTCGACGCTTTCGACCCAGATCCGGATCAACCTGGCGCTCACCCCGCGCCTCAGCATCCAGACCTACGTCCAGCCGCTCATCTCGTCTGGGAACTACTACGCCTACAAGGAGCTGGCGCGGCCCGGCAGCTATGACTGGAACCACTACGGCCAGAACGGCTCCACCATCGACGAGCAGGCGGTGACGATCGACCCCGACGGCGCGGGCCCGGCGGCGCCGTTCTCCTTCAGCAATCCGGACTTCAACGTCCGCACCCTGGTCGGCAACTCGGTGGTGCGCTGGGAGTACATGCCGGGCTCGACCCTGTACCTGGTATGGACCCAGAATCGCAGCGCCAGCGACGGCGTGTCGGGCTTCGACTGGTCGAACTCACTGGATCGGGTCGTCAACGTCCACCCGAGCAACACGTTCCTGGCCAAGATCACCTACTACATCAGCCGTTGATCGTTCTCCGGACTCGTTGACCGGGGACGAAGGGGCCCGGCGCCGAAGCAGGCGCCGGGCCTCGCACGTTCGGCCCGGCGCCGCCCGGCTCGACCCACCGGGCCCGGAGACGTTATACTTCGCAAGTCGTTGAGGCCCACGGAGGAAGCATGTCCCGCGCCCTGGATTCCGCCCTCGCCGAAGTCGAGCTCTCCGACCCCGCGCTCGCCGCGGCCCGCGACACCCTGCTCGCCGGCGGGAGCCTGAGCCAGGAGGACGGGGTGCGGCTGTTCGACGGCCCGCTGCTCGACCTCGGGCGGCTCGCCAACGCCGTGGCCCGCGAGCGTCACGGGGACCGGGTCTACTTCACGGTCAACCGCCAGCTCAACCCCACCAACGTGTGCGTGCTGTCCTGCAAGTTCTGCGACTACGCCAAGAAGCCGGGCGACCCGGACGCCTACACCATGACGATGGACCAGGTGCGCGCCCACGTCGATCCCGAGATCCGTGAGATCCACGTGGTGGGCGGGCTCCACAACCGGTGGCGGTTCGATGACTACCTCGAGATCGTGCGCGCCATCAAAGCGCTGCGCCCCGACCTCAAGGTCAAGGCCTACACCGCGGTCGAGATCGACTTCTTCTGCCGGCTCACCCGCAAGCCGGCCGAGTGGGTGCTCGAGGAGCTGCGCCGCGCCGGGCTCGACGCGCTGCCGGGCGGCGGCGCCGAGGTGTTCAGCGAGCGGGTGCGGCGCGAGCTGTTCCACCAGAAGATCGGCGCCCGCCGCTGGCTCGAGATCCACGAGATCGCCCATCGCATGGGCATCCCTTCGAACGCCACCCTGCTCTACGGCCACATCGAGACCCGCGCCGAGCGGGTGCAGCACATGATCCTGCTGCGCGAGCTCGAGGCCCGCGCCCCGGGGTTCCTGGCGTTCATCCCGCTCGCGTTTCAGCCCGGCACCACCGGCATCGTGCGCCGCCAGGCCTCGGCGATCGAGGACCTCAGGACCATCGCGGTCTCACGTCTGGTGTTCGACAACGTGCCGCACGTCAAGAGCTACTGGGTGATGCTGGGCCAGGACACCGCGAGTGTGGCCATCAACTTCGGCGCCAGCGATCTCGACGGCACCATCGGGGTGGAGAAGATCGCGCACGCCGCGCTGGCGCGCAGCCCGGTCGGAATGGCCGAGGACGCGATGGTCCAGCTCATCCGCGAGGCGGGCAAGACCCCGGTCCAGCGCGACGCGGTCTACAACGTGGTGCGGGAGTATGTGCCCGCGGCCTGACGCGACGCCCGCCATGGCGACCCACACCCACGCCCACTCGCCCGGCTTTCTGGCTCTGGTCGAGTCGGTGCGCCGGGGCGTGCGCGAGATCGACCTCGCCGGCTACGACGCGGCGCTCCAACGTGGCCCGCACCCGGTGCTGATCGACACCCGCGAGGACCACGAGTGGGACGCCGGACGCCTGCCGGGCGCGATGCACCTGAGCAAGGGCATCATCGAGCGCGACATCGAGAAACACTTCTCCGACCGTGCCACGCCGATCGTGTGCTATTGCGGTGGCGGCTACCGCAGCGTGCTGGTGTGCGAGAACCTCCAGCGCATGGGCTACACCGACGTGCGCTCGCTGGCCGGCGGCTATCGCGGCTGGGTGGCCGCCGGGCGGCCGGTCGAGACCGACGCCACCGAGTAGCCCCGCGGCGTCCGAGCCGTGGCGCCCGCGCCACAGCCGGAGCGCCGGCGCCCGCTCCGCGCCGCCGGCCGGCGCTCGCCCCTTTCAGTCCCCGCGAACGATCTCGGCTGATCCCGCGCCTGCGGGCGCCACCGCGGCGGCTGGCAGGCTCTATGCGAGACGGCTCCGGCGTCCCATCCCCCGGGTCGCGAGACCGAGGAGCCGAGATGAGCCGCCCGAATCGAGTCGCACCCGTCACGCGCCGCGCGCCGCTTGCCGCGCTGGCGTTCATCAGCCTGATCCCGCTCGCCGCCGGCTGCGCGGCGCTCCACGACCATCCGCCGCGCGGGGCGGCCGACGGGCTTCAGGCCGCCGCCCACGAAGCAAGTAAGGACGACACCGAGAAGAAGAAGGTGCTCGCCACCGAGCCGCCCAGGCACGAGACGCCGTCGCCGGCCGTCGAGGTGGAGACCGTCTCGTGCGACGAGCCCGAGCAGCACGTCGCCCCGGCGCCACCCGCTCGTCACCGCAGGTTCCTCGAGGGCTGGGACATCGGCGTCGTGGCTGGCGGCGCGGCGAGCAGCGGCGCGATGCTGGAGCCCGGGGCCGACCTCGGGCTGCGCGGCGGCTACGCGATCTCGCCGCTCACCCACGCCGATCTCAGTCTCACCTACGGCGCGCGGCGCTGGGGGGGCGCGAGCGGCTTCATCGGCGCTTTCGACTCGCCCTACGAGATCACCACCGACCTTTCGATCCGCCAGGCGATCACCCGCAACGGGCGACCGATGGGGCTCTCGCCCATGCTTGGATTCCAGCTCACCAGCGTGGGCTGGGACTTCCGGCACCCGGTGGTGGCCGACGACGGCAGCGGGCCGCGGGTCCTCAGCAGCGATCTGCTCGACTCCTACGCCCCCTATGCGGGCCTCGCCACGCGGCTCATCGACTCGCCGCGCATGCGGCTCGACTGGGTGGTCAAGGCCGGGGCGCGCTTCTACGCCACCAGCACCTGGGAGGGATTCACGAACGACACGTTCCACCCCACCGGGTTTGTGCAGGTCCAGCTCGAGACGCACTTCCCGTTCTGAAATCGGGCGGCGCGTCCGCCCGCGGGTGATCGGCACACCGTCGCGCTTCGAACCGCGGCGGCGGGGTGACGGTCGGCCCGCCGGCGTCGCTCGACGCCGCCGCGCGCCGGCGGTATTTTCGCCTCCGTCATGCCCAGCCCGTCGCGGATCACCACCACTACGGTCGCCGCCCGCATTCCCTACGCCAACGCCGCGCCGTTCTACGCCCACTGGGCCGACGCGCCGTTCGCGGTCCGCAACCTGGTGCCGCGTGACCTGGGCCGTGAGGCCGAAGCCGGCGCCGTGGATCTGGGACTGATGGCGGCGGCGGATTACCTGAGGCTGCGCGACCGCTTCGAGCAGCTGGCGCCGCCGCTGGGCGTGGCGGCGCGCGGCCCGGTGCAGTCGGTGCTGCTGTTCTCGCGCCGCCCGGCCGCCGCGCTCGCGGGCAGCCTGATCTCGGTGACGCCCGAGACCTCGACCTCGGTGCGGCTGCTCAAGCTGCTGTTCGACGTGCGGCGCGGCTTCACCGGCGTGCGCTACGTGCGCGGGCTCGAGCCGACGCAGGCCGACGCGCTGCTGGTGATCGGCGACAACGCGATGCGGATGCGGCACAAGCGTCCCGAGGGGTTTACGCACACCCTCGATCTGGGCGCCGACTGGCTGGAGTGGACCGGGCACTCGTTCGTCTACGCGGTGTGGGCGGTGCGGCGCGCCCTCGACCTCGCGACCCGGGTCCAGCTCGGCCGCTTCCTCGAGTCATCGCTCGCGGCTGGGCTCGCGAACCTGGCCGAGGTGGCGCGCCAGACCACCGAACCGGGCTGGACCACGGCGGAGATGGAGGCCTACCTGCGGCGCTTCCGTTACCGCCTCGGGCCCGAGGACATCGCCGGTCTCGAACGCTTCGAAGCGCTGCTCATCGAGCACCGGCTGCTCGACAGCGACTGAGCGGACGCCGCGCGCGGCGGCCCGCCACGCTCGACGCCCGCGCGGCGACCGGGTATCCTAGATGCCCCGATGAGCCCCCACCTCTGGTCGTCGATCGAAGTGAAGGTGCGCCGCGGCGAGCGTCTGAGCCCCGAGGACGGGGTCCACCTGCTGGACCCGGCGCCGCTCCTGGATCTGGGCGCGCTGGCCCACGTGGTGCGCTCGCGGAAGAACGACCCGCGGCTCGTCACGTACGTCACCGACACCAACCCCAACTACACCAACCTGTGCACCGTCGACTGCCACTTCTGCGCCTTCTATCGCAAGCCGGGCGCGGGGGCGAAGGACGCCTATACCCACGACGTCGAGGGCGTGATGAAGATGATGGAGGCCGCCGACCGGCTCGGGGCCACCACGGTGCTGCTCCAGGGCGGGCTGAACCCCGAGATCCCGTGGGAGTTCTACCCCACGATCGTGCGCGAGGCGCGGCGGCGCTACCCGCACATCACGCCGCACTTCTTCTCGGCGCCCGAGATCCACCAGATGGTCGAGGTGAGCGGGCTCTCGATCCGCGGCGTGCTCGAGGCGCTCTACGAGGCCGGGCAGCGCTCGCTGCCGGGCGGCGGCGCCGAGATCCTGGCACGGCGGGTGCGCAAGCGCATCTCGGTCAAGAAGGGCGGGCCCGAGGCCTGGCTTGACGTGCACCGCGCCGCCCACCAGGTGGGGATGCGCTCGACCGCCACCATGATGTACGGCCACGTCGAGACCGATGCCGAGATCGTCGAGCACCTGTCCTACATCCGCGATCTCCAGGACGAGACCGGGGGGTTCACGGCGTTCGTGCCGTGGTCCTACAAGCGCGGCAACACGCCGATGGAGAGCAAGGTGCCGCACGTCGCAGGCGCCTCGCGCTACCTGCGCATCCTGGCCGCGTCGCGGCTCTACCTCGACAATTTCGACCACATCCAGGCGACCTGGTTCAGCGAGGGCAAGAAGACCGGCCAGATCGCGCTCCACTTCGGCGCCGATGACTTCGGCGGCACGCTGTACGAAGAGAACGTGCATCTCGCCACCGGACACCTGGCGAAGACCACGGTCGCCGAGGTCGAGACCCTGATCCGCGAGGCCGGCTTCACGCCCGCCCAGCGCACCACCCACTACGAGATCCTGCGGATCGCTGAGGGCCCCGAGGCGCTGGACCGGCTCGCCGACGGCGTGCCGGTGTTCGTCGAGAGCCTGCGCGAGCGGCCCGCCGAGTACCCGGCGGTGCTGGACGGCGAGGAGCGGGGAGCGATCGCGAACCCCGACGCGCTCGTCATGCCGGAGCCGGGCGCGCGCTCCTGAGCCGGCGCGGCCCCGCGCCGCGTCGAGGTGGGTCGCCGCGCTCCTGAGCCGCTCCGCGCTACTGCGCCGAGCCGGCGCGCTCCTCGGGCGCCGCCAGCGCCGCGAGCCGCGGCCGCGCGGGCCCCAGCTCGAGCCACACGATCGTGAAGCCGTCCTCGCTGCGCCAGGTGCGCGCGCGCCGGATGTTGAGCGCCGGGTCGTGCATCGCCTCCTGCGGGCGGGCGACGATGTCGCGCCACTCGGGCCCGGCGCGGTCGGGGTCGCGATAGACCAGGATCAGGTGACGGAGGTCGAGCTTGCGGCGGCAGGCGTCGAGGTCGGCGGGCGCGAGCGCGAGGTGGACGACCGGGCGGCGCGTGTGCCAGGCGAGAATCGGGCCCAGGTTGCTCATCACCGCTTCGCCGGCCGGGATCTCGCGGTTCATCAGGGCGCCGGTGGCGAGCAGTGTCGCCACGCCCGGCAGGTTGCGCTCGGCGGCCACGGCGTGCGCGTCGAGGTTGGCGCGCACGCTCGACAGCGCTCCCCAGCCCAGCGCCAGCACCGCCGCACCCACCGCGACGATGCGCGGCAGCCGCGGCGCCTCGGCGCGGGCGGGGATGCGCGCCGTGAGCCCCCACAGCGCCAGCAGCCCGGCGGCCTCGACCGGCATGCGCGCCGGGAACACGTAGCGCAGCCACGGGATGCTGGCGGCCGCGGCGAGCAGCCCGAGCGCGAACGCGGCCAGCGCGGCGGCGGCGGCGACCTTGAGCGGGCGCGGCCCGCGCGCGACCGCGAGCCACACCACCAGCGCGCCGAGCCACAGCGCGCGCGGCCCGGTGAGCGCCGCGAGCAGGAGTCCCGGCAGATTGCGCGTCACCTTGGCGGCGATGAGGCTCAGCGCCTCGAGCCCGCCCGGGAGCGCCGGCAGATCGGGCGTGAGATAGAGCGAGTTCCAGCTCCGCCCCCCCACGCCGTCCCAGATCACGAACCGGGTGAGGTCCCACCCCGGTGAGCCGAAGGCGCGCCATTTGTAGACCCACCACGGCGCGGCAAGGACGAGGTAGCCGGCGAGCACGACCAGCAGCACGCGCGCGCGTCGCGGAGGCGGCGCCAGCGCGGCGGCCGCCACGCCCAGCACCGGGGCGAGCCACAGCATGTTGGCGCGGAAGCTCCCGCTGGCCCCGAGGAGCAGGCCGAACAGCAGCGGCTGCTCCGGGGCGATCGCGAGCACCAGGGCGCCGAGCGCGAGTACGAGCCCGAGCGTGAAGGGTAGCTCGGTGAACCCGCTGGTCGCGAAGTGCTGGGCTTCCGGGTCGAGCAGGAACGCGAGCCCCAGCACGCATCCCGCCGCGACGCGGGCGGGGAGCGGCAGGTCGGGCGCGTGGCGCTCCAGGAGGCGCATCGAGATCCGCGCCAGCACCGCGGCGGACATCAGGTAGCAGATGAGCGGGACCACGATGGCAAGCCACTCGCGTTGATCGGGCCGGCCCATGAAGTAGAGCTGGTGCCCGGCGATCCGGGGAGCTATCGGGACCATCCGGAACAGCGCCGCCTCGAGCAGCACCAGCCCCGGCTGGACCACCGCCAGGGGCCAGGGCGGGGCGGCATGGCGCGGCAGCTCGAGCGGCAGGGCGAAGGTGGTGGCGAGGTGCCCGTGGTCTGCCAGCTCGCGCCCGGCGAGCGCGTACTGCGCGGTGTCATAGTTGAGCACCGGCGAGCGCCCGCCCAGGCCCCAGGCCACGGCATGCGCGCCGAACAGCCAGCAGCCCGCGAGGCTCAGACCCACGGTCATCGCGAGCCGCGTGAGAAACGTCCCTGTCGTGCTCACCGGCCGCACACTAGCGGCTCGGGTGGGGGGCTACAAGCTGCGGCGCCGCAAGGGCGAGCGGCGTGCCGGGCCCAAACAGGCGAAGGCCGGCGGTCAGCAGCGACCGCCGGCTCCGCCGCTCAACGGACCTTTCGCATCCCCCGAAGCGTCCGGTCCGTCTAGCGCGCCGGCCACCCGGCCGGCAGACTCATGAGCGCGTCTGCCAAACACGCTCTCTCGCAATCCGGCGGGGGATAGGGCAAGCGGCGGGCCAGCGGCCCGACGCCGCTAATCTGTTGCGCCGCAACGACGGCATGGCGCTGGGGGACTTCCGGCGCCTGCGGACGTCCGCGCGGGTTGCGGACGTCCGGCGCGCGAGGTCTGATCCTCCCTCAACTACGGTCTACACATCAGCTGAATCGCACCGTAGACGCTGCCATGGCAGCCATTCCCCCTCACGTTCTCCATTTCCGTGGGCTGCTACGGTGACGCGTACGGCACGTTGGACGGCACCTTTTCATTCTCCAACGTCCCCTTTCAGGCGTCCGTGGTCTCGTGCAACGGCTATGTCAGCAATCCTGTCGTTGCATCAAAACCGACCTCCTGGGGAAAGCTCAAGGCGCTGTACCGCTGAGGTCGGGCTCGATCAGTCGTCGCTCGGCCCGGTCCGGGAGAACGCGCGGAGGGCCGCGTCGGGTCACGCGCACGCGGTCAATGCCTGAGTGAGCTTCGGGAGGTGGGAAGGCGGGGTCGTCAGCCCGCTCCCTCAGACGATCTCGAGCGGCGGGATGCTGCGGATCGCCCCCGCCTCGGCGGCCTGGCGATAGAGCCACTCGAGCGCGCGCCGGCCGGTGTCGCCCATGTCCAGGGTGAGATCGTTGACGTACATGTGGACGAACTTCTTCGCCCGCGCCGCGTCGAGGCCGCGACCGAACTGGAGCGCGTAGCGGATCGCCTCGTCCTCGTGGTCGCGCGCCGCCTGGATGCTGGCCCGGAAGCCTTGGCTCGCCGCGCACATGAGGTCCGGCCCCAGGTCGCGGCGCACCACGTCGAGCCCGAGCGGGAGCGGTAATCCGTCGCGGCGGTGCCACAGTTCGCCGAAGTCGAGCACCTTGAACAGGCCCTGGTCGTGGTAGGTCAACTGGCTCTCGTGGATGATGACGCCGGCGTCGACCTCGCCGGCCGCCACCGCCGCGGGGATGCGGTCGAACGCCACCTCGACCGGCTCGCACTCGGGGCACTCGATGCGCAGCAGCAGCGCCGCCGTGGTGAGCGGTCCGGGGATCGCGACGCGCTTGCCGCGCAGCGCCGTGAGCGGCGTCGCCGCGCGCGCCACCACCACCGGCCCGAAGCCCATGCCCATCGAGGCCCCGCACGACAGCACGGCGTAGCGGTCGGCAAGGAACGCGTAGGCGTGCGCCGAGACCGCGGTGAGCTCGAGGTCGGCGCGCTCGAGCGCGCGGCGGTTGAGGCTCTGGATGTCCTCCATCACGTGCTCGACGCGGCAGCCGGGAATCGCGGCCAGCCCGGCGTGGAAGCCGTAGAACATGTAGGCGTCGTCGGCATCGGGGCTGTGCCCGAAGCGCAGGGTGCGTGCGGCGGTCGCGCCCGTCTGGGGGGATAGGGGCGTCACGGCGGCGAGCATAGCGCGCCTGGCGGCGCCGCCGAAATGGCCGCGGG
>Ga0318565_10000459_pt1 | contig 11163 bp, 8 predicted proteins | sample GRESIP066b5f21_FD_203501 | JGI IMG/M metagenome (GOLD analysis project Ga0318565, IMG submission 203501) | Tropical soil microbial communities from Luquillo Experimental Forest, Puerto Rico - GRE.SIPMG.066b5f21 | ecosystem: Environmental > Terrestrial > Soil > Tropical forest > Bulk soil...
GTGGCGCGCGCCGCCTCGCGCGCGTCCGGCTCGCCGAACACGCCGGTCCAGGCCAGGCGGTCGATGGCCTCGCCGTTGCCGGCCGCCACCGCGGCGCCGGCGTGGCGGACTTCATCCAGGGTCTTCAGTTCCATCCGGGAGTGCGGCTCCTCTGCGGGCGCGGGCGGGACGAGGCCCCGTCCGCTCGCCCGGTGCGGTTGGGAAGCGGCCTATCGCTGTGGAACAAGAGTATATCGCGCGCCGAGGGCCGGTGGCTACGGGCGCGGAGTTCCGGCAGCGCAGCAGGCCGGCGGCGAAAGCGCATTGCGCAGAGCCTACCCGCCGACCCGGTCTCCCTCCTGGGCGACCGCCTCGCCCAGGGCGGTGGTGCGGTCCCGGGCCGGCTCGAGCTCGCGGTAGCGGGCCGGATCGAAGCTGGCGATCCCGGGCGCGGGCCGGAAGGCGAGCAGCTCGGCCAGGTCCAGGGTGCAGGCCGCTGCCATTCCCATCCCGTGTCCCGTGAAGCCCGCGCACACCGCGAGCTGGTGCGAGGCGTCGAGCCAGCCGACCAGCGGCTGGCCGTCCCGCGCGAAGCCCATGGTGCCGGCCCAGCGGTGCTCGATGGTCGCGCCCTCGGGCACCAGGTCGCGCAGCCCGCGCTCGATCGCGTCCTGGATGCGCGGGGTGAGGTCGATGTCGAGGCCCACCTCGCCGTCGAGGTCGAGATCACGCCAGCCGCCGATCACGAGCCGCCCGTCCGGGAGCTGCCGCCAGTACTGGTAGCCGAAGTTGGCGTAGCTCGGGCACGGGGCGACCGTGCGCTCGAGCGGCGCGGTCGAGAGCATCTGGCCGCGGCGCGGGGCGATGATCCCGGCCAGCGGCCGGCACAGCAGCGGCGCCCAGGCGTTGGTCGCCAGCACCAGCGCGCGCGCGCGCACCCGGCCGCCCTGGGTGCGGGCCTCCCACAGGCCCTCGCGCCAGGTGGCGCCGAGCAGCGGCGAGCGCTCGAACAGGCGCGCGCCCCGCCCCAGCGCCGCGCGGGCGAGTCCGTGGAGGAAGCGCACCGGGTGGAGCTCGCCATCCTCGGCGGTGAAGAAGGCGGTGTGGAAGCGCCGGCTCGCGGACTGCGGCGCCGCGCGTGCCGCCTCCCACTCCTCGAGCGGGAAGCCATCGGCCTTGAGCGCGGCGAGCGATTCCCGAAAGTCCCAGGCCTCCTCTTCGGAGCAGGCGAGCCTCAGGCTCCCGCGCACCCGGTAGTCGCAGTCGATCCCCAGCGTCTCGACCAGCTGGCGGATGCGCTGGTGGGAGCGGCGGCCGATCTCGAGCATGGCGCGGGCGCCGGGGCGGCCCCACAGCGCGATCATCTCGTTGTAGGGTTCGGCCGGAGCGGCCATCAGGAAGCCGGCGTTGCGCCCGCTGGCGGCGCCCGCCAGCGGCCCGGCATCGAGCAGCGCGACCCGGCAGTCCTGCTCGGCGAGCGTCCAGGCCAGCGTGATCCCGGCGATCCCGCCGCCCACGATCAGCGCCTCGACCTCGAGGTCCTCGGCGAGGGTCGGGAACTGGGCGCCGGCGTCCTTCAGCCACAGCGATTCAGGGGGCATGTCACGCGTGGGCATCACTATGATTGTGACGCTTGCGCGGCGTGCGGGCAAGCGTCGTGAGTGCCGATGACGACGTTTGACAGCCCCCCGGATGAGGGGCTTGAATCGACATGGGGTTCCATTCCGCATCGACTCCGGGAGCGGGGGAGACACGATGGAGAGCGCTGCGACCACGGTCTGCCGCCTCAACGTCAACGGGGACACGCGCGAGTGCGCGGTGACGCCGTTCACCACCCTGCTCGAGGCGCTGCGCTACGGACTCGGCCTCACCGGCTCGAAGCAGGGCTGCGACAAGGGCGACTGCGGCGCCTGCACCGTGGTGGTCGACGGGGCGCCGGTGCTCTCGTGCATCACCCTTGCGTTAGCGTGCCAGAGGCGGGCGATCGTGACCGTCGAGGGCCTGGCCCGCGGCGCCACGCCGCATCCGCTCCAGGACGCGCTCGATCTCAGCGGCGGCGCCCAGTGCGGCTTCTGCACCCCCGGGATCCTGATGAGCGCCTGGGCCCTGCTGGAGCGGAACCCCAGGCCCTCACGGGCCGAGATCGCCCAGGCGCTATCCGGGAACCTGTGCCGCTGCACCGGTTACACCAAGATCTTCGAGGCGGTCGAGATGGCGGCGGCGCGCCTGAACGAGGCGGCTCGATGAAGCGCGGAGCCCCCGAGGTCCCCGAAGGCCGTGACATGCCCTCGGAGCGGCGCCTTGAGCCGCCCCGCTGGCCGGGCGGGCGCGCCGCGCCCCCCAATGGCGCCTTCAGCGTGATCGGGAAGCGCAATCGCAAGGTCGAGGGGCTGGCCAAGGTCACCGGGCGCGCGCTGTACGCCGACGACATCACGCTGCCGCACATGCTCCACGGCAAGCTCCTGCGCAGCATCCATGCCCACGCCCGCATCCGTTCGATCGACGCCAGCGCGGCGCTGGCGCTTCCCGGGGTGCATGCGGTCATCACCGGAAAGGACCTGCCCGAGTACTACGGCATCATCCCTTGGACCCAGGACGAGCAGGCGCTGTGCGAGGAGAAGGCGCGTTACGTCGGCGATGCGATTGCCGCGGTCGCGGCCGACAGCGAGCTGATCGCCGAGGAGGCCCTCGCGCTCATCAAGGTCGACTACGAGCCCCTGCCGGCCGCGATGTCGATCGACGAGGCACTCGCGCACCCCGAGTACCGCATCAACGAGAAGGCGCGCGAGGGCAACATCTCGAAGCGGGTCGAGCTCGCCTTCGGCGACGTCGAGCGGGCGCTGGAGCAGAGCGACGCGCTGGTCGAGGCCGAGTACTGGTACGAGGGCTCGACCCACGCGCCGATCGAGCCGCACTGCGCGGTCGCCGATTTCGACGCCACCGGGCTCCTGACCCTGTACTCCAGCACCCAGGTGGGTCACTACCTCCACCGCGATCTCGCGCGCGTGCTGGGGCTCCCCACCCAGCGCATCCGCGTGATCCAGCCGGTGGTGGGCGGGGCGTTCGGCGGCAAGAGCGAGCCGTTCTCGCTCGAGTTCTGCGCCTCGAAGCTCAGCATGGAGACCGGACGCCCGGTCAAGATCCTCTATACGCGCGAGGAAGTATTCTACGCCCATCGCGGCCGCCACCCGATGCGGCTGCGCTACCGCACCGGCATCCGGCGCGACGGCACGCTCACCGGCGTCGACGCGGTGATCCACATCGACGGCGGCGCCTACTCGTCGTTCGGCCTCGTCACCACGTACTACTCGGGTCAGCTCCTCACCGCGCCCTACCAGATGGGGGCCTACCGCTTCGACTCGACGCGCGTCTTCACCAACAAGCCGTGCTGCGGTCCCAAGCGCGGCCACGGGTCGGTCCAGCCACGCTTCGCCTTCGAGTGCCAGCTCGACAAGCTGGCCGAGGCGATCGGTATGGACCCGATCGAGGTGCGGCGCCGGAACCTGATCGGGCCCGACTCGACCACGGTGAACGGGCTGCGCGTGACCTCGAACGGCTTCGCCGAGTGCCTGGAGCAGGTCGAGCGCGCCTCGGACTGGAAACGCAAGTTCCGGCACATGCCCTACGGCCGCGGTGTCGGCGTCGCGGGCAGCATGTATATCAGCGGCACCAACTACTGCATCTACCCCAACGAGATGCCGCAGGCCGGGGTCCAGCTCAAGCTCGACCGCAGCGGGCGCGCCACGGTGTTCTGCGGCGCCTCGGACATCGGCCAGGGGGTCGACTCGGTGCTGGCGTGGATCGTGTGCGAGGAGCTGGGGCTCGACCTGCGCGACGTGCGCGTGGTCGCCGCCGACACCGATCTCACCCCGGTCGACCTCGGCTCCTACTCGAGCCGCGAGACCTTCATGGTCGGGAACGCCTGCCTCGACGGGGCGCGCAAGCTGCGCCTCGAGATCGCGGCGGCGCTCGGGGCGCACTGGGGCTGCGAGCCGGGCGCGATCACGCTGGCGGGCGGCGTGGCGTGCGATTCGCGGGACCCGAAGCGCCACGCGATCAGCGTCAAGGAGGCGTTCCAGCTCGCCGAGGCGCGGATCGGCACGCTGGGCTCGGTGGGCTGGTACCAGTCGCCCAGGCTCGGCGGCGACTACCGCGGCGGCACGATCGGCGCATCGCCCACCTACTCGTTCACCGCGCACGTCGCCGAGGTCGACTGCGATCCCGAGACCGGCCGCGTCGAGGTGAAGAAGATCTGGATCGCGCACGACTGCGGCCGGGCCTTGAACCCGGTGACGGTCGAGGGCCAGATGGAAGGGAGCGCTTACATGGGCTACGCCGAGGCGCTGATGGAGGAGCAGGTGTTCAAGCCCGCGGCCCCCGGGCACGGGCCGGGGCTCCACCACGGCCCGTCGCTGCTCGACTACCGCATCCCGACCTCGCTCGACACCCCCGAGCTCGAGTCGCTGATCGTCGAGTCGGTGGATCCCGAGGGTCCCTATGGCGCCAAGGAGGCGGGCGAGGGGCCGCTCCATCCCAGCATCCCGTCGATCGCGAACGCGATCCACGATGCGCTCGGCATCCGCTGCGACCGCCTGCCGTTCAGCCCGCCCGCGGTGCTGCGCCTGCTGCGTGCCGGTGATGCGCACGCTCGCTGGGAGCGGGCGCGGAAGCGGTCGCCGGCGTCCGCCCCGGCGCCCGCGGGCGCGCCGGCGGGCGCCGCGACTCGAAAGCGGAGCGAGTGAGCCGGCCATGCTGACCCTGCCGCGCTTCGCGTTCGTCCAGCCCCAAAGCATCGATGAAGCCCTCGCGCACCTGGGCGAGCACGCGGCGCAGAGCCTGATCGTCGCCGGGGGCACCGACGCGGTGCCGAACTTGAAGCACCGGCTCCACGAGCCGCGCTTCGTAGTCCACATCGGGCGGCTGCGCGAGCTCCACCACGTCCGCCACGAGCCGGACGGGCTCCACCTCGGCGCGCTGGTGACGCTGAGTGAGCTCGCCGCCGAGCCGCGCATCGGGCGCGAGTTCCCGTCGCTGACGAAGGCGGCCGGGCTGGTCGCGGGGCCCCAGCTGCGCAACATGGGGACCCTGGGCGGGAACCTGTGCCTCGACACCCGCTGCACCTACTACAACCAGACCTACTTCTGGCGCGAGGCGCTGGGCTTCTGCCTCAAGAAGAGCGGCACGCTCTGCCACGTGGTGCCGGCGGGGAAGCGCTGCGTGGCGGCGCACTCGTCCGACGTCGCTCCGGTTCTCATCACGCTCGAAGCCGAGGTCGAGATCGCGACCCCGCCGAAGGCGCCCGGCGTCACGGGCGGGGCGCGACGGCGGATCAGCGTGGACGAGTTCTTCGTCGCCGACGGCATCCACAACAACGTGCTGGTTCCGGGCGAGATCGTGACCGGGGTGTTCATTCCCGCGCGCTCGCGCGGGCTCGCCGCCGGCTACCAGAAGCTGCGCCCGCGCGCCGCGATCGACTTCCCGATGCTCTCGGTGGCGTTCGCGGCACGGCTCGCCGGCGGGCGCGCCGAGGCCGCGCGCCTGGTGGTGAGCGCGATCGCGGCCCGCCCGCGCGTCATCACCGGCGTCGATGCGATCGTGGCGGGCAAGGCGCTCGACGACCCGGTTGCCGACGCCCTGGCCGAAACCGCGCACAAGCAGTGCCACCCGCTCATCAACGTGGCGTATGATGCCGATTACCGGCGTGAGATGGTGCCGGTCTACGTGCGCCGCGCGGTGCACGAGGCGTGGGGAAAGGCATGACGATGAGCGACGAGGAACCGCGGGACAAAGCCGAAGGCGCCCCCGACGGGTCGCGCGGGCCCGAGTCCACCCTCCCCGAGCCGCCGCCGGATCCGCTGGTGTGGGAGGTGTTCGCGTGCTGGCGCGACGAGGGCCGGCGCTTCGCGATGGCGACCGTGGTCGAGACGCGCGGCTACACGCCGAGGAAGGCGGCCGCGCGCATGCTGATCGCCGAGGACGGCGAGACCGCGGGCTCGGTGGGCGGGGGCGCCATCGAACGCGAGGTGCTCGATCAGGCCCGCGTGCTGCTCGAGCGCGGCGGGTCGACCACGCTCCACCGCCACCTCACCCAGGAGCTGGGGATGTGCTGCGGCGGCGAGATGACGGTGTTCATCGAGGCGGTGATCCCGGCGCCGCGCCTGTTCGTGTACGGCGCCGGCTACATCGCCAAGCCGCTCGCGGCCCTCGCCGCGCGCTGCGGCTTCCAGGTCACGGTGATCGACGAGCGTGCCGAGTGGCTGACGCCCGAGCGCTTCCCCAACGCGCGCATCGAGCCGCGCGAGCCGGTGGCCTGGACGCGCGCGATGCGCTTCCGCGCGTCGGATTTCGTCGTGATCGTGACCCACGACCACGCGCTCGATCAAGGCCTGGTCGAGGCCCTGCTGCGCGCGCCGCTCGGCTTCCTCGGCATGGTCGGAAGCATTCCCAAACAGCGCAAGTTCGCGCTGCGTCTGCGCGCCCGCGGGTTCAGCGACGAGGAGATCGCGCGGCTCCACACCCCGCTCGGGCTCGCGATCGGCGCCGACACGCCGGACGAGATCGCGGTGAGCGCGGTGGCCCAACTGATCGCCGCGCGCCGCGGCGCCCCGGTCGAGCCCGGCTGGGTGCCGCCACCCGGCGCCGGCGTCCCGCGCGGGAGCGAGGCGCTCGAGTCGTCGTGATCGCGGGCGTGCTGCTGGCCGCCGGGCGCTCGTCCCGGATGGGAAGCCCCAAGGCGCTCGCGCGCGCGGGGGGCGAGAGCTTCGCCGCCCGCGGCATCCGCGGGCTGTGGAGCGCCTGCGACCGGGTGGTCGTGGTGCTGGGCGCCGACGCGCCGCGGATCCGCCGGGCGATCGAGCGCGAGTTCGAGGCGCTGGTGGGCGCCGGGCTGCTGGCGCGCGAGCTGGCGCACACGCGTGCCGGACAGAACGGGCACCTCGAGGCGGCGTTCGTGGTCAACCGCGCCTGGCGGCGCGGCATGTTCGGCTCGGCGCGCGCCGGACTCGCCGCGGCCCTGCGCGGCCGGCCGGAGGCGGTGCTGGTGCTGCCGGTCGATCATCCCGGCGTCGGCGAGCGTACCATCGACGACCTCACGCGCGTCATGCTCGGGGCGCTCGCCGCCTGCCCGAACGACGCCGAGCGCGCGCGCTTCTCGTACGCGCTGGTGCCGCGCTACCGGCGCCACCGCGGCCACCCGCTCGCGCTTTCGCCGGCGCTGGCGCGCGCCGTGGCCCGCGACGCGGCCGCCGCGAACCTCAGCGATGCGGTGCGCCGCAACGCGAGGCTGGTCGGCTACCTCGACGTGACCGACGCCGGCGTGGTGCGCAACCGGAACACGCCGCGGGATTAGGCACCGGCGAGCCGTCTCGCACGGTCTCGAAGACTTCCGAAGCCTGAAGTCGATCAACATTGTCCGAACTCATTCAAGGCATTGTGCCACAACGGATGTCATAGGCCCCGCGGAGTTGTCACTCCGCGGGGCTCTTCAAGTTTGCGGGCAGGAGTGGGCAGGAAAGGGCACGGTGTCGGCAGCAATTCAGGCGAGCATGGTCTGAGGGTATACGGGCTGCAGCGCAGAAATCATACGCCGCGCGCGCGCTCAGGCGTATGCTCAAGGGCGCGGGCTTGCCCAGTGCCTCGACCGGGGCCGTAAGCTAAACGCCGCACGGGCAGCTCCGAGAAGCTGGAGGTCGCCGATGCTTGCCGGTGCCTCAAGTACCAGTGAATCCTGGGAGCTTGCCGCAAAGACGCGGGCCCTGCTCGCAACACCTTTGCTGCTTCTCGCCCTGGCGGCGCCGGGTCACCCAGATCCGCTCTTCTCCGCACCCTGCCTGTCATTCGACACCGGGAGCAATCCCTACTCGGTGGCGACCGCAGACCTCAATGCGGACGGGCGCCCCGACCTCGTGGTAGCAAACTATGGCTCGGGCACGGTCTCGGTGCTGCTCGGAAACGGGGACGGCACGTTCGGCGCTAAGACCGATTTTGGCGCGGGGAGCGATCCCCAGTCGGTGGCGATCGCAGATCTCAACGGGGACGGGCGGCCCGACCTGGCGGTGGCGAACTGGGGCTCGAACACAGTGTCGGTGTTGCTCGGCAACGGAGACGGCACGTTCGCGGCCAAGACGGACTTCGCCACCGGGATCAATCCCACGTCGGTGGCGACTGCGGACCTCAACGGGGACGGTCGTCCCGACCTGGTGGTGGCAAACTACAGCTCGAGCACGGTCTCGGTGCTGCTCGGCAACGGGGACGGCACGTTCGGGGCCAAGACCGAATTCGGGACCGGGATCGCTCCCCAATCGATAGCGACCGCAGACCTCAACGCGGACGGGCGGCCCGACCTGGTGGTGGCGAACTTGGGCTCCAACACCGTGTCGGTGCTGCTCGGCAACGGGGACGGCACGTTCGGGACCAAGACCAACTTCGCCAGCGGGATCAATCCCACCTCGGTGGCGATCGCGGACCTGAACGCGGACGGCAAGCCGGACCTGGCGGTGGGGACCCTCGGCGGGGGCACACTCTCGGTTCTGCTCGGCAACGGGGACGGTACGTTCGGGGTCAAGGCTGACTTCGCCACGGGGAGCGGTCAGCAATCGGTGGCGATCGCGGACCTCAACGGTGACGGGCGGCCCGATCTGGTGGCGGGCTCAAACACCGTCTCGGTGCTGCTCGGGAACGGGGACGGCACATTCAAGACCAAGACCGACTTCGGCGCCGGGAGCGGTCCCGGATCGGTGACGATCGCGGATCTCAACGGGGACGGGCGGCCGGACCTGGAGGTGGCGAACGGCGGCGGGGGCACGCTCTCGGTGCTGCTCGGGAACGGAGACGGGACGTTCGGAGCTAGGACCAACTTCGGCACCGGGGGCGGTCCCTATTCGGTGGCGATCGCGGACCTCAACGGCGACGGCGAGCCCGACCTGGTGGTGACGAACAACGTCTCCGGCACGGTCTCGGTGCTGCTCGGCAAGGGGAACGGGAGGTTCGGGCCCAAGACCGACTTCGGCACCGGCAGCAGTCCCCAATCGGTGGCGATCGCGGACCTCAACGGGGACGGGCGGCCCGACCTGGTGGTGGCGAACTATGGCTCGAACGCGGTCTCGGTGCTGCTCGGGAACGGGGACGGCACATTCAAGACCAAGAGCGACTTCGGCACCGGGAGCGGTCCCGAAACGGTGGCGATCGCAGACCTCAACGCGGATGGGCGGCCCGACCTGGCGGTGGCGAACCAAGGCTCGAACACGGTCTCGGTGCTGCTCGGGAACGGGGACGGCACGTTCGGGACCAAGACCGACTTCGGCACCGGAATCAGTCCCACCTCGGCAGTGATCGCGGATCTCAACGGTGACGGGCGGCCCGACCTGGCGGTGGCGAACCAAGGCTCGAACGCGGTCTCGGTGCTGCTGGGCAACGGCAACGGCACGTTCGGGACCAGGACGGACTTCGCTATCGGGGGCCGTCCCCGCTCGCTGGCGATCGCGGATCTCAACGCGGATGGGCGGCCGGACCTGGCGGTGGCGCCCTACCTTTCGGGCGTGGTCTCAGTGCTGCTCGGGAACGGGGACGGTACGTTCGGGACCAAGACCGACTTCCGCACCGGGATCAATCCCACCGCGGTGGCGATCGCGGACCTCAACGGCGACGGGCGGCTCGACATCGCGGTGACGAACCTCTATTCGTACACGATTTCGGTGCTGCTCGGTAACGGGGACGGTACGTTCGGGACCAAGACCGACTTCGGCACCGGCAGCTATCACTACTCGGTGGCGATCGCGGACCTCAACGCGGACGGGCGACCGGACCTGGCGGTGGCGAACTACCCCTCGAACACGGTCTCGGTGCTGCTCAACATGGGCGCAATCGCTACCCCGACCACTCTCGCGTTCGTCGACGCTCACGCCACGGCGGATCGTGTGGATTTGCGGTGGTTTGGCGCGGCAATGACGGGGGTGACCGCAACAGTGTACCGGCAGCCTGCAGGGAGTGTGTGGGTAGCCATCGCCATTATCGCCGGCGACGGCAGTGGCATGTTCAGTTTCCAGGACCTCAACGTACAGCCCGGCGTGCGCTACGGCTACAGGCTCGGCATTCCGGCAGGTGGCGTCGAGAAGTTCTACGGCGAGGCGTTGGTCAATGTGCCGGCTCTGGCGCTGCAGCTGGATGGGCTGCGCCCGAACCCCGCGAATGGGGAGCCAGTGGTTTCGTTCACGCTGGCCAACAGAACGCCGGCGCGGCTCGAAGTGCTGGACGTGGCGGGAAGGGTGTGGCTCGCGCGCGAGATGGGCGATCTGGGTGCCGGAAGCCACCTGGTGCATCTGGGCGGCGCGATACCCCCAGGGATGTACTGGCTGCGGCTTACCCAGGGCAATCGCTCGTTGCTGGCGCGGGGAGTCGTGGTGCGGTGACCGGTCGCCTGGTCGGTCGCGAAGCTGCCGAGCGGCCTCGCACGGCGATTTCAGAACGGCGCCCTGGTCCGAAGGTGGATCTCGAGTGTCTCGAGGTCCCGCTTCAGCCGCAGTGCGAAGGATCGCCCCTCCTGGCGAAATAGCCCGCGAATCTCATCCAGTGAGTGCCCGGAAACCGCCACCCCATCAATGGCCTCCAGCCGGTCGCCCTCTCGAATCCCGGCTTCAGTCGCCGGTGATTCATCCGCGACCTGCTCGACCTCTACCGCGGCGCCGCCGGCCTCACCCGTAACGAGAGACAGGCCGCTCATGTCGGGCGTAAAGGGCTCGGCAAAGCTGGCATTCGGCTGCATGAACACGCGGTGATGCGGGTAGTCAAAGGTCACCGTGAAACGGCGGAGAATTTCGCCTCCGATCGCCCCATCGTAGCTGCGGTCGGCCGCCGAACCACGTTCCGCCTGCGCGAACGCGGTCAGCGGCCCACGGACCACCAGGTGACCGAGTTGAAGGGTCTCGATGCGACCGAGGCGCTCGGGAGAGCGGCCGGCGAGCCCATGCGTATAGTGCCCGATCGTCCTCCCGGCCGCCGCCAGCAACTGGTGTCTGGTCACGAAGGGGGTGTGCAGGCTCAACGCACTGCCGTCGCCGACATCGATCACGAAGAGCCCCTGAACGGGGGCACCCGCGGTCAGCGTGATGGTGGCGCGGACAAACGGTCGACCGCCGCGTAACTCGAGCGGGATCATGTCGCCTGCTGCGACGCCTGGGAGCGAGTCGG
>Ga0318565_10000463_pt1 | contig 11137 bp, 9 predicted proteins | sample GRESIP066b5f21_FD_203501 | JGI IMG/M metagenome (GOLD analysis project Ga0318565, IMG submission 203501) | Tropical soil microbial communities from Luquillo Experimental Forest, Puerto Rico - GRE.SIPMG.066b5f21 | ecosystem: Environmental > Terrestrial > Soil > Tropical forest > Bulk soil...
GCCGCCGTACGCGCCGTCGATGTGGAACCAGAGCGCTCGCTCGGCGGCCACGTCGGCCACGCCGTCGAGGTCGTCGACGATCCCCGCGTTCGTCGTGCCGGCCGTGGCGACCACGCCGACCACGTCCTCGGCGCACGGATGCTCGTGCAGCACCGCCCGCAGCGCCTCGCCCGTCAGGCGGTGCCCCGGGACCGGCACCGTCAGGGCGCCGACGCCGAGCACCTGGAGCGCCTTGCCCACCGACGAGTGGGCGTCCTCGCTGATGGCGATGAGCGGCCGCGCGGGGGCGTCGGACTGACGGCGGTGTGCCGCCGTGTCGCGCGCGACCATGAGGGCGGACAGGTTGCCGGCCGAGCCACCGGAGACGAAGCAGCCGCCCGCTCCGGCCGGGAGGCCGGCCCGCTCGGCCAGCACGCCGAGTGCCTGGTTCTCCGCCACCACCACGCCGGCGGCCTCGAGCCACGAGGTCCCGTGCAGCGAGGAGCACGAGACGAACATGTCGAAGAGCAGCGACGCCTTGGTGGGGGCGGCGGGGATGAAGGACAAGAAGCGCGGGCTGTCGCACGAGACGACGGCGCTCGACAACTTCTCCACGAAGAGGCTCAGCACCGTGGCCGCATCGTTGCCCTTCGCCTGCATCAGCCCGGTGAGCTCGGCGTCGAGCGAGTCGACCAGGCCACCGAAGTCCAACGGCACGGGGTCGAGCGACAGCCGCTGCCGGCAGGCCGCCAGGATCAGCTCGGTCATGGCCGGGTCGTAGTCGAACATGCCGGCCGCCATCAGGCAGAGGGCCGGTGGTCGTCGCCGGCGGGAGGCCGGCGCACCGCGCGCCATGCCTCCTCGGCGCGGCTCGAGACCTCCTGCAGGGAGGCGCCCGTCTTGGCCGCGACGAGCGCAACGTCGTCGAACTCGGGTTTGGCGCGACCCTCGGTCACCTTCACGCGCACCGTCATGCCGTCCACCGTCACCTGTTGCATCGTTCGGGCGACCGGCCAGCGCTCGACGCTCGTGGCGCGGATGCCCATCGTCCCGGTGGTCTGCTGGATCACCTGGCGCAGCGCGCCCACATGGACGGGGTCGGCGAGCAGGTGGAGCACGTGGCCGGGGCGGCCCTTCTTCATGGTCACCGCGCTCAGCCACGCATCGAGGGCGCCGGCGTCGAGCGCGCCGGCCACCGCGTGGCCCAGCTGCTCGCCGGTGACGTCGTCGAGGTTGGTCTCGAGCAGCACCGCCTCTTGCCCGCGGCCCACGGCCGCCTCGGCTCGCCGGCCGATCACGACCTGGGTGCAGTTGGGCAGGTCGTCGAGCTCGCCCGAACCGCCGCCGAAGCCCGACCGGGTGATCGTCATGTCGGGCAGCGGGCCGAAGGACGAGCAGAGGGCGGCGAGCAGCGCCGCCCCGGTCGGTGTCGTGAGCTCCACCCCGACCTCGCGCCCGTAGGTCGGGACGCCCGCCAGCAGGCGCACCGTGGCCGGCGCCGGGTTGGGCAGCCGGCCGTGCGCGCTCCGCACCGTGCCGGTGCCGGTGGCCACGGCCGACGCGGTCACATCGTCGACGCCGAGCACCTCGAGCGCGGCCGCGGTGCCGACGACGTCGACCACGGCGTCGTGGCCGCCCACCTCGTGGAAGTGGACCTGGTCGACGGGCCGCCGGTGCAGCACGGACTCGGCGCCGGCCAGGGCCCGGAAGACGGCCAGGGCGCGCTCGGTGACGCGGGGCGGGAGCGCAGCGGCCTGAATGAGCGCGGCGATCGCCGCGTGGGTCCGGACGACGTTGTCATCCCCCTTCACCACGGCGCGTGTGCAGGCGACACCGCCGCGCAGCGACTCCTCCACCCGCAGGTCCCAGCCCGGGAGGTCGAGCCGGTGGAGCAGCGTCCGGACCTCGTCCACGTCGGCCCCTGCGTCGACGAGCGAGCCGAGCGCCATGTCGCCGGCGATCCCCGCGAAGCAGTGGAACCAGGCGACCGTCTCGCCTCCCGGCGCAGCCGCGGTCACGGCAGCAGTCGGGCGACGGCGCAGGCCGCGCCGTACCCGTTGTCGATGCCCACGACGGTGATGCCGGACGCGCAGGACGACAACATGGTCAAGAGCGCGGTCACGCCCTCGAACGCGGCGCCGTAGCCGGTGCTCGTCGGGACGGCGACGACGGGGGCCGGCGTCAGACCACCGACGACGCTCGGCAGCGCGCCGTCCATGCCGGCGACCACCACGACGGCGTCCGCCATGGCGATGGTGTCCACCTCGGCCAGCAGCCGGTGCAACCCGGCGACCCCGCAGTCGTTCAGCGGCGAGGGGGCGAACCCCAACGCCGCGAGCACGGCGCGGCACTCGGTGGCCACGGGCAGGTCGGCGGTGCCTGCGGTGACGATCACGATGGAGCCCGCCCGTGCGGGGGCCGGTCGGAACACCACCGTGGCGAAGGCGCCGCAGTCGGTCTGGTGACCGGTCCCGTGCCCGAGGGCGGCGGCGGCGGCCTCTACCGCCTTGACCTGCCGGTCGGTCGCCCGGGTCACCAGCACGGGCCCGTCGGACGCGCCCAGGAGCTCCTCCACCACCGCGGCGCAGTGCTCCGGGGTCTTGCCCGGGCCGTACACCGCCTCGGGCATGCCCTGGCGCAGGTCGCGATGGTGGTCGACCCGGGCGAACCCGAGGTCGGCGTAGGGCAGCCGGCGCAGGCGGCGCACGGCGTCGTCGGGGGTGACGGTGCCGTCGGCGACCTGCTCGATGAGCGCGCGCAGCGAAGAAGCGTCCATGACCTGCTCTATCCTGCCCAAGTGTGAACCCCCCTGCGACCTGCGTCGCCTATTTCGGCCCGGAGGCCACCTTCACGCACGAGGCCCTCCTCACGCAGCCCGACCTGGTGGGGGCCGACCTGCGGCCGCTCGGCGCCATCACCGACGTCCTCGAGGCCGTGGCCCGCGGGGAGGCCGACCTGGGGTTCGTGCCGATTGAGAACGCGATCGAGGGCACCGTGAGCGCCACCATCGACGGGCTCATCCACGACGTCGAGCTGCACATCCAGCGTGAGGTCGTCATGGACATCCATCTCCACCTGATGGCCCGTCCCGGCCTGGCGCTGGAGGACGTCCGCACCGTGTCCTCGTACCCGCACGCGCTGGCCCAGTGCCAGAAGTACCTGGCCAAGGCCCTGCCGGGGGTCGAGCAGCGGGCCGCCAACTCGACGGCGGACGCCGCACGGGCGCTCGGGGAGTCCGCCGGGACGGACGCCCGCGCCGAGGCGGCCATCGCGCCCCGCATCGCCGCGGAGCGTTACGGCCTCACCATCATCGCCGAGGACGTCGAGGACCACCCCGAGAACCAGACCCGGTTCGTGCTCGTGGCGCGGACGCGGGTGCCCAAACCGACTGGCCACGACAAGACGAGCATCGTGTGCTTCCAGCGCGCCGACCACCCCGGGAGCCTGCACGGGATCCTCGGGCAGTTCGCCGCGCGCAACATCAACCTGACCAAGCTGGAGTCACGCCCGACCAAGCAGGGGCTGGGCGACTACTGCTTCGTGATCGACCTGTCGGGTCACCTCGGGGACGAGGTGGTCGCCGACTGCCTGCGCGACCTGCACGCCGGCCTGGCCGGCGTGAAGTTCCTCGGGTCGTATCCCGCCGCCGGTGAGCACGGGCCCGAACAGCGCCGGCAGGCCGATGCCGCCTGGCAGGCGGCCGACGACTGGCTCGGGGCCCTGCGCAGCGCCATCGGCTGAGGCACGCGGCCCGACCGCCGGCGCCGGGTCGCTGGTACATTGCGCGTCGGGGAGGGACCCGTGACGCAGCTGCAGACGATCGACGTCGACCAACACCTCTTCGAGTCGAGGACCACCTGGTCCGACTTCATCGATCCGGGCCAGCGCGACGACGCGCTGTCGATCACGGACGACGACGGGGGCTGGCCCTGGTTGACCTGGCGCGCAACCCGCATGACGCCCCTCGAGGTCCCCATCCCCGAGCGCTCGTCGCTGATCGGTGAGGACCGTCTGCGGCGGGTGCGCGGCGAGCGGGCGCCGGCCTCCTTCGAGGAGCTGGTGCCCGAGTCGTACCGGCTGGCCGGGGCGCGCCTCGCCGCGATGGACGAGTTCGGGCTCGACGGCGTGGTGCTCTTCCCCAACTACGGCCTGCTGTGGGAGAACCGGCTCGCCTCCGACCGCGCCGCGCAGCGGGCCAACGCGCGGGCCTACAACCGCTTCGCGGAGAGCGTGTGTGCGGACGGGAGGGGTCGCCTCTTCGCCGTGGCCCACGTCCTGCTGCACGACCCCGACTGGGCCGTGGCGGAGATCCACCGGATCGCGGCCGAGGGGACACGGCTCGCCATGGTCGCCCCGGCACCGGTCGACGGGAAGCCGCTCTCGCATCCGGACTTCGACCCCGTCTGGGCGGCCTTCAGCGCCGAGGGCGTGGCACCCGTGTTCCACGTCTCCGAGTTCGAGAGCCCACTGCATCCCGCCTGGCGGGAGGGTGAACCCGAGGACGGCGAGCGCCTGTTCGACTCCATCTTCTTGTACCTCGCACCCGCCGTCGCGCTGGCCAACCTCATCCTCTTCGGCGTGCTCGAGCGCTTTCCCGAGCTGCGCATCGGGGTGATCGAGCTGACGGCGAGCTGGGTGCCGCACTTCTTGCTCCACATCGACGGCGCCTCGGACTTCTACGCCCAGCGGCACGGCGAGCCGTTCCGCAGGCTGGGGGCGCGCCCGTCGCAGTACTTCCTGCGCCAGGTGCGGGTGGCGGCACTCCCCTACGAGATGCCCAACCGGCTGGTGCCCAAGGTCGGGGACGACACCTTCATGATCGGGAGTGACTGGCCGCATGCCGAGGGCGTGGCGAACCCGATGGCGGCGGCCGAGCGCGCCGCCGCCGGGCTCCCGGCCCCGGCGCACGGCAACCTGCTCGGTGCCAACGCGGCGAGGCTGCTCGGACTGTGACCATCGACCTGGAGGCCGCGGCGGCCGAGCGCCAACGGTTGCGCGACCGCTACTTGCGCGAACCGAAGGCGCGCCCGGCGTCGGTCGCCCGGGGGGTGCACCACATGGCACTCATCTGCTCGGACGTGGAGCGCACCATCCGCTTCTACCAGGACCTGCTGGGGTTTCCGCTCGTCGAGCTGTTCGAGAACCGCGACTACAAGGGCTCGACGCATCTGTTCTTCGACCTCGGCCACGACAACACGCTGGCCTTCTTCGACTTCCCCGACCTCGGTCTCGGTCCCTACGCCGAGGTCCTCGGTGGCTTCCACCACCTCGCCATCTCGGTCCCGCCGGAGCAGTGGGAGGCGGCCAAGCGACGCCTGGAGGAGGCGGGGATCCCGACGCACATCGAGAGCGAGATCTCGCTGTACTTCTCGGACCCCGATGGCGTCCGCCTCGAGCTCATCGCCGAGGACCTCGGCTCGCTCTACGGCACGCCGCTGCACTGATGGCCGTCACCGGCCTGGCCAACCTGGCCGTGAAGGTGGCCGACCTCGACGCTGCGTGCGCCTGGTACAGCGCCGCCGGCGCGACGGTGAGCGAGCCGATCGAGTGGGAGAACGGGCGCCGAGCCGACGTCCAGCTCGGTGCACTCTCGCTCACGCTGTTCACCCACGCCATCTACGAGGACGTCACCGCGCTGCCTGCCGAGGGCTTCTTGCACCCCGCGCTCTTCGTCGACGACCTCGACGCGGAGCTGGCGCGCCACCGGGTGCTGTGGGGCCCGCGCGTCGTCAGCGGCCCCTTCGGTACGCGACGCATCGCGTTCGTCGAGGCACCCGGCGGGATCCGGCTCGAATTCATGGAACAGCTGTCCACGACCTCGTCGGACTGAGTCGTCAACGGCGCGCGGGGCCGTCCTGCCGCCGGCGCCGTCCCGTCCCGACGGCGGTTCAGGATCCTTCGAACGCCTCGTCCAGTTCGAGGCGCGGGGCTGCGGCCTGTTGGTGTGCCGTCACGCGCCGGGTGAGCTCGCGCATGGAAGGCAGCGTCGCCATGGCCACCGCAGCGGTCGCGACCAGCAGGCCGGCCGCCACGGCGAATGCGAGTGCATACCCGTCGGTGAGCGCGCTCGCGACGTGGGCCCGCGTCGGGAGGACGCCCGCCAGCACGCTGGAGGTGTGGTCCGCCGCCAGGGTGGCCAGCGCGGCCAGTCCCAGCGAGGCTCCCACGGTGCGCGACGTGTTCAACAGGCCCGAGGCCAGCCCTGCGTCCTGGACCGGAACGCCGGACGTGCCGGCCACCGCGATCGGCGTCACCGCCAGGCCCATGCCGAGCCCGATCAGCAGGAACGGCCCGAGCAACTCGCCGACGAAGGTGCTCTGGGGCGAGATCATCGCCAGCCAGCCCAGGCCGGCCGCCGCGACCAGCGTGCCCAGCACGATCAGCGGCCGCGGTCCGAAGCGGGGCACGAGGCGCGCCGTCACCTGCGCGCCGGCGGCGATCAGCAGGGTCTGCGGCAGGAAGGCCAGGCCGGCCTGCAGCGGCGAGTAGCCCAACACGTGCTGCATGAACAGGGTCTCGAAGTACCACGAGCCGAAGAGGGCGCCGAACATGAGGAACATGACGAGGTTCCCGCCGGCCACCGAGCGCAGACGGAAGATCCGCAGCGGCACGAGCGGCGCCTTGGAGACGCGGGCCTGGAGGTACACGAAGAACGCGAGCAGCCCGAGCCCGAACGCCAGCGGCACCAGCACCTCGGCCGAGCCCCACGAGTAGGTCTCGGTGCGGACGATGGCGTACACGAGCGCAACCAATCCCGCGGTGACCGTGACAGCTCCCGCGAGGTCGAGGTGGCGGTGGGTCACCTCGGCCTTCGACTCGGGTACGAAGCGCCGCGCCATGACGAGTGCCACGACGCCGATGGGCACGTTGACGAACAGGATCCAGCGCCAGCTGAGGTATTCGGTCAGGATGCCACCGAAGAGCGCGCCGGCCGAGGCGCCGGCCGAGGAGACCGCGCTCCAGGCACCGAGAGCTCGCGCCCGCGCCGGCCCCTCGGCGAAGGTCGCCGTGAGGATCGTGAGGGTCGCCGGGGCGAGGATGGCGGCGCCGAGTCCTTGCGCGGCGCGTGCCGTCACCAGCCATGACTCGTTCTGCGCCATGCCCCCGACGAGGCTCGACGCAGTGAACAGGGTGAGGCCGAGAAGGAAGATCTTGCGGCGACCGAACAGGTCGGCGGCGCGCCCGCCCAGCAACATGAAGCCGGCAAACGTGAGGGTGTACGCGTTGACGATCCATTGCAACGAGGTGGTGCTGAAGTGGAGGTCGCGCTGAATGGAGGGGAGCGCGACGTTGACGATGGACGCGTCGAGCACCACCATGAACTGGCCGACGAGAACGAGGCTGAGGACGAGCCAGCCGGGCCCGGCGCGCCCCGTGTCCGCGTTCGTTCCGCTGTTCGTGTCGATGGCCGCGTCGACCATGGCGCTCCCTTTCCCTGGCTTGTTCGGCGCTCGGGTCCATCCTCCCCCTCCCCGCTGGCAACGTCGCCGGGGAGGGGTCTATTCCCGGCCAACCGGTGACACGACACCGGTCGGGCCGGAAGCTGGAGGCGGCGGGCGTTCTGTCTTTCTAGCCTCGGGGTGTCACAGGACTCCGCGGGCGCCGCTGTCGAAAACGGGCCGCGCCGTTCGTCTACCGGGGTGACAGGTCCTCTCAGGAAGGAGCAGCGCCATGAAGCAGTACCTCCTCAGCGTCGCCATGATTGAGGGCGCGCCGGCCCGGTCCGACGACGACGCACAACAGGCGTTCGAGCAGGTGGCCCACCTGAACGACGAATTGCAGCAGGCGGGCGCCTGGGTCTTCGCCGGCGGGCTGCTGCCGGCGTCGTCGGCCACCGTGGTCCGCGCCGACGGGGACGGTGTCCTCGTCACCGACGGGCCGTTCACCGAGTCGAAGGAGCACATCGGCGGCTTCTGGGTGATTTCGGCCGATGACCTCGACGAGGCGCTCCGTTGGGCGGCCAAGGCGACCCACGCCTGCGGCGAGCCGGTCGAGGTGCGGCCCTTCCAGGACGAACCCGCAGGCTCGGCATGACCGCACGCGGCCGGGTCGCGACGGCACGAGGATGACGGCCCGTGGCGACGCGTCCGCGGTCGAGCGGGTGTTCCGCCAGGAGTACGGCCGGGCCGTCTCCGTGCTGGCCCGCGCCTTCGGCGACATCGACCTCGCCGAGGAGGGTGTCCAGGAGGCCTTCGCCGTCGCCGCGCAGCGGTGGGCGGCCGATGGGGTGCCGCCGAGCCCGGCCGGGTGGATCATCACCACGGCGCGCCGCCGCATCGTCGACCGCCTCCGCCGAGAGGCGTCGCGCGAGGACCGGCACGCGCAAGCAGCGTTGCTGCATGCGCGCGACGAACGCGACGAGGAGCTGGCCGTGCGCGACGACCGCCTGCGGCTGATCTTCACCTGTTGTCACCCCGCGTTGGCCTCCGCCGCGCAGGTTGCGCTGACGTTGCGGCTGCTCGGTGGTCTCACCACTCCGGAGATCGCCCGCGCGTTCATGGTCTCCGAAGCCACCATGGGCCAGCGCATCTCGCGCGCCAAGGCCAAGATCCGCGACGCGGGCATCCCCTACCGCGTCCCGTGCAGCGCCGAGCTCCCGGACCGCCTGCCCCGCGTGCTCGCCGTGGTCTACCTCGTCTTCAACGAGGGCTACACGGCGACGGCCGGGGCAGGGCTGGGGCGGGACGACCTCGTCGCCGAGGCGCTGCGTCTCGGGCGAACGCTGTCCGAGCTCATGCCCGACGAGCCCGAAGTGACGGGCCTGTTGGCGCTGATGCTGCTCATCGCGTCGCGCCGGCCCGCTCGCACCGACCGCACCGGCGCGTTCGTCCCGCTGCACGAGCAGGACCGCAGCCGGTGGGACCGCAACCTTGTTGGGGAGGGGCAGTCCCTCGTGCGCGCCTGTCTGCGGCGCAATCAGCCCGGGACCTATCAGATCCAGGCCGCGATCAACGCCGTCCACAGCGACGCAGCGATCGCCGCCGCCACTGATTGGCCCCAGATCGTCGCGCTCTACGACCAGCAGCTCGCGCTGGAGCCGTCGCCCGTGGTCGAGCTCAACCGCGCGGTGGCGCTGGCCGAGGTCGAGGGGCCGGCGGCCGGGCTCGCTGCTACCGACGGCCTCGCCCTCGACGGCTACTACCTGCTGCACGCGGTGCGAGCCGACCTGCTGCGGCGCCTGGGTCGCCGCGACGAGGCGGTCGCCGAGTACGACGCCGCGCTGGCGCGCACGGACAACGAGGCCGAGCGGTTGCACCTGGCGCGGGCCCGGGCCGCCGCGGGCGTCCCGGCGCGGTGACAAACTCGTCCTCGCCATGAAGGTGCACCTCGTCGACGGGACCTACGAGCTGTTCCGCCACTTCTTCGGTGCGCCGTCGCACCGCAACGAGGCCGGTCAGGAGGTGGCGGCGGTGCGCGGCGTCGCCGCGTCGGTCCTGCAGCTCCTCGAAGAAGGGGCGACCCACGTCGGGGTGGCGACCGACCACGTCATCGAGTCGTTCCGCAACGACCTGTGGCCGGGCTACAAGACGGGGGAGGGCGTCGACCCCGAGCTGTGGTCCCAGGCCTGGCCCCTCGAGGGGGTGCTCCTCGCGCTCGGCGTCGTCGTCTGGCCCATGGTCGAGCTCGAGGCCGACGACGCGCTGGCCAGCGCGGCCGCCGTCGCGGGCGACGAGCAGGACGTCGAGCAGGTCCTGATCTGCACGCCGGACAAGGACCTCGGCCAGTGTGTGCATGGCAGCCGGATCGTGCAGGTCGACCGGCGCAAGCGCACGGTGATCGACGAGGAGGGCGTGGTCGCCAAGTTCGGGGTCGCGCCGTCGTCCATCCCGGACTACCTGGCGCTCGTCGGCGACAAAGCCGACGGCTTTCCCGGGTTGGCCGGCTGGGGGGCGAAGTCCGCCGCCGCGGTGTTAGCGCGCTGGGGCCACATCGAGGACGTGCCTGACGACGCCGGCGAGTGGGAGGTGGCGGTGCGCGGCGCACCCAAGCTGGCCGCCACCCTGCAGGCCGACTTCGCCCACGCCGTGCTGTTCAAGGACCTCGCCACGCTCCGCGTGGACCGTTCGCTGCTCGGCGAGGCCGAGGAGCTGCGCTGGCGCGGCCCGACGGCCGAGTTCGCGAAGGTGTGCGACGTCATCGATGCCGATGGACTGGTCTCGCGCGCCGAGCGCCTGGCGGCGTCGCGCACGGGGGCTGCGTGAGTCAGTCGTAGTGTCGCAGTGAGGGCCAGACCTGCGTCCACGAGCGCGTCTGGCCCTGGCAGACCCAGATCGGGTCGTCGCGTTCCTCCGTCCACACGCCGTGCGGGGTGCGGACGGAGCCCGCCGGGCGAACGTGTGCGAAGAACGTCCGCAGGAAGCTCCGTGGCAGGTCGACCGCGATGGTGGTTGCGCCGTCGCGAGCGCCCGCCGGGCCCCACCACCAGTAGGTGTTGTGACCGCTGATGGCCATGGGCAGGCCCTCGGCCGGCCCCCAGAGGTCGAGGGCGCCGGCGGCGCCGTAGTCCCCCGCCAGGATCACCACATGGGCCCGCTGGGCCGGTGGAAGGGCGCGCTCGGTCTGCGCCACCTGGTCGACGAGGTCCCTCCAGCCGACCGTCGCGCTGAGGTCCTTGTTGATGCCGCTCTCCCACGACCCCGACGGCAAGGTGCTCTCGGGGAGCACGGGAAGCGTCAACGGGAGCGACAGCACTGCGCCGACGACCATGAGCGCCACCCAGCCGCGCACCCCGCGCCGTGGGGTCCGAGCGTCGAGGCGCCGCTCCGCCCACACCCCGCCCGCCGCAAAGAGCACGAAGTACATGCCCGCCAGGTAGTACGGCTTGCCCCCGGACACAGTGAAGATGCCGAGCAGAACGAGGTAGGCGACGGCGAGCGGTCGCCAGGCGGGCGCCTTCCACAGGTGACGCAACCCGGCGACCCAGAAGACGACGAGGACGGGGCCGACGACGAGGATCTGCGACGGGATGAAGCCGACGACGGCGCCCAGCCCCCCGTTTTCGGCGTGGAGGCTCTGCGTCATTGCGATCTCGGCCCATCGGTGTTGCGCGTTCCACACGAGGTTCGGGAGCCAGAGGACCAGGGCCGAGCACGCGCCGGCCAACGGCCACCGTCCGAGCAACATCGTGCCCCGTCCCGTGACGACGAAGGCCAGCACG
>Ga0318565_10000476_pt1 | contig 11013 bp, 8 predicted proteins | sample GRESIP066b5f21_FD_203501 | JGI IMG/M metagenome (GOLD analysis project Ga0318565, IMG submission 203501) | Tropical soil microbial communities from Luquillo Experimental Forest, Puerto Rico - GRE.SIPMG.066b5f21 | ecosystem: Environmental > Terrestrial > Soil > Tropical forest > Bulk soil...
TTAGCGAACGCGCCGCGCGCGACGGCTGGCGAGGGCCATCCGGACCAAGTAGCCCGGGCTGGGCGGGATCCAGCCGAGTTGCTGTCCCATGGCCAGGTCGTCGCGGTTGGCCCAGTGCTCGATGATTTTGTTGCCGGTGAGGCGGAACCAGTGCGACTGGGTGGCGGCGAAAGTCTTGCCGGTCGGCGGCATGGCCTGCGCCACCGCCCCGGACTCGTCGTAGGTCACGAAGGGCCCGACATGGCGGCCGGACCACGTGCTGTGGATGACGACCAGGTCGGCGTCCGCGGCCGTGTGGTGGACCTCCCAGCACAACCCGGAGAACGCTCCGCGCAGCCACACGGCGACAGCGTAGAACGCCGCCGGTCCTCGGCCGCGGGTGCTTGGTGGCCCCGTCGCGTCCAGGCTGACGGCCTCCGGGTGGATGATCGCCTCGAAGTCGCCCGGGCCGCTGTCGGCCATGATCTCCAGGCTGCGCGCGCAGATCGTCGTGGCGTCGGCCGGGGCGGCGAGCTGCCCTTCCATCGTGACTCCTTTCGATAGAGCGCTACTCTATCTGATTTAGTAGTACTCTAATGGAATGACTGGGCACGTCAAGAGGCGTTACGACGCCACCCGCCGCCGGGCCCAGGCCCGCCAGAACCAGCGCCGGATGATCGACTCCGCCGCGCGGCTGTTCGCCGAGCGCGGGTATGCCGCAACGCCGCTTACCGACATCGCCGCCGACGCCGACGTGGCGGTCCAGACCCTGTACGTCACCTTCGGCACCAAGGCCAACCTGCTCAAGCAGGCCATCGATGTCAGCCTTGCCGGTGATCACCTGCCCGTGCCGGTGAGCGAGCGCGGGTTCGCGCGGCAGATGATCGCCGAGCCCGACCCCGGCCGGGCGCTGGCGATCTACGCCGCCCACGCCCGCCAGGTCGCCGAGCGCGCCGGGGGCCTGCTGCTCGCCGCCTGGGCCGCCGCCGACAGCGATCCCGCGGTCAAGGAACTCATCGCAGACCTCGATGCCCAGCGGCTGCGCGGGATGGCCGCGGCCGCCGCGGTCATCGCCGCCAAGGCCGCCAGCGCCGGGCGCCTGGCCGACAACGTCGCGGAAGACGACATCCGCGACGCACTGTGGGCCTTCAACTCCCCCCAGATCTACGGTCTGCTGCTGCGCGACCTCGGCTGGAGCCCCGACCGCTTCCAGGCCTGGCTGACCCGCTCCTGGACCCGCCTGCTGCTCAACCTGTCCTGACCCGCGGGCCGGTGGTTGACATCGGCCGGGTCGTTGACTTGGGCCGGTGGTTGACGCGGGCCGGTCGTTGACGTGGGGCGGTGGTTGACGTGGGCCGGTCGTTGACGTGGGGGGTGGTTGACGTGGGGCGGTATGGCGTATTTGATTCTGCGGTCCGGTAGGAACGTGCCTGGAGGAGCTGACCATGAGCAAGCCGCCCCTGACGGTGCTGTTCATGCCCGAGAGCGCGTACGGGCCGACCAACAACTGCATCGGGATCGGCCGTGTGCTGCGCGGCCACGGGCACCGTGTGGTGTTCGCGGCGGAGGCGTCCTGGAAGGGGCGCCTTGAGCTGCTTGGGTTTGAAGAAGACCTCGTCGAATTGGCGCCCCCCAGCGCCGACGACGCGGGCGGCCAGGATGCCGGGCAGTTCTGGAAGGACTTCATCCGCGACACGGCGCCGCAGTTCCGCAGGCCGACGATCGAGCAGCTGGACACCTGGATCAAGCCGGTCTGGCAGGAGCTGATCAGCGGGGCGCAGTACTGCCAGCGGCAGCTCACGGAGATCATCGAGCGGACCCGGCCCGATGTGATCGTCGAAGACAACGTGGTCACCTTCCCGGCCCTGACGACCGCCGGGGTGCCGTACATGCGGATCGTGTCCTGCAACCCGCTGGAGATCAAGGACCCGGGCATCCCGCCCGCGTTTTCCGGCTACCCGGCCGCGGACCCGGCGGGCTGGCGGGCGTTCCGTGACGAATACGAGCGGGTCCACCGCCCGGTGTGGGAGGAGTTCAACGCGTGGGTAACCGGGCAGGGCGCCGCGCCGCTGCCCGACCTTGAGTTCATCCATGACGGCACCGTCAACCTGTACATCTACCCGGAGCTGGCCGACTATCGGCGCAGCCGGCCGCTCGGGCCGTCCTGGCACCGGCTGGACTCCTCGGTGCGGGAGACCGATGAGGAGTTCGCCCTGCCCGGCGCGCTCGCCGCCGGCGAAGGCGCGCTGATCTACTTCTCGCTAGGCTCGCTGGGTTCGGCGGATGTAGAGCTCATGCGGCGGGTCATCGACTGCCTGTCCGCAACGCCCTACCGGTACGTCGTGTCCAAGGGGCCGCTCCATGCGGAGATCGACCTGGCTTCCAACATGACGGGTGCCGAGTTCCTGCCGCAGACGTCGGTGATCCCGCTCTGCGACGCGGTCATCACTCACGGCGGCAACAACACCGTCACCGAGTGCCTGCATTTCGGCAAGCCGATGATCGTGCTGCCACTGTTCTGGGACCAGCACGACAACGCGCAGCGCGTCCATGAGCTGGGACTGGGCGTCAGGCTGGATACGTACCGGTTCACCGATGCCGAGATGCATGGCGCGCTCGGCCGGCTGCTCACCGACGCCGGCCTGCGAACCCGGCTCGCCGGTGCGGCGGCGGCCATTCAGCGGCGCGACGGCGTCCGCCGCGCCGCCACCCTCATCGAGCGCACGGCCGGCACCTAGCCCTGTCCCGGCACGCATCACGGCGTTGGCTATCGTCAGCGCCGGCATCCCGGGCCGGCCAGGGCGCAATTCACCATCAACGGCCCTGAGGCGAACCGATCGGTCAGCGCCCTGTGGCCGTCGCGGCCTGGTACTCCGCCACGACGCTGGCCGGGATGCGCCCCCGCTCACTGACCGCCATGCCGTGGTCCTTCGCCCAGGCCCGGATGTCACTGCTGCGCTGACGGCTGGCCGCGGTGCGCCCGGGCCGGCGCACATGTGCCCGCCCGGCCTTGCGGGCGTGCTCGACGAATGGCGCGAGTTGCCTGCGGAACGCGGCGGCGTTCTTCTTGCTCAGGTCGATCTCGTAATCCACGCCGCCGAACCCGAAACGCACGGTCTGCGCGGCCGGTCCGCCGCTCAGGTCATCTTCCAGGGCGACAGTTACCCGCTGGGCCATCCCTACCTCCCCCTTTGCGATGGTTGCCTGCACCGTATACCCATGCCTGTGCCTTTGATATAGCCGCAACGCCGCAGATCAGCACGGAACCAGGCGCGGCGGCGGCGCGCCTGGCGGCGCACCGGCAGGGCGGGAGCCGGGCATGTATCTGGACGGCGCTGGGCCGCTCTTGTTGCCGGGCACCGCGATGCGGCCGCTCGGAGCGACGGGTGACCGTTCGGTGCCGCGACAGGGCTAGTGCGACCGGGGGTATCTGTGATGAAGACGTTGTCGTGTGTGCGGTGGCTGGCCGCGATCGTGGCCGTCCTGGCCGCGGCCGGCCTGCTGCGGGCCGGTCCGGCGCGGGCGTCCGTCCCCGATAGCTGGGGGTTCGCGTACGTGAACATCCCGTCGGGCGTGCCCGACCCGAATCATCAGGCGGGCAGCTGGCCGCCGGGGTTTGTGGTGCACGTCACGCCGGGCTTGCCGGGCCAGGAGTTCGTCAGGTTCCCGCAGATCGCCTCGAGCGCCGGGGTGGTGCACGTCACGGCGGTCATTGACATCGCGGTGTGGTGCCAGGCGCAGCGCTGGCGTCCCGCCGGTCCGGACGAGATCGTGGCGGTGCGGTGTTACAAGCCGGGCGGGACGCCGGTGTTCGTGCCTTTCGTGGTCACCTTCAGCCAGAGCTCGGGCACCCTGGCACCGCCGCTGGCCTACGGATACGTGCACTTCGAGCCAGGTGGTGGCGGGATCGTCACCAGCTTCAACTCCTCCGGCGCGGCGAACACGGTGACGCCCGGGCCGACCGGGGTGTGGACCGTGCGCCTCCCGGGCCTGGGGCCTGCCACATTTGCCGGGGGCGTGCAGGTCAGCGCGGTCAACGCGGCGGTTGCGGCCAAGTGCGAGCTGGAGCACTGGACCCCCATGGCGTCGGGGCAGTCGTTCCAGGTCCGCTGCTACGACGCCACGATCAACCCACTGTCCACCGGCTGGACCCTGACCTACCAGCTCGGCCGGGCCGTGACGGGCACCCAGCCGCTGTTCTTCGGCTACAGCTACGACAACCAGCCGGGCAACCCCGGCCCCTACGCCCCGGCGCCGGCGGCGGTGAACTTCAACTCCACCGGCGCGGTCAACACGCTGGCGCGGGCCGGGACCGGGCTGCGCCTGGCCTCGTTCCCGCAGGTAGGCACGCTACCCAACACCGTCTTGGTCACCGCGGTCCAAGCCGGGCCCGGGTTTTGCAACCTCAACACGTTGTGGGGCACCGCCTCGCCCAACGTCATCGTCCGCGATGTCGCCTGCTACGCGGCCACGGGAGCCCACGTCAATCAGCAATCCATGATCACCTATTCGTCCGCGGCCTGACCGCCCCGGCGGCTCCGCGGCCTGGCCACCAGCTTTGTGCCCGCGCCGGCGGTCCGGGTGCCTGGCGAACGCTTGGCGAACGGCGCGCGGGCTACGTTCGGCGGGCCACGTCGCCGGGACGCATCCGAAGGGGGTTTCTTTACCTTTCATTGAAGAAATCGCAATTATCCGTTTAATCTATGGCTCAGGAGGACGCATTGACGTGTTGCGTGTGTCGCTCTTGGGGGAGCAGACCATTACCGGGGCCGGCGTCCGGGCCCGGTCGTCGCGGGCGGTTGCCCTGGTCGCGTTTCTGGCCGCGCACGCCGGGTCACCCCAGCCGCGGCAGCGGATCGCGGGCCTGTTCTGGCCGGAGTCGACCGGCGCGCAGGCGCTGACCAACCTGCGGCGGGAGCTGCACCAGCTCCGGCAGGTCATCGCCGGCGAGCCGTCGCTCGTGGTGACCGCAACGGACCTGTGCTGGCGTGACACCGGGACGTGCCGCGTCGACCTGCGTGTCTTTGGCCTTGAGCGCGAGGCCGCCTTGGCGGCGGCGGCGCGCGACGATCACGACGGGGTTCTCGTGCACGCAGCCCGGGCTATCGCGGAGTACCGCGGTGACCTCCTGCCCGGCATGTACGACGATTGGGTGCTCGAGGTCAGATCGGAGGTTGAGCGCCAATGCGTCGGCCTCTGCGATCTGCTCGGCGCGGCACGGGCCCGGCGGGGTGACCTGACCGGGGCGGTGGAGGTGGCGCGCCGCCGGATCCAGCTGCAGCCGCTGGAGGAGGTCGGCTACCGGACCTTGATGCGGTTGCAGGCCGGGCTGGGCGACCGCGCCGGTGCGGTGAGCACCTACCACCACTGCGCGTCGGTCCTGGAGCGCGAGCTCGGTGTCGTCCCGGACCCGGCGACACAGCAGGCGTTCCAGCGGCTGATGGCCCGCGCCGGCCAGGGCGGTGGGCGGCGGCGCGCACCAGCGCCCGCGGCCGGTCGCTCCGGGCCGGTCGCGGCGCAACTCGTCGGCCGGTCAGGGGAGCTTGGCCTGCTGCAGGACCTGTGGCGGGCCGCCGCGCTGGGCAGCCGGGGCCTGGCGCTGGTCCGCGGCGGTGCGGGCGTCGGGAAGACCCGCCTGGTGACCGAGCTCGCCGAGCGGGCCCTGCAGCGCGGCGCGGTGGTGGCGAGCAGCCAGTGCTTCGGGACGTCGGGGCGGCTGGCGCTGGCTCCCGTCGCGGACTGGCTGCGGAACCCCGCCGTCCAGTCGGCGGCGGCGACGCTGGACCCCGCCTGGCGCGCCGAGGTCGGCAGGCTGGTGCCGGCCGGGGGCGCCGAGGGCCCTGGCGCCGGATCCCAGGGGATGGCCGATGCCTGGCGCCGCCACCGTTTCTTTGAAGGCGTCGCGCGGGCGCTCCTTGCGGTGGGCCGTCCGACCCTGCTGGTGCTGGACAACATGCAGTGGTGCGACCAGGAGACGCTGGCGTTCGTCACGTTCTGCCTGGGCCTGGCCGGCGGTGCCCGGTTGCTCGTTGCTGCCACGCTGCGCGACGACGCCCTCGACGACGACCCCGAGCTGCTGGGCTGGACGGGCCGAATGCGGGCCACCGGGCTGCTTACCGAGCTCTCCCTCGCCCCGTTGGACGCCGCGGACACGGCGCATCTTGCCCAGGCCATTTCCGGGCGGCCGCTCCATGTGGCCGACACCAGCCTGCTGCACGCGACAACGGGGGGCTTCCCGCTCTACGTCATCGAGGCGGTGCGCGGCACCGACGATGCGGGCGGCCCGCCGCTGTCGGCCGGTGACCTGGCAGCCGTGCTGCGCAAACGCCTTGAGCAGGCGACCATGCCGGCCCGGGAGGTGGCCGGCCTCGCGGCGGCGGTTGGCTCGGACTTCACCCTTGACCTGCTTACCGAGGCAAGTGACCTCGAGGCCGATGCCGTCGTGGAGGCGGTCGACGAGCTATGGCGGCGCAGGCTCCTGCGGGAGTTCGGGGACGGCTACGACTTCTCCCACGACCTGCTGCGCGAGGCGGCATACGCGGCGGTCAGCCCGCCGAAGCGCTGGCTCCTGCACCGGCGGATCGCCCAGGGGCTCGAGCTGCTCCACGCCGATGACACGGATGCGGTCGCGGCTCAGCTCGCGGAACAGTACGCCCGCGCCGGGCGGCCCGGGCGGGCGCTGGCCTACTACCGGCGCGCGGCCAGGGTAGCCGCGTCCAGGTTCGCGCACGCCGAGGCGGTCCGGCTGCACGAGAGGGCGTTGTCGATCATCGCAGCGCGACCGGCCGGGCGGGACCGGGACTCCTCAGAGCTGGAGGTCCTTGAGGCGATGGCGGCGCCGCTCAACGCCAGGGACGGCTACTCGTCCGCGCAGCTCCAGCGGACCCTTGAGCGCTCTATCGCCCTTGCCGGGTCGCTGGGCCGGACCAGCTCGACGGTCACGGGCATGGCAGCGCTGTGGGCGTCCCGGTTCGTGCAGGGGCGTACCGCCGACAGCTATCGGATCGCCAACCGGGCGCTGGCCCTTGCCGACGCGGGTTCCAAGCTGAGCGGGCCGGCGCATTTCGCGGTCGGCGGTGCCGCCGTCAGCCTGGGGAAGCCCGCGGACGGACTTTGCCATCTCGAACTCGCCGCCGAACTGGGGTCCGATGCCTTCTTGAGCGTCGGGGTCCGCCCGGACATCCACGCCGAGGCCTGGGCGGCGCACGCTCACTGGCTGCTCGGCCAGGACGCTGATGCGCTGGCCAGCGCCGACCGCGCCATCGCCACGGCCAGGGCGATCCAGAACCCGTACAACCTGGCCGTCGCGCTCGCCTACGGGGCGGTCGGCGACCAGATGCGCCATGACCTGCCCCGGCTCCGGGCCACCGTCAGTGAACTGCGCGAGCTGTGCGCCCGGTACGACTTCGCCTATTACCGCGAGTGGGGGCTGATCCTGGACGGCTGGTCGCGCACGGACGGGCCGCGCATCGACCTGGCCCAGCGGGGCATCAGCAACCTCAGGGCGGAGGGCTCGTTCGCCCGCATGCCGTTCTGGCTCTCGCTGCTCGCCGACCTGCTGATCAGGTCCGGCCGGCCGGATGCGGCACGGGCGACCCTCGACGCCGCGGTGGCCGAGGCGCGGGCGCACGACGACCTCTGGTGGCTGCCGGAGGTGCTGCGCATGCGGGCCGCCCATGACGAGGGGCCCGCGGCCGTCGCGCGCCTGCGCTCCGCCGCCCGGCTGGCGTCGGCGCACGGCAGCGTCGCGCTGCTCCGGCGTTGCGAGCGCGACCTCCTCTCGCGGCGGGCTGCCCCGGCGCTGTGGGCGTGACCTCCTCCCGCGCCGGCTGTCCTGGCGCTGTGGGCGTGACCTCCTTCGGGCCGGGCTGTCCTGGCGCCGCGTTCCGCGCCTTCTCCCGCCGGCCCAGCGGCGCCGAACGCTGCGCGAACGCCCCGGCTCCTAGCTTCGGTTTCCAGTTCACCGACACATGAAGGGCCTGACATGACCACCTCAGCCATTGCCACCGCGCCGTACGAGGATCTGGCCGCCGCCGTGCGCGGGAGCCTGATCATGCCCGGGGATCCCGAGTATGACCAGGCACGCGCCGTCTACAACGGCATGATCGATAAGCGCCCGGCGGCGATCGTCCGCTGCCGCGATGCCGCCGACGTCATCACCTGCGTGCGGTTCGCGCGCGAGCACGGCGTCGAGATCGCCGTCCGCGGCGGCGGGCACAACGGGGCCGGTTTCGGGGTCTGGGACGGTGCCCTGGTCATCGACTTGTCGCTGCTGCGCAGCACCACGGTCAGCCCGGAGGACCATACCGTCCGCGCCGACGCCGGCTGCACCTGGGGAGATGTCGACCACGCCACCGTGGCGTTCGGCATGGCCACCCCCTCCGGCTTCCTGTCTTCGACCGGGGTGGCCGGCCTGACGCTCGGCGGCGGCATCGGCTATCTCGCACGGCGTTTCGGCCTCACCGTCGACAACCTCCTCGCCGCCGACGTGGTCCTCGCGGACGGAACCTTCGTGACGGCCAGCGAGAGCTCCCACAGCGACCTGTTCTGGGCGCTGCGCGGCGGTGGCGGGAACTTCGGCATCGTCACCTCGTTCACGTTCCGCTGTCACGACATCGGCGAGCACGGGACGGTCATCGGCGGCCCGGTGCTCTACGACATCGCCGACACCGCCGACGTGCTGCGCTGGTACCGGGAGCTGGTGCCGTCGCTGCCGGAGGAGCTGAGCGGCTTCTTCGCGCTGCTCGCGATCCCGCCCGCGCCGCCGTTCCCCGAGGAACTGTGGGGCCGCAAGGCGTGCGGCATCGTCTGGTGTTACACCGGGCCCCACGACCGGGCGGACGAGGTACTCGAGCCGGTCAGGACGTTCGGCTCGCCGCTGGTGGTCGGCGTGCATCCGATGCCGTTCACCATGCTGCAGAGCGCGTTCGACCCCCTGCTGCCGGCCGGGCTGCAGTGGTACTGGCGGGCCGACTTCTTCAACGAGATCTCCGACGAGGCGATCGACGTGCACGTCAGGTACGGCGCGCAGCTGCCGACCGGCCTGTCGACGATGCACCTGTACCCGATCGACGGCGCCGCCAGCCGCGTCGCCGAGGAGGCGACGGCCTTCGCCTACCGCAGCGGCGGCTTCGCCGGCGTCATCGTGGGCGTCGACCCCGATCCCGCGAACGCCGGCCTCCTCTCGCAATGGGCACGCGACTACTGGGAGGCGCTGCACCCGACCTCGGCGGGCGGCGGCTACATCAACTTCATGATGAGCGAGGGCCAGGAGCGCATCAAAGCCTCCTACCGCGGCAACTACCGCCGGCTCGCCCAGGTCAAGCACCGCTACGACCCGGACAACACGTTCCACATCAACCAGAACATCCAGCCCGACAGCGGGATCAACCCCTAGCGCGGCCCGCCGCCGCGGGCCGCGGTGTCCGGCCGCCTCACGCGGTCCAGGCGACCGGCAGCCGCTTGACGCCGCGCTGGAAGTTCGACCTCAGGTACGCGGGCTGGCCCGCGTACCTGAGGCCGGACGTGCGGGCCAGGACCTCCTCGAACAGCGCGCGCATCTGGGTGCGGGCGAGGTGAGCGCCCAGGCAGAAGTGCGGCCCGTGGCCGAACACCAGGTGAGGGTTGGGGTGGCGGCGGATGTCAAAGCGGTCCGGCCCGGCGAAGACGGCCTCGTCGCGGTTGGCCGAGGCAAAGGAGACGACCACCTTGTCTCCCGCGCCGATGCGCTGCCCGCCGAGTTCACAATCGGCGGCCGCCGTCCGGCGGAAGGTCATCACCGGCGTCCACCAGCGCAGCATCTCCTCGACCGCGGCCGGCAGCAGCCCCGGGTCGGCGCGCAGGTCGTCCTGTGCCCCCGCGTGCTCCAGTAGCGCGATGCAGGCGCCGGGCAGGCCGTTGCGCAGGGTCTCGTTCCCGGCCACCGCGAACAGCCAGAACATGTTCTCGAACTCGGCCACCGACACCCGGCCGCCGTCGTCGTCGACCTGCGCCAGCAGGATCGACATCACGTCATCCCCCGGGCGGCGCCGCTTCTCCTCGGCCAGCAGGTGGGCGTAGGCGTAGAGATCCGGCATGCCGTCGCGGGTCCGCGGATCGGGCATCCTGCCGTCGCTGCCCGGCACCGGCCGCAGTTCCAGCGCCTGCCTGGCCATGGGCGTGCCGGTGGCCGGGTCGAACTCGGCCGAGGAGGCGTAGTCGGGGTCCTGGTAGCCGATCACCCTGCTGGACCAGTCGAAGAGCAGCCAGCGGTCCTGCCGCGGCACGCCCAGGACGTCGGCCAGCGCGAGCAGCGGCAGGTCCGCGGCCACGTCCTTGGCGAAGTCGCATTCACCCCCCGGGCCGGTGAACACCCGCTCGCAGACGGCCTGCGCGTGACCGCGGATACGGTGCTCCAGCTGGGCGACCGCCCGGCGGGTGAACGATCTGCTCAGCAGCCGCCGCAGCCGGGAGTGATCCGGCGGGTCCATGTTGAGCATCATCTGCCGGACGTAACTAAGAGCCTGCGGCGTCGCCGGGTCACGGATCTGCGTGGCCCCCAGCGCGGACGAGAACAGCTGCGGCCTGGCCAGCACCGATTCGACATCCGCGTGCCGCAGCACCAGCCAGAACCCCGGGCCGGCCGGCCAGCCCAGCACGGGATTCTCGGCGACCCACGCGACCGGGCTCTCGCGGCGCAGCCGCGCCAGCGCCTCGAAGGGCACCCCGTCGACGTAGGTCGAGGGGTCAAAGACGACCTCGGTGTCCCGTCGGGCGGATCGGGGCAGCGCACACCTTGCCCAGGCTAGGGGCCGCGGTGGCAGACTGCCGCCATGGAGGCTGGCTTGCGGGTTCAGCAGGGCGGCAGCGGGGAGCCGGTGCTGGTGCTGTTGCACGGCCTTGGCGCGACCGGTGACGTCTGGGGCGGCTGGCGGCCTTTGCTCGCCCGGCGGTGGCCGGGGCGCTGGCTGGCGCCGGACCTGCCCGGCCATGGCGGCTCACCGCCGCTGGCCGCGTACACCTTCGACGGGCTCGCCGCCGCGATCGCCGTTCTCG
>Ga0318565_10000486_pt1 | contig 10936 bp, 10 predicted proteins | sample GRESIP066b5f21_FD_203501 | JGI IMG/M metagenome (GOLD analysis project Ga0318565, IMG submission 203501) | Tropical soil microbial communities from Luquillo Experimental Forest, Puerto Rico - GRE.SIPMG.066b5f21 | ecosystem: Environmental > Terrestrial > Soil > Tropical forest > Bulk soil...
GCCGCGGGGCGGGCGCGCCGACGGGAGCGGGGTGGGGTCGGCGCGCCCGCGCTTGTCACATCTGGGAGGGGCCCACCGGCTCGGTAACGGGCTCGGCGGTCTCGGTTGTCGCCTCCTTGCGCCGGAGCGCGAACCTCCGCGAGCTGCCGGTGCCCGTCGTGGCGGGCGTGTCAGCCGTGGCCGGCTTGCGCGAGGCGCCGGTGCGCGTCGCCGCGCCCGTCGTCACCGGCTCGGGGGATTCGGCCGGCTCGGCCGGCGTTTCCGGCTCGGCCTTCCTGGCGGGCGCGGCCAGCCTGGCGTCCCTGACACCGATCACGGAGAAGCGGCCCAGTGCCATCCCGGCCACGAGCACGATCACGACGCCCAGGCCGGTGAAGAAGCCGATCTGCTCCAGCGCGCGGGTCGCGGAGCCGCCGACCGGCGTCCCGGTGGCCATCTGCGCCCCGATCCAGGTCGGGCCGATCACGCTGCCCAGCGCGAACCAGGCACCGCCCAGCGCGGCCAGCCACGCGCCGAAGTGCGCCAGCGGCCGGGAGGCGCTGATCAGCACGATCAGGCCGCCGAGCACCGTGACGGCCCCGGGCAGGACCTCCAGCCAGAAGCGGCCCGTGGTGTAGGTCCAGCCGTGGTCGGGGGTGTAGGCGTAGTGGAAATAGGGACCGACGAAGGGGACCAGAGCGCCCCAGGCGCCCAGCAGCACCAGCAGCAGACCGCTGAGCACGCCGCGGCTCCGGGGAACCCGCAGCATCCCGTTCATATGGATCACATCTCCCTCTGCAGGCGGGAGGGTTGTGTTAGGCGCCTGCGCGCGCTCAGCTACCCTGCCGGCGAGAATCCATGCAAGGCGCGGGTAAGAACCGGCAATGCGCCTGATCGCCGGGCGGACGGTCCGTCCGGTGCGTGAGAGACGTCGAGGAGAGCCATGGCGGTGCCGCTGGCAGGCCGGATCGTAGCGGCCGTCATCGGTGCGGTGCTGGTGTTCACCGCGGCCCGCAGCGTGATCGGCACGGTGATCGTGCCGAGGCCGGTGGGCAGCTGGCTGACCCGGTGGGTCGACAAGATCGTGTCCTTCTGCTACGGCATCGCGTCGAAGAAGATCAAGGACCACAAGGTGCGCGACCGGGTGCTTGCCGGGCAGCCAGCCACGATCCTGCTGCTCCAGCTGGTCGCCTGGCTGGCCATCTTCTACATCGGCTTCTCGCTGCTGCAGTGGCCGTTCACTTCCCGCGGCATAACCTCCGCGTTCGACATCGCGAGCCCCGCGGTGTTCGGGCCCAACGACGCCTTCGGCGCCGCTCAGCGGACCATCGCCGATCTCGCAGCGGTAGCGGCGCTGGTCACGGTCTCGCTGCAGATCGCCTACCTGCCCACGCTGTACTCGGCGTACAACCGGCGCGAGACCGAGGTGACGCTGCTGAACGCGCGGGCCGGCGTCCCGTCGTGGGGCCCCGAGCTGCTCGCGCGTACCCACTACGCGCTGGGATCGGGGGTGTCGACCATCGATACCCTGCCCGATCTCTACGAACGGTGGGAACGCTGGGCCGCCGACGTGGCCGAGAGCCACACCACCTACCTGCCGCTGGTCCGGTTCCGATCCCCCAAGCCGATGTCGTCCTGGGTGACCGCGCTGCTGGCCGTCCTCGACTCGGCCGCGCTGATCCTCGCCCTGTCCCCGACGAAGGCGCCGGTCGTCGCGGCCCGCCAGTGCCTGCGCGGCGGGTTCTTGTGCTTCGGCGACGTGGCCCGGGCGATGGGTATCGACATCCCGGCCGAGCCCGACCCGAGCGCGGGGATCAGCATCACCTACGAGGAGTTCCTGGACGCGGTGGCCCGGATGCAGAAGGTGAACTTCCCGACCGATCGCGAGCCCGAGGACGCGTGGCCGGACTTCGTGGGCTGGCGGGTCAACTACGAGCAGGCCGCCTACGCGCTGACCTACGCGCTCGACGTGGTGCCGGCGCTCTGGTCCGGCCCCCGGCCCAACCCTCGTCCCCAGATCTCCCCGATCCGGCCGCCCGAGGGCAAGCCGCCCAAGTAGCCCGCGATGAAGCCTGCGGAAGAGCGCGCCCTGGCCGGGATCCGGGCCGAGCTGAACCGGGTCATCCGGTACGACGACGAGTCGATCGTGAACCGGGTCTGGGTCATGCAGCGCTACGACTGCGGCTGCTTTCCCGGCCTGGCGAAGGCCCGTCAGGCCACCGTCGAGACCGCCTGGCACGAGGCCGGCCACGCCGTGGCCGCGCTGGCGGTGGGGGCGCGCTTCAGTTCGGCCAGCATCCGCCACGCCTGCGGCCAGGAGGGCCGGGTCCACGGCGTCAGCGGGGCGGCCGACCGGGCGTTCGTCATCGACGCGGCCGGCCAGATCGCGGAGCGGCTGCGGAACTGGACCATGCTCGAGCACGACGACGAGCTGCGCACCTGGCTGCCGACCTGGAAGAGCGACGGCGGGGACGCGCGGCGCTTCCGCCGCGCCCTGGGGCGGCGAGGCGAGCGGTTCAGCGGCGACGAGTGCGGCGCCTGGCGGTACAGCGAGCAGCTGCTCACCCCGTTGCGGCTGGCGATCCGCGAGGTGGCCAGGGCGCTGCTGGTGCATCCGCGGCACCTGCCCTACGCGGTCGTCGCGGCGATCGCCGACAGCGGCTGATAGCGGCCGCCGACCCGGAGGAGGCCTGATGACCTGGGACGAACTGCTCGCGTACTGCCTGGCCAAGCCCGGAGCGTGGCAGGACGAGCCCTGGGAGGGCGACGTCGTGGTCAAGGTGGGCAGCAAAGTCTTCGCCTTCCTCGGGTCGGGCACCGCGGTCGGGCTCAAGTGCGGCCCGTCCCGGGAGGCGGCCGACGAATGGCTGCTGCGCTATCCCGACGACGCGTCGGCATCGGCCTACATCGGCCGGTCCGGCTGGAATAGCCTGCGGCTGGGCGGCGCGATCCCCGAGGACGAGCTGCTCGAGGCCGTCGACGCCTCCTATGACACCGTGGTCAGCAAGCTGCCCAGGAAGGACCGCCCCGCCCGGTCCTGATTACAAGGCCAGCGCCTCGGCCAGCTTCCGGTAGCCGTCGAGCGGGTCCTCGCCGGGCGCGGTGAGCAGCTGGACGGCTACGTGGTCGGCGCCCGCGTCGAAATGCTCGGCGAGCCGCGCGGCCACCTGCTCACCGGTGCCGTGGGCGACCAGCGCGTCGATCAGCGCGTCGCTGCCGCCGTCACTGAGGTCCTCGTCGCCCCAGCCCAGGCGGCGCAGGTTACTCGTGTAGTTGACCAGCCCGAGGTAGGGATTCTGTACCCTCGGGCGCCCGATCGCGCGGGCTCGCTCCGGGTCGGCCTCCAGCACCACCTTCTGCTCCGGGGCCAGCAGCGGCCCGGCGCCGAGGATGGCGCGCGCCCGCCGGGTGTGCTCGGGGGTGACCAGGTAGGGAATGGCGCCGGCGGTCCGTTCCGCGGCCAGGCGCAGCACCTTCGGGCCCAGCGCGGCCAGCACCAGGCTGTCGGCCGGGACGCCGTCGCCGAGCAGCGCGTCCACGTAGCGTGCCAGCGTTTCGTAGGGACTGGCGTACTGCTGCGTGGCCTCGCGGTGGCCCGCGCCCACGCCGAGCAGGAAACGCCCGGGGTGGCGGCCCTCGACCCGGGCGAAGGACTCGGCCACCACATACGCGTCGTCCTGCCACATGTTCACGATGCTGGTGGCCACGGTCAGGGTGGTCGTCGCGTCGAGGAACTGCTCGGGCGCCGTGAGCTGGCCGCTGGGCGAGCCGCCCAGCCACAGCGTGCCGAAACCGAGCCGTTCGAGGTCCGCGGCGAGTTCCGGCGTCACCTGGCCCGAGCTCCGCCAGATCCCGAACCGGCCCAGGTGATCACGTGCGCGCTGAGCCATCGGTCACCTCCCTGGTCCCGACTGCCGCCTCACCGGCAACAGCGTTACTTCCTGCCCCGCTGTTCCCGCTCCGTCCCGCGAGCTCCGGGCCGGCCAGCCGGAGCGCAGCCATGACGATGAGCGCCGTCAGCGCCCAGCCCGCGACCACGTCGGTGAACCAGTGGAAGTCACACCAGACCAGGGCCACGCCGACCAGGAAGCACAGCGCCGCCATGACCGCCACCGCGGCCCGCCGGGTCCTGGCCGGAAGATCAGGAGCCAGCAGCAGCAGGGCCAGCGCGAGGCACACCCCGGCCGTCGTGGTGTGCCCGGAGGGGAACACGCCCATGTGCCCCGGGGCGACGGCCGGCTGGCCCGGCCCGGACCGGGCGATCAGGATCTTCGCCGGAATCACCGTGACCAGCAGCAGCACCACGCCCGCGGCCGCGGCGAGCAGCGGACGCAGCGACCGGTGCCGGACGGCCACGAACAGCGCGCTGAGCGCGAGCACCGGCAGGGCGACCTGGTTGTTGCCCAATTCGACGAGCATCCGAACCGGGGCGTGCCAGCTATCACCGACCCACCGCCAGGTGGCGGAGTGCGCCTGGGCCTGCACGACCGCGCGGATCCGCCGGTCCGCGCCGCCCAGCGGGCCGTCGGCGAGCACGTCGACCGTCAGCAGGGCCAAGATCAGCAGCAGGCCGCCGGGCACCAGCCACGCCGGGCGCCGCCTGGCGCGGCGCAGCGGGGCGACGGTCGCCGCCCGGGAGTCGTCCATCCGCACCGAGGCTACCGGTGGCGGCAGGCCTCCAGGCCGGGTGAACGGCCCGTCACGGCCGGGGCGAGCCGGGCATGCTGGCCACCAGCGCGGCCACCTGGGCTTCCAGCGGGACGGCGGCCGTAAGCCGGTTATCCACGGTGACGTGCGGGGTGGCCGGCTCGGTCCCGAGCCGCATGCTGGCCGCGAACGAGCCGAAATCGGCCAGCTTGGCCGTGTCCCGTCCGGACCCGCGGTCGGCCAGGCGGCGGCGCAGCGTGTCCGCGTCCGACCGGATCCAGACCAGGCGCACCTGCGGGCCGCCGAGGTCGGCTGCCCACGACCGCCAGAGGCGGACGTCATGGATCTGCCGGGTGAACGGGCCGGACAGCAGCACCGGGCAGCCGTGGGAGCGGATCTCGCGAGCGGTGGCGGTCATCCCGGCATACTCATGGACCTTGATGTGCGCGTCGTACCAGGGACCTTCGCGTTCCCCGGGCGGCCGCCCGGCCGCGGTGAGGGTCGCCGCCACGAACGAGCCGTACATGGTGTCCTTGTCGAGCAGCGCGGGCACGGGCGTCAGCGACGCGAGCAGGAGGTCGGCGACCGTGCTCTTCCCGGCCCCGGGCGGGCCGGCCACCACCCACGCGGTCGCAGGTCCGGTCATGGCCACCGACAGTACCTAGGCACGGCCCGGCGCTGGCCCCGGGCGGTCCGGTCCTGCCCGGCTACCGCGCCGCCAGGTCGTTGCGGTGCGCCCACGCGCCCACGTCGCCGCCCTCGATCGCCACCGCGAGCAGGTCGGGGAACACATCGGGCGTGCAGGCGAACGCCGGGATCCCGAGCCCCGCGAGCGCGGCCGCGTTGCCGGAGTCGAAGACCGGCGCCCCGTCGTCGGACAGCGCGAGCAGCACCACGACCTGTACCCCGGCCGCGTCCAGGGTGGCGAGCCGGGACAGCATTTGCTCGCGTACTCCGCCCTCGATCAGGTCCGAGATGAGCACGAACATGGAGTCCCGCGGCCGGGTGATGAGCGTCTGGCTGTAGGCGATCGCCTTGTTGATGTCGGTGCCGCCGCCGAGCTGCGTGCCGAACAGGACATCGACCGGGTCCCGCAGCTTCTCGGTCAGGTCGACCACGGCGGTGTCGAACACCACCAGCGAGGTCTTCAGCGCCCGGATCGAGGCCAGCACGGCCCCGAACACCGACGCGTACACGACCGAGGACGCCATCGACCCGGACTGGTCGATGGCCAGAACCACGTCCCGGGCCACGACCTGCTGCCGCCGCCCGTACCCGACCAGGCGCTCGGGTACCACCGTGCGGTGCTCGGGCAGATAGCGGGACAGGTTCGCGGCGATCGTGCGGTTCCAGTCGATGTCCCGCAGTTTCGGCCGCCGCGACCGGGCCGCCCGGTTCAGCGCACCGGACACGGCGGCGCGGGTGCGGTTGGCGATCCGGCGCTCGACCTCGGCCACGACCGTGGCCACCACGTGCCGCGCGGTGGCCTTGGTCGTCTCCGGCATGATCCGGTTCAGGCTGAGCAGGGTGCCGACCAGGTGCACGTCGGGCTCGATCGACTCGAGCAGCTCCGGTTCGAGGAGCAGCTGCCGCAGGTTCAGCCGCTCCACCGCGTCCCGCTGCATGACCTGGACCACGGTGGACGGGAAGTAGGTGCGGATGTCGCCCAGCCACCGGGCCACCTTCGGGGCGGAGGCCCCCAGGCCCGCGCTGCGCCTGCCGCGCTCGCCGGAATCCTGGCCGCCCTCGTACAGGGCGGCCTCAGGCCGGCGCCGGAGCCGGCGCCGAGGCCGAGACCGGGGGCGGCCGGGGCGCCGAGCAGCAGCCGCCACCGCCGCAGCCGCTCTGTGTCTTCTGCTCGCCTCCGGGGTGGCTCGGTCATGGGTTTCCTGCCAGGATCGCGGCGACGGTGCGCAGCGCGCCGTCGGCCCGGCCCGCGTCGAGCGGCTCGCCCGCGTCCGCCCGGTCCGGGGCGCCGCCCGCGAGCTGCCTGACTGCCGTGGCGATGTTGGCCCGCTCGGGCGCGGTGAACCCGCCGAACGTGCGACGCAGCAGCGGGAGCACGTCCATGAAGTCCCGGTCGGGCAGCGCCGCGATCCAGCCGTCGAGGATGGTAAGCAGGTCCCGGTCGTGGACCAGCAGCAGGCCGCCGCCGGACAGGAAGCCCTCGGCCCAGGCCGCCTGGCCGGCCGCGGGGATCCCGATCGAGAGATGGGCCGCGAACCGGCCGGCCGCCTCCTCGCGGGGCATCGCGCCGGTGTCGGTGAGTATCCGGACCACGCGCCCCGCGAGCAGGCCGTGCACGTCGCGGCGGCCGGCCAGCGCGGTCAGCGCGGCCGTCCACAGGTCGTAGGCGGCGCGCCCCCGCTCGTCCTGGGCGTGCAGCGCGAGAGCGGCCTGCATCCCGTTCAGGGCGGCGCGCAGCTGCGCGGCCGCGTCGTCGGCGAGGCTGCCGGCGGCGGCCGGCAGCCCGGCGCACACTCGGGCGGCGAGCGCGTCGACGACGGCCGACAGCGAGGCGGTACCGGTGCCGCGCACGTCGCCATAGCGGACGGCGCGCACCAGGGCAGGAACCGCCGTCATCAGGTGGACGACGTCGCAGTCCGCCGCGGCCTTCTCGTCCAGGGCCCGCAGCACCGGGCCGAGGGCGTCGGGCAGGTCGGCCAGCAGGACCTGCTCGACCGCGGCGGTGACCGCGCCGAGCCCGGGCGCGGAGGCGGCCGTGTCGATGATCTTCGCGGTGGCCGCGGTGTCGATGGTGGTGCCCCAGCGGGCGGCGTCGATGACCGCGACCGCCAGCTCCGGGCGCCACCGCAGGGTCCACGTCTCGTGGAACGTGCCGCTGCCGCGGACCTGGTCCGCGGTGACCGCGGCCCAGCCGATGCCGAGCAGGCCCAGCCGGTGCAGCAGCACCGAGCGCGACCGGTCGGTGTCGCCGCGCAGGTCGAGCGCGAGCGTCCGGTCCAGCGCGTCGATCTTCAGGCGGAGCGTCCTGGCCTGCGCGCGCAGGTCGGCCTCGAGCGGGACGGCCGGGGCACAGGCGGGAACCGCGCCGAGCTGCTCCCCCACCACGAGGTCCCGGGTGACGAACGCGGCCGCGAACTCGTCCCCGTCGCACATGACCGACTTAGCCGCCTCGCTCACCTCGGCCAGCCCGGCCAGCGGCCGGGCGCGCAGCGCGGCCAGTGCCTCGGCCAGCCGGGCCGCCTCGATGATGTGCGCGGAGGAAACCGGAAGGTCGTGATCGCGCAGTACCCCGGCGACCTTGGCCAGCCAGCGGATGACGGTCTGCTCGGGCGTGGTGAACAGGTGGTGGTACCAGCCCGGCGAGGTCACCCCGGCGCCGTACCCGGAGGCCGACGCCAGCCGCGAATGCGTCCACGGCACCCAGGTGAGGGTCGTCTTGCGTTTCGGCATCCTGCGCAGCAGCGCGGCGTCCGCCGACGCCGGGGGGAGTTTCCCGGACAGGGCCGGGGCATGCCAGGCGCCGCACACGACCGTGACCGTCCCGGCCGTGTCCTTGAGCGCGGCCCGCAGGACCTGGCGCATGTGGGCCTCGCGGCGCTGCTCCTCGCCCTGCTCACCGGGCGGGCCCGCGGGCGCGTCCGCCCGGAGCTCGGCTATGGCCTCGGTCAGCGCGGCGAACGGTGACCCGGCGTCCAGCCGGGACTCGATCACGCTGTCCCACCAGCGTTCCGGGTCGTCATAGCCGGCCACAGCCGCCAGCCGCGCGATCGGGTCACCGCGCAGCGTGACCGGCTCACCGTCCGGCCCGGCCGGTCCCGGCTCGGCTTCGGGCTCGGTGCCGCCGGCCAGCATCACCGAGGCTGGCAGGTCACAGAACCGGGCCGGCACATGGTGCGCGGCCGCCCAGGCGAGGGCCTGCCACTCCGGGGAAAACACTCCGTAGGGCCAGAACGCGCAGGCTCGCGGCTCGTCGGGCGCGTAGGCCAGCAGGGCCACGGGCGGGACCATCCCCGGGTCGGCCGCCAGCGCCAGCACCCCGCCCGCGTCGGCCGGTCCCTCGATCAGCACGACCGCGGGCTTCTGCCGCTCCAGTTCGGCCACCACCGAGCGGGCCGATCCCGGCCCGTGGTGCCGGATCCCCAGCACCGAAACCCGGTCTGTGCTCGGGCTCACTAGCTCACCTCGCGGCAGGCCCGGTAGAAGTCGCCCCAGCCGCGGCGTTCCCGCACGACGGCCTCGAGGTACTCGGCCCAGGCGGTCGCGTCGGTGACCGGGTCCTTGATGACCGCCCCGATGATGCCGGCGGCCATGTCCGCCGGGCGCAGCACGCCGTCGCCGAAGTGCGCGGCCAGCGCGATGCCGCTGGTGACGACCGAGATCGCCTCGGCGGGCGACATGGTGCCGGTCGGGGTCTTCAGCGTTGTCCGCCGGTCGGCGGTCACGCCCGAGCGCAGCTCGCGGAACACGGTCACCACCCGGCGGATCTCGTCCAGCGCCGAGGGCACCTCGGGCAGCTCCAGGGCGCGGCCGAGCTGCTCCACCCGGCGGGCGACGATGTCGACCTCCTCGTCCTCGCTGGCGGGCAGCGGCAGCACGACGGTGTTGAACCGGCGCCGCAGCGCCGACGACAGGTCGTTCACGCCCCGGTCGCGGTCGTTCGCGGTCGCGATGACCGAGAAGCCCTTGGCCGCCTGCACCTCGATGCCGAGCTCGGGCACGGGCAGGGTCTTCTCCGACAGGATCGTGATCAGCGCGTCCTGCACGTCCGAGGGGATCCGGGTCAGCTCTTCCACGCGGGCGATCCGTCCCTCGTCCATCGCGGTCATCACGGGGGAGGGCACCATCGCCGCCCGGCTCGGCCCCTCGGCCAGCAGGCGCGCGTAGTTCCAGCCGTACCGGATCGCCTCCTCCGCGGTGCCGGACGTGCCCTGCACCAGCAGGGTGGAGTCGCCGGACACGGCGGCCGCCAGGTGCTCGGATACCCAGGTCTTGGCGGTGCCGGGCACGCCGAGCAGCAGCAGGGCCCGGTCGGTGGCCAGGGTGGCGACCGCCACCTCGATCAGCCGGCGCGGCCCGACGTACTTCGGGGTGATCACGGTCCCGCCGGGCAGGGTGCCGCCGAGCAGGTAGGTGACGACCGCCTGCGGCGACATCAGCCACGACGGGGGGCGCGGCCGGTCGTCGGCCGCGATCAGCGCGGTGAGCTCGCGGGAGTAGACCTGCTCGGCGTGCGGGCGCAGCAGCGCGCCTGCCGCGGCGGCAGGCGGAGTTTCGGTGATGGCGGTCAACGGATCTCCTCAAGGAAGGCTCGTCGCAAGGCGACGGTGTCGGCGGCGCGGCGTAGCGCCCTCGACCAGTACGTGGGGCAGTTGTCGATGCTGGCCAGCCGCCTCAGCGCCGCGGCGTGGTCGGCCGGGCCGGTGGCCGGCAGGCTGCGCCCGGCCGCGACCGCGTATTCATCGCTCCAGCGGGACAGGCCCGCCGGGCTGCGGTACCTGGCCGCCACGGTGATCGCGCGGCGCAGCGCGGCGATGACCGCATCGGCCAGGCAGTCAGGCCAGGGCCCGGGGCAGCTGCTGATCTCGGCCAGCGCGTCGAGGCTCTCCGGCGCGTCGGCCAGGATCGCCGCGGCCCGCGCCGCGCGGGCGACGGGGGCCAGGACGGCGGCCAGCTGGAAGTCCCGCGGCCAGGCGTCCAGTGGGCGCCGGCTGGCGTCGCCCGGCTCGGGCACGGCCAGCAGCGCCTCCGCCCACGGCGAGCTGGCCTGGTCGATGGCGGCGAGTCGCCAGCCGGCGTGCACCTCCACCCGCAGGTCCCCGGCCACGGGCAGGGTCACGAGCTGCTCGGGATCGAGCCCGAGGCTGGTCACCCAGCCGTCCAGCGGGGCGGCCGAGATCATCTGGATGAGCAGCCACGTGCCAGGACCGATCGCGGCCGTGGGCGGCCGGGCGGTGATCCCGTCCCGGGCCGCGGCTGCGTCCGCGCGATCGGGCCGGGTGACCACCAGCTGCGGGCGCCGCACCCGGTGCTCCAGCCGCAGCAGCGGGGCGGCCCGTTCCGCGGCCCGGCGGGTGAACGCCGAGCCGGGCAGCCGGGCCAGCAGCCGGCGCGCCGCGGCACGGACGGACGCCTTCCGGTCATCGAGCGCCGTCTCGAGGAACTCCTCGTCGGCGGCGGACAGGCCGCGGGCGAGCACGTCAAGCAGGTCCGCTCGGTCGTCCCCGGTTTCCCGGGACCAGCCGGCCGCGAGCAGTTCCCGGCCGGCGGCCGGGTCACGGGCCCGCAGAGTCGCGAGGTAGCCGCGGCGCTCACTCCGGCGGCCGGTCTCCCAGACGCCGGAGTG
>Ga0318565_10000493_pt1 | contig 10903 bp, 8 predicted proteins | sample GRESIP066b5f21_FD_203501 | JGI IMG/M metagenome (GOLD analysis project Ga0318565, IMG submission 203501) | Tropical soil microbial communities from Luquillo Experimental Forest, Puerto Rico - GRE.SIPMG.066b5f21 | ecosystem: Environmental > Terrestrial > Soil > Tropical forest > Bulk soil...
CCCCGGCGACGGCGACGTGGTGGAGGGCATCGCCTCGGTGGACGAGTCGGCGATCACCGGCGAGTCCGCCCCGGTGATCCGCGAGTCCGGCGGCGACCGGTCCGCGGTCACCGGCGGCACCAAGGTGCTGTCTGACCGGATCGTGGTGCACATCACCTCCAACCCGGGCGAGACGTTCATCGACCGCATGATCGCCCTGGTCGAGGGTGCGGAGCGGCAGAAGACGCCGAACGAGATCGCCCTGAACATCCTGCTGGCCTCGCTGACCATCATCTTCATGCTGGCGGTCATCAGCCTGCAGCCGATGGCGTTCTACTCCGGCGCGCCGCAGACCCTGGTCATCCTGGTCGCACTGCTGGTGGCGCTGATCCCGACCACGATCGGCGCGCTGCTGTCCGCGATCGGCATCGCCGGCATCGACCGGCTGGTGCAGCGCAACGTGCTGGCCATCTCCGGCCGCGCGGTCGAGGCCGCCGGCGACGTGAACACCCTGCTGCTGGACAAGACCGGCACGATCACCATCGGCAACCGGGAGGCCACCGAGTTCCTGCCAGTCGACGGGGTGTCCGCCGAGGAACTGGCCAACGCGGCCCAGCTGTCGTCCATGGCGGACTACACGCCGGAAGGTCGCTCGATCACCGTGCTCGCGAAGACGAAGTACGGCCTGCGCGAGCGGCCCGAAGGCGAGCTGAAGGGCGCCGAGTTCGTCGAGTTCACCGCGCAGACCCGGATGAGCGGCATCGACCTGGCCGACGGCCGGCAGGTGCGCAAGGGCGCGGCCTCCTCGGTGGCCCAGTGGGTCCGGGACAACGGCGGCAACCCGCCGGCCGATCTCGGCGGCATGGTCGACGGCATCTCGGCCGTCGGCGGCACGCCGCTGGTGGTGGCCGAGAAGGACCGGACCGGGCCGGCCCGTGCGCTCGGGGTGATCTACCTCAAGGACATAGTCAAGGAGGGCATCTCCGAGCGGTTCGACGAGATGCGCAAGATGGGCATCAAAACCGTCATGATCACCGGGGACAATCCGCTGACCGCCAAGGCCATCGCGGACGAGTCCGGCGTGGACGACTTCCTGGCCGAGGCGACACCGGAAGACAAGATGGCGCTGATCAAGAAGGAGCAGGAGGGCGGCAAGCTGGTCGCGATGACCGGGGACGGCACCAACGACGCTCCGGCGCTGGCCCAGGCCGATGTCGGGGTGGCCATGAACACCGGAACCTCCGCGGCCAAGGAGGCCGGGAACATGGTGGACCTGGACTCCAACCCCACCAAGCTCATCGAGATCGTGGAGATCGGCAAGCAGCTGCTGATCACCCGCGGCGCGCTGACCACGTTCTCGATCGCGAACGACGTGGCCAAGTACTTCGCGATGCTGCCGGCCATGTTCTCGGTCGCGTTCCCGGCCCTGAACAAGCTCAACATCCTGCACCTGCACAGCCCGCAGTCGGCGATCACCTCGGCCATCATCTTCAACGCGCTGATCATCGTGGCGCTGATCCCGCTGGCGCTGCGCGGCGTACGGTACCGGCCGGCCTCGGCCCAGTCGCTGCTCCGCCGGAACCTGCTGATCTACGGCGTCGGCGGACTGATCATCCCGTTCGTCGGGATCAAGCTCATCGACCTCATCATCCAGTTCATCCCAGGATTCCGGTGATTTGCACATGAATCGTCTCCCCGGCTTCGTCCGGCAGCACATCGCGGGACTGCGCCTGCTCCTGGTGTTCACCGTGCTCTGCGGGATCATCTACCCGGTGCTCATGTGGGGGATCGCGCAGGTGGCGTTCCCCCACCAGGCCAACGGCTCGCAGATCAGCTACCACGGCCGCGTGGTCGGCTCCAGCCTGCTGTGCCAGGAGTTCACCGGCGCCAAGGGCAACCCGCTGCCGCAGTACTTCCAGCCCCGCCCGTCGGCCGCGATCGTGTCCGGCGCCAAGGGCGACTACGGGTGTGACCCGCTCTACTCCAGCGCGTCGAACTTCGGGCCGAACAACCCGACGTTCGTCCAGACGATCAAGCAGCGGCAGCAGCAGATCTCGAAGTTCGACCACGTGCCGGTCTCCCAGATCCCGGCGAACGCGGTGACCGCCTCGGGCTCCGGCCTCGACCCGCAGATATCGCCAGCCAACGCTGCCATGCAGGTGGACCGGGTGGCGGCGGCCCGGCACGTCAGCCCGGCCGACATCCAGGCGCTGATCAACCAGTACACCCAGGGCCGCACTCTCGGGTTCCTCGGCGAGCCAGGGGTGAACGTCCTGGAGCTGAACATCGCGCTGGACCAGAAGTACCCGGTGCCGTCCGGAACCGGGTCATCGGGCAGCTGAAGGCGACCCGGCCGATGGCAGTGGCGCACCGTTCCGGCACGGATCCTTCCGTCGGCCCGGCGAGGGCCCGCGTTCTCATCGTGGAGGACGAGCCCGCGCTGCTCCGGGCGCTGCGGATCAACCTGCGCGCCCGGGGCTACGCGGTCGCGACCGCGTCGGCAGGCCTGGACGCGGGCGCCGACGACTACGTCACCAAGCCGTTCGACATGGAGGAGCTGCTCGCCCGGCTGCGGGCCGCGCTGCGCCGCGGCGCCCCGCGTGACACCACCTACCGCATCGGCCGGCATCAGATCGACCTGGGCGCACACACCATCGTGGCGGACGTGGCGGACGTGGCGGACGGGGCGGCCGCCCCGGAACCGCTGCACCTCACGCCCACCGAGTGGCGGCTGCTGGAGATCCTGCTGGGCGCCCCCGGACAGCTGGTCGGCTCCGGCCGCCTGCTCGGCGAGGTCTGGGGGCCGGGGTTCGAGCGCAGCACCCACTACCTCCGGTTCCACATGGCCGGGCTGCGCCGCAAGCTGGAGGACGACCCGCACCGCCCGCGGCACCTGCTCACCGAGCCCGGCATGGGCTACCGCTACCAGCCCTGAGCCGCACCGCTTATTGTCAGCAGGGAAGAGCGATGAGCGAAACAGATCCCGCGAGGTATCCCGGCCGGCCCGGCCCCAGGGGCCGCGGTCAGCTCAGGATCTACCTCGGGTCGGCCGCCGGGGTGGGCAAGACCTACGCCATGCTCTGCGAGGGCCACCGGCGCGCCGAGCGCGGCACCGACGTGGTCGCGGCGTTCATCGAAACCCACGGCCGGCCGCACACTGCGGCCCTGGTCGAGGGTCTGGAGACCATCCCCCGCCAGCGGCTGCCCTACCGGGGTACCTCCTTCGAGGAGATGGACCTCGACGCCGTGCTGGCGCGACATCCCCAGGTGGCGCTGGTGGACGAGTACGCCCACACCAACGTCCCCGGATCGCGCCACGAGAAGCGCTGGCAGGACGTGGAAGAGATGCTCGAGGCCGGGATCGACGTCATCTCCAACGTCAATATCCAGCACCTGGAGTCGCTCAACGACGTTGTCGAGAAGATCACCGGGGTTCCGCAGCGGGAGACCGTCCCCGACGCGATCGTCCGCGCGGCCGACCAGGTCGAGCTCGTCGACCAGACCCCGGAGGCGCTGCGCCGCCGGATGGCCCACGGCAACATATACCCGGCCGAGAAGATCGACGCGGCGCTGACGCACTACTTCCGGGCCGGGAACCTGGCCGCGCTGCGCGAGCTAGCCCTGCTCTGGCTGGCTGACAAGGTCGACGAGGGCTTGCAGCGCTACCGCGCGGCGCACGACATCCACAGCACCTGGGACACGCGGGAGCGGGTGGTGGTCGCGCTGACCGGCGGCCCCGAGGGGGAAACCCTGATCCGGCGCGCCGCGCGGATCGCCGCGCGCTCCGCGGGCGGCGACCTGCTGGCGGTGCACGTAGCCAAGTCGGACGGCCTGACCGGCGCGAACCCGGCCGCCCTGGCCACGCAGCGCCGGCTCGTCGAGTCCCTGGGTGGCAGCTACCATCAGGTCGTCGGCGACAACGTGCCGGAGACTCTGCTCACGTTCGCCCGGGCCGAGAACGCGACCCAGCTTGTGCTCGGCGTCAGCCGCCGCAACTGGCTGTCCGCGCTGCTCACCGGGCCCGGCGTCAGCAACCGCACGATCCGGGGGTCCGGCGACATCGACGTGCACATCGTGACGCACGGGCAGATGGGCCGTGGCGGGGGGCTACCGCGGACGCGCGGCGGGCTGCCGCTGCGCCGCAAGCTGGCGGGTTACGCGCTGGCCGTCGTCCTGCTGCCGCTGCTCACTGTGTGCCTGACTCCGTTCCGCAACCCGATCAACCTGACCAGTGACGTCCTGTTCTTCCTCGCCGCGTTGGTCGCGGTCGCGCTGGTGGGCGGGTTCGTCCCGGCGGTGCTGACCGCGGTCGCGGGCTCGCTGCTGCTCAACTACTACTTCGTCGCGCCGATCCACAAGTTCACGATCTCCCAGCCCAACAACGCGCTGGCCCTCGGCATCTTTGTGGCGGTGGGACTCGCGGTCAGCTCAGTGGTGGACGGCGCGGCGCGGCGCAGCAAGCAGGCGGCCCGCGCTAGCGCCGAATCCGAGTTGCTGGTCACCGCGGCGGGCAGCGTGCTGCGCGGCCAGCAGGCGCTGACCGCGGTCCTGGACCGGGTGCGGGAGGCGTTCGGCATGGACTCGGTGACGCTGCTGGAGCGCGCGTCCGGTCCGGCCGGTCCCACGCGCGGTCCGGTCACCGGCTGGGTGCCGGTCGCCACCTCGGGCGGGCCGGAGCTGACCCGGCCCGAGGACGCCGACGTGGACGTGCCGGTCACCGACGACCTCACCCTCGGGCTGCGCGGCCGCGCCCTGCCCGCCAGCGACCGCCGGGTCCTCGGCGCGTTCGCCGCCTACGCCGCCGCCGCGCTCGAGCAGCAGCGGCTCGCCGCGGAAGCGGAGGCGGCCCGCCCCATCGCCGAGGCCGACCGGATGCGGACCGCGCTGCTCGCGGCGGTCAGCCACGACCTGCGCACACCGCTGGCGTCGGCCAAGGCGGCCGTGACCAGCCTGCGCTCGCGCGACGTGCACTGGAACGCGGAAGACCGGGACGAGCTGCTCGCCACCGCCGACGAATCCCTCGATCGTCTCTCGCGGCTGGTCGACAACCTGCTGGACATGAGCAGGCTGCAGGCCGGCGCGCTGTCGGTGTTCCCCCGCCCGGCCGACCTGGAGGAGATCGTCTCCCGGTCGCTGGACGACCTCGGGCCCGCGGCCCGGCAGGTCATCGTGGATATGCCCGCCACGCTGCCCGAGGTTCAGGTCGATCCGGGCATCCTGGAACGGGTCATCGCCAACGTAACGGCCAACGCACTGCGGTACTCGCCCGCAGGATCGCCGCCGCGGCTGACCGCGAGCGCGATGGCCGACCGGGTGGAACTGCGCATCGTGGACCGCGGGCCCGGGATTCCCGAGGCCGACCGGGACCGCATCTTCGTGCCGTTCCAGCGGCTCGGCGACACCGACAACACCACGGGCGTGGGGCTGGGGCTCGCGCTGTCCCGCGGGCTGACCGAGGCGATGGGCGGGACCCTGGACCTAGAGGACACCCCGGGCGGCGGGCTGACCATGGCCATCTCACTGCCCGCGGCGTCGGCTCCCGAGCCCGCACCAGCCCAGTCCGCCGCCACCGTGCCCGGCGCTGGGTAACCGTGGCACGGTAGTCGGGTGAAGACCATCCTCGTCATCGACGACGAGCCCCAGATACTGCGCGCGCTGCAGATCAACCTGCGGGTGCGCGGGTACGAGGTCTACACCGCCGCCACCGGGGCCGAGGCCCTGCAACAGGCCTCACGGCACCCTCCCGACCTGGTCATCCTGGACCTCGGCCTGCCCGACCTGGACGGCGTCGAGGTGATCGAGGGGCTGCGCGGGTGGACGTCCGCGCCCATCATCGTGCTGTCTGGCCGGGCCGACAGCACGGACAAGGTGGCTGCCCTGGACGCCGGCGCCGACGACTACGTCACCAAGCCGTTCGGGATGGAGGAACTATTGGCCCGGATGCGCGCGGTCGGGCGGCGCGCGATCGGCGATGGCGACGAGCCCCGGTTCCGGCTGGGGGACCTGGTCGTGGACCTCGCCGCCCGGCGCGTCATCCGGCCTGACGGGACCGACATCCGGCTGACGCCCACCGAGTGGCACCTGCTCGAGGTGCTGCTGCGCCATCCGGGAAAGCTGCTCGGCCGGCAGTACCTGCTCAAGGAGGTGTGGGGCCCGGGATACGCCGACGCGGCCGGCAACCTCAGGCTCTACATGGCCCAGCTGCGCCGGAAGCTGGAACCCGACCCGGCCCGGCCACGCTGGCTGCTGACCGAGCCGGGCATGGGGTACCGCTTCCAGCCCGGCCCGGATACCGCCAGCGCCAGCAACGGCACGCAACGGGGCTCGCTCCGGTGATCCGCCCCGCTGCCGGATGCCGTCAGGTGATCTCGAAGACGAAGACCTTCAGGCCCATGCGCAGGCTCCAGCCGGGCAGCAGGGCGCTCGGCTCGGTGCCCAGCCGCGTCCACTCGCTGGATTCGGGCGACCTGACGTAGGTGCCGTGCGCCGAGGAGGCGTCGCGCACCACAACGGTCCCGTTCTCGACCGACAGGTACAGGTGAACCCGCGAGATCATCTGTTCGTGGTCCGGTATCGCGACCGCCGCGGCAGCGCCGCTTTGCACCAGGGGATCGTGGTGCGGGTCACGGCCGAGGACGTAGTCCCGGTCCAGCGGGATGGCCGGCCCGCTCTCCGACGCCAGCGTGCCCAGCGGCGCCGCCGCGCCCTGGCCGGACGGCTTCGGGCGGGCGATGACCGTGGGCTGGGGCTGGCCGGCCCGCTCGGACCGGTCCATCGTGGACCGCTCGGCCGGTCCCGAGGACGCCGCCGTCGCCTGCCGGCTGGCGGCCGTGGCCTGCCGGCCGGACACCGGTTCCGCCGGGCTGGGCTCCGGCTCCTCCGGGCTGGGCGCCGGCTCCCCCTGGCCGGGCGCCAGCTCCTCCGGGCTGGGCGCCAGCTCCTGCAGGGTCAGCACGAAACCCTGCCCGGGCACCACCCCGGCCCGGAGGTCGGATCGCGGATACGCCTGAACGGGACGGCGGCCGGTGGCCAGCCGCTCGAACGGGGCCGGGACGATCTGGTCAACCCAGCTCAGGGCCTGCGCTCCGGACATCTGGCGGGCCGAGCCGTCCTGGGTGACCTCGCACCACACGGCGCCGCGCAGGAACATGACGACGCCGTCCGGCACCGGGGTCACGATCCCGAACGCGGTGACGTCGTCGGCCATGCGGCCGATGACCCAGGTAGCCAGGCGGGCCGCGATCATGTTGGCCGGCCGCTCGGGGTCCGCGGCGACCTCCGCGGCCAGGTCGAGGAGTTCGCGGGCGACCTCGTCCGCGCCGCTGGCGAGCGCGGCGTCGTGACGGATCAGGATGACGGTGTCGCCGAAACGGCCGATCAGGCCGTCACCCGGTTCGATGCCTACGTGCGTAGTCATGGATCAGGTATTCCCCCTCAAGTTGTTACTGCTCGGGCGGCTCAGGATCTTGCAGGCCCCCGAGCTGGTAGCGCAGCCGGCAGACCACCACGTTGACCGTGCCGCGCTGGATGGCCTGCTGCAGCACGAGGCCGCGCTGGTTGTGCAGGATCCACTGCCACCAGTGGAGCGGCTGCAGCTCGGGGATCAGCACCACCAGCCGGTGGTACCGGTCCTCTTCCTCGATCTGGCGCAGGTACTTGACCACCGGCTGGGCCAGGGAGCGGTGCAGCGTGCGCAGCGTGACCAGCGGCACGTTCGGGTGCCACGCCTCCCACTCCGTGCGGAACTCCGCGTCCGCCTCCTCGTCCTCGGGGTCGGCGAAGCAGACCGTGACCGCGATGATCTCGTCGCCGATCGACAGCGCGGCCGAGATCGCCTCCGCCGTCAGCCGGGACACCCCCCCGACCGGGACCACGACCAGCGAGCTCAGCCGCCGCGGCGGCGGGGGCTGCTGGCCGAGCTGGAGGACTTCCCCGATGCGGTCGTAGGTCCGGTGGATCCGGTCGAACATGAACACCAGCAGGGGAATGATGATGATGATCAGCCACGCTCCCTCGGTGAACTTGCTGACCAGCTCGATGGCCAGGGCGGCGGTGGTCAGCACGGCGCCCAGGCCGTTGATGAACGCGCGGAAGGCCCAGCCGTCCCCGCGCTGCTCGCGCCAGTGCCGGACCATGCCCGCCTGGGACAGCGTGAACCCCACGAAGACGCCGATCGCGAACACCGGGATGAGGGCTTGGGTGTCCCCCTTGGCCACCACCAGCAAGATCGCGGCCAGTACCGCCAGCACGACCACGCCGTACCGGTGCACCTGCCGGTCCGCGCGCAGCCGGAACAGGTGCGGCAGGTTGTTGTCCCTGGCCAGCAGGGAGGCCAGGACCGGCAGGCCGCCGAACGAGGTGTTCGCGGCCAGCGCCAGCAGCACCGTGGTGATCAGCTGGATCGCGTAGAAGACGATGTTCTTCCCGACCGCCGCGGCGGTCAGCTGGGCCAGGGTGGTCTCGGTCGCCGACGGGGCCAGGTGGAACTTGCGGATCAGCAGCGCGATGCCGATGAGCATGACGCCGAGCAGGATCCCGAGCCACATCTCGGTGTGCTGGGCGCGCCGGACCCGGGGCTGCTTGAACTCGGGCACCGCGTTGGCGATCGCCTCCACGCCGGTCAGCGCCGAGCAGCCGGAGGCGAACGCCTTCAGCAGCAGCAGGATGCCGACCGACTCGGTGACCGCCGGCAGCTGGCCGGCCATCGTCACCACGGGATGGGTCCGTACCGCCCCGCCGATGATCACGATCGCGATCGCGATGATGAACAGCACCGTGGGCACGATGAAGACCCGCGCGGACTCGGCCACCCCCCACAGGTTGACCCCGGTGATCAGGGCCAGCACGGCGAGGCAGAGCCAGACCCGGGCCCCGTACAGGTCCGGGAACGCGGACCAGAGAGCCGCGACGCCGGCGGACACCCCGACGGCCGCGTTGAGGACATAGTCAACGATCAGCGACGCGGCGGCGAGCAGGCTCGCCTGCCGGCCGAGGTGCCGGCTGGCGACCGCGTACGCGCCTCCGCCGGCCGGAAAGGCCTCGATCACCTGGCGGTAGGAGACGACCAGGACGGCTAGCAGGATGACGATCGCGATCGTCACCGGCACCGTGTATTCCAGGGCCGCGGCGCCGGCCGCGGCCAGGACGATCACGATGGCCTGGGGCCCGTAGGCCACGGAGGACAGCGCGTCGAGCGAGAGGGCAGCTATGCCCTCGAACGCGGTCAGCCGGTGCCGCTCTTCCCGGTCCTCGGCCGTGCGGACGGTCATGACCGTTCATATAGCATGCGCGCCGGGACGGCCTCGGCCCGGCCTGGCCCGCGCGGGAAGGCTACGCGTTCAGGACCGTGACCGCCACGATGGCCAGCACGATCGCAGCCGCGACAACGATCGCGGCCAGCAGGGCGACCTTGCGCGCTGGTGCTCGCATGTTCCACGGCTGCTCTGCCTCACTGCCAGACGCGAACGCACGGAACTCGGCCGTGCTACGGGAGCTATCCGTGATCGCGGGACTCTCGGTGCCGGCGGAGAAATCAGTGTCACGCTCAGACATGGGGATGACCTTAGCCGATGACAGGCCGGAGAATGGGCTGGTCAGGCCAGAAGGCGCGAAACCGGCATCAGGCGCAAGCGTCGCCGCGCCCAGGGCGGACGGGTCGACCCGGGCGGAGCATCCGGTGAGGCGCCGGAGGCGCCCAGCTCGTGCCCGAGCCGTCAGGACAGGCGGCGGCGGACCCACCAGACGCAGAACCCGGCCAGGACCGCGGCGAGGGCCAGGTAGATGGCGGTCTCGTACCACTGGAACGCCCAGAACCGGCTGCCGGGCTGGTAGATCACCGCCTGCCGCAGGTGCATCCGGCTGATCGCGGCTATGCACGAGCTGTAGGACGAGTTCGGACCGCAGGCCGGGGGCATCGGGCCGAGGTTCGTCTGCCCGGCCGCCGTGGTGACCTGGCTCGAGCCGATCCAGGCGCCAGGCAGGGTCGGGCTGATGCCGACGAACAGGGAGCCGAGGCCGGCCGGGCCGCCGCTGCCCAGTTGCGTCACCCAGTTCATGTTGAGCGCGGACTCGAGGCGAAGCGGGGGGATCAGGTGGAACCGGATCCTGAGCTCGAACGCGGCCTGGACCGCGGCGAAGACGGCGAGGGTGACGGCCATGGCGGGCACGGTGCGGCGGATCAGCATCCCGGCCGTGACCCCGAGCGCGAACGCGAACGCCGCGTAGCCGACCGGGGCGATGCCTCGCTCGCCGAAGATCGCGGGGTCCAGGCGGCCAGCGCCGATCCGGTCGAACGGGCTGGACCACCAGGTCACCATCAGGCTGAGCAGCCCCGCGGTGGCCATGCTGGCCAGGCCGACCAGGCCCAGCTTGACCGCCACCCAGCGGCCGCGGGTCACGCTCTGGGTCCAGGCCAGCCGCTGCGTGCCGGCCTCCAGCTCGCGAGCGATCAGCGGCGCGCCCCAGAAGATCCCGATGAGCGCGGGCACGACGAGCATGACGAGCCGGGCGAGGTCCTGCAGGAGATTGTCCTTCGACCCGAGCGCATTCATCGCGATCTGGCAGTCGTGCTGCGCCCGGCAGGTGGCCACCGTGGTGTCGTACAGATGCACCAGCTGCGGACCGGTGACCGCAAAGGCGAGGGCGAGGAGGGCCAGGGCGCCGGCGGCCACCAGGGTCTGAACGCGGAACTGGCGCCAGGTCAGCCAGATCATCGCTGCACCTCCAGGACAGGCCGGCGCCCCGGTTGGCCGGTCTGGCTCATGTAGGCGAGGACCAGGTCCTCCAGGCCGACCGGCGACACGGTCCAGGCCGGGTCGTGGACCGCGGCGTCGGTGCGCACGATCAGGGTGGTCTGCCGGTCGGTGTGGCTGGCCGAGATGACGTGCTGGCTCGCCGGCAGCGTGCCGGGGTTCCGGCGGGGACC
>Ga0318565_10000505_pt1 | contig 10837 bp, 12 predicted proteins | sample GRESIP066b5f21_FD_203501 | JGI IMG/M metagenome (GOLD analysis project Ga0318565, IMG submission 203501) | Tropical soil microbial communities from Luquillo Experimental Forest, Puerto Rico - GRE.SIPMG.066b5f21 | ecosystem: Environmental > Terrestrial > Soil > Tropical forest > Bulk soil...
CATCCACCCCGACTACTCCTACGGCCGGAACGCCTTCGACCACATCCGCCTCGTGTCCGAGAAGCTCCTGGCCGGGTCCCGAGTGGTGTCGGAAGGCTGGCCGAAGCTCGGCACGACTGACTTCACGTCGCACATCACCAAGGCCATCTCGGCGAGGCCGGACATCCTCGTCTCGTCGGTGTGGGGGGGCGATTACGTCGCCTTCTACAAGCAGGCGCTTCGCTACGACCTGTTCAAGAAGATGAAGTTCGCCAGCACCCTCGCCTTCGGCGTGGCTCCGCACGCGATCGGCAAGGACCATCCCGAGGGGGTCATTGCCGGTTGCCATGCCAACTACTACTTCAACTTTCCGCCGAACGGGCGCTGGCCGCAGAACGACAGCTTCGTGAAGAAGTACTACGACCGCTGGAAGGAGTATCCGAACTTTCAGGCGGAGGGCGCGTACGCCGCGATGCACATGCTCCAGATGGCCATCGAGCGGGCCAACCGGCTGGGCGGCGGCTGGCCCGACGACGACGCCATCATCCACGAGCTGGAGAACCTGGGCTACGCTGGGCCAGCAGGCTACGTCTATTTCCGGCCCGACAACCACCAGGCCTACAAGGACGCGGTCACCGGGTTCAGCAAGAACCTGCCGGGATACGAGTTCCAGGCGCTCGACCCGACCCGGATGATCACGATCCCGATTCGGAACATCACGGCGCCTCCCGACTGGCCGAAGGGGGAGCCGACCTCGACCTACACCTGGATTGACAAGACCTGGCCCAAGGTGTCGACCTAGTTCCGAAACCGCCGGGACCGGCCGGCTGTGCCCGGCCGAGCGGTACCGTCAGCCAGGGTTGATCGTCGCGGGGCGGCGTGTCTCGCCGCCAGGCTTGTCGCGCTCGCGGCCCTCTTGCCCGGCTCCGCCCGGGCCGGCCACGAGATCCCCTTCTACCCGTCCTTCTACCCCCAGGAGATCCGCCTCCACACTCTGACGCCTGTCGCCGGCGCCCGACACCTCGAGGCGGGCACCCTCCACGCTTACCTCGGCGCCGATCCGTATCGCGGGCGAACGCTTCCGGCCATGCTGCGTGAGGTCAGGTCGCTTCGCGGCTACGTCGCCCTCACCTTCAACACGACCCTCGCCCCCTGGCGGGAGGCGTCCCGTCGCTGCGACGCCGCGCGACGGGTGGCCCTCCCACTCGCGAGCCGGCCCGCGGACTTCACCGCCTACCCGTATCCCGTGACCCCGTACCACGCCGACCTCTTCTGGTACACCGACCGGGTCCAGGCTGCGCGGGCGGCCGTCGAGCGCGCGACCGACACCGGCGGGGCCGGCTCACACCTCCGGCACCTCCGGCTGCGAGCCCGCGGCGAGGCGGCCCGGGCCCTCGTCGGCCGCGCGGCGATCACGGGCGGCGCGTGGGACGCCATCGTCGAAGACGTGGACCTCGAAGATCTCCTGGCGACACGCCGGATCGCATTCGACGGCTGGCTAGCGACGCCGTGGCTCCGGGCCGGCTGGTTTCAGGCCTACCTACTCGAGCGCCCGACGCTCGCCGACTCCGCCACCGGGCGCGAGGTGGACGCCTTGGTCGAGAAGCTCACGACCGCCGGTCCGGCTGGCCCACCCGCGGCCGGCAGCCGGCCGGACGACCTGACGGAGCGGATCCGCCTCGAGCGCCGGCTCGTTGACCGCCTCGCTGCGGGCTGCGAACGCGTCGTCCTCGGCTTCACGACACGCCGCGAGGTCTACACCGCGGACTTCTCGGCCGGCATCGAGAACGTCGCCGTCGACGCGCAGGACGGCCTGGCTGCGCCGGTCTTCGTCCGCACGGCCAAGCTCAAGGACTTTCCCTGGAACGGCTCGCTCGACCTGGCCACGCCGGCCCGGCCGGCGAGCGCCTGGAACCCGATCGGCGGCTTCACCGACCGAGCGTCCCGCCTCGTGTGGGCGGCGATCGGGGATCCCGCGCTGTTTCCCGCTCCGGGCGGTGCGGAGTGGGTGGAGAACCGAGTCTCCGTCGAAGCGGCGGCGCGCGACAGCGCGAGTGGCCGCGTCACCACGAGCGCCGGCAGCGCGGCCCCGCAGGGCCGGGTCATGCTCCCCGAAGACGCCGTGCTCCCGGAACCGGGTACCGGGATCCTCCGGCCGGTCGGCCCGGGACGGACGGCCGCCCTTCGCCTTCGCTACCGGGTCCTCGGCGGAGCCTTCCACGACGGCAGCCGGACGACTGCGGCCGATTTGTATTACCCCTTTGCCGTCGCCTACCGCTGGGGAGCGCCGGCCGGTCCCCGCCAGCCGCCCCGCGACACGGGGCTGGCCGCGGCAACGGCGCTCCTGCGGGAACGCCTGGCCGGCCTCCGCGTGGCCGGCTCGGAGAGCCTCGTCCGCGACTTTGGCGACGTCAAGCTCTTCTACACGGTCCACCTGGTCGACGTCTATCTCCGGGGTGGCGCCGACAGCCCGGGCTTCACCGGCATCGCGCCACCGTGGAGCCCGGTCCCTTGGCACGTCCTGGCCGTGACCGAGGAGGCGGCCCGGCGACGTCGAGCCGCCCTCTCCCGGGCGGAGGCGGAGCGGAGTCGCGCTCCCTGGCTCGACGTGGTCCGAGACGGGAAGACCCGGAACTTAATTCTGGAGACACTGGCGGGCTGGGAGCGGACCGCCGCGGTGCCGCCGGCCCTGGCCGGCCTGGTCACGGATACGGAGGCCAAGGCGCGCTGGAGCGCCCTCCGCGCCTTCGCCCACGAGCGGGGCCACGTCCTGGCCACCGCCGGTCCCTATCGTCTCGATCGGTTGAGCACCAAGGGCGCGGTCCTGGGGGTCTTCCGCGACCTCAGCTATCCCCTCGGCGTGGGGACCTACGACCGCTTCGCCACGCCGCGACGGGCATGGGTCCGCGACGTCCAGGTGCAGCCGGACCGCCTCCTCGTCGCCGCCGACATCGAGGTGGTCGAGCGCGCCATGCGGGACGTCCGTCGGGTGCGGCAGCCGCTGGTGGAGCGCCGCACCGGGATCGCACCGGAGGACGTGCCCCGGTGCCGCTATCTGGTCGTCGGAGCCGACGGAGAGGTGGCGCGCGCGGCATTCGCTCCCTTCGTGGCCGATGCCCAGTTCGCGGTGGACCTGAGCGGACTGAGTCCAGGCAGCTACGCGGTGGCGGTGGCGCTCACGCTGGGCGACCACGAGCTTGACCCCGAGGTGAAGGTGGTCCAGTATCGGGCGGCTCGCTAATGGACATCTTCGCGGTCCATGCGCTGAACGCGCTCCTCTACGCCTCCGACCTCTTCCTCATCGCGGGGGGCCTGTCCCTGATCTACGGCGTCATGCGGATCGTCAACCTGGCCCACGGGAACCTGTACGCGGTGGGGGCGTACGTGACCGCGTGGGCGGTCGGCACAGCGCTGGCCGGTGCACCCGCCGCCTTGCTGTTCGTGCTCCTCCCGGTCGGCGCGGTGGCCGCAGCCGCGCTCGGCGCCATCATCGAGCCCACCCTTCTCCGGCCCTTCTACCGGCGGGCGGAGGAGTACCAGCTCCTGGTGACCTTCGGCCTCCTCCTGGTGCTGGACGACGCCATGCGTTTCGTGTGGGGACCCAACCCGCTGTCGGCCAGCGTCGTCTGGGAGGCCACCGGCAGCATCTCCATCCTGGGTAGCACCTACCCGACCTACAATCTGATCGTCATCGTCGTGGGGCTCCTCGCCGCCGTCTTCCTGTGGGCGTTCGTCTACCGGACGAAGTTCGGGGTCGTCCTGCGGGCCACCTCGCAGAACATGCGCATGGCGTCGGCCCTCGGGGTGAACGTGAACCGCGTCTACGTCCAGGCCTTCGTCCTCGGCTGTCTCATGGCCGGCCTCGGCGGCGCCATCAAGGCGCCGCGTGAGGGCGCCGTGCTCGGCATGGGCGTGGACGCCCTCATCCTCGCCTTCGTGGTCGTGGTCATCGGCGGCCTGGGAAGCCTAGAGGGCGCGCTCGTCGGCGCCCTGCTGGTCGGCGTTGTCCGGGAAGCGGGGATCGCCCTCTTCCCCGAGATCGAGCTGGCCGTCCTCTACCTCATGGCGGTGGCCGTCCTCCTCGTCCGTCCGGCCGGGCTCCTGAGTCGCGCATGAGCCTGGGTCTTCGTCGCTTCCTCGGCGGCGGCGCCGCCGTCGGCGCCGTCCTGGCTCTGGCCCCGCTCGTCCTGCCGCCCTACCAAACGATTCTCCTCGGCTACGGTCTCGTGATGGCCATCGCCGCCCTCGGCTTCAACCTCCTCCTCGGGTACACCGGGCTCCTGTCCTTCGGGCACTGCGCCTACTTCGGCGGGGGGGCCTACGCCGTGGCCCTCCTCGTGAAGTACGGGCGCACGACGTCGATGGAGCTGTTCCTGGTCGCCGCGGTCGCCGCCTCGGTGCTGATCGCCGTCCTGTTCGGCTTCGCCTGCGTTCGCTACACGCGGATTTTCTTCTCGATCCTCACCATGGCCCTCTCCCAGGTGCTGTGGAGCCTGGTCTTCAAGTTCTTCTGGGTGACCGGCGGGAGCGACGGGCTGCGCGTGCCCACGCCGTCCCTCCTCGGCATCGCCGTCGATCCCCGGGCGGACAAGACCACCTTCCTCGCCCACCGGTACTACTACTACGTGCTGGTTCTGTTTCTGGCCGCCGCCGCCGCCATGTGGCTCATCGTGAACTCGCCCTTCGGCAAGGCGCTCCAGGCCATCCGCGACAACGAGACGCGGGCCGAGTTCGTCGGCGTAGAGGTTCGGCGCTACCGGTGGCTGGCCTTCGTCGTGTCCGGCGTGTTCACCGGGCTGGCCGGGGCGCTGTGGGCGCCCCTCAACGGGCTCACCACCCCCGACATTCTCTACTGGCAGTTCTCCGGCGAGATCGTGTTCTTCACGGTCCTCGGCGGGTTTCGCACGTTCACGGGCCCGATCGTCGGGGCCATCGTCTTCAACTACCTGAAGACCTACGCCATCGGCTTCACGACTTACTGGCAGCTCCTGCTGGGGGCGGTCCTGATCGTTCTGGTCCTCGTCCTGCCCACCGGGATCGTGGGAACGCTGGCGCGCGTCCGGGGCCGCGCGGCGGTGGTGCCCACGGCATGAGCCTCCTCCTCGAGGCCCGCGGCCTCAGCAAGCGGTTCGGGGAGAACCGCGCCGTCGACGCCGTCGACTTCACCGTCACCAAGGGCGAGGTGCTCGCCCTCATCGGCTCGAACGGCGCCGGCAAGACCACGCTCGTAAACCTGATCTCGGGCCTCCTCAAGCACGACACCGGCGCCATCCACTTCGACGGCCGGGACCTCAGCCAGGCCTCGATCCACGAGCGGATCCGCGCCGGCATTGCCCGGAGCTTCCAGCTCGTGAACCTGTTCGATTACCTCAGCACCCTCGACAACGTGGCCCTGGCCATCTTTGCGCGCCAGGGCAAGACGAAGCGCCTGGGCACCCTCGCCGACAGTGACTCCGGCGTCCGCGACGAAGCGACCGCGTTCTTGCGCCAGTTCGGGCTGGAGGCGAAGGCCTGGATGCTCGCCGGCGGCCTCTCCCAGGGCGAGCGAAAGCTCCTCGACGTGGCCGTCGCCTGCGCACTCCGCCCGAAGCTCCTCTTCCTCGACGAGCCGACGAGCGGCGTGTCCACCCGGGAGAAGGCGCCCATCATGGACATCGTGAGTGGCATCGTGCGATCGGAACAGATCACCGCGGTCATCATCGAGCACGACATGGACGTGGTCTTCACCTACTCCGACCGCATCGTCGCCATGCACCAGGGCCGGATCCTGGCGAGCGGCACCCCCGACGAGATCCGGCGCAACGACCTGGTGACCACCAACCTCCTCGGCGCGACGCCCGACCCGGCATGACCTCCACGATGCTCGGGGTCGAGGGACTGGTGACGCACCGCGGCCCGGCCCAGGTCCTCCGGGGGATCTCCCTGGCCGTCGGCGCCGCCGAGGCGGTATGCCTCGTGGGCCGGAACGGCGCCGGCAAGACCACGACGATCGAGAGCATCATGGGTCTCCTCCCCGTCCGGCGGGGAACGGTGAGCCTGGCCGGGCGCGACATCACCCGCTTTCCGGCTCACGAACGCGCTCGATCGGGGATCGGCTACGCGCCGGAGGACGCGGGGATCTTTCCCGAGCTGACTGTTGCCGAGAACTTCGAGATCGCACGGTGGGTAAGCCCGAGCCGAGACGCCTCCGGTGCCCCCGGCGCCGGACGTGCACCCACCTGGGCGACCGCCGTGGGGCTCGACGCGCGCGTGGCAGGCCTGTTCCCCGAGATCCGGACCTTCCTCGATCGCCGCGGGCTCTACCTCTCAGGGGGGCAGAAGAAGATGGTCGCCATCGCGCGGGCCCTGACCCTGTCGCCCAAGGTCCTCCTCCTCGACGAGCCCTTCGAGGGCCTGGCCCCCGTCGTGGTCGGACGGTTCATCGAGGCGGCGCGGCAGATCAAGGCGCTCGGCGTCTCTCTCCTGATCGCCGAGTCCAACCTGACCACGGCCACCAGGCTGGCCGACCGCCTCTACGCCATCGATCGGGGGGAGATCATCTTCGAGGGCACGCCGGGCCAGGCTTCGGGGAACGCGGAGGTCATGCGGACCCTCCGGGGCTGATCAGGCGGGCCGGGGGCTCTCCGGCTCTCGACCCACACGCCAGCCGAGCCCGCCGATCCCCAGGACGAGCGCGATCACCACGGCGGCCGTCGCCACCCGGGACAGGCTCCCCAGGAGGGTCACGGTCCCGCTCGACAGCTCCGTGAGCGCGAGACCGACCACCGGCAGGACGGGCGCGCCGCAGCCCACCACGCTGCACGGGCCGGTGGTGAAGCCCAGCACCCCCGCCAGCGCGCCGGCGGTGCCTCCGGGCCGGGCGAGTCGGGCGCTCCACGACCGGGCCCGCAACGTCGCCCATAGGGCGAAGTAGAGCCCGAAGCCGAGCGCCAGGACGAGGAACCGGGCCAGATCGGAGACGTCGACGGAGAACCCCCACTCCGGCGCTCCGAAGGGGCCGTCGGCCGAGAACCAGAACAGGGTCAGCCCCCGCAGAAAGGTGACCCTCGTCCGGAGCGGCACCTCGCCGGAGAGGAGATAGGCGGGCAGCTTCCGGAGCCACGGGTTGACCGTGAAGAAGTCGACGGGCTTCCGGACGACCGACAGCATGACCACGGGAAGCAGGACGTAGAGAGTGACGACACCCGCCGCCACCGCGGCGAAGATGCCGGGACGAGTCCGGAGCGCCCGTCGAGCGCCCCGCCCGATACAGCACAGGGTCCCTACCATGGCCGAGCCTGGTCGCCCCGCCTCCATCGCCGGCGCCGTCCGACGCGTCCGGCCATCACCGGGCCGCCGGGGCTGCCCTGATCAGGGCGGCCACGCGGACCGCGGTCACCCCCTCGGTGACCTTCACTCCGAATGGCGTCAGTGCGTCCTCCACGGCATTCGCCAGCGCCGCGACGGCTCCGCCTTCGCCCACTCCCTTCACTCCGAGCGCGTTGCGGGGCGAGGGTCACCCGAAGTGGATCGTCTCGATGGCGGGCAGCTCGTCGGCCCTGGGCAAGGCACAGTCTAGGTCTAGGAGGCTCCCGATGAGGAGCTGGCCGGCACCGCCGGCCGACCTCGTGGGGCATCTCGTTAGGTCGCACCAGGTTGCGCCGGCGCACCGCGACGGGGACCAGCCCCAGCCGGCGGACCAGGAGCTCCAGCAGACGCTCCATGACCAAGACCACCTCGGGGCGGCGACCGCCAGGAAAGGACGCGTGCGGCGTCTTGTGGGTCACGATCGACCGCGCCTCGAAGCGCACGGGAGGAACCCGATTGGGGGCCGAGCAGATGGCGCACCGTGGTGTAGGGCTGGACCACGCCCCACGGGTTATACGCGCCCTGATCGAGGAGGAAGCGGTCGCGGACGGCGAGGATCGATCGGTCGAGGCCGCCAGCTCTCCGTCGTGGAGCTGCTCGAGCGAGTGGTGGCGGCGGCGAGGCGCTCCCGGCCCGTCTCGATCCACCCACCCGGACGGCCGAGGTGTCGAACCACGGCGGGGATCAAGGCCTCCCGGGATAGAGCGGGCACTTGGTCCCAAAGCCGCCGCCCACGTCGGGCGCGATCACCCGGATCCGATAGGCCGGCATGCTCCAGGCGTCGAGGCAGCCAGCCACCGCCAAGTCGTCGACGTAGCGGCCGCTCTCCACGAGGAAGCGCGGATCTTCCAGGCGCCGGACCAGGGCGTCCACGTGCCTCGCCCCATGGCCTCCAGCCGATCAGGCGAAAGCTGGCAGGACGTGCTTGGCCATCAGCTCCACCTGGTGGGGATCCTCGCTGACCGGGCCCAGGAGCATGTACTCGAGCCCCACGCCGACGAGATCCGCGATCCGCGCGTTCACCCGGTCGATCGAGCCCACCATGTAGGATTCCTGGAGGTGCGCCCACGAGCGGTGGGTGCCCATCACCCGCAGGAAGGGCGCCCGGGAGGCCTCGACCGCCTTTTCATGATCGGCCCTCTCCACCAGGTGGGTGAAGTTGCAGTGGCCAAAGGTGAGCGCAGCGGGATCCTGGCCCATGCGGTGGGCGTGCTCCCGGAGATTCTGCCAGTCGCGCTTCACCCACTCCTGCTTCCCGGAACAGCGCGAGAGCCACTTGCCCGCCCGCACGATGCGCTCGGCGACGGACTTGGCCAGGACGGGCACGTCGTGCTCCGCGGGATCCGGCACGCGCGAGCCGCCCGAAACCCAGATCTCCGGGAGCCGGGCCGGTCGTGGGTCGATCGTCACGTCGTGGAAACGGTAGTAGCGGCCCTCGAAGCTAGCATTCGGTCGTGACAGGAGGAGCGTGACCGCCTCGATGATCTCGTCCGTTCGGCCTCCCCGCTCCTCGATCCGGGAGCCCGTGACCTCGAACTCGCGCGCGTACCAGCCGGGCCCGACGCCGAACAGGTAGCGGTCGCTCGACAGGTGGCAGAGGGTCGAGATCTCCTTGGCCAGCAGCACCGGGTGGCGGACGGGAAGCACGAGGATCCCGGTGCCGAGCCGCACCCGGGAAGTCAGAGCCGCGGCGTACGAGAGGACGCTGAGCGGCTCCAGCCAGGCGTTCCCGTAGAGGCCCGGGGCGGTGAGGAGGTGGTCCACGACCCACACGTCGATCCCGTGGGCCTCGCAGAGCTGGATCGACGCTCGCAGCTTGGCAAGGTCCTCGGCCCCCAGCAGATGATCCGACCAGGTGTAGGTGGGGATCCACGTCCCGAACCGGAGCTTCGCCATCTCAGCGCCTGTCGTAGCGAAGCTCGAGGGTCAGGCAGCCTCGGGGCACGCGATACGGTCCGTGGATCATGCCCGGCGGCCGGCAGGCGTACATGCCGGCCCGGAACGTCTGGCCCTTGCCGAGGTCGATCAGCTCGCCCTTCAGGATCCACACCTCCTCCCAGAAGTCGTGAGTGATCGTCTCGCTGGTCTCCACGCCTGCGTCGAAGCGCAAAAGGCGCGTCACGTCGCCAGTATCCGGGTCCCGGGCGAGGATCCGCTGGGCGACCCCTCGGCCGCCGGCGCCTCCGGTGGGCGAGCCTTCCACCGGCTCCCACGGCAGGCCGTCGGGGCTGAAGAACTCGAGCTCGGGCTTAGCCATGCTGGTCCTCCTCGGTCCCCACCTTCGGAGAGCCCACCAACCTTGTCAAGCGGCCCGCCCTAGGCTATCTCTGATGAGCGGGGGGAGGTCTGATGGCGATCCGGATCACGCGCGTTTACACGAGAACCGGGGATGCGGGCGAGACCGCCCTCGTGGGCGGCCGGCGGGTCCCCAAGGACTCGCCGCGGATCGAGGCCTACGGGACCGTCGACGAGCTGAACGCGATTCTCGGCCTCGCCCGGGTGTTCAACGCGGAGCGGCTCTCCGAGGGCGACGGTCCGCGGTGGCTCGACGAGGTGCTACGCCGGCTCCAGAACGAGCTGTTCGACCTTGGAAGCGAGTTGGCGACCCCGGAGGACGCCGTCTACGAGGGCATGCACCGCGTCGGGGAGGACGAGGTCAAGCGGCTCGAGGAGTTGATCGATCGGTGCCAGGAAGAGCTCCAGCCGCTCAAGTCGTTCGTGCTGCCGGGCGGCGGGCGCGTCGGCGCCTTCCTCCACCAGGCCCGGACTGTCTGCCGGCGCGCCGAGCGTCAGCTCCTGCGCCTGTCCCGCGCGGAGCCTCTCGCGCCGTCGCCGCTCCGCTACCTGAACCGGCTGAGCGATCTCCTGTTCGTCCTATCCCGCTGGGTGGCTCGACGGCTGGGAGAGCCCGAGTACCTCTGGGAGCGCGGTCTCCAGTCCAGCCGACGTTCCGCCCGCTGACGGAGGGAACGGCCGGAACTAGGGCTGGCTGCCTCCAGGCGGCTGGAGATTCTCGTAGCGCTGGGGGGCGGTCTTGGGCACCACCAGCGTCGGCATGTGCTCGTTGTACTTCTGCACGTCCTCGGCCGTGAGCCCGAACCACTCGGGCGCGAGTCCGGCCAGGAGATAGAACGGCCGGACGAACGCGTAGTCGAGAGCCACCCCGATCGGGTTCAGGATGATGGCTGTGACCCTGAGCGGGTGACCGAAGCCGGCCGGACCCGGCTCCAGCCCGTCGGGCAACGCCCGTGGGAGTGTCGACCAGGTGTCGTCCTTCTGGGCCTGAAGCTGGCTGGCCGAGCAGCCAGCCCCCAGGGCCACCGCCAAGACCAGCACCATCACTTGCATCGACAGGTGCCTCGGTCGCATCGCCGTCTCCTCTCTCACGCCTTCGTCTGGTCGGGGCGCCAGGAACGGGGGTTCCAAGTCGAGGTACCCTACCACGGTCGCCCGACCCGCCACCAAGCGTTTTTCGGAACATCCGCCAACGGGGTCCAACGTAGTAGTAGAG